>Ga0070741_10012444_pt1 | contig 15362 bp, 9 predicted proteins | sample Coa_R1_4_FD_66440 | JGI IMG/M metagenome (GOLD analysis project Ga0070741, IMG submission 66440) | Surface soil microbial communities from Centralia Pennsylvania, which are recovering from an underground coalmine fire - Coalmine... | ecosystem: Environmental > Terrestrial > Soil > Unclassified ... | reverse complement strand
GGCTCCCGGCTGACAAAGAAGGCACCGTCAGTGAAGCCACGCCATTCCCCGTTCAGCGGCGCCGCCCCGAGCGTATTCGAGCCATCGCTGAACGTCACCATGCCCGAAGCCGCCGCCGCGAAGTCGCCAGCCAGCATTGCCGTCAGCGTTACCCACTTACCGGTTAGCGCTGGATTTGCCGATGAGCTCACCGACAGAGAAGTGGCTTCCTTCACCACAACGCTCACAGCAGTCGAGTTCGGCGCCGCCGTCCGGGCATCTCCCGCCTACTCGGCAACTACATTGAGACTGCCCGGCGGCAGTGCGCTCATCGTCAGCGTCGCAACACCCTGAGCACTCGCGCCCACGCCGCCAATCGCCGTGCCATTGTCCGTGAACGTGACCTGTCCCGTCGGCACCATTCCATTCGTCGGTACTGCAGCCGTCAGAGTCAGCGGGGTTGCCCGTGTCTGCAATGTAGAGATTCCCCGCCGCATCAACCGCAATCGCTTCGGGGGTAGAAAGCAACGCCGTCGTCGCCGGGCTGCCATCGCCTGAAAAACCCGCGCTTCCCGGCGTGCCCGCGACCGTCGAGATCACACCGCTCCCGCATCGATGCGCCGGATAACATCGCTTCCGCTGTCGGCGAAGTAAAGATTGCCCGCTCCATCATACATCTCGGACACCCTCAACGGGCGCATTCGGATGGTGGATAGGAACGGGAAAATCTGGACGATTGCAGGCGACGGAACCTTCGGGTACTCGGGTGATAACGGACGTGCGCGAGCGCAGAGGTGAATCAACCGGCGGGATTGGCAATTGTATCTGCCGTACGGGGTCGTGGTGGATCCCTGTGGGAAGATGTGATCAGGCCCGGATCCAGCACCGCAAGTGATCCCTGTCCAACGCCTGCTATCAACGTGCTGCCCATCAGCGTGGTCCCATCGCTTGACTTCACCAGCACGGAGCGTTCCCCGTCCGGTGTCGAGTAACTGGCCAACCCACACTGATGGCGGAAATGGCACCGATACAGTCCAGACCGATGGAAGCTCAAATTTCTACACGGGCGCGAGCACCGGAGGAGAATGCTATATTCGAACCATTCGGTGAATGATGTAACCCATCATCGACAGTCCATTGGCGGCGGCCCCCAAAGGAGACGTCCTCTCTGTTCTGAACGACAACGCAGCAACCGACCGTCTCACCGTCGAACGCATCGCTCCGCACCTGAGCACGAAGCACGATGAAGTGGCCATTCTGGGCGTTTATCCAACTTTCTGGCTCTCTCGTAATGGCCCATGCGCTTAGGCAGACGCTGGCAGAGCCAGCACCCTCACATGCACATTGTCGAGCAGCGCTCGATCTTCGGTCCCCTCCCAAGCCGACGACGTCATCAACCGGCTTGTGTAGGAACATCCTTCGCTCGCCGCCATCGTCGCGCTGAACGTGACGCAAACGCGTTCGGTCTTCAACATGTTGCAGCGCGCGAACCTCACAGGTAAAGTCGTTCTAATAGGCTGCGCACAGGATCGCCATCGTCTATCGCCTCGCCTCGGGGAAATCGATTCCGTCATTCGCAAAGGGCACCGGAACCATAATCCTCGAAACAATGCAGCGGATCCGCAGTAGACGCGAAGGGAAGAAGGCGGCAGCCATCTTGGTGGCGCCAGCGCTGGTGACGCGCAGCAATGTCGACTCACCAGCGATTCAGCCCGTCCTTGCGGTAAGCGGAGGCACGCAATGACGCGTCGCCGAACTGTCTACGCCTCCTCCGTCGTCCCGTGCCTCGCGGCTATCGTCTCGGCGATCTTCCTCCATGGTCGCGAGTCTTGACGTCGATACCGGCTGCTTGATCCCGCCGTGGAGCGCAACTTAAAGGCATACGTCGGCGAGTAATCAACGCATTGGCAAACGATAACCTGATTCTGGCGTGGGATGTATGGAGCGAATTGACAACCAGGGTCATCAGGATGCAGAACTACACGACGGTCCTCCCGGTGAATGGCTTGAATATGCCTCTCTCTTCTACAAAGGGACTCTCGGCGTTCCAGGATGACCTTCGATAGCATGCAGGGGTGGCGACGCACACATTATCGCGCCCGTGGCGCTGGACAAACTCGAGCTGCTGCATGCCGAGACCCGCAAGAGGGTTCCGGTCCAGTTCTCGGCGATAGAACGCGGGCGTTTGGTGTTCGGGCTTGACAACTTACTTCTATCGCTAGCGCAAACTATCGTAGTTCCGGAACGCTTCGATCGAAGATGTAAGTGGAGTTCCGGGAACAGAAGAAACACGAAGTAGCACTTCAAAATAGGGAATTCGATTTACCTTCAACATTTTTTTGAAAGCTGCTAACTTATCCCCCGAGAGCAAGAAATCGCCCGCGGCTTCGGTCGCTTCGGCATCCGTTCCCTGGATGAGCAGGACGATCCCGGTGTGGTCTGGGTTCGGAAGATAAGACACAACACAATACTGGGATGAGGTTGTCTGGACGTATAACGCCTGCTCATTAGCTTTCGGTTTACGGTTAGCGACGGTGATGCTTCCATCCGGTGCGAAGTTGAGTACGAAGTTCGAATGGAGCTCAAACAGGTCTTGCCACGGGTTCGAAAGGCGTCCACCGATGAGGATCAGGTTGTCACGTTTTGTCAGCGCCGGCATGTAGTTGCGCGCGCTGTACAACCGGATCATGTTCCCGGTTGGATCAAGTGCCAGAATACGGCGCGCAAGCATGAACTCGTCCTGGCTGCCTAGGTTCCATGTCGCAATTCGATCGAGCACCGGCCTCAGATCTGGGCTGACCCCTTGTGACTGGAGTTCATTGGAATAACTTCGATTCACATAGTCGTCTAGTGAAAACGACTTATGGTTGATGTCCTGCAGAAGGCCGAATGAGGCGTCAGCCAGAACGAGATCCGTGTCGGACGTCGCGCTAAAGATTCCATTCCACAATTCGGCAAGCTGGGGATCATACTGCCAAGCATATGTTGCCCGGCGAAGATTGGAATATTGGAGGGACAGGGCACGATAACGATTTAGAAGCACCAAGCATGCAACGGCTAGCGCCGCAGATAGAAATAGGGTTCCCAACCGCGCTAGCAATGTTGAGCGTGACGCAAACTGAGTACGGGATGTGGCCTCGGCTTTCGATTCCGCCAGTATCGTCTGACCTGGCTGATGTGCAACGGGGAGGGCAGCTGGCGCTGGAACGGGACGATCGCGAAATGCCAGGACATAGTTCCAGCGCGGTATTTCCATTATCAGCGGCTCGTCGCGCCCCTCGGCATCAAAGTATGCCTGGACCCGTTTGCGGAGCTCGCTGACGCTAGTCCTCACGATGTTGTCACTGCTTGTGTCATAGCCTGCAGGGCGGCCGAAGATAGCAACGCCGATGGCCTGCTCGTGAAGGCTTCCGCAGTGCTCGACCAGAGACCGTTTCCCAAGAAAGTAGAGAAGTTCCTGAAGGCGGTTGGCGCGTCTCAGCTGAACACTGCCGGCGATCCGCTCTAGCAAGGCCCACCGCGTCTGAATCTCTGGCGTATCGTTCAGTGATGTCACCATAGCCAACTAGCCCTCCCGCCTTAATTTCCAAAAATCAGAACACGGTTGCTGGCCTTGCCGATTCCGCGATAGGCCGTTTTCAGACTCCTGACTGTAGGCAGATGTAGGCAACATCACTTCGAGGAGGTCACAAGTCTACGTTCAATCGAAGGGATTTGTCACGTGTGCCGGCTGCCTGGCACGAATCGCATATCAGATGTGCGCTCTTGTGCATCGAGCCGCTTTGGGATCACCAAGTTTCCGGATTGCGCGAAAACCCTCAGCGTCTACCCGCGGGCCACCACCGTCCACATCCCCTGCCAACGGTAGGCGAGACGGCGAATTCACTTGAAACATGGCAATCCCGTGATCATTCTTACGTACGTCTGCAATTCCGTTTCAACTCGGTTCCGCGATGCAGCCAATGCCTAGCGGCGACAAAAATAGCGAGTGGCGCAATCGCACATGCCTTATGCAAACCAATTGAAAGCCGCTACGGAGGCATATGGGACTAATCGGCATCGAGGGTAGACACAAGCGCTGCCCTGGGCAATCGCGCCCGTTCGACTGGAGCGCGGCGGATCCTGCGTTGGGTTTTGGGCGGGGGCACCTGCTCAACATGGGGCTCCTTTGTACAGACTCCTGCCGGGTGCAGGCGAGAGACAGTCACCGATACCGGCGGCGCCGACATCGCCAGAACGTCAACGCACGCGGCGAACCGGGCTACGTGGGCAGTGAACGCCAAAGATGGGCGATCGCCCTGATGACGCAAAGATCACGGTAATCGGAAGTCCCGAAAATCCTGATGACGTGGGCCCTCATGTTCGGCGTGTGGTTCGGTTTGCGCCATTTTTCAGGCGCGCGAGCCAATTCGAGTTCATCTTGGAGGAAGCAATCGCATGGAAGCCTTCGCTAGTGAAGTTCTTAATATCCTTCGGCAGAGGAACGTGCTGAGACTTGCCATCCTGGCGATGCTTGGTCTAGCCATGTGTTGTTTTGATGCGAATGCCCAGAGCGGTGCGGGGTCTATTGAAGGCCGAGTGACCGACTCCACCGGGGCGGTTATGCCCGCAGCCTCGATCCATGTGGTCAACCAATCCACGGGTGTGGCAGCCGACACGAAAGCGAACGGATCCGGATATTATCAGGTTCCGGGCCTGTTCACCGGAGGCTACACGGTGACGGTGACTGCGCCCGGTATGGAGACCTTTCAAAAAACGATCCAGCTGTTGGTAGGCCAGAATGCCACCATCAATTTTGCCTTGAAGGCGGGCGAGATAACGCAGAAGGTTGACGTGAACGCAAACGCTGTTCAACTCGTCACGACGACCAGCCCAACGCTGTCTTCCACGCTGGAAAACGACCGAATCAATCAACTGCCGATGAATGGGCGGGAAATCATAACGCTGGTTGGAGAGACTACTCCTGGCCTGACCAGTCATTATGGTCCCGGTACCATCGCCAATGGTCTTCTCGAGGACTCGTCGATCGAGTACGAAGCCGACGGCGTCCCGCTGCTGAATCGGAACTTTGGCGGCCCAAATAGCATGACGCAGTCTCAGTATCCCGATCCGGATACGATCCAGGAGGTCCGCACGGAGACCTCCAACTCCGGGGCGCAATTCGCCACACCGGCTACCGCGATCATCTCCACTAAATCCGGTACCAACTCGTTCCATGGTTCGCTGTTCGAGACTATGCGGAACAACGCCGTCGGTATCGCCAGGAGCAGATCGTCTCTTCCCAACTCGTCCGCGCCCCCTCTGATTCGCAATGAGTTTGGGGCTTCCGCCGGTGGTCCTATCTTCATTCCTCACGTCTACGACGGCCGCAATAAGAGCTTTTGGTTCCTTGCCTACGAGCGCTATTCGCAGATCTCCACCAGCTATGAGGGCGTGTTTGTGCCTACCCTGGCTATGAGAAACGGAGATTTTAGTGTGCTGACGAACAGCAATGGCGCCTTCCAGCAGCTATATGACCCGGCGACAACTTACAACTCAGGCAACACTCCGTGCCCCGGAACGCCTATCACTCCGTCGAACCCGAGTGGCGCAAATCCATACTGCCGCAAGCCCTTCGGCGACGGCATTCCGGGCAGCCCCCATAACAATCAGATTCCGATGAGCCGTCTGAACCCGATAACCAAGATGCTCTACGACATCACGCCGCTGCCTTCGAACTCTCTAAGTCCGGTGGCCGGCACCAGCAATCTTTCCGTTGCCGATCCGTCAGTTTTTATCGTGCCAACGATCACGTTCCGTGTGGACCATAGTTTCGGCGAAAAAGACAAGGCGTACATACGATATACGTCCAACAACCAGACCAATGTGGCGTTGCGGAACTATCCAAAGGCTTCCCCCGCGACAATAGGGGCAGATGGTATTCCTGCTGGAGCCAGCGGCTTCCAGAGTATTAACGACGCGCAGTTTGCCGCAGCGTTGAATTACACGCATGTCTTTTCTCCTACCTTCTATTCCGAAACTACAGCGTCCCAGCAATGGTTTTATCAGTATGTTGGCGGCGGCGGCGCCGATGCTAATCCGCAAACAAACTATGAGGCTGATATTTTCAAGCTACCGAATAACTTCGGGGAGACCGGCTTCCCTGTAATCTGCAGCGGTTGCCTCATGCCTTTTGGCGGCACCCAGTACCAGTATTACGAAAATCAAATCATCTTCAATTACGACGAGAACCTGACCAAGACAATTGGAAAGCACGAGCTGCATTTCGGAGGACGCTACCGGCGAGAGCGGCTCTCCTACCTTCCGTCGCGGCAGAACGACGCAGTAAATTTCGACGCTACCGGGACTTCTCTAGAAGACCCGTCATCCCTCACGTCGTATAACGGCCTTGCAAACACTGGGGAAACAGAGGCCGACTTTTTCCTTGGCGATGCTTCTCTGTATAGCGTGACCCTGGAACCGCCCCAAGGCCATGGGCATGACATGGAGTGGGACCTCTACTTCCAGGACGACTGGAAAGTGACCAAGAACCTGACGCTGAATTTCGGTCTTCGCAATACATACCTTCCGGGATTCTGGACGAAGGACGGTCTGGCGACCACTTTCGACTTCAAGACCAATTCGTTTGTGATGAGCAATCCTACGTCTTACTATGTCGCCCATGGCTACACGACCCAGGCGATCATCAACAATCTCCAGAATATCGGCGTGAAGTTTGAGACCTCCGCGCAAGCTGGATTTCCAACTACGAACTCGGAGAACAACAACCAGTTTGAACCACGCGTGGGCTTTGCGTGGCAGCCGTTCGGAGGCAAATACGGTACCGTGCTGCGTGGCGGCTACGGGAAATATGTCTTTCCCACTGCGCTACGCAGTTCATGGCAGCAGGGGTTCGCCGGATTTCCATATGTCCAGAACTACACACAGAACTATAACTCCGCGGCCCAGTCTCCGGACGGAATGAATAATTACCTTGTGCGAAATCCGCAGGCCGTCTTTATGGGAGTGAATGACGAGAACGTAGTGAATACTTCCACCGTCAATGCGATCACCCCGAACTTTAACCTCATCGCACTGAGCCCGCACTATCCTCCCGACGTTGCCCAGGAGACGAGCTTCACGATCGAGCAACCGCTCAAGGGGAATTCAGCGTTGCGAGTTAGCTACGTATACACTCATGGGAGCGATCTCGACCAGACATATCAGGTTAACGCGGCTATGTCTCCCTTTGTCTGGGATATGTCAACCGGAACGCCCCCGCCCACCGGCGGCCCCTCTGCAATCGGAACCAGTCAGTATGCCCCGACTGCGCTGAATCCGTATAACAATGTCACCTACGGCGGCATGAGTTACTACGCAAAAACCGGCTACTCGAACGACAATGCACTGCAAATCAACTATCAGCGTCTATTTCACCGTGGGATCGCATATCAGATCTTCTATGTATGGCAGAAGGCCTTCACGGGGGACGGAACTGTTACTACGGATCAAGACTATCTCAGCGTCAGAGGGACGGCTCCGAACACGAGTTTCGCGCCCCTCCCCGGCGGCAGCGCAATCACCCCGGGCGGCGCGCCCCCAGTCAGGCCGTCAAACGTGCCTGTCTGGCAAACCTGGCGTGGACTAACGGATTGGGAACAATACGTGGTCAATGGTGGCAACCCGCAGCAGGAGATCGAGTTCAACGGCATTATCGACCTGCCCTTCGGGAAGGGAAAGCACTTTCTGGGCAATGCTCATGGATTCCTGAATCAACTGGTCGGGGGTTTCCAGCTTGCCGGAGATGGAAGTATCCTTGGCCAGTATTTCGCGCCCGTTGCCAACCACTGGGGGCCGACAAACCCCATCAAGGTATACAAGCATGGTCTTCCAATCAAGGACTGCCGCGGCGGTACATGCCTTAACAGCTTCGAGTGGTTCAACGGATACCTTGGACCCAAAGTTCTTCCTGCGGCGAACGGAGGTACCTGCACGTCCAAGTGTGTCGAGGGCCTTCCTGCTGACTGGAAACCATTTGTGACCCCCATCAACAATAACCCTAGCTCCTCTGATTATGGCAATGACAACGTACTGGTTTCATCCCCCGCCTTGTTGGCCGCGAACAAGGGAGCTCCTGTAAAGGTCGCCTACAATCCGGGTCCATCGGGGAATAATCCTTTTTCGAAGACCATCATTGCTGGACCTAAATATTGGTCTGCGGACCTTTCTCTCTTCAAGGTATTCCCAATTACTGAGACGGTGAATTTCAGAATCAATCTGGATGCATTCAACGTCTTCAATGTGCAGGGAGACCCCAACCCGAATACAACGGACGGTACGGAATTGGTTCAACCCGGAGGTGTGGGCGCTACTTCTAAGAACACACCTCGTCAACTGCAGCTTACGGCACGGCTGACGTTCTAACATCCCGTAAGCGCCATAATCCCGAGACTGGCATCTTTGGGGAGAACCGAACCGTCTGACGACCGCTGCGCATCTGCGTGCAAGGTTTTCGCGCTCTCTGGGTGAGAAAGCCTTCACTTATAGCGGCGACTCTCGGGTGTCGTCTTAAGTATCACGATGCCATATCTCTCTTTGCTTTCCGTCGCGCTGCAAAAGGAAGGACATGACAAAACACAGATTCCGCAAAGATTTCGCGGCTCTGCTGGGCTTTCTCATCTGTACGGCTGTGGCGATCGGTCATGCGGAGACTCCGCCCGCATCCATCTCCTCGCAAAAGGATGAGCCTGTATCACTTCAATTCTTCGGGTCGCCAGATGCGGAGCTCTTCACAAAGGAACTCGACGCATCGTTCCAAGGTGTGCTCCAAAAAAACCTTGTGGCGACTGCCGGGAACAACTTCCCGGTAGGGTTCGTGAACGCATCGCTTCCCGGATTCCCGTGGGCGGGCACAATGTGGTCGCGCGATGGTGGCACGTTCATGCGCGAGCTCGTAATGCGTGGCTACTACCAGCATGCGGCGCTCGTGGCCGAGTGCCTGATGAAGCTGGTCGAAAAGAACCCGAGTGGGTTCTATGCCTTCCCCAGATATTTCAAGGGCTCGCAGCCGGGATCAGGCTCTGAACTGGATGGTACGGCGTCGATTGTCATCGGGATGGTGTTGCTTTGGCAGCGGCTGCCGGATTCGGACCCGACGAGAAAAGATATTCAGCAGTTCCTGTTCGGGGCAGCTTCGCCGCTCAATGGCATTGAATCTCAATTACAGACGAAGCCGCTGGTGGCCGGCAGCGGCGAGTTTGGCTGCGGGTGGGGCGTCGAAGGGTTGTGTTACAACGTGGTGCAAAACAACCTCGTGCGGCTCGCGTTGCTGGCGTCTGCCGATATGGCAGACGAGTCTGGAGAGAATGCGCGCTCGAAGCGATATCGGGATGTGGCAGCTCGAATCGGCAACGCAATGGAGAAGTATCTGGTGAGTAAGGATGGTGCATGGATATGGTGCATCGACGTGAAATCGATGAAGCCCGATCCGCGGGTCTTGAACGGCATGGGGAACAAAGGCATCGGCTCGATCAACGGCGTCGCTTCCATGTCCGCCGATGTGCTCGGCTTCCAACCACTGGTGTCGACATGGAGGTCCGGCGCCGAACATAGCGAGAAAACACTCCAGCAGCTTTACGACACGCCCTTGCGGAAAACAGAGTTTGAGCGCTATGGGATCTGGACGCAGTTCGACCTGGTTGCCAATGGATATCTTTCCAGCCCGTCCTACGGACAAGGATATGCAATCCAGGACATGCTTCTCTTCGATAATATGACGATGGCCGGCAAGGCGCTCTCCTGGCTCGTGAATGCCACGTATAAACCCGTGCCGGAATACAAGCTGCATCGTGATTCTCCTTTTTACTTTTACGAGCGGACTTATTCACCGGATGCGGTCGGCAAGGTGAAACTTGATGAAGGCTGCGGTGCGTTGAATCTCGTTAATGTTTCGGAGCCCTTGAAGATTTCGCGCATGATGCTTGGCGCGGATGATTCTTCACTGGGAACCGTTCGAGTGATTCCGCGAATTCCTGATAGCTGGCATGGAGTGGAAGCACGCGATTGGCCCATTCGCTCGCGATCCGGCGTCGTGAGAGCAGACATCCTCTTTGAGCGGAAAGGGAAGGGCGGTGAATTCACGCTGAAGTTGGCACGTGGCGAAGAGGTGGACAAACTGGAAGTTCGGATGCCAAGTCAACGCGGATTCGTCTGGCGTGCAAAAACGCATGTTCGATCTGCACATTTTGAGACTCATTGAATCGCAATATCGTTAACAGACCACGTTGAAACTTCAGAACGGAAGACGCAAATATGAAGAGGCGTACGTTTATTGTGCAGTCGGGAGCCGGGCTGGCGGCCGTGGCGGTGCCCGGATTGGGGCAGACTTCGGCAGGCGGTGTGAAGCGGAAGAGAGAGGATGACGCGGTTGTATCGCACGACAGTAAGCAACCAATCGTTCATCCCGGCATTTTGCAGACGCGTTCGGATCTCGAATTTATGAAGGCCAAAATCAAAGCCAGAGAGGAGCCATGGACGTCTTCCTGGAATGTGTGGCTTACGAGCCCTCTGGCGTCGCTAGACTTTAAGCCAAAGCCGTTTGTACATGTCATCCGCGGTGCGTACGCGGCTGGTGAGCACGGAGGCGTCGAACTCTCAGAGAGCGCGAATGCGGCAAACAACCATGTGATGCAGTGGTATGTAACTGGAAACGAGCAGCATGCGCGCAAGGCAATTGAGATATTCGATGCGTGGTCGGGCACATTGGCCGACTTCTTCGAGAACGACGCGATGCTGCTGGCGGGATGGACTGGTGGCGAGTTCTGCAATGCGGCGGAAGTATTGCGATCAACATATCCGGGATGGAGTGCACAGTCCCAGGAGCAGTTCAAACGCATGCTGCTGACGGTCTATGTGCCGCTGCTGCGAATGTTCTATCCCGAGGCGAACGGCAATTGGGACGCGGCGATCATGTGGACGTTGCTGTCAATTGGAGTTTTCTGCGAGGACCGCGAGTTGATGCACCTGGTCTATAAGCACTATCGAATCGGCTTGGGGAATAGCGGTATCACGCGTTACATCTATCCGAGCGGACAGTGCGAGGAGTCGTGCAGAGACCAGGGTCACACACAACTCGGGCTATCTTACTTTGTAAATACGTGCGTCGTGGCGTGGAACCAGGGCGTGGACCTTTTCGCCGAAGCCGACAACCGGCTGGCGCTGGGGATGGAATATACGGCGCGCTACATGCTGGGCGAGGATGTGCCGGCTTATGGGAAGCTCAGTGAGCAGACGCGCGGAAGATTTGGCGATCTCTACAGTCCCGTTTTGCAGCACTATCGCTATGACAAGCATATAGCGATGCCTTACACCGAGAGGGCGGCTGAGAAGGTGCCGCGTCCGCACACTGTAGCGACGATGTTTCGAGGTAGTAGCGGCAAAGTTCCTGTGGACCTGAAACCTGCGCCGGAGCCTTCAAAGATAGCGACAACGGCAGGAGCGCAGGCACAGCCAGCAGGATCGGATACAACGGCGGACATCACCCTCTCGCCAGGTCATTCGCTCCAGGACGCGCTGGATGATCTGAAAGCAAAAGGCGGCGGCACGTTAAAGCTGGCGGCAGGGCTATATATTCTGCCGACAACGCTGAAGCTACCAAGCGGAGTAACTATCGTTGGGACCGGGCTGGACTGCGAGCTATTGCTGGATCCAGTGAAGGGAGCGGGCGAAGCAGCGCTTATCAATGCCGAGCCAGATATGCACGACGTGGTGTTGCGGGATTTTGTCATTGAGGGTGCAGAGACACCTGAGGTTCCGCGCGATCCGAATGGTGGTGTGCAGCGAAGGCGGCTTATGTATTCGCCTATCCGCGCAGGCATAATTTTTCAGAGCGACGGAAAGACTGTGCAGCGCAATCTGAAGTTTGAGCACGTGACAGTGCGCAACTGCACGTATAACGCGGTCGAGTTATTCGGGGCCGAGCAGGTAGAAATTATTAACTGTGATTTCTCAGGAAGCGGCGGGATGGTACCACCTGGGCATGGAAAGAACCACAATCTGAAGATGAACCACATCTCGCGCGTCACGATCAGTGGATCGCGATTCGCCGATTCGATGTGGGGACATGGGATTGCCGTGATCTTTGGACAAGATGTCTTGATTCAGGATTCTGAGATCACACGCAACGAACTCGATGGTGTGGTGATCGCGGAGAGCCAGCGTGTCACAGTGAGCGGCTGCCTGGCTGAGGGCAACGGCGGCACGGGAATCGCGCAGCAGACCTGGATGGATGGCAACCAGAAATTTGTGGCAAGAAACAATACTTTACGTAACAACGTGGCCGAGGGTTAGGCGAGTTTCGGCCCATAAGTTTCGAGGGAAACAATCTTGAGCACCCAGATATCACGTCGCACTCTTGCTAAGGCGCTTGCAGCAAGCGGAACTGTAGCAGGCCTCGCCAGAGTAGTTGCACAATCTCCGGTCGTGGATTCACCGGTCACAAAGGGGTGGGGGCAGGTGCATCCTGGCGTGTGGCGAGCAACAATTGGAACGCCGGAACGCTTCACACCGGTATCCAGCCGCCTGGTGCCTCCACAAACCGAGGCTTTTGCAAGGTTGCCTCGGGTGGATGCCGCTCCATTGCCACCCATTGAAGGGAAGCAAACGGCGCGCGGTTGCCTGATTCAATTGCCCTTGCGTGCCGACGAGCAGATCTTCGGCCTCGGATTGCAGTTTGTATCCTTTGCGCAGCGTGGGAAGAAGAAAGTCGTCCGTGTAAATGCCGACCCCAAGGTCGACACTGGTGACTCTCATGCGCCCGTGCCGTTTTATGTAACAACCGAAGGCGTCGGCATACTCATCGACACAGCCCGTTACGCGACATTCTACTTTGCCGATACGTGTCCAAAACCGGCCGAAGCTGCGCCGGTCGTCGCAGAATCCAATCCAGACCCGAATTACACTCACACGGTTCCAGAAGACGACAGCAGCAAGATTATTGTTGAAGTTCCGCGGACCTCGGGAGTTGATGTGTATCTGTTTGCCGGACCTGCGATGCAGGACGCAGTCAAACGATACAACGTTTTTTCGGGCGGAGGTTTCGTGCCGCCGGAATGGGGACTAGGCTTTTGGTACAGAACGGCGGCGCGGGCAAATCATAAGGATGTTCTCGCGATTGCACAGGAGCTTCGCGAGCGTAAGGTCCCATGCGATGTTGTCGGCCTGGAGCCTGGATGGCAATCGCACGCTTACTCCTGCACTTTCGTTTGGGATCAGGATCGCTTTCCCGAGCCGAAGGGATTTGTGAGATCCGCAACAGACTTGCACTACAAAATTAACTTGTGGGAGCACGCTTTCACGAATCCTGCATCACCGCTCTTTACCGAGATCGAACCCTATTCTGGAAATTTCGGCGTGTGGAATGGCCTGGTACCGGATTTTGCTGGTGCACAGGCGCGCAAAGCATTCGGCTCGTATCACGGAAAAAATCTGATTGATCTAGGTGTGAGCGGATTCAAGCTTGATGAGTGCGATAACTCAGATTTCACCGGTGGGTGGTCTTTTCCGGAGTGCAGCTCATTCCCCTCCGGGGTGGATGGGGAGCAAATGCACAACGTCTTCGGACTTCGCTATCAAATGGCCATTTGGGATCAATATCGTCAGCGCGGCAAAGAGACTTATGGCCTCGTGCGCTCCAGCGGCCCGTTGGCTGCCCCCTATCCTTTTGTACTCTATAGCGATCTCTACGATCACAGGGTATTCATTCGCGCTCTCGTCAACTCCGGATTCTGTGGACTGCTTTGGTGCCCCGAAGTTAGACAGACCGAAAGCGAAGAAGATTTGATTAGGCGGCTACAGAGTGTAGTGTTCTCTCCGCTCGCGCAGGTTGACTGCTGGTATATGAAGAATCCCCCATGGAAACAAACGAATCGAGCACTTAACAATAATGATCAATTTCTCGATCAGTGGCAGGTACTGGAGTCGCGATGCCGGGAGATCATCGGTTGGCGGATGCAGTTGGTGCCATATCTCACCGCCGCCTTCCAACGCTATGCTGACGACGGAACGCCGCCGTTTCGCGCGCTGGTTCTGGATACGCCAGAGGATAAGCGATTGCACCAGGTTGATGATCAGTACTTGATCGGGGATCGGATGATGGTCGCTCCGCTGTTCGCAGGTGAAGGGTCACGAAAAGTTGTGATACCAGAAGGCGTGTGGCAGGATTTCTGGACAGGCTCGCTGATTCAAGGCGGAAATGAGATCTCGATACCCTCGTCAACCAAGAACATTCCTGTTTACGTCAAGGCAGGAAGCGTCATACCGTGGGCCGGAGCGGGGATGTTCGCCGGGGCACCGGAAACGCGACAGATTTCGGTGCGTGTGTATGGAGATGGCTCCATCCCGTTTTCGATGCGCTGCCCGAACGGCAATCTCAGTCTCAGTTGGAGAGGTCGCGATGGTCGCGCGGGGAGTGAAGGCAGCGGGTACCGTATCGATCGGTGGGATGTAATCGGCTGAGCTCTGTTACAGCCAGTGGAACTCCCTGGACAATGAGAGCATGTCTGATTTACTCAGCAGGAGAAGAAGGTCACATCGGAATAGCGGATACGAAAGCGAATTCTCAATCGAATGATTTGCCGGCATCCAGCGTGATAGCCGAACCACTGCTCTCAGCTGCTGACGGAGTACTGCACCCGGAGGTCAAGGAACATGGAAGAACGAGATATCCCGCTGAAAGATGACATGGGAAGTGAGTCGAACGAACACTTCGAACTACGTCCCTCGTAAGATAGCTCACAAGAGACTCAAAAGCGATTTTATCGTCTGCATAGGTATTGATTCTTAGCCGCCAATAGATTGCCGAGCTCAATCAGAGGAGTAACTTTGGAGCAACAAATGAAACGGGCGGATCTATGGAAAATTGTTGTCTTGGTTCTAACAGTTGGTCCCGCAGCTGGTGCCGCTCCCGTCAAGCTTGTGCAGCAGGATCCAGTGGCCGTCGTTAAGTTGACTGATGGTACATACCTTCTGGATTTCGGCCGAGTTGCTTTCGGCAATTTGCTGCTCCAGGCCCGACATGGAGAGAGTGGTGAGCTGACGATCCGCTTTGGCGAGGCGATGAGCGATGGCCGGATTGACCGCAATCCTCCAGGATCCGTGCGCTACTCGGAGGTGACCGTGACCCTCAATGGCGGCAGCAAAGTGGTCGCTCCGCCTGCCGACGCACGCAATACAAAACCTCCCGCAGTCCTGACGCCGCCTGACTGGGGAACACTGACACCTTTCCGCTGGGTAGAGGTCGCGGGATGGCCAGGGAAATTAAGCCTCGGCGAAGTGCGGCGGAGAGCTGCCTTCGACAGCACCTGGCATGACGATGCGGCAAGCTTCCACTCATCGGACGCGATGCT
>Ga0070741_10012443_pt1 | contig 15362 bp, 19 predicted proteins | sample Coa_R1_4_FD_66440 | JGI IMG/M metagenome (GOLD analysis project Ga0070741, IMG submission 66440) | Surface soil microbial communities from Centralia Pennsylvania, which are recovering from an underground coalmine fire - Coalmine... | ecosystem: Environmental > Terrestrial > Soil > Unclassified ... | reverse complement strand
GGTAACAGGGTCGAAAATCACTCCTCAGGCAAGATAAACCGGTTGCCTAGTTTGCAATTCGACTAGGTAGCCTTGCCTTTGGAGAATGCGGATCATGCGCGCCGTACGTAGACGCCGCGATCGCTCACTCACAGCTGGGCCGCGTTCTTCGTAACGTACTCCTTGGTGCAGAATCATCCAGATCAATCGACAGAGCTTGTGGGCGACGACCCCAATGGTCTGGTTGTGTCCCAAGCGGGGCGATAGCCGTTGATAGAGGATCTGGAAGATGCTGCCTTTGAGTTTGACTGCAGCATTGGCGGACTGATTAAGGAGACGTCTCATGTTGGTGTTCCCTTTTGGGGAACGATGGTTGCGTGATACTCCTGCACTCTCTTCATCCCCAGGGCATGCGCCGACCCAGGAAGCGAGATGCTTATCGGAAGGAAATGTAGCTGCCGAAGCCCCCACTTCAGCGATGATCTGATGGGCCGACTCGACGCCTAGACCAGGCACCTCAGCTAGACGCTGAACTACGTCCTGATGCTGTCTGAGCAACGTCGCCATTTCCTGGTCTAGCTGTGCACTCTGTTGCTCTATCAGTTCCAGCTCCTCGAGTGCCAACTTCAGCAATCGGCGGTAAACCGGATTGAGCCCTGTACAAGCACCGAGCGCGTCAACCAACTGTGCCGGCGTTGCGCGTAAGCGCTGATGAGCCAGAGCGGCCACGGCTGTGGGATCTGTTTCACCATCGGCGAGCGCCTTCAGCATGCGTCGCGCACTAACCCCTAAGAGATCGGAAACGAAGCTCGATAATTTAATGTGGCACTCTTCCAATAAGCTTTCAAGCTGGTTCTGCAGCCGCACGTGGTTCCGTGTCAGCTGGTGTTTGCGGCGTGTGACGGTGCGCCACAGCCGCTGTTCGGCATCGGGCACGAAGCTTAGGTTCAGTTCGTTTGCCACCAGCCGCTTCACCAGACGTTCGGCATCCGGAAAATCCTTCTTGCGGCCGCGTGGAGCTCGATTCGAGTGCGCTTGTGCGAGGTGCATCGTTCCCGATCTGGATCCGGCATGTTCTTCTTTCCTGCAGATCGGTTTCCAGTGACGCTCCAGCATTTCCCAAACTGGTTTCCAATACTGCGCGGTTGACTCCATCACCACTTCTTGAACCTCCCGCTCGATCAACCAGCGGACGAGTAGTCGGAGGTGGTCGGGGCTGGTGCTGAATCGGCAACGCTCAAAGTCATACTCACCATCGACCTCAACATCAGATACAACTACTGCCAGCATCTTCTTATGAACATCGATTCCAGCTATCCTGTATGGCATCGCCTGCCTCCTTGTCGGGAGTGGAGAGCGTGCCGCAGTACCTTTAAGCAGGGTCGCGGGCTATCACTGCCCCAAAGGGCCAGCGACGCCCAATTATTCAGCTCAACACACACGCTCCGGATCAGACACACTATCGGCTTCAATAGCTCCAGTGTTACCTCGATCTCGCCGCTCCGGACCGGAACTATTCTGCCGTCGATCTAAACAATTTTCATGACCTTTCGCGGGCCGCAGGCCCTAACCGACACACTGGGTAACAACCTTGCCTAAATAATGCCTATTTATGACCGCCAAAGTGCTGGGAAAACCGTTGAACCATTGATTTGTGGTTCACTGATCGAGAATCAGTAGGTCTAAACCTCCTGTTCAATTCATGTGCGGAGACGCCACTCAGGACATTGTGTAAGACCACACTCCGGTTCAGTACCGGAGGGTGCGATCAGAGGCGCGCTGTGGTCGTCCGTTTCGCAGGGACCATAGAGCTGTCTGGATTTGCGGACACTATGGTCATAAGTTTCTGCGCATCGCTGGACTCGATTCCGCGACTATTTCAATCACGATAAGAATCGAAACGGATGCATTGAAGTGAGTGAGGGCGGGACGCGCTCCCTCCCGATTCTGACCCGCAACCCCCGTTCAAGAGCGACCGGAGCATATTGCTGAGCAGGTTAGATTGAGCCCGAGTTTAGCGAGAATGAACATTCAAGTCGCGGGACAACATCAGCTTCAGAGTTACTCGGTCAGCGCCTCCGGTCCAGCCGACTCCGATTCCCGTTTCGACATTGAGAAAGCCGCCGGTGCGATCAACTACTGCCCAGGTTTCATGGGATTGCTGATCGGAAGCAACGAAGCTACGCAGCTCGCCAAAGCCGTCATACTGCTCCGCTGCAACAGCCATTTGTTGAGAGATTTTAGGCGATGCGGCCTGCCGGATTGTATTCCATTCTTTTTACGCCGAGGTACGTCGTATCCAAAATGGGATTGTAGACGAGGTCCCAACGGTGAAGGTGCACGCCGAGGATGGGGCGAACCTCGGAAGTGATTCTTCGTGATTCCCAATATAGTCCCGCCACTTTGACGAGTAAAACCCCTGGGCGGCTCTACAAAAAGATTCTGGGCGAATGGTCGGCAACTCGGAAGTTGAGATTCCCGAAATAGTACTTTCCGTGTATTCCGTCATGTAGGAGTTACCGCTAATCCGTTTTTGCAAGTCGAGTTATGATCAGCGACCCGTTGAATCTATCGGTTCGCATTCAGGCGTGGAGACAAAGGAATCATGATCTTCGCTCCGATTGTATCCAGAAGGACAAAAAAGGAAACAGAGGAGCAGGAACAACAGGCAGACGCGAAGACCACGAGTGATCCAAGCGCGCAGCTAGTCGGCTTTCGTCCCGTGTATGTGTGGGACGTTTCGCAGACTGAAGGCGCAGAGCTTCCCAAATTCGACGAGGTGCAAGGCGATCCAGCCGAACAATTCGCGCGATTGATTGAGTTCGTAGAGTCACAAAACATGAAGTTCGAGTACTCCGAGAACATCGCCCCCGCACGAGGATTGTGTTATGGGGACTGATTCGGCTTCTGCCCAACATGACACCAGCCGAGGAGTTTTCGACGGTAGTGCATGAACTGGCGCACGAGATGATCCACAAGGCCCAGCGCCGGATAGTCATCACCAAGACCGTTGAAGAAACCGAAGCAGAGTCAGTCGCGTCTGTAGGTTCAAAGGCGATTGGACTCGAAAACGGAAGGGCATCAGCCGACTACATCCAGCTTTATCACGACAATGCAATGTTGCTGCAGGAAAGCTTGGAAGTAGTACAGCGAACGGCGGCCCGTCATTCTTCAGGCCATTACGCACTCCGCCACAACTCCTGTCCTAGGCTGCGAGAGAGCCAGCAGATCGACCTTCCGTCTCCTGGCCTCCATTTGACTGCCTTTTTTTGAAAGGCAGTCCCGCAGTGAATCGCGGAGTGCTCGCGTGTCGTGAGAGGGCTTTGCGACGAAAGAACGTTGTCGGCGGTTATGTGGGGACGAGTTCCGATAGCGTATGAGCGAACGGACCTTGTAAAGAAGAGAAACGCGCGACAGGTTTGCTATCAACACAATCTTTTCTTCGAAGATGTTGGGAAGCTTACAGGCCGCGCAGAAATCAAGCTGCGCGGCTCAAAGCGTCAGTCCCGTGCTGCTTCACCATCTTGTTGTAATTGCCCATGATCAAAAACGGCGCTGCCCATTGGCCGACAAACAACGCCCAATCGTCTTTGCCAGAAACTTTGAGAATCAAAGATGCCGCCATTGAGCCGAGCGCTGCGCCTAAAAATATTGTGGAGGGAACGCGGGCCGTGCCCGTCTCGATGGCACCCGTGAAGCGATCCTCTGTTGCTTCGCCGCTGCGAATTTTACTGTGCATGACATTTTCTCCTGAGGTTTGGTTAGGAAGGGAAATCTGATGTTGTTATGTTGTGAATGGGAAATGAACAAGTGGTACAAGGGGATTCTGCCACTGTTCCAGAGTGACACCGCAATAATCGAGAGCCAAGGTTAGGTATCTATTGGCAGCAGCACAGCGAGTGCGGCTGCACATGTGCACTGAACGGAAGAACAACTCATTAAAGACACGGATTTTAAAACCTTCACATGAGACGCAACAAGTCACATCCGGGCTTTTGCGCTTCCACATCGCGGAGAGTTAGCGCTAGCTCTGCTCGCTCATTCGCAAAGGCGTTCGCCCGGCAGTTGACGATAGTCTGTACTAATGCGGAGAAGCCTGGCTTCTCTGCGTTTATCATGCTACTTTTCTTCGGGATTTCACTTCAAGTGGAAGAAACACTGAGCAGCATGTCCCGCTAAAACCGCGGCGAGATGAGGATCGGACGCGAATCGTTCCGCCGTGCCGACTCACGATGTCGCTCGCAATCCACAAGCCAAGGCCTCTGCCTTTTCTTTCCTTTGTGCTGAAGAACGGATCGAAGAGTTTCGATTTGGTCTCCGCGTCTAAGCCCAAGCCGTTATCCGCAAAGCTGATCCTTACACCGGCACGCCGCTTCCCGCGATATTCGCGAGCGGCACGAACGCGCACCACCACCTTTCCTTCTAATGGTGCAGCTTCAACAGCATTCTCCAGCAGGTTCCAGAATGCCTTTTGGATTTCGGCCCGTACTTCCACATCACCAGACCAGGCGTAGCGCGTCTCGACTGACAATCTCTTGCTGGTCGTATGTAGGGTCAGAAGCCGGAGAACATCATCAATCAAATTGCAGACGTTTGTCGGAACTGCTTCGCTGGTGCTCGCATATAAACCAAGAGTCTGCTTGACTATGTGGGATACGCGGTCCAATTCGTGTTCAGCGATCTTAATGCGTTCGCGATTCTTGGTCAGTGTATCTGGGTCTTGACCTATCAGATACACCAGATTCATGATCGCCTCGAGGGGATTGTTTATCTCGTGCGCCATTGCGTGCGCCATCCGTCCGGCCGCATTAGCTCCCTCAGAACGGCGCACCGCTTCTTCGGCAGCGTTCCGTTCACTGACGTCGCGGACGAAGCCAGTAAAAACCCGAACACCGCTCCGGCTCGATTCGCTCATGCTAAGCTCGATCGGAAACTCCCTGCCATTCTTGTGCAGACCAACGACCTCGACGCATTCCCAATTGAGGTGGCGCTCGCTCGTTCTGAGATACCGAGCTACTGCGGCGCCGTGTACTTCGCGCAGGTATTCAGGCATGACGATCGTCAAATCTTTCCCGATTAATTCTTCAGGAAGGTAGCCGAATACTGCAGTCACTGCGGGATTGACGAACAAAACGGTACTCTGTTCGTTGATCCGAAAGATTACATCCGCCGCTGTTTCGGTAATATTGCGGAAACGCTCTTCACTGTTTCGCAGCGCCTCTGCCGATTCCAGCCTATCGATCGCCAACGCGGTGTAATCACACAGAAGACGAAGGAACTCTAATTCGGCATCATCAAATGCGATTCGATTGTGACTGGCAAACGCAAGCGTCCCTAGCAGTCGGTTACCGCTCACCAGCGGATAGCAGGCATAGCACTGGATGCCAAAGCCCCGAACCAGCGCCGCTTTATCGTAGTCGGAATTTTGGATATCACGAGCCACGATGGGCTGCTGCATTTCTGCCACGGTGCCGCAGATCTCTTCTCCGAACCTCACCAGTCCGAGGCGTCGCGCCATCTCTTCCGGTATTCCGGCATAGGAATGCAGCCGGAGCCGCGTCTCTCCGGGTTCCACCATGTGATTGAAGAAGGTGTCTACATCGATATGTTTCGCGACAATCGCAAACAGATCGCGTGCGATTCGGTTCGGATCGTCAGCTGATAACAGTCGCGAAAGCGCTTCCGACAAAATTCTGCGACGTTCGGCGCTCTGTCGAACCTCGCGTTCCGCGCGCTTGCGCCGTTCCTCGCCGTCGTGCTGCTCGATTACCAGCGCCGCCGTATTGCACAAGAGTTTGAGTGATTCGAGTTCGGTGCGGCTCGGCTCACGCGCTACGCTGTGGTAAACAGCGAGCGTGCCCAAGACCTTCCCGAAAAATGAGCAGATCGGGAACGACCAGCACGACCGTAGGCGGTGCTCGCGTGCAACGCCCAGATACGGCGCCCACAGCGGGTCGATCAATACATCTTTTGTGATAACTGGCTGGCCGGAATAGACAGCTAATCCGCACGAGGGGGTATTCGCGCTGATTTCCAGTGAAGCTACAAGGGCGGCGTAGGCCTCCAGCATACCCGCAGTAGCAACAAATCGCAGGTGCTGCCCGTTTGCATCAACGAGGAACACCGCCGTGCGAGCTCCTTCGCCAGCCTGCTGCTGTGCTTTGTGTGCGATGCAGTTCAGCACTTCATCGCGGTGCACACCGCTGATCGCCAATTCCAGCGCTGTCTTCTGTCCCGCCAGCAGGAGTTCACCGCGGCGCAACGCCTCTTCGGTAGCAATGCGCTCGGTAATGTCAGTGTTGGTACCGAGCCAACCGCCGATGGTTCCGTCGTCACGGCGCCAAGGTACAGCAAGCGATAAGAATCGCCGGTACTCGCCATCTGTGCGGCGCAGTGAAAATGTGTCTTCCCATTGCTCACCCGCTGCGCAGCATTCCCGGAAATGATCGAGCACGCGATCGGCCTCGTGCGGCATAAGAAGCCTGCGCCAGCGCCAGCCCTTCACGTCTTCCAGCGTGGTGCCGGTGTACTCGTACCAACGCCTGTTGCACCACTGCAACGAGCCTTCCGCATCCGCCATCCAAGAAAGTTGCGGCATCGCATTCGCCAATATCCGGAACTGCGCCTCCTGCTGGCGCAATTCGTCTTCGGCGCGCCGCTTTGCCGCCGACACTTTTGTCATCTGCATCGCATGACGTATGCTTGCCACCAGCCTCTCGGGAGCGAGGGATGACTTGGGGAGGTAATCGCCTGCGCCCGCTTTCATGAATTCGACCGCAAGATCCTCGTCGCCTTGTCCGGTCAGAACCACAACGGGTATTTGATTCGCCAGCCGCTGCAGTGAGTAAAGTACGGAGATGCCGTCCTCACCCGGAAGGTAGTAGTCGAGCAAGATGCAATCGTAGGCATCAGGCCGGACGTGATGCAGCGCTTCGCTTGCTGACGAGGCTTCCTCCACAGCGGCGTTGACCCCGGCCTTTTGCAAGCACCGGCGAACTGCAAGGCGGTCGGCGGCATCATCCTCGATCAGGAGGATGCGCAGTGCCGCGTTAGGCTTGTTCTTTCCGAAGGATAGACTTGCGGCTGATGACATGAGCCCTCAGTTCATTTCGACCAGACTCCAATACTTGTTCAGCGTTACCATGAGCTCACAGAAAGTTCCGAACGTTACAGGCTTTAGCAGGTAGCCAGCAACATTCAGTTTATAGCTCTCGATCTTGTCGCGGTCCATGCGCGAAGTGGTTAGTACCACTACCGGCGTAGGAGCCAGCTCCGGGTCTTTGCGCATCTCCCGCAGGAATTCGATGCCGTTCATTTTTGGCATGTTGAGGTCGAGTAGAATCAGCCGCCGGCGATTGGGGATTCCACCCTCGCGCAGCTTCTGCAGCGCTTCCAAACCATCGTGCGCCACAAACAGTGGATTGGAAATATGTGCCTTCTCGAAGGCGCGCTTCACGTTCATGATGTCTATTTCGTCGTCTTCGACCAAAAGGATATTCAGCGGCTGAGGAGCGCTCAATGTGGAAGTGCTCATCGCTTCATTCCTGTTCCGGGATTTTTGCCCAGGTGAACCGAAAGATAGAACCGTTTCCGGGAGAGGACTCTAGCACGACTTTTCCTCCCCGGCTCTCCACAATTTTTTTCACCACTGATAGCCCAATCCCGGTGCCCTCGACTTTGTCTCTTGGTGCCAGCGTTTGGAACACGCCCCATACTCGATCGTGGTATTCCGCGGCAATGCCCGGGCCGTTGTCACGTACAGAAAATTCATAATCCGTTTCGAGGTCTTTTGCTTCCACTTCGATAAGCACATCTGCGCGAAAAGCTTGTGAGTACTTGACAGCGTTGCCGATCAGATTAAGAAACACCTGTTGCATCGGGACACGCTCTGCCCACAACTCGGGGAACTCACCACTTAACGCGATCTTCGTTGACTCAGCGGGTGCAAGTAGTTCAATCGCTTCCAGCACCAGCGCATGAGTATCCAAGAGCTCCGGCTTCGTCAGCACGCGTCCTGCTCGCGAGTACTCAAGGATGCCGTTGATCAGCGCCTCCATACGCTGCACTCGGCCGTGCAGCAAGCGCATGTGCTCGGCCGATTGTTCACCAAGCGCTTCGCCACAATCTTCGCGAATCCATTCCGCCAGGTTTGCAATCCCGCGCAGAGGCGCTTTCAAGTCGTGCGATGCCACATAGGCAAATTGATCGAGTTCGCCATAGGCCTCCTCCGCCGCAGCGCGAGAGCGCTGCGCAGCATCGCGCGCGGCCCGGGCTTCCTGCAAGGCATCCGAGAGAGCGATTTCGCGCGCCTGGAGTTCGGTATTAAGCTGCTGCAGCTCGTGGGCTCGTCGTGTAGCTTCTTGCGTTGCCGCCTGTTCCGCCGCTAACTGCTGTCGTTGCTCCTCTGCCTTACGTCGCTCGGTAAGGTCACGTGTGACTTTGCCGAAGCCAACCAGGTGTCCTTCGTCATCGCGCAATGCCGTTATGACAACGTTGGCCCAAAATCGCGAGCCGTCCTTGCGTATCCGCCAATCTTCATCTTCGAAACGTCCGTCGCGCGCCGCGGCTTCGAGTTCGCTCTGAGGAAAACCGCTGGCAACTTTGTCTGCAGGATAGAACTTGGTGAATGACTGCCCAATGATCTCGTCTGCTTTGTAGCCCTTGATCCGCTCTGCGCCTAGGTTCCAGCTCGCGACAATTCCGTCAGGGTCGAGCGTGAGGATCGCGTAATCCTGCACGCTTTCGACCAGAAGTCGCAAGCGCTGTTCGTTCAGAATGTTCTGGGCTTTGTTAGTACCTGGAGGCGATGAGATTTCGAGCGGAGCACCTGAGGTGAGTACATCGTGGGTCATTGGCTCCGAAGACATTGTGGCGGCCCTCTTTGGATCGGCCCCGCCGGAGCTTAGATCTATGAACAGTCAGGATTCACGCGTCAAAAACGTCGGCGTCGAGATCAACTCACATGAGCGATTATATACCGGAATCACGTATGCCGCTCAAAATTCAGAGTCAAGCGCCTCACCGAGACATCTGCGTCGGCAAATACAATTCCTTAATTGCTACTGCTGGTCGCAATACTTTCCTGGAACCGAACACGACGCATGCACAGGGCACGCCACGAAAATGAGTTCATGTTGGACGAGAGCGCTGACTGTCTTCGCTCTCGACTCGCACATGGCCATTGCGCATGTCCCGATTCCGGCCGGAGCGGACGTGGTGAAATTCGATCCAGAGTTAGGTCGCATCTACGCCGCGTGTGCCAGCGGATTCATTTCCGTCATTGAGGAGCAAGATTCGGATCATTACAACAAGCTCGAAGACTTTCCGGTTCAGAAGCTCGTGCACAGTATCGTCGTCGATACTGCCACTCATCGCGTTTAAGCGCCCGAGCAGCAGGAGAACGGTCGGCCAGTGGCCCGAATGATTGTCTACGAAGCGATCACGAGAGCGTCGAAGCAATAATGATGATGAGAAAACGTGTAATGCACGCACTGGTCATTTCGTTGGGTTCTGCAATGCTGGTATCGGCCCAAGCGGCACAGCCACTCCAATTGAAAAGACGATTGACCTGGCGGATGTGCAAGGACGAATCGATCACACATGTCGATTGACGTTAAGGGCGAGCGACTGTTCGTCTCAGCTCTCGGCAACAATACCGTCGAAATCGTCGATGTGAAGGCAGGCGGGAGACTCAATACCATCCATGGCCAATGAATTCAAGTAAGAGATGTCGGGACCTGAGCCCGTCCAATAACGCGTGCGCCCATCTGGATAGCAATTTGCGATAAATGAGCCAACTCCGCCGGCCGCGCCATGGATGAGGATCGTCATCCCCTTTCTCGCTTGGACGGCATCGCGAATGATCGGGGGGGCCGTTGATCCTGCTGTCGGCAGCGAAGCCGCCCCAGGGAATGAACAAAAGCATCGCGGAATTCTGGTGAAAAAATCTTCAAAGTGGGTACGACTTCTTGGTACGACGAACAGAGCGCGGACATACAGCGTCTTTCGAAGTACCCATTCACGCTTAGCTGTGGCGAGCATCTGCTGGTTTGAAACGACAACTGACGCCTCCAATGATCGGACGTAGGCGTCCCGGTTTTTCGGGGAATCACCTTTTTAAGTTTGCTGAGATGTGGCCCGCCGAGCTTTGTGGCCAGGATGTTTTTGCGCGACGTGATCGTCGAATTGCTTTCGAACAACCTCCATTACTTCGTCGTTCGGCGGCAGGTTGGGCCCAACGTGGGCGCGGTCGCTCCATTCACACGCTGAGCAGGTGTAACCAACATTTGGATTCCACGTTAAGATTGGCTCTCTGCTATCCATGTCAAAGATTTTGCCACAATCTGTCTGCACCGGATTCATCAAAGCTACAGTGCTCAATTCCATTTCCACAATCCGCGCTTCTGCAACATCCGTCTTGTGGCACCGAAGCGCAGGAAATCTGTCAGATGAACGCAGGATCTCTCGTTCTCCTGTTCACCGGCTCTGCCGGTATTGGCATATGCGAATTTCCGAAACGCAGCTTTCGGGTGTCGACGTCGATGCGCTCCGCTTTTCTTTCGGAATCGCATGTGACCAGCCTCAACTCTCCGGCTGCAGGCTGGAGATCAACGAAGTGCCGGTCTCGATGGATTGTCCAAACTGCGGAGCGGAGACGCGCACGGTCTCCGTTCAGCAGTTGCGCTGTTCCCAATGCGGAACTCCGGCTCTTGAAATTGTTCATGGCAGAGAACTCGATCTGCAGGCAATGGAGATACTGGAATGAGTAAGCGTCCGCGTCTCGTCGAAGTACGCGAAAACATTCTCAAACAGAATGACGTGCTGGCTCGGTCGCTCCGCGAACAGTTCTCGAAGGCTGGCGTTTCTGTACTGAGCCTTGTATCCAGTCCCGGATCGGGAAAGACGACACTTCTCGAAAAGCTCCTTTCGCGCATCGGCGAACACCATCGAGTAGCTGCGCTGGTTGGAGATTTGGCAACGGAGAACGATGCTGCCAGGCTAAAGCGCGCAACATCGCAGGTAACGCAGATCAGCACCGGAACCGTGTGCCACCTCGATGCGCAAATGGTGCAGAACGCGCTCGCAGAGTGGGATCTAAAGCAGCTTGATTTTCTCTTCATCGAGAACATTGGCAATCTCGTTTGTCCTTCGAGCTACGACCTCGGCGAAGAGCTGCGCTTCGTCCTGCTCTCGACTACTGAAGGCGAGGACAAGCCCCTCAAGTATCCAAGCATTTTCAACACTTCAGATGTAGCAGTCATCACCAAAATGGACCTTGCTCAGCCCGCAGCATTCGACTTGAGTCTCGCGCACGACAATATTCAGAACGTTCGTCCGGGAATGCGCATCTTCGAAGTCTCTGCGAAAACCGGAGGAGGAATGAATGATCTGACCGAGTTCATCAGCTCCCTACGTAAAGCTTCCACAATTGCAACCGCTGTGTAACGCACGCACGAGAACAATCATGAGTGAGCTTCTGACTGCTGCTGTCGCTCAAAATCTTCTTCTCAGTTTCATAGCGATCCTGGCCCTGGGTTTCTGTTTGGGAATGGTTTCCGATCTCAGAAATCGTGATGGCATCGAACCGCGGCGGCGGTCTACGGAACCAGGTGCGCGGCGCGCATCGGAGTAGCTTGGCGCTTCTGTTTTCTGCAAACGCAATGGCAGAATTTAGGAAGGCCCAAAACGTAAGCTGCCGGCCAGCTCGGTCTTATGCATGCGCCCTCCAGCCGCGTGACCCTTGCACGTAAGAGACGAGCGATGCTGGAGGGCTTATTGCTTTCCAGCGTGCAAGTAGTTCTCTGTCGCGGCATATACTTACGCTAGGGAGTTGCCGCAGATTTCTTGTTACGTTTAGTGATTTGACGGACCAGCCCCAGTAAGGAGAGTGCATGTCTAACAGCGCGCATAACGTCTTGTGCATTGCGGATAGCTCAACGCGTCTCAGCTCACTCGCGCGCACGATAAAACAACTCGGCTACCAAGTTCACACCACGTTCACGCCCGACCAAGCTGTGGCTGTTGTCGCAGCATCGGCCAATCGCATTGATGCAATCGTCATGGATGAAGATATGGTTATTGATGGCTTCACGCTTGCGCAGTCCTTCAAAGCGGCGCTCTCCAACGTGCCGATAGTTCTCGTTTGTGACAAGGGTAGCGGAGGAAAGCCGCCACCCGCAGGCGTGGACTTCGTCACTGTGAATGGTTCGCATGACCAAATTGCCGCCGCACTCGAAAAGCTCCTAGCGCGCTCCAGTGGCGCTGCGCGGGGTTGATGAGCAGCCCTGATTGTTCTTTCTACGTGGCCGGCGTTCGGAAATCTCACCCATGCCTTCGCACACGGGGCACACCTTCTTATCATCTACGCGGCCAGTGCCACGGCAGACGGATCCGTCCCCAGCCAACGCAAGACAAGATGCATCATGACCGACTAGACCAACACTCTCTGTTCGGAAGCAGGAGCTGAGTGGCTCACAACTCGAAACTTTTAATTCAGGTATTAGACCACCCGCAAACAAGTGGCGGCACGGCTTGTATGCCACTACTGGTGGGCGACTCCCTTTTCGAGCTGAGAACCACCCGAATCAAATTGACCAAAATCAGAAAAGGGCGTCTTCCGTCGAGGTCACTAGAAAGCAGGTACAGCCGGTTTCACTCCACACACGATGATCGACGCTGCCCGCCTCGCTGTGGATGAAATCGCCGGGATGCAGTGTTCTGTCATCGACCTTCAGTACGCCGTGGAGGAGATGCAGTTCTTCAATGCCCGCATGTGTGTGGCCGGGATAATCGGTTCCCGGATCCAGCCGGACCAACAGGCTTACGCTGTCGTTGTCCCCATTTCTCGCGAGTATTTTGACGTGGATACCTGGCGCGGCTTCCTCCCACTCTGGTTTAACCGGCCCTTCCAAGGAAGGTATAAAAGGCCGCGTAGCCTCTTCACTGGCGATTCGCTTCTCGATGCGGCCCCACAGCGATTCCGCGGGACGCAAGACATCGGTGGACCAGCCGACAAAGGAACGGACTATGGGCCGGAGCGTCTCGATTTCCTGCCGGCAATCGTCGCATGACGAGATTTGAGCTTCCGCCGAAGCCATCTCGCGCGGAGGAAGCGCCTGCAATGCAAACAGGAACACGCGATCCAGATGCTCTTGGCTGTGCGTGCCTGGTTTTGAATTCATGCTACGTTCACTTTCTTTCCCAGCGCCTCTCGAAGTTTTCCCAGTCCCGAGCGGATTCGCGTCTTCACGGTTCCGAGGGGTTGATTCAACTTCTTTGCTGTTTCCTCATAGGTCAATTCCGAGAAGAATGCAGTTTCGATAGCCTTTCGTTCTTCGGCAGTCAGGAGCTCAAGTGCATTCAGCAACAAGCGGCTATGCTCCTCAAAGAGACAGGCTTGTTGTGGATCGACAATGTCCGTCGTCGGCTCCAAGCTATGCGGATACGTGTTCACTCGTTTCGTTCGCTGATCGAAACGCAGGCGGTCAATCGCCCGGCTGCGCGCCTGATTCATGATCCAGCCGACGACCGATCCGTTAGCAGGATCATAGGTCGAAGCTTTGCGCCACACGTCATAGAACACATCGAGCGTGACTTCTTCGGCGGTTTCTCGGTTCATGGTTATCCGCACGATCAACGTAAAAACAATTCGATTTGTTTGCTCGTAAAGCGAATGCAGTGCAGCCTGGTCACCGCCGGCTACGGCTCGGACCAGCCGTAGCCACTCATCCTCGGAGACGCGCAACTTAGCCTTATCGGCATAAAGGATGTCCCCGAGTGTCCTCACCTCCGGCGTAGTCACAGGACGATTGTGCCCGGGGCAATTGTGCTGGTCAAGAGACACCGAGGACATATATTCCTCGCAGGCAGAGGTAGCCGTTCGTCTACACGAGAGTAAACGCCAAAACTCTGCCGCCGGATTTGAATGGAAAGGCAGAGATGCTCGTGATCCGGCCACCGAAGGAAATGTTTGCAAAGTGCAAATCCAAGATCTGATCGTTGACGTTGTTAGAGGCAAGGTGCTGCATCAGCTTCGGGGGCCTCACTGTGAGCCAGCGAATACTCTTGGTCGATGATGAGCCAGTAATCCTGCTCACTATGAAAGCGATATTGGAAATGAACGGCTTTGACGTCACCACCGCCGCTTCATCTGCTGAAGCCAAGCTGCGGCTCGAAGCGGACAGCTATCACTTGGTTATCACCGACTTGAAGATGGAGAACGAAACCTCCGGTTTCGACGTTGCGAAGTTCGCCAGGGGGCAGCAGTATCGGCCCGCGGTTGCCATCCTGACCGCTTACCACGACCTTGGCACCGATTGGATGCAACAAGGTGCCGACTGCCTTTGGATAAAGCCTACGAATACGCCGGAACTCCTGGAACGAATCGAGGCTCTTCTGGCACGACAACGGATAACGATAGTGCGGCGGGAGAAGAAAACCTCGATTGCCGCAAACAGTGTACATCTTCCCTTCGAGAGCGACGGCGACCTAGCTTATGAGAGCCAGCCAGAAATCGCAAAGGGAAAACGCAGATAATTCTGAGAGCGCACGTGCAGTGACTTCCCCGTCCAATACGCGGCCGGGTCGCGCGTGCCACAAACTGGCATTTATATTTTTCCGCACACGTGTTCCCAGAAGTGATAGCAATACGAGGATCCCGATGCGGGGTGCGCCGAGGGTATTGGTGGCGGCGCGTATCTCCTGCAACGCGCGGTGCCACGGCTTGACGAAGACCCCGATTTCCAAACGCAGAAGGCCGCAAAAAGGTTGAGTTGATTGGCTGGCACGGCAAGATGAGCCGACTCCCAAATACCTAGCAGAATCCGGAGGGTCATGGTTCCGGAGTCGAAGGGAACGAATTGAAACTTCGTCCCGCAGAACTGAATCGTATGTCTGAAAGATTACGAACCGAATCCGAGCGACTCAAAGGAAAAGGCCTTGTAGTAAAAATCGATGTACTTATTTACCAATTCGGGAAGCGGCATCACCGGAAGAACAGGAGGGGTCTTGGTCAGCGCAGTCACCGCGAGTGAGAGAAAGGTTCTACATTCGTGGAAGGAAATTGCCTCATATATGGGACTGAGCGTGCGCACTCTTCAGCGTTACGAGCAATATTTGGGGTTGCCGATTCGCCGCTTCGGAGGCGTCGCTAGGAGTTCAGTTACAGCGTTTACAGACGAACTCGATTATTGGATGCAAACCGCAGGTGCTCATCCCGTCGGGCGTGCCGAATGGGAACACGCAATGGGAGAGCTTGACGCACTGCGCAGCGAAGTCACGCATTTGCGAAAGGTCGCTGAAGAACTCAGCAAGAAAGAAATCGAACGCAGCCTTGATTCGAAACTTGACAACCGTGCGCAATTCAGATCTGCATCGTGAGTTTC
>Ga0070741_10012441_pt1 | contig 15365 bp, 11 predicted proteins | sample Coa_R1_4_FD_66440 | JGI IMG/M metagenome (GOLD analysis project Ga0070741, IMG submission 66440) | Surface soil microbial communities from Centralia Pennsylvania, which are recovering from an underground coalmine fire - Coalmine... | ecosystem: Environmental > Terrestrial > Soil > Unclassified ... | reverse complement strand
GACGATAACAAAGATTGAGGAACAGGAGACAATATCCTATGCTGAAGAACCAATCCCGCTGCATGCCTGGCCTCTGACTGATCAGCCACGCAAAGCCTATTCCCAATACAGCAAACGCAATTGCCAACGTATATAGTGCATACCGCTGACGCAGCCACATCATCACGGTTGGAACCAATATGATAATTGCCAGCGTACCCGATACCAACTTCTGAGAGAATGGAAGTCCAGACACAACCGCCATCAACACGAAGATCGCACTAAAAAAGAGCATGATTACTGATTGGTGCGAGATGGTCCTCTCTGTCACTTGCACCTTGGCGGCAAGATCAAGACGCTCGAGTTCGGTGAGCTCTTTTTTCATACTGGCGTTTGGTGATTCTGATATTGACAGCGCCATGGGATCCTTAATGATACTTCGCTTCCTTATTCGTCAAACTGCAATTCGGCACCTGTCCGGTCATGCTCCTAATAATCCTTCAGCCCGCAGGCGCTGCTGGTCGGCTGGGGAATAAACGATGATCTTGCGCGGATTTACGAATAACCACGCAATCGAGGCGATAAAAAACATGGCGGCATAGAAGTACAGCGTCAGGTCCCACCGGGGATGGCCGGGTGTGCCCGCCCATATTGCCAGCCAGGCCACGGCAGGCGGACTCACCACCTGGCCGAGATTGCCCAACGAGTTCATCACACCTGCGACGGTGCCAGAGAAGCGATGGCCCACGTCAATCGTCGTTGCCCAGCTTGAGGCCAGGCCGAAATCCTTGACAAAAGAAGACAGGCACAGAGCTGTATAGGCAAGCAAAACGTGCCTCGCCGTAGCTTGCACAGCGACTAATAATAAAGCTCCACCAATGCCGTAAGAAATCACTCCCAGCAGGGTGCGTCCCCACCGTCTTCCCCACAGGCGCACCTGGCGGTCGGTCAGAAATCCGCCCCAGAGGCACGAGATACCGCCAAAAAACAGAGGGCCGCCGGAAGCCAGTACTAATTGAATTCCTGAGAGATGCAGGTCTTTCTTCAAGTAAGGGGTGATCCATGAACCAAAAAAAGACCAGCCCGCGTTGCTGCAAAAATACATCAGGCTGAGCGCCCAAAGAGTGGGGCTCAGAAGCATATTTGACCACGAGAGCGGTGCAGGTTTTGAAGTGTCTTTGACCGTGCCGGCAATCAGGGCGCGTTCGGCGTCATTGACCTTAGGGTGCTCACGGGGAGTGTCGCGGAATTCTTTATAGAATGCCCACACCCATAGAATGCCGAGCAAACTCATCAGCACGAAGGCGCCGCGCCATCCGAAGGGAAGGGCGAGCACCATCATCAAAAGAGGGGCAAAGGCCCCGCCCCAGCGGGCAAACAACCAGATCAGCCCCTGGGCCAATCCCCGCTCGCTGAAAGGAAACCACTCGCGCGAAGCGCGCGCGATATTAGGGAAGGCTCCTGCCTCGCCTGCGCCAAAAAGAAAACGGAAGCTGGCCAGGCTCCACCGGTTCCAGGCAGCGCCGGTAAGCGCGGTAAACGCCATCCAGCAGAGCACGATGCGGGTGAGCACTTTGCGGGGGCCGAGTTTGTCTCCCAGACGGCCGCTGGGTATTTCGAACAGCGCATATGCCAGGTTGAATGCCGAGAAAAATGCCCAGGCGGTGATGGCCGGAGTTAGGTGCAGGCTGGTTTCGATATCTTCGCGGACCTGAATCGCGCCGATGCGTCCAATGTAGGTGATGGCCGCAAGGCTGCAGAGCCACGCCAGGACTTTCCAGCGGATGCCGGTAGGCCGCATTGCAATGTCAGGCTGCTGCTCTGCCGGCTGAGTGGTGGGTTGCGACATTATTGTGGAACTCTGATTCGACGCGCTTCCAAAGTATCACAACTGGACTGTATAGGATTGGCGCTCGATCCCCACGAAACCACAGGATCGGAAGCGCAACCCGAACGTATTTACAGCACCGGCTTCCAGTGCTCCATCATCTTGCGCAGCTCTGACATGTCTTCCGGACGCATGGCAGGAAGCGGTGGACGCACCGGGCCTGCCGCCAGACCGGCGATATTCATCATCTCTTTCATTACCGTAACCTCGTAGCCTTTTCGCCGCGCACGCAGCGCATAGAGGGGGACCACGTATTGATTCATCAGGCGCAGAAGCTCAGAGCTGTTGCCGGCGGACGCGGTTTCGTGAAGCTGCAAAGAAAGCTTCGGCGCAACTGTGGCGATGCTCGAAGTATAAGTGCGGATTCCGATGCTGTAGTAGCCGGGAACGCAGTCATCGCCGATGCCACCGATCCAGTAGAGCCGGTCGCCCACGCGGTTGATAATCTGCTGGTAGCGGCGGATGTCACCCTGTCCGTCTTTCCATCCCACCAGGTTTGGAATCTTCGCCGCTAATTTTTCCACCCACTCCGGTCCCGGATTGACCCAGTCGCGGCTATAAACAAAAAGCCCCATCGGAGTGGCGGCACCTATGGCAGCATAATAATCGGCGAGCGCCGACTCGTCCGCGCCGGGATAGTAAGGAGGCAGAGCCAGGATTGCATCCGCGCCTGCCCGAGCCGATTGCTGCGCCAATTCAATGGCAATCTGCCGGTTAAAACCCGTGCCAGCAATTACCGGAACCTTGCCGTGCACTTCTTCTATCGTCGCCTTGACGACCTCGGCGTGTTCCGCCGGGGTCAGGGAATACATTTCACCCGTGCCGCCTGCGGAGACAACCGCGCTGACTGGATACTTAAGTAATTCTTGAAGATTCTTCCTTAGACCATTGATGTCGAGGGATAAATCAGCCTTGAAAGGTGTGACTGGGAAAGCAATCACGCCACGGAGCTTGCTGCGAAGTTCTTCTGGTTTCGTCATTAATTCACCAACGGAAATTTTCACCAACGGGGAAGTATACGCTTCCAACTCTTATCCACATGCTTACGCATTTCCTCGGCATCGTCGCGCTTGCGGTAGCGGCAGCGGCAGGCAGCATAACGCTCGCGCCCGCGGGCTAGCTGGTCTTGATCAAGTTCGACCCCCAGTCCCGGCTTCTCGGGAATTCGGACACAACCTTCAATAATAGGCACGCGACCTCCAATCACAATCTCATCTTTTTCCGATTGCCATGGGTAGTGCGTGTCGCATGCGTAAGTTAAGTGCGGAGTGGCCGCAGCGGCATGGGCCATGGCCATGAGCGAGACGCCGAGATGACTATTGGAGTGCATGGAAAGCCCGAGACCGAAGGTCCGGCAAATCTTGCCCAGGTGCTGCACCTGCTGCAGGCCGCCCCAGTAATGTGGATCGCACAGAACAACCTGCACTGCGTCTTGCTTTACCGACTCGGGAATATCGGCAAACGAGGTTACGGCCACGTTGCTTGCCAGCGGCGTTGTTATGCCCTCCTTCAGCAGGCCACGGCGTACCTGGGCCATGCCGTCGATGCCGGCGGCTGGGTCTTCGAGATATCCGCCGTTTCCTAACTCCTCGGCCAATGCATTTCCCACGCGGATGGACGTCTCCACAGACCAGGCGCAGTTAGGGTCCATACGCAAAGGCACGGCCGGTCCGAGGGCAACGCGAAGCTGCCTGACAGTTTCTATTTCGATCTCTGGGTCGAGAACGCCGGTCTTGAACTTGATATCGCGGAATCCATACTTGGCGACCATCTGCTTCACTTGCCTGACCAGCGCCTCGGGCGTCAGAGCCTCGCCATATTCATCGGGACGTGCGTCGGCGCCTTCACCGCCGCCGCCTGCGTGTTTGTAGAACGGATACGCCGAAAAAGGAACCGCATCGCGCACTCTGCCGCCAAGCAGATCGCAGACCGGCTTGCCCACCGACCTTCCGATCAGATCAAGAGAAGCAATCTCGAGCGCCGAGTAAAGGCGTGCGGCTGCGTCGAGCGGATTTTCGCCGGGAACATGATAGGTCTGGGAGCGGTCGAAGCTGGTGCCTTTAGGATCGTCTTCGATCATCGGCATGAGCAATCCCGCCAGGCGATATGCGTCAGCTCCTACAATGCGGGGACGCAAGTTCTCAAAACCCTGAGCAATGGCATCGCCGCCGTGGGTCTCGCTGATGCCCGTAATTCCGTCTTCGCTCTTAAGCTCAACAACGGTTCGCAGGGCGTAGGGCGCGTGCAGCCCATAGGAACTCCGCAACGGCGGATCTGCGATGGCAATTGAGTGGACACGCAATTCAGCAATTCGCATTGAATGTATAACCAGAGAAGATTTTAACCGGCTATTCTAAACGGCTGTCCGCTTCGTGGAAAGTTTCGTCACTCTGCGACCAAATTTCCAGACTGAGGCTTTCAAGTATACTTACGAGTTATTCGCAGGTGAAAAGATGGAACTGCACGGTTGCAACATTCTAGGCGCAGAGGCCAGCAAGACAGGAGCCGCAACTTTTCGGGCGATGAATCCCGCAACCGCGGAGGAACTACCTACTGTTTTTCACGAGGCTACAGAGACAGAAGCCGGCCGCGCGCTTCTGCTCGCAGAGCAAGCCTTCGCTGAGTATCGCCACAAATCAGCTGATGAGATTGCGAAATTCCTTGAAACCATTGCTGCGGGCCTCGAAGCCTTGGGCCAGGACCTCATCGCGCGGGCGCACGCTGAAACTGCGCTTCCTGAGCCCCGGTTACTTTCTGAACGCGGCAGGACCGTCGGCCAACTCAAGATGTTTGCGACGTTGGTTCGTGATGGTTCATGGGTTGATGCCCGCATTGACCGCGCCGACCCCAGCCGGACGCCAGTGCCCAAGCCCGACTTACGAAGGATGCTGGTTCCTGTGGGACCTGTCGTCGTGTTTGGTGCCAGTAACTTTCCCCTGGCCTTCTCCATCTGCGGAGGTGACACAGCCTCGGCGCTGGCGGCAGGGAATCCGGTTGTTGCCAAAGCACACCCGGCGCATCCGGGTACATCAGAGATGGCGGCCCGGGTCATCCAGAAAGCGGCCCGCGATTGTGGCATGCCGGCAGGCGTCTTCTCCATGGTGCACGGCGCTAAACCTGATGTAAGTGTGGCGCTGGTGCGCCATCCCTCAACTCGTGCAGTTGGTTTCACCGGTTCACTACAGGCAGGGCGGGCATTATTCAATGCCGCCGCCGGCAGACCTTTACCCATTCCTGTTTTTGCCGAGATGGGAAGCATCAATCCTGTCTTTGTGCTGCCCAACGCTTTGAAGCAACGAGGAGCCCAATTGGCCCAAACTCTGGCAAAGTCGGTGACTCTAGGGGTTGGCCAATTCTGCACCAAGCCTGGGCTGGTGGTGGGCTTGGAGGGCATCAACCTGGATGAATTCAGGCAAAGTGTGGGCGCTGGTGTGAGTTCAACTCCTTCCGGCACCATGCTCCATGCGGGCATTGCCGCACGTTATGGCACTGAATGCGAGAAGAGGTTGCGCATTCCAGACCTGCAGCCGGTCGGGCCGACTCCGGGCGCGGCGCAAGACAAATCCAAGACTCAGGTGCAAGCCGCAGTGTTCACAACCCGGGCGCAATCTTTCCTCAAGAATTCTGAGTTGCATGAGGAGATTTTTGGTCCCTCCACATTGATCGTGAGCTGCGAATCGGGCGCACAACTGGAAGAGATTGCGCGCAGCCTGGAAGGCCAGCTCACGGTTTCTGTTCACGCTACCGAACAGGACTTGAAAGAGTACGCCGGCCTAATTGATATATTGCGTGAGAAGGCGGGGCGGCTGGTCTTTGGAGGTGTTCCCACGGGTGTAGAGGTTGGGCCAGCCATGCACCATGGCGGTCCTTATCCGGCAACTACCGATTCGCGTTTCACCTCGGTCGGCACAGCGGCTATTCTGCGCTTCGTGCGGCCGGTTTGCTATCAGGATTCCCCCGCCGAGTGCCTGCCGCCAGAGTTGAAGGATGAAAACCCGAGAGGGATCTGGCGCTTGGTAGATGGCGAATGGACGCAAGCAGCCACTGCCGTCGTTTCTTCACCCAGAACATAACTCCAAAGAGCCAACACATAGGGTCAGACCGCGGAAGTAACGCTGCTTTTACGGCGATCCTGGCGGCAGCCATTGTTCTGGATTTTCCATCTGGTCGGGGCCGCGCACGATGTGAGGGGTTACGACGACCAGGATTTCGTCTTCGGTATTGTTCTTATTGCTGTTGCTGGTGAGGTTTCCGAAGATGCGGCTGAAGAAGGGCAGTCCGCTCTGGCTGTGTTGTTGCTGGCGAGTAATGGAGCCCACTACCAGTGCGCTCTCGCCATCCTTTAAACGCACGGTCCCGGTGTACTGGTGATTTGAAATAACGGGGACGTTGTTGAAGCTTTGTCCGCCCAGGGAGCGGATGCTCAAATCAAGATCCAGGGTCACCTCGGCTTCTTCGCGTTTGGGGGCGTGTGGCACGACTGGTGCTTTGATGTTAGAAGCGGCTGGCTCAGAAGCATCGCCGGTTGAATCATCCGTATTTGGAACCAGGCGCATGTGGATGAAAGGTTTGGCTTTCAAGGTGATGCCCAGGTCTTCATACGAAACTGACGGGAAGGTTGAAACCGACGCGCCGGGAAGGTTCAGCAAAGGATTGGAAACGATAGGGGAAATAATCGCGTTCTCAATGGGAAAGCGGTCGCCGATGTGCATGGTGGCGGTGTCCCCGTGCGCGGCGCGTAAGATCAAGTGTTCCAGGTTTTTAACCGATGATTGATTCAGGCTGAAGTTGGCGGTTACCGGTGGAATTACCACCGCGAAGAGAGTTTTTCCGCCGCCAAAAAGGGCAAAAGGCTGTTTGATGAGCTGGGCGATTTGCGAGTTTTGCTGGTTCTGGAGCTGCGCCAGCAGGGCATTGATTGCGTCCTGGTTCTGGGGCGTGAGTCCCCCGTTTTGGATAATCTGTTGAATTTGCTTCTGGATGTCGGGCTGATTGGCGAGCGCGGAGAGGGCCGCCGCCGGCACGTTAATCATCTGGAATTGCGTAGGAAATGTGACCCCAAGATTGCTTAAGAGCGACCGGTTGATCTCGTAGGTCCTGACATCAAGCATGACTTGCGGGCGCGCCAGATTCAGCGTGCCGATGAAGGCCACAGCAGCGTCAATGGTGGAGCGGGGCGCGCGCACGGTGATTGTGGATTGGCTTACATTGGGGACGACATAACTGATGTTATAGATGCTGCGCAACAGCGATACCAAATCGGTCATAGCTTCGGGAGTGGAAACGTCGGAGACATAGAAGGTGCGCAGGATCATGTGCTCGTACTGACGGCGATTCTCAGGCGTGTCGTTAGCGAAGAAAATTTCTTTGTCAGAGAGGGGCGTCCACATGGCATGGCTTTGCGGGGTGGCGGCCGCGATGGCCTGCTCGAATGACGCATGGTTCATCTCCAGCGAGACAGCCAGGGGAGTGAAGTTGTCGTCGAAAATAGGCGTCAATCCGTACAGATCGGCAATACGAGTCATCAGGGCCCGGCTGTCGCCGCGGAAGTGAATGTCCTTTAGCTGAGGAGAGGGCCGCAGCCGTATCTCCTCCGCCCCCTGGGTGATCTGTTCCAGAGAAGGGGAAACGGGTACATCCTCTGAAACAAGTTCATGCAGACGTTCGGCAGCATAATCGTTTTTAGGGTCAAGATTGAGCGCGCTCTGGAATTCAGCCATCGCCCGGACGCGCCGGTTTTCATGCGACAGCTTTCCGGATTCATCTGCCGTCAGCACGTCGCTGTTGCCGCTCTTCAGATGGTCTGAGACCAGCTTCTGCCGCATCATCTCCCGCGCGGCGGTGTACTGAGGGTTTTGCGGGTTGAGCCGCACTGCTTCCTCAAAACTGGAAAAAGCTTCGTCATAATGCTTTTGACGCTCAAATTTGACACCGCGCTTGAAGGCATCTCGGGCTGCCTTCGCATCCTGTTTTGGGATGGAGGCGTAGCTCTGCCCCGTCACAGCCACAAGCAAGACGAAAACGAGACAAAAACGCATGAGATGGAATTGTACCGTGAATTGAGATGCCGGCGAGAGCAGTTCAGTTCCTAATGAAACCCTGCAAACAGATTGTTGTATAGAGGCAGGCATGATAGCCCGGCAGCAGAGAGATGGACGAAATTATGCAATTTGCGAGGATCCGGCAAACAGGTCGGTGCAGCAGTGCAGGCACAAATCTGGCTTGTGAGAGAGCAAATCATCGTAGGAATAAATCCCGGTGGCGACGGCGACTATGGGAACGTTGTTGGCATGGGCGGCGAGAATATCAGCGGGCGTATCACCTACGATACATACCGTAGCCTCTGGCGCTGCGTCTTCACCAAGGCTCGGATTCGATTTTTTATCCAGAAGCGCAAGGGCCTGTTCAATGCCGTGACGAAAGATATCAGCTCGTCTCTCACGTTCGCCGCAAAAAGAGCCGAGACTGAAAAAAGGGCGCAGCCCGGCGGTGGTGATCTTGGCCCAGCCGATGGACTCCAGGTTCCCCGAGGCTACTCCCAGGATCTTGCCCTGGGAATGGAGTTCGACGACAAGCTCACGAATCGAAGGACAAAGCTCGGCATTGATGCCTGCAATATTTTTTTCTACTTCCGAGCGCATGAGTGAAAGTACGCGTGGCAATCCACTCTCGAACTCGCCGGCCCTTCCGGCATGCTGCAGGATGGCGCGAATGATGCCGACGTCAGTATTGCCGTGCACGGGGATGTTGTCGAGCTTGGTTTCGATACCGTAGACCTCAGCAAGCGCGTGGCGGAAGGCATTGTAATGGACGCCATCGCGGCTATTGAGCAGCGTGCCGTCAATATCGAACAGGTAAGCCTGGGCATCGGGCAGGTCGCGCAGGCACAAGGCAACGCTTCCCAATTTTTCGGGAGAAGATTCGGGGAGTATCCAACCATCACGATGCGATGACAAAGCTCAGCTCTCTCTTACAACTATTCGTTCGATGCTTTCGGCGCGTCCGGTGGCGGGGTCGCACCCAATAGCGACGGCGGCAAGGCGCACATCGCCGCTGGCGGGTTCAAAGCGTATGGGCATGTTGTTAAGAAAGCGCTGCAGAATCTGTTCCTTCTCTACGCCGATGACCCCGTCATAGGGGCCGGTCATGCCTACATCGGTCTGGTAGGCGGTGCCTTTGGGCAGCACACGCTCGTCTGCAGTAGGGATGTGAGTGTGCGTACCGATGACTGCCGTCACGCGGCCATCAAGGTACCAGCCCAGGGCAATTTTTTCCGATGTCGCTTCGGCGTGGATATCCACGAAGATGATCTTAGCCTTGATTTTCTCCAGCAAGGCGTCGGCGGTGCGAAAAGGGTCATCGTTGTTGGCCATAAAGACGCGGCCTTGCAGGTTGATGACGGCAAAGTCATGCCCGGAACGGGAACGGCCTTCAAAGAGCCCAAAACCCGGAGTTCCAGCAGGATAGTTGGCCGGACGCAGCACGCGCCGCGCCATTCCATTCTGGTTGCCGTCGGCGCGCTCAAAAAATTCGATGATCTCTTTTTTGTCCCATATGTGATTTCCGGTAGTGAGCACCTCAATGCCCAGACCCAGCAACTCTTCCACCAGGGGCGGCGTGATGCCGAAGCCCGCGGCAGCATTCTCTCCATTAGCCAACACTAAATCGATTTTATGCTGGGCGACCAAGTTGGGAAGCTGGTCGCGCACGATGGTGCGGCCGGGGCGTCCAAAGATGTCGCCGATGAATAGAATACGCATCATTACGATAGTAGCATCTGGAGTGCAGTTGCCAGTTGCCAGAAAAAGCAAAAGCGTTTGCCGGAGAACGCAGATCGCGCAGATTCTTAAGTGCCTGACTGCTCCGCCCGGGTACGGATTAGGCGCAGCATCTCTTTGCGAATCCATCCGGAAAAGGGGCCGACGATGCTCCAGTAAAGCTGGAATCTGCGCCGGGCGCTGGAGCCAAACGTCTGGATGCGCGTCTCCGTGGAGAGACGGGTCTCACCGGCCGAAGTTGAAGCCAGGTGAAAATTCCACAAAGCCTTGGCGTATCCTTCTGTTTGAAAATCCATAATCTCTTTCGGCGATAAGCCTTGAACAATGCCGCTCGAAGGTTGCCAGAAGCGGCCGACTACCCCTATTACCAACTCTTCGTTTTCCACGCGTGCCACCTCAAGGAATCCGGCCCGCCGAATGCGCTCGGTCAAGCTCTGGCTGGGGTCTTGCTTATGACCGGTGCGGCGGCCTAAAGTGCGTATCCCCATCAGAAGCCGGATGATGCCTGATTGCGAGAAGTCCACGTGTTGCAAGGTGGAAAACGTACGCGCAGCATCGGCTTTGACGATTGTTTCGTAGCGAGCAGCGGCATCGTAGCTGGGCATCAGGCTATCCATCAGCATGGTCAGTTCACCAGTTCGGCGGTCTTGAGGAAGCCATAATCTCCGCTGGGCATCAGCTTTAGGTTTTTCACGCGGCGCGTATGAACCACAACATTATCCAGATACCAAAGATTTACGTAAGGCAGATCTTCGGCCAGAATTTGCTGTACTTCGTCGTAAAGCGGTTTGCGTTTTTGCGGATCAACCTCTTCCCGTGCCTGATTGAGGAGAGAATCGACCCGCGCATTGGAGTAATAGCCGCGATTGGCGCGCTGGGGAGGAATGCTGGAGGAGTGGAAGACATACTCAAAAATGTCAGGGTCCTGGTTGCCGCCGATCCAGCGCAGGGAGAATATCTGGAAGGCGCCTTTGGTCACATCCGTGAAGAAAGTTGCAAACTCCAGTGAGCGGATATCCAGCGCAATACCCACATCGCGTAATTGCTGCTGCAAGACCGCGGCCAGCAGGCGCGTGGTCTCTTCGGCAGAGGTTTTCATGGTGACATGAAATCGGATGCCGCCGGCTTGCGGCGGATAGCCGGCCTGATTGAGCAAAGCCCGTGCCCGTTGCGGATCGTAATTGTACTGCCTGACATTGCCATCATAGGCCCAACTTTGAGGCGGAAGGATGCTGCTGGCGGGCTCGGCCTCATCTCTCCACAAATAATGGATGATGGGCTCCCGGTTGATGGCGTAAGCAATCGCCTGACGCACGCGGCGGTCCTTCAAAATGGGATCGCGCAGGTTGAAAGCCAAATAGTTATAGGTGCTGCCGGATGCAATCTCGACCTGGAGGTTGGGATCACGACGCAATGGCTGGATCATGTCAGCGCTTAGCGAACCATTGGGAGCGATATCAGCGCTGCCTTTGCGCAGCTCCAGCGCGCGCGTGGTTGCGTCAGGAACCACGGCGAAGCGCACGCGCGCAATACGAGGTTGCATAGCGGCGTCCCAATAGTCGGGATTGCGCTCCAGCACGACTTCTTTATCCTGCTCCTGGCGCGCGAAGCGAAAGGGGCCGCTGCCGATGGGATGGCCGCTAAAATCGACGCCGCTGCCGTAAGGAACGATACCGATGCCGCCCTCGGAGAGGTTCCACATCAGGGTTGCATCCGGTTCTTTCAGATGAAAAATAACGGTGGCATCGTCGGGGGCGTCAATATGATCCACATGCTTGTAGGTAGCGGTCTTAGGGCTGGGCAAGGCGCGGGTCAGCAGGGAATCAATGGTGTACTTCACGTCGCGCGCGGTCAGCGAGCGTCCATCATGAAAGCGCACGCCGCGGCGCAGGTGGAAGATATAAGTCGTGGGATCAGGAATCTCCCAGCGCTCGGCCAGCATGGGCTGCAAGTTAAAGTGCTCGTCGCGGCGGAAGAGCGCGTCAAAGATCAGCATATCAAGGCGCTCGGATTGCGCGTCGATGCCTGCACGTGGGTCGAGGTTTGTCGGGCTGCTCTCAATGATCATGACCAACGTGCCCGGGGTGGGGTGGCGCGCACAGCCTGCGAGGAATAGCAGGAGCGACAGCATGGCCAGGCAGCGGATGCGGAGCATGTCTTCAATTAAAGCATGAAGGGAGAAGAGCAGCCAGCACTCGGCATTCAGCCAAATACGGCACTTTCAGCAGCTGGCGTCTGGCTCACAAAACAAACCTAGCGGCAGACGAATGCGGATAAGCGCAGATTTCCCAGATTCTTCCGATCTGTGGGCAAGACGCCCACAGGACAGCCGGGGGACGCCGGGACGCTACTTGAAGTCGACGCTGCTTTATGGGGACGAAATCTTTCCTAGAATCGCTGGACGCTTTGCGCCGGTGGCGGAAGGAATATTTCCTGGCTGGCGATGCCAGGTCTGGTATGCAAGGACGGCAAAGGCGATGGCTTCTTTGGCTTCGGTGGGGACACCGAAATCATCTGTGGATTTGATTTTCAATCCAAGAGTAGAGAGCCTTTGCTGGAGCATACGCATGAGGGTTGGGTTTTTCGCGCCCCCGCCAGAGGCGATGAATTCCTGAAAAGATTTGGTACGCAGCACATGGCGGTGCAAAGCTTCTTGAATCGAAGCAGCCGTCAAGGCGGTGGCGGTGGCTACAATATCTTCTTTTTTAATAGAAGCTTTCCCCGATTTTCTGCACCAGCGGATGAACTGCTGTGTAAACTCGCGTCCAAACTGTTCGCGCCCAGCGGTGCGCGGAGGTTTTTGCTGGAAGAAATTGCTACGCAGAGCTTGATGAAGCGCAGATTCTAGAATTCGTCCTTGGCTGGCGATGCGTCCATTGCGATCGAACGGCTGCCCGAAGAGTTGTTGGGTAGCTGCATCAATCACCATGTTTGCCGGTCCGGTATCGAAGGCGATAACTTGCTGGGCAGTTGCGCCTGCCGGGATCGCGGTCAGATTCCCGATGCCGCCCAGATTCTGCAGAATGCGTCCGCGGCGGGGATGACGAAAGAGCACGTAGTCCAGAAAAGGAACCAGGGGAGCGCCTTTGCCCCCAGCCGCCATATCCGCTGGACGAAAGTCAGAGACAACAGGCACCCCTACCTGTGCGGCGACCAGTGCAGCTTCTCCGGTCTGCCAGGTGCAGGCAATGCGATGATTCAGGAACAGCGCTGGTTCGCTCTGATGATAGAGCGTCTGTCCGTGGCAGCCGATGAGATCTAATTTGGGAAGACGGGCGGCCCGGCTGGTTTTAAAGACAGCCTCGGCGTAGAGCTGGCCCAGAAGGAAATTCAAGCGGGCGAGATCGGCCACGCGAGCCGAGCGCGCATTCATGAGACTAAGAATTGTTTTACGGACGGATGGCGGATAAGCATACTGCTCGTGCGCCAGCAGGGCAAAGCGTGTGCGCAGACCGCGTCCGCGGCAGCGCACCAGCGCCACGTCAATGCCATCGGCAGAGGTGCCACTCATCACTCCGGCAACGATCATGCAAGAATTTAAACACAAAGCAGCTACAAATTCTTAAGCTGCGGGTTAAACCGCAGAGTACGCGGAGAGCGTCCAGGCTTTGAAATGATATGAAATCGCCATGGAGCCTAGCAGAGCGTGTTTAAAAAAACTACTGGCTATATGGTCCGATTAGAGGCTGTTCAGAAAAGCAATCAGGTCTGATTTTTCCTGAGGGGTGACCGAGAATCCGAAGCGGACGCGGTAGAAATCAATTACATCAGAGAGGGTTGCGGCAGAACCATCGTGAAAATAGGGGGCGCGGCCGGCCAATCCACGCAAGATAGGTGTCTTGAATTTTCCGATGTCTTTACATTTGCCGGTGCTCATGGCAAGCCCGGGATCGCTGACCTGAACGGTGGTTCCGTTATTGCAGGTAAGGGTATAAAGCGGCATATCGGGAGTGCGGCGAAATGCGTCTCCCGCTCCCACGTGCAGCAGTCGCTGAGAGGATGTACTGCCAACATTGGGGGCATCGTGGCAGGTGCTGCAAGTACCAGTAATGGCCGGTTGATTGAAGTCATCATTGAGCCCGGCAACGCCTATGATCGACATAACACGAGTGTTAAAAATCGCCTCGCCCCGGGCAATGGATTGGCGTGCGGCAGTAAACTGATCTGGAGGGACACTGGAAAGATCAGTCCAGGGTTTATAGATTGCAAACGCCTCCGGATTGAAGGGAGCTCCTGTCGGATCGAGTCCCATAGCATCATTGATTCCGAAATAGAAATTCTGACGAGAGAGGAATTGCGGCCCTCCCTGGGCCTGCAAGGCGGTGAGAGAGCCAGCCGCATTGTCAAAAGACTGGGCGGTAAAGAGTGTGACTTCAAATCCAACAATCTGATCCAGTTGTTCATTGGTGGGAGGTTTGGCGGCCTGGGCGTGGCCCAACGTAGCATCTGTCGCCTGGGTCCGAAGATCAATAAAATGCGAGCTAGCGGTTCCGGTGGTCTCCCGGCCGTCCCACATGATCTCGCTGAGAAATGAGAGATTCGTTGAAGGAAGCGGGCGGCGGTATAAAGACAGGCCGTTGACAGAACAATTGTAAGGATCATCCACCGCGGTCAGTGAAAATTCTGCATTTGCAGGAATAGGCCGCGCGACGCGAATAAGTCCTTTGGTCCGCAACAAGGTAGTGGCTGCGGTGCGGGTGGCAACTGTGGAAACATCGTTGGTAGGGCAATTGGTGCCATCAAACGAATTGAAGATCGGATCCATCCCGCCGTCTACATCGAACCGCGCCTGGACATCAGCAGCGGAGACGCTCCAACCCTGATCTACCCGATGGCAGGTGTTGCAGGTGCGACCGTTGGTTCCCAGGCTCTGAAAGAATGCATTGGTGGTAGTAGGGAGGGGACCGTTGAGTGACAGCGTCTGGGCCTGGCCGGCGGCATTGCCGGTGGTAATAATGACGGGATTTTGTGGACCCGGCGCAGGAGTCGAAAGCATTGTGGAGGACCCGCAGCCCGCAACCCAAACACACAAAGATTGCACAAGCAATAAAAGACACGCTCGCTTCATCAGGCCAGAATTCCTATATCTGCTCATTTGATTGGTTCCTACCTGTTTATCACTTCTCCTCTGCAATTTCCAGAAAATTGATCGCCGCCCTGATGCGTTTATCCTTATGGCAATGGCGCGCAGAAAGCGCAACTTCTTGCGCCCCCTCGCCCTGTTTATGGGCAGCGCGTGTTATCACAATGCGGAGCCGGCGAACGGGGCTGCGAGAGGAAAGGCGATAAGTCTCCTGTGAAACTGCTGCCATTCCCGGGTTCGTAAACCGCCGTAATGCTGTGACCACCCACGGAAAGCAGCGGGTGTTGCACGCCATTCATGAGGAAAACCGCAGTGGATTGTCCTGGAGTTAAAGAAGGACCCAACGAGGCCGTGCCCAAATCTTTGGTCCCGTCAAAGAAGCGAACAGCGCCATCGGGAAACGTCGTAACGCCATTCAGCGCTGAGACCGTCGCTGTAAATGTCACTGCAGCATCTTGCGGATGGGCGACGGAAAAATGCGGCGGCGCCATGCCTGCGCGGGAAGATGTCACGACAACAGTGATATTAGGGGAACCGTTCTGCACGCGAATGATTGGGCTGGTGCCTGTTATATCTGAAAATAATGTATCAGTGGCAGTGATAGTAAGCGGTTCGGTCTTGGTCAAGGTGACAGGGA
>Ga0070741_10012440_pt1 | contig 15366 bp, 18 predicted proteins | sample Coa_R1_4_FD_66440 | JGI IMG/M metagenome (GOLD analysis project Ga0070741, IMG submission 66440) | Surface soil microbial communities from Centralia Pennsylvania, which are recovering from an underground coalmine fire - Coalmine... | ecosystem: Environmental > Terrestrial > Soil > Unclassified ... | reverse complement strand
GCGGCCAAGCGCGCGGTGTCGGATGCGATCCGTCATTCCAGCCTCAGCTTCGTGCGGCTGTTCGGCAAGACCGGGCATGACATGTTCGTCGACGTCACCATTGGCGTGCCGAACCCGGAAGGGCTCGATACATCGGCCGTTGCGAAGGAACTGCCTTACGGCAAGGTGACGGTGACGGCGGTCAAGGGCGGGCTGGAAGTCCCGGCCGAGCAGGGCACCGATTCCATCCTGATCGCGAATGCGGCTGTCGTGGTCAGCCTGGATGTGGAGGGGGCGTGAAGCGCGTGATTCCGGTTCACATATCAGACATCCATTCGGTGTCATCGTCCGCGAAGGCGGACGATCCAGTATTCCAGAGACGGTCGCGTTCACCCGAGAGGCCTCTGGGATACTGGATGCCCCGCTTTCGCGGGGCATGACGGCGGAGAAGACGCAAAGCAGCAATCCGCGTTGGGCGGCGGTGGGACGGGATAGCGACGTGTTGCCGCCACGACACGACGGGCAAAACACCTGTGCTCCTGCTCAAAAATCATGCGCGCTGTCCAGTCCTGCGCGCGAAAATATTTATCTTTCCGAAATAAAGAAGTTATGATTTAACGAAGCCAGCCCGCCTCGATACGGGGGACGTGATGGCCATTCGTCACCAGACGTGAGGCGGGTTGCGATGGACGCGTTTGGCCGCAAGACGTGCGGCACATTCGCGTACGGTCAAGCCGTGTGGTCCTGATCCCCCGACGCTGGGATCAAGCCGTGCAAGCGATTGCGCAGCGATGGGGGCTAACAAGCCCGGTACCCCAGGGAGAGCGCGGAGCAGCCGTAAAACCATTGCGCAGGGAGTGCCGGATCGTTTCGGCCTGCCTGTACTGACTTGTGGGCACCTTTCCTTTTCAGCCCACAAGGCCTGCGGGTGCGGCCAGCGCCCGGCATTCCCTGCGCCCTCAGTCTTTCGAGGGCCACAGAGCAAGCATCACCCGGACGCAGATCGCGCCGCGGGAATGCGGAGGTGTGTCATCCGTCATGGGGAGCCAAGGCCGGGTCACCTGCGCTTGCGCGGCCTGGTGCGGCGTTCGGCAGCCTCTGCGCGAGTCCGTCTCGCGGCATCCGATTGGCTCTTCACGTGATCGATGAACGCGCGCAGCTTGGGCAGCACCTGCCGTTTGCCGGGATGGTAGAGAAACATGCCCGGCGCCGTCGGAACGTATCCCTCCAGCACGGACACCAGCCTTCCTGCGGAAAGGTGTTCGCGGACCATCGGTTCGGGCAGCTGTGCAAGGCCCATGTCATCGAGCGCCGCTGCCAGCATGGTGGCAAAGTCGTGGGCGATGAGCGGCCCGGTGACCGCGGCCTCGATGGCGCGGCTGTTGTCGTTGAGCTGCCACAGCGCCAGCGCGCCGTTCGATCGCCGGAAACGCACGCAGGCGTGGCTGCGCAAATCGTCCGGGCGCGCGGGGCGGCCGGCGCGCGCGAGATAGGCGGGACTGCCGACGATCAGCATACGGAACGGCGGCGAGAGCCGCACCGCGATCATATCGGCGTCGATGAGCTGGCCAAACCGGATACCGGCATCGAAGCCTTCCTTTGCGATGTCGATCAGTTCCTCGCTTGCGGAGATCTCGACTTCGACCTCGGGATAGGCGCGGCAGAACGATGCGATCACCGGCTCCAGCAGGATCGGCACCACCGCGCGCGGCACCGACAGACGCAGCAGCCCGGTCGGCCGCTGCCCGAGATCGCGCGCGGCCGCGCTTGCCGCGACCAGCTCCTCGAAAGCGGGCTTGGCGCGCCGGAGGAAACGCTCGCCGGCCTCGGTCAGGCCGACGCTGCGCGTGGTGCGGATGAAAAGCGCGGCGCCGACGCGCGCCTCGAGCGCGCGGATCGCCTGGCTCATCGCCGACGGCGTCACGCCGAGGTCGGCGGCGGCCTTGCGGAAGCTGCGATGCCCGGCAACCGCGAGCGCCGCCTCGACGCCGTCGAGCGCGCCCTGCCTGATTGTGAAGTTCCGCTTCATGGCCCGTCGAGATTATCGCGGATAATCGATCAGGGAAAGCGGGCGTATATGAGCCCCAATCGATGCGGTCACGAAAGGAGCCCCGCCATGACCGATGTTCTCGATGACGAGCGCGACAGCAATCAGCTTCATCGCCGGGCCTTCCTCGCCGCCGGCACGGCGGCCGCGGTGCTCGCCGGCAGCCAGAGTTTTGCGCAGAGCCGGACGACGGGCGCGTCGGCTCCGAGTGGCCCGGGAGCGATGCCTGGCAACGTCAGGGTCGAGCGACTGGACGGCTCAATTCTGCTGATCGGCATTCGCCAGGAATCCGATCGCGTCGAGCTCTCGAGCGTCATCGGCCTGGGTCGCTTGATGTATATGCTCGACCACGACGAAGCCTTGCGCGTCGCGGTCCTCTATTCCCAAGGCCCCGACTTCATCGGAGGCATCCTCGATGCCGAAAGCTGGGCGCCGGTTCTGCGTACCGGCCGGTTCCCGGAAATCCCCCAGTTCGTCAATCCGGTCGGCACCATACCGCCGCGTCGAGAGAAACCCCTCGTCGTCGCAGTCCAAGGCAAGTGCCAGGGCGCAGGCCACGAGCTTTTTCTTGCCGCCGACATCCGGGTTGCAGCGAGCGATGCCGTGTTCTCGCAAGCAGAAGTGACGCGCGGCCACTTCCCGGCCGGCGGTGCGCCCATCGCATTCGTTCGAGAGGCGGGTTGGGCGAATGCGATGCGCTATATGTTGACTGGCGATGAATGGGGCGCGGACGAGGCCTACCGAATGGGTCTCGTGCAATTTGTGACCCCGCCCGGAAAGCAACTCGATCGCGCGATCGAGGTCGCGCGCAAGATCTCAGCCGCAGCTCCGCTCGGCGTTCGAGCGACACTCAGTTCGGCGCACCTTGCGCTTAGCGAAGGTCAGGACGCCGCGTTCGCTGCGTTGTTTCCCGAACTTGCTCGACTTGCGCAGAGCGATGACCACCAGGAATATTTCCGGGCGCTCCGGGAAAAACGCGCGCCCGCCTATCGCGGCCGCTGACGTGCACGCCCTATGCAAATCCAACAGGAGCCTTCAATGACCGATGTCCTCAATGACGTCCGCGACCACTATCGCGCCACGGGCCTGACCGAACGGCTGAAGGCGGCGCTTGCCGCCTTCGGGCCGGAGGATCAGCGGTTGACGCCGCGGCAACTTGCCGGCGTCGACCAGTTCCACACGCGCGGGCTGGCTGCGACCGCCGAGCTGGCAAAGCTCGCCGGGATTAGCTCCGGCATGGCGGTGCTGGATGTCGGCTCCGGCGTCGGCGGCCCGGCGCGCGCTCTCGCCGCGACCTGCGGCTGCCGGGTGACGGGCGTCGACCTCAGCGCGCCCTTCGTGGACGCCGCGCGCTACCTGACCGAGCGCACCGGGCAGGGCGCGCTTGTCGCGTTCCAGACCGGCAATGCGCTCGAGCTGCCCTTCGATGCCGGCCGTTTCGATGTCGTGTTGCTGCAGCACGTGGCGATGAACATCTCCGATCGGCCGCTTCTCTATCGCGAAATCCGCCGCGTGCTGAAGCAGGGCGGCAGGTTTGCGACCTACGACGTCGTACTCGGCGACGGCAAGCCGCTTGACGGCGTGCACTATCCCGCGCCCTGGGCGCGCACGCCGGCGACGAGCTTCCTGTGGACGGCAGCAGTGACGCGCGAGGCGGTCGAGGCGGCGGGCTTCCGCACCTTGATCTGGCAGGACGACAGCGCGGCCGCCAAGGCCTGGGCTGCGCAAGTGCGCGGGGCGCCGCCGCCGTCGCCCAATCTCGGCGTGGTGATGGGGCCGGACTTCGCGCAGCTCGCCGCCAACCTCGGACGAAACATCCTCGAAGACCGGGTCGGAATCCTGAGTGCGGTGTTCGAGGCGATCGCGATCAACGCCTGAAAGGGGCACAACATGTCAGCTGAAACCGTATTCCGAATCCATCTCGTCCTCGGCTACGTCGCCTGGCTGCTTTGCTTCGGCGTCTACATCCTGCCGAAGCTCAGATCGATGGAGCGCTTCGAAGCGCACCGCGCCATCGCCACGCTGCACAGCTTCCGTTTCTTCGGGCTCGTTTTCATCGTGCCCGGCGTGGTCGGGAATTTGCCGGCCGGCTTCGCCACCATCGCCGCCTATGGCGATTTCGCGACCGGCGTGCTCGCCATGCTGGCGCTTGCTTTCGTGCGAGTTCGTCCGCTGTTCTGGACCTTCGCCGTCGCCTTCAACGTGGTGGGGATCGCCGACATCCTCATCGACTATTACGACGCGGTCATGGCCAATCTTGGCGCGACCGCAGGCGAACTCGGCGCGATGTACATGATTCCGATCCTCTATGTGCCGATCCTTGTCATCACGCATGTCACCGCGCTGTACTGGTTGTTCCGTCCGCAGCCGGCGGCGGCACAGGCGCTGTCAGGCGCGGCCGCGTGAGGTCGGAAAGAATTCCTTCGACGCATGTCGGGTTTGGGCCTTCGCAATCGTCCTCGGGCCGAAGGCCCAACAAGGAGTGTCTGATGCCCTATGTCGATGGTTTCGTGATCCCGGTGAAAAAGGACAAGATCGAGGTCTACAAGGCGCATGCGAAGAAGGCCGGCGAGGTCTGGATGGAACTCGGCGCCTTGTCTTTTGTCGAATGCGTCGGCGACGACGTGCCGTACGGACAGCTGACCTCGTTTCCGCGCGCGGTGCAGGCGGGCGATGACGAGGTCGTGATCTTCTCCTGGATCGTCTACAAGTCGCGCGCCGACCGCGACGCGGTCATGGAGAAGGTGATGGCCGATCCGCGATTGAAAGGCGACATGCCGTTCGACGGCAAGCGCATGATCTTCGGCGGGTTCGAGATGGTGATCCAGATGTGAGGACCGGAACGAGGTGGCGATACGGACCTGATTGCTTTCGCGCTCGCAAATGTCGCGCTTGAAGACGATTTTGTCGCTGCCTTCAAGGCAGCCAGAGGCAAGGCAACATCAGATCTCGACGCCGCGCAACGCTGGGCGCGGTATGGCGCCCGTAAAACGTTGGTGCGGCGTTCCGATAACGATTTACCATTCCTGAACGACGGCGTCATTGCTGGTCCGGCCGTGCTTCTTGATACCTGTGTGTACATCGATCAGCTTCAGGCGCGGTCTCCCGAGACTGTCGAATTGCTACTTGAAACAAGGCATGTCGGACATTCAGCGGTCGCTATTCAGGAACTCATGCGCACGGTAGGAGTGCTTGACCCGCGGCATCCCAAAACGAAGTCGGTTACCGCGGAAATCCGACGCCTCATCACTGCAATGCCGGCTCACCGAGTCTTCGTGCCCGATTTGGATACGCTTGGTCGCGCAGCATTGCTGTCCGGTGTTCTCAGCCGCCTGCAGGGCTATAGCCAGGGAGCCAGGCTTCGCGCATTGCAGGATTGTGTCTTGTTTCTCCAGGCCCAGCGGCTTGGCCTGACACTCCTCACGGCAAACATCAGCGACTACGACTACCTGTTGCAGCTCGTGCCGGACGGCAGGGTCCTCTTCTATCGACGGACCGGAAAATAGATTGCGTCTTGCCAGATGTTCATGATATGTTCCAGCGAACATGTCCCTCTTCAAGAACGAAGACGAGCGGTTGTTCCTCGCGTTGGTCCCCGATCCGGCTACCGCGAGGCGCATCCAGCAGTTAACGGGAATGCTTCATCGTGCATACGGTTTCACCAGCAAACTGATCGAGCCCGACCGGCTCCATGTGTCACTATTCTTTCTCGGCGGATTGCCAAGCGGCATGGTCCGAACCGTGTGCACGGCGATTGAAGATTTGCGCATACCGCCATTTGATGTCGTCTTCGACCGAACCGTCAGCTTTCAGGGAAAGGCGGGCAATCGTCCGTTCGTGCTGATAGGCGATGATGGGCCGAGCAGGCTTAAATCTTTCCGCCAGATGCTTGGTACAGTCTTGGCTCAAAGTGGATTGCGGCGGCGGGCGAATACAAATTTCGTCCCGCACGTTACGCTGTTGTACGACGCACGCAGCGTCGAAGAGCACCCGGTCGCCCCGATTGCATGGACAGTGAGCGAGTTGGTGCTCATTCGCAGCGAGAGGGGCCACGAGCATTTGAAGCGTTGGCCGCTGCGTGAGGAATCTCGGCCCTCTACCCCCGCTTCGTCACTATGCCCGTCGGTGTCGCAAATCCCTCCATCGTCCTGATGCGCTTCTCCAGCCACCAGCCGAACTCGGGCGACCAATCCTCGAAGCGGCGGTCGATGCCGAGATCGTGCGCCCAGTGATGCGCGATGTTGGGATTATATTGCGACTGGCGGCCGACCGCGATCAGGTCGGCCTTCAACTCGCCGCGAAAGCGGCAAGGGATCAATCTTGCCGCACGCAACGCACGCTCTACATTATCGCGACGATAACTTCGAGCGAGTCTTGCATGCCCGATCTCTCAGCATTCCCCATCACGCGCCGCTGGCCGGCGCAACATCCCGATCGCCTGCAGCTTTATTCCCTGCCGACGCCGAACGGCGTCAAGGTGTCGATCATGCTGGAGGAGATCGGCTTGCCCTACGAGGTGCATCTGGTCGACTTCAACAAGGACGACCAGAAGACACCCGAATTTCTCTCGCTCGATCCCAACGGCAAGATCCCGGCGATCCTCGATCCCGACGGGCCCGGCGGCAAGCCGCTGCCGCTGTTCGAGTCCGGTGCGATCCTGCAATATCTCGCCGAGAAAACCGGCAAGCTGTTGCCGAAAGACGCTGCGCGCCGCTGGCAAACCATCCAGTGGCTGCATTTCCAGATGGGCGGCATCGGACCGATGTTCGGTCAGGTCGGCTTCTTCCACAAATTCGCCGGCAAAGACTACGAGGACAAGCGGCCGTTGCAGCGTTACGTGAGCGAAGCCAAGCGCCTGCTCGGCGTCATGGAGACGCATCTTCAGGGCCGCCAATGGTTCATGGATGACGAGTACACCATCGCCGATATCTCGATGCTCGGCTGGGTGCGCAACCTCGTCGGCTTCTACGGCGCGCGCGAGATCGTCGAGTTCGACACTCTCAAGAATGTCCCGGCCTGGTTGGAGCGCGGGCTGGCGCGCCCCGCAGTGCAGCGCGGCTTGAATATCCCCAAGCGTCCCTGAGCTTTCGAAAATGAGTTGTCTGTTGCCGCGCGCCATCCCATGATGGCCGGCACTCAACAGTAGCGAGCGCGCCATGCCCACTGACACGCCCAGCCCCGCCGCCCCCGTCCGTCACAAGCAGCCCTGGTACAAGATCCTCTACATCCAGGTGCTGATCGCAATCTTCATCGGTATCCTGATCGGACACTTCAATCCCAATCTGGGCAAGTCGCTCAAGCCGCTCGGCGACGGCTTCATCGCACTGATCAAGATGATGATCGCGCCGGTGATCTTCTGCACCGTGGTGCACGGCATCTCCTCGATGGGCGATTTGAAGCGGGTCGGCCGGGTTGGCCTGAAGGCCCTGATCTATTTCGAGGCGGTCTCGACGGTGGCGCTCGCGGTCGGCCTCCTGGTCGGCGAAATCCTCAAGCCCGGCGCCGGCTTCAACATCGATCCGTCCTCGATCGATGCCAAGGCGGTTGCGACCTATGTCACCAAGGCCAAGGAAGAGGGCATCGTCGCGCATCTGATGGCGATCATCCCCGATAGCTACATCGGCGCGCTGGCGCGCGGCGATCTGTTGCAGGTGCTGCTGATCTCGATCCTGTCGGGATTCGCCATCGCCTATCTCGGCAAGGCCGGCGAGCCGATCGCGCACGCGATCGACCAGGCGGCGAAAGTGTTTTTCGGCGTGATCCGCATTATCGTCCGCGTCGCGCCGATCGGCGCGTTCGGCGCCATGGCGTTCACGGTCGGCGCCTACGGCATCAACTCCTTGTGGAACCTGATCGCGCTGATCGGTACCTTCTATCTCACCAGCCTGCTGTTCATATTGATCGTGCTGGGTTCGATCGCGCGGCTCGCCGGGTTCTCGATCCTGCGCTTCATCGCCTATATCAAGGACGAACTCCTGATCGTGCTCGGCACCTCGTCGTCCGAGACGGTGCTGCCGCAGATGATCGAGAAGATGCAGCATCTCGGCGCCTCGAAGCCCGTCGTCGGGTTGGTGATCCCGACCGGATACAGCTTCAACCTCGACGGCACCAACATCTACATGACGCTGGCGACTCTGTTCCTGGCGCAGGCCACCAACACGCATCTGACGATCTGGCAGGAGCTCGGCATCCTCGCCATTGCCATGATCACCTCCAAGGGCGCTTCGGGCGTGACCGGCGCGGGTTTCATCACGCTCGCCGCGACGCTGTCGATCGTGCCCGATATTCCGATCCAGTCGCTGGCGATCCTCGTCGGCATCGACAAGTTCATGAGCGAATGCCGCGCGCTGACCAATCTGATCGGCAACGGCGTGGCCTGCGTCGTCATCAGCCTGTCAGAGGGAGAGCTCGACAAGGAGGCGCTGCACGAGACCATGGCGCATCCGCTTCAATTGGGCGAGGCGCTGGAGCCCGGCGCGGCGCAGCCGACGGCAGGAACGACATGAGCATCACGATCTACGGCATCAAGAACTGCGACACCATGAAGAAGGCGCGCGGCTGGCTCGACAGCCATGGCGTGACTTACGACTTCCACGACTACAAGACGGCGGGGATCGCAAAGGACAAGCTCAAGCAATGGAGCGAGGAGGTCGGCTGGGAGACGCTGCTCAACCGCGCGGGCACCACCTTCCGCCAGCTGCCCGATGCCGACAAGGAAGGCCTCAACGAGAAGAAGGCGCTGGCGTTGATGCTGGGCCAGCCCTCGATGATCAAGCGGCCGGTGCTCGATCTCGGCAAGAAGCGCATCGTCGGCTTCAAGCCGGAGGTTTACGCCAGGGAAGTGAAGACGAAGAAATAGGGCTAGACCACTTCGACGACGTCGTCGGACAGCGCGGCCGGCCGGCGCGCGATCTCCTGATCGATCACGGCGTTGATGACAACGGCGGGAATGCTGCTGGGCTTCAGCCCCATCAGATTGTCGACCTTGAAGCTGCCGTCGATGCTGATCGCCTTGTAGGAGCCGACAATCTGCTCGACGCGCTCATTTGGACCGAACGGCAGCAGCAGCCGTTCATAGGAAACGTCCTTGCCATCGGGGTCCCTCACCATCGAAACCGAATAGGTGGGCCGCTTCAGCGCGATGCAGGCAATGTAGGATGGCACCACGCGCGCGTAGCGGTCGGGGCCGATCGCGTCGTGGAGATAGCGGTTGGTGCGTTTGGAGGGATCGACATGATCGTTGCCATAGGTCGCGGTCAGCCGCGCGCCTTCGTGGGTGATGACGTAACGCGCCGCCTCGCCGTCGCCTTCGACGTTGAAGCTCATCATGTCGGCGAGCTCGTCGTCGTCGATCCGGGCGGGCTTGAAGTCGAGCAGCGAGGGCAGGGGTTTTGGCTTGCGCAGCGCCCGGAGCCAGGTGTTCAGCAGCTCGCGCTGGCGGATCGATTTGACGACCGACGGATTGGCGCTCTGGAACGGCGTGTCCACGTCCGTCAGTTGAATTCGAGAAGGTCGCCGGCCTGGATGCGGCCGGGCGCGCGATGGAACAGCTCCTGATCGATCACCGCGCGCAGCTTCGGCGTCGGCAGCGCGTCGTTGCCGCGCATCAGATTCCTGATCTCGAAGCCGCCGTCCTCGCTGATCGTCTTCAGGGAGGCGATGATATGGGTGACCTCGCCGCCGGTTTCCGAAAACGGCAGCAGCAGCCGCTCATAGGCGACGAGGCGGCCATAGGCGTCGTCGATATGGGCGATGGTGTAGACCGGAAGCTTGCGCTGGATGCAGAAAAAGTAGACCGGCATCACGATCGGCGCCAGCCGCGGTCCGAGGTACTCGTCGAGGAGTTTGCCCCTGCCGGTGTGACCGTAGGCGGTCGACATCCGCGTGCCGTCGCTCAGGATGGTCAGGCGCGATGGCTGGAATGCGTTGTCGACGGTGAAATAGACGAGATCGGGCGCCTCGTCCTCTATCCGCGCCGGCTGGTACTCGTCCATCCGCGGCATGGCTTGCGCGCGCGCATAAAGGCGCAGCCAGGTGTTCAGGAGGTCACGCTGCTTGATCGACTTGACGACCGAAGGTTTGGCGCTTTCGAATTCCACGACAGCAAATCCGTTCCGGATGCAATCGCTAAATTGTCGGCCTACAGGGGAAATTTTCGGTGAAGGCGGGTTCCCGCGCCAAATCAGCGTTAACGAAACGCTAGCGGCGTGGCCGCCGGGGCCAAAACGGCGGGTGCTTGGCGGTTCGACCAAGGGTCAATTCGCGGGCCGCGTCACCTTGGCCCGCACCCGCTTTCCGCCTTGCATAAGGCAAGCCGTTGACGGCATATTCCGGCCCCGGAGGCGGCGGTTTCGGGGCGGTTTCCAAGGCCTTCCCGGAGAAACCTGTCGGGCAGGAAGAACAGCCATGTACGGTTAGCGTGCGCGGCGGGGGGAAGTTTGTTTGGCTGATGAGTTCATTCTCGAAACCCACGGATTGACCAAGGAATTCGCGGGATTTTTCGCCGTACGCGATGTCGCACTCAAGGTCCGCCGTGGCAGCATTCATGCGTTGATTGGTCCGAACGGCGCCGGCAAGACCACGTGCTTCAACCTGCTCACCAAGTTCCTGCAGCCGACCGCCGGAACCATCCACTACAAGGGACAGGACATCTCGGCGATGGCGCCGGCCGACGTTGCGCGCCTCGGCCTCGTCCGCTCCTTCCAGATTTCGGCGGTGTTTCCGCACCTTACCGCGCTGGAGAATGTGCGGGTCGCCCTTCAACGCCAGCACGGCCATTCCTTCGATTTTTGGCGCTCGAAATCGGTGCTGAACCGTTTCAACAACCGCGCGCTCGAACTGCTCAACGATGTCGGCCTGAGCGAATTCGCGAAAACCCCCGCGGTCGAGATGCCCTATGGACGCAAGCGCGCGCTGGAGATCGCGACCACCCTGGCGCTCGATCCCGAGATGATGTTGCTCGACGAACCGATGGCCGGCATGGGCCACGAGGACATCGATCGGATCGCCGCGCTGATCAAACGCATCTCGGCGAAATACACCATCCTGATGGTAGAGCATAACCTCAGCGTCGTCGCCAATCTCTCCGACATCATCACGGTGCTCACCCGCGGCCACGTGCTCGCAGAGGGCAACTACGCCGAACTGTCAAAGGACGAGCGCGTCAAGGAAGCCTATCTGGGTGCGGGTCATGCCTGAGGTGAATATGGCCAACGCGTCCGCAGCCCAAGCCGCAAACGGCCAGGTTTTGTCCGTGCAGAATCTCGAAGCCTGGTACGGCGAATCTCACATTCTTCACGGCGTCAATTTCGACGTGAGGGCAGGCGAGGTCGTGACCCTGCTCGGCCGCAATGGCGCCGGCAAGACTTCGACGCTCAAGTCGATCATGGGCATCATCGGCAAGCGCACCGGTTCGGTCCGCTTCAACAATGCCGAGATCATCCGCACCTCGTCCGACCGCATCGCGAAGATGGGCGTGGCCTTCTGCCCGGAGGAACGCGGCATCTTCGCGAGCCTCGACGTGCGCGAGAACCTGCTGCTGCCGCCGGTCGTGAAACAGGGTGGGCTGTCGCTCGACCAGATCTTCGACCTGTTTCCGAACCTGAAGGAGCGGCTGAGGAGCCAGGGCACCAAGCTCTCCGGCGGCGAGCAGCAGATGCTGGCGATCGCCCGCATCCTGCGCACCGGCGCCAACTTCCTGATGCTGGACGAGCCGACCGAGGGGCTTGCGCCCGTCATCATCCAGCAGATCGGCCAGACCATCGCGCGGCTGAAGAAGGAGGGCTTCACCATCCTCCTCGTCGAGCAGAACTTCCGTTTCGCCGCCACCGTCGCCGACCGCTATTACATCGTCGAGCACGGCAAGATCATCGACGGCTTTGCCAACTCCGAGCTGCAGTCCAACATGGACAAGCTGCACACCTATCTCGGGGTCTGAACGTGGTTACGCAACCCAGGGAGACACAATGAAACAGCAACTTTCGGCACTATTTCTCGGCGCGGCGCTTGCGCTTGCCCCGGTGACGGGCGTGTACGCGCAGGACAAGGTAGTCAAGATCGGCGTACTGACCGACAATTCCGGTCTCTATTCCGATCTCGGCGGTCCCGGCTCGACTGTTGCCGCGCAGATGGCGGTCGAGGATTCCGCACTCACCGGCAAGGGCTGGAAGATCGACGTCATCTCTGCCGACCACCAGAACAAGCCCGACAACGCGACCAATATCGCGCGGCAATGGATCGACGTGGAGAAGGTCGACGTGCTGATGGACGTGTTGAACTCCGGCGTCGCTCTCGCTGTCAACAACGTCGTCAAGGAAAAGAACAGCGTCATGATCAATTCGGGCGCTGCATCCTCGGATCTTACCAACGCACAATGCACGCCGAACACCGTGCACTGGACCTATGACACCTACATGCTGGCTCACAGCACGGGTCAGGCGCTGGTGAAGGCCGGCGGAGACACCTGGTTCTTCATCACCGCGGACTATGCTTTTGGTCAGGCCCTCGAGCGGGATACCGCTGCGGTCGTCACTGCCAATGGCGGCAAGGTGCTCGGAGACGTCAAAGTCCCGCTCAACAATGCGGATTTCTCGTCATTTTTGCTGCAGGCGCAGGCCTCGAAGGCGAAAATCATCGGCATGGCCAATGCCGGCGGCGACACCACGAATACGATCAAGCAGGCCGCGGAATTCGGCATCGTCAAGGGCGGCCAGAAGCTGGCGGGCTTGCTGCTGTTTCTGACGGATGTCCATTCGCTCGGTCTCAACGTCGCACAAGGCCTCAATCTGAGTTCGACGTTCTACTGGGACATGAACGATCAGACCCGGGCGTTTTCCAAACGCTTCTCCGAACGCATGAAGACCAAGGCGATGCCGACCATGGTCCAGGCCGGCGTCTATGCCGGCTTGCTGCACTACTTCAAGGCGATCGAGGCGCTCGGCGGCAATCCGCACGATGGCGCCAAGGTTGTGGCGAAAATGAAGGAAATCCCCACCGACGATCCGTTGTTCGGCAAAGGCCTCATTCAGCCCAACGGCCGCGCGCTTCATCCGGCCTATCTGTTCGAAGTCAAGAAGCCCGGGGACTCCAAGGGGCCCTGGGACTATTACAAGCTGATCGGGACCACGCCGGCGGACCAGGCTTTCCGTCCTCTTGCCGAGAGCGCCTGTCCGCTGGTTAAGAAGTAACGCGAAGAACCGCCGGCGCCGCGAAAGCGTCGGCGGTTTCGTCTAACGGGGATTGAGCGGGGTCGATCGATGCAGGCTCTCTACGCACAGCTTCTGGTGGGACTGATCAACGGCTCGTTCTACGCGCTGCTCAGTTTGGGCCTGGCCGTGATCTTCGGCATGCTCAACATCATCAACTTCGCCCATGGCGCGCTCTACATGATGGGCGCGTTCTGCGCCTACTTCCTGCTCAGTCTCACCGGCATCGGCTACTGGTGGGCGCTTCTGTTCGCGCCGATCATCGTCGGCATTTTCGGCATGATCCTGGAACGCACCATGTTGCAGTGGCTGGCCGGCCTCGACCACCTCTACGGGCTGCTGCTGACCTTCGGGCTGGCGCTGATCATCCAGGGTGTGTTCCAGAATTACTTCGGCTCGTCGGGTCTGCCATATGCGATCCCGGACTATCCGAAGGTCGGCGACTGGAACGGCCTGCAAGGCGGCATCAATCTCGGCTTCATGTACCTGCCGATCTATCGCGGCTGGGTAGTGATCTTCTCGCTGATCGTCTGCATCGGAACCTGGTACCTGATCGAGCGCACGCGGCTCGGCGCCTATTTGCGCGCCGCCACCGAAAATCCCACGCTGGTGCGCGCCTTCGGCATCAACGTGCCGCGCATGATCACGCTGACCTACGGACTAGGCGTTGGCCTTGCCGCCCTGGCGGGTGTGCTGTCGGCGCCGATCAATCAGGTGCGGCCGCTGATGGGCGAAAACGTCATCATCGTCGTGTTCGCGGTGGTGGTGATCGGTGGCATGGGTTCGATCATGGGCTCGATCATCACCGGCTTTGCGCTCGGGGTGATCGAAGGACTGACCAAATACTTCTATCCCGAGGCCTCGAATACCGTGGTGTTCGTGCTGATGGTGCTGGTGCTGCTGGTGAAGCCCACCGGTCTGACGGGAAAGGCGGCCTGACATGACGGCGATGACCGACGATACGATTCCGGTGACCCCTCGCGCCATCCGTGACGAGATGATCGCGTTCGCCATCATGACCGTACTGCTGGCGATCGTGCCGTTTACCGGTATCTACCCGTTCTTCGTGATGCAGGCGCTGTGCTTTGCGCTGCTTGCCTGCGCCTTCAACCTGCTGATCGGCTACGGCGGATTGCTTTCGTTCGGCCACGCCATGTTCCTGGGAACTGCGGGCTATGTCTCAGGGCACGCGCTGAAAGTCTGGGGCTTGTCCCCCGAGTTTGGAATATTGGCCGGTACCGCAGCCTCGGCCGGGCTTGCGGTCATCACCGGGCTCGTCGCGATCCGCCGCCAGGGCATCTATTTCGCAATGATCACGCTGGCGCTGTCGCAACTGCTGTACTTCATCTATCTGCAAGCGCCGTTCACCCACGGCGAGGACGGTATCCAGGGCATTCCGCAAGGCCACCTGCTGTGGGTCTTCGATCTCTCCAAGCCGACCGTACTCTATTACGTCGTGCTGGCCGGATTCCTCGGGGGCTTCCTGCTGATCTTCCGCACCATCAACTCGCCGTTCGGCGAGGTGCTGAAGTCGATCCGCGAGAACGAGCAGCGCGCGATCTCGCTCGGCTACAAGACCGACCAGTACAAGCTGCTGGCCTTCATCCTGTCCGGAACCCTGGCCGGACTGGCCGGCGCGCTGAAGGTGTTCGTCGCGCAAAATGCATCGCTGACCGACGTCGAGGTGAGCATGTCAGGGCAGATCGTGCTGATGACGCTGGTCGGCGGGCTCGGCACTGTTTTCGGCCCCGTGGTCGGCGCCTTCATCATCATCGCCATGCAGCAATATCTGGCCGGTTTCGGCCAGTGGGTGCAGGTGATCCAGGGCGTGATCTTTGTGGCCTGCGTGCTGCTGTTCCGCCGCGGCATCATCGGCGAGATCGCCCATTTCCTGAAGCGGTCACTGTAAGCACCGGCTTTTTCGGCTCTTTTTGACCGCATAAAGTCGTGGATGACCCCGCCCCATGGGCCGGGTGCGTGACCCTTTGCAACGAAATCGGTCTATGACAGTTCTGTGACGGGCCGCCCGGGCGGCTCTGCAAACCGATGGACCGAGCCCATGATGCGGTGGTTTCGCGCGCTCCTGCCGAGGGAGGAGCGCTTTTTCGACCTGTTTGCCCGTCATGCCCAGACCGT
>Ga0070741_10012439_pt1 | contig 15368 bp, 9 predicted proteins | sample Coa_R1_4_FD_66440 | JGI IMG/M metagenome (GOLD analysis project Ga0070741, IMG submission 66440) | Surface soil microbial communities from Centralia Pennsylvania, which are recovering from an underground coalmine fire - Coalmine... | ecosystem: Environmental > Terrestrial > Soil > Unclassified ... | reverse complement strand
CCGCACGCCTGGTTGAACTGCGTCGCCTCGGAGGCGTAGCTGGACTTGCCCGGCTCGATGCCGCAGAAGCGCTGGCTGCAGGTGTTGAGCGACGCATTGTAGCCGGGGATGTCGTGGCCGGTGAGGCGCTTCATCGCCTGGTCGTAGGCGTAGGCGCCCTCGACGCCGAAGTGGTACTGGTCGTCGAAGACGATCCCGACCTGGTCCTGGGAGCCGCGGTCGAAGCCGTTCTTGGCGATGATGTGCATCATCGAGATGGTCGAGGTGGCGACCGGCCAGATCCACGGGTTGTTGTACTGCTGGATGAGCATTCCATCGGTGCCCACCACGGGAACGCCCTGCTGCTGGATGTAGGAGCCCGCGGCGCGCAGCCCCTCTGAGTCGGAGCTGGCCAGGGCGAAGACGTGGTCGCCCTCGACGAAGTTCTGGATGTACTGCTCGCCGAGCTGCGCGTTCCAGGAGTCGTTGCGCAGGTCGAGCTGGATGGTCCGCCCGCAGATGCCGCCCGCGCGGTTGACCCGGTTGGCCACAGCCTGCAGACCGACGGGCTCGGTGCTGAGGAAGCTGGCGCCTGGGCCGTCGAGCACGGTGGTGGCGGCGATCTTGATGGCGCTGCCGCTCACGCCCGCGTCGGTGGCGCCCCCGTTGCGTCCGGGGGCGCACGCGAGGCCCGACCTCGCCGCCGCCACCGCACCGCCGCCCCCCTGCGCAGCCGGCGCAGCCGGCGCAGCCGCACCGCCGCCCGTCGACGTCCCATCGGCGCCCGGAGTCGCGGCCGCCGCACCGCCGCCACCGCCCGAGGCGTCCTGCACCGCGCCGACCTGGCCCGAGGCCTGCGCCGCGGTGGGGGCCGTCGATCCCGGCGGTGTGACGTTCACCAGGGTCAGCACCACCCCGACCGCGGCCAGCACGGCCACGGTGAGGAAGGCGCTCTGCAGCGAAGGGTCGAGTCGTCTCATGCCAGATCCACTTCCAGGTGATGGCGGCGCAGCAGCGACCAGCGCCGCGCGGCCAGGTAGATGGGGACGAGGAACACCGCCCAGATGGCGGCGAGTCGGAGCAGCTCAGCGGGATGGGTGAGCGCCCACTGCCAGCCGTGCCAGTCGAGCAGCGACGGCAGTGCCGAGATCGGCGTCGCCGCGGCGGCGCTGCGCGAGGGCGGTGCGGCGGCGGGCGCGGCGCTGCCGGTGACGGTGGTGAGCGCCGTGCCGCCGTCACTCGGAGGCAGGGTGACGTCGGGCGCGCTCGGCACCAGCCCCGCCGACTGGTCGGCGGTGAACTGGTCGAGCGGATAGATGCCGTAGTGGGCCTCCGCCTCGACACCCGCGAGCATCACCAGGGTTCGGGACGGCCGTGCCGTGTCGAGCTCCCACTCGATCACCATGCCGGCCACCTCGGCGCGGTTGGCGGGCTGGTCGCTGAGCAGCACGTCCTCGAGGTGCTCCGACTCGGGCAGGCGCACCAGGGCCTGATAGCCGCCCGGACTTCCCTGCGCATAGCCCGCGTCGGGGCTGGGGAAGTCGATCCGCAGGCGCCCCGCGAACGCCGACTCCACCTGGCTCGACACCACGTCGAGGTCGCACGGCGAGTCGCACAGCGTGGTGCCGTCGAGCACCACGCCTTCGACGCTGCGGCTGAAGGTCGTGCCCGCCGTCCCCGGACGTCCATGCGCGTGCGCGGTCGCCGTGGTGACCACGCCGGCGATGCGCAGGGCGCCGCCGGCGATGCTGACGTCGCGCGCCACCGAGGTCACGCTCACCGCGGTGCCGGCGTTCGCATCCTCCAGCAGCGTGGCGCTGGTCGACAGCGCGCCCACCGTCACCCCGCCCAGGTCGCCGCCGGTGAAGGAGGCCTGGCTTGACGTCGAGCGCTGGTCGAGGCTGCACGTCGACGTCGCGCTGCCCGACGGACCGGCCGCCGTCTGCCCGTGCGCCGTGTCGGAGCTGAAGCACTGTGCGGGGACGTAGGGCCAGGCGCAGGTGGTGGCCTGCAGCTGCTGTGGCGACGACGCGCAGGCGGCGTTCTGGTTGGCCGCCGTGAAGTTCTGGTCACGGTCGGCAGGAATGCTCGACGCGGTGGCCTGGTCGGTGGAGAGCGTCGCCGAGTTGAGGTAGGCGCCGCGCATCTCCGGGTCGCTCTCGCCGGAGATGTGGAAGAAGTTCTCCACGTCGTTGGCGGCCGCCTCGGCGCCACCCACCTGACGAACCACGGCGCCGAAGCCCTGCGCTGCGGCGCTGAAGGTCGCGCCGGTGACCCCGGGTGCTTCGGGGATGTCCTGCGTGTTGCTGTCAGGGCTGGGCGCCTTGGCGGCGGCGTCGAGCGGCGGCAGGTTGTCGCGCAGCACGCGGAAGTACGCGTGCGTGTCGCTGGTTCCGTTCGGGAAGTGCAGGACGAGCAGGCGCGAGGTCGCGCTGTCGACGGGGATGGGTGCGGTGGCCAGGGACGTGTAGCTCGGGTAGGTGGTCGGCTGCGAGGGGGGCGTGGTGCGCACGTCAGCTGCCTCGAGGCCGAAGTCGGGGTTCTGGTTCATGGCGTAGAGCCGCCCCGAGCGGTCGTCGAAGCCGATGCCGTCGAAGCGGTTCGAGTTGCCGTCGATGAGCCCGATGACACGGTCGCTGCCGGTGTCGAACACCGCCTCCGAGCCGCTCTCGTTGTTGGACTCGTCGACGATGAGGCGCCCGCTGACGGCGTCGTACACGGAGCCGTGGGAGTCGGCGAAATTGCCGGAGATGGAGAAGAAGGTGTAGGCGCCCGACGCCGGCGCGGTGGAGGGATCGGCGGGCAGCGCGACCTTGGCGATGCCGCTGGTGAGGGGCGGCCGCACCAACGCCTCCGGCACGCCGCAGGGGACGTAGACAGCCTGAGCGGTCACCGCCATGGCCGCGTTCGGCGAGCCCAGGTTGCTCGCCGGCACCATCACACAGCTCGGAGGAAGGGCGAAGCTCCACTGCGGCGCGGGCGCCGTCATGCCCAGGGGCAGGCGTGAGATGGTGACCCCGCCCTCACCCGCGCCGTCCTGCGACGCGACGTACATGGCCCGGCCGGCGGCGTCGAGTCCGAGCGAGGCGATCTCGGTGTTCTGTCCCAAGCTGCTGCTCAGGTCGTCGGCCCAGACCTGCCGGAGCGACGCGCCCTGCAGCTCGTACTCGTCGATCGCGGGCGTGCTGCCCGCATACCCGAAGCCCGATGCCGGCGTGATGGTCGAGAGCACCACCAGCACGCGACCGGTCGCCGGGTCGACGGTGAGCGAACGGACCGCTGCGGGAAGCATGACCAGCCCGCTGCGCGGCAGCAGTGTGTCCAGGTCGTAGACCGCCAGGCCGTCGGGGTTGCCCAGCGCCACCCAGAGCAGGCGCCGGGTCGCGTCGACGGCGATCTGCTCTGAGCTGTACGTGGTGTCGAAGGACTGCCCCGCGGGTAACAGCTGCGGAATCCAGGTGCGCAGCTCGGTGAAGCGGTCCGATGCCAGCGCGATGCTGGGGGGCGCGGCCACCATGGAGAGCAGCGGGAGCGCGACGCCGGCCAGCGCGAGCGCGGCGCGTCTCCACAGCGACGCGGAACGACGATGACGGGACATGGACGGTGGTCACCCCGACGAGGGGTGCGCACCCGTCAAGATCCCGCGGCGCGCACCCGATGGCTGTCAGTCAGACCCCCATGACCCCGCTGCCGCGAGAAGTCCCCGCCTTCCGGGAATCAGGGGCAGCGCGATGCCCAGGTGCGGCCGCCATCGGCGGTGCAGAGCAGCCCCTCCGCGGCGCGCAGCAGTGCGTGGTCGGCGTCGAGAAGCACCGGCGCGGGAAAGTCGATGCCCGAGAAGTCGCGGTGGGCGAGGGGCAGCACGTCGACCCAGCCGTGCGCTGCATCCCAGCGCACCATGCCGAGGCCCGCGACGCCGGTGAGCGTGGCCCACACCACCGGACCGAGCGCGTTGCTGGTCACCTCCATCGCAGCGATGGAGGCACCCGGGTCCGGCAGGTGGGTGAAGCTGCTGCCGGCGTCGCGCGAGAGCACCACGGCGTGGTCGTACGCCACCGCGATGGTGCGGTCGCTGGCGTAACGGTCAGAGACGGCAAGAATTCCGACGACGGGCAGGGGCGGCGAGGAGACCGCGCTGCACACCGGTCCCGAGTCGCAGCGGTAGAGGAGAGGGCGGGTGGCGGCAGTGGACGGCCCGGGGCCGCCGGACAGGGACAGCTGGTCGCTGAGCACGAAGACGCTGTCGGGACCGGAGCGCGGCGCCCCCACCTCCGGCGTGCCGGCCAGGGGTGGCTGGAACACCAGCGGCGCGCCGGTGGGGACACCGAGGTGGAGCTGGACCACGGTGGAGAGCTGGGAGAAGAGCATGGTGCCGTCGCTCTCGAAGCTCTGCGGCAGGGTGATCCAGCCGGATATGGGCAGCATGCTGAAGCGGCCGCCGAAGCGGTCGGCGACCATGTCGGTCACCGGGCCGGCCCAGGGCGCGCCGATCAGGATGCGCGGATCCGCGGGGTAGGCGGGCGGCAGGGCGATGCGCAGCCCGAGCCCGTCCATGTCGACCACTCCGCCCAGGTTGGGTCCCGGCGCGGCGGCCCACGTGCGGCCGGCGTCGAGGGACTGGAGCATGACCGGGCAGGCGCAGGACCGGCCCCAGCCCAGCGCCACCACCGCCCCGCTCCCCCCGTCCCGGCCTGGTGCCGCCGCCGCGCTGGTGACCTGGGAGTCGTCCAGGGTCTCCTCCCAGGCGGTTCGCGGACGGGCGGCCTGGGGTGCGGCGGCTGGGTGGTGTGGTGTCGACGCCGCCGGCATGGCCGCGGCCAGTGCGGTGGCGTGCTCCGGGGTGGCCATCCTGGCCCCCGCCTGGACCGGGGCGGCGAGAGCCGGCAGAGTGTGGGCCTCCGGTGCCCAGGCCGTCGTCGCGGGCGCGGCGGCCGCTCCGCCGATCACCACCAGCGCTGTGACGTTCACCGCCGCGCCGCCCCAGGCGCTGGTGAGCTGTGCCATGAGGTCGGCGACCTGCCCCCGCCCGCGCCGCAGGAGAGCGCGCAGCGTTCCCAGCGTCACCAGCAGCGCCGCGGCGCCGCGCAGCCCGACCGCCTGCGCGGTGCTGCGCGCCGCCGCCATGGCCCGGTCGAGGCGCCGGCGGTAGCTGCGCAGGCTGACGTCCAGGCTCGCCGCGGCGTCCCCGTCGCTCAGGTCGCGGAAGAAGCGCAGGCCGATGGCGTCGCGATAGTGGTCGGGCAGCCGCCGCAGCACCGTCTCACAGGCCAGCCGCGCCTCGCTGCGGGAGCAGTGGTCGGTGACCAGGGCCGCGCTGCCCTCGCCGTAGCGCTGCTCGGCGTCGGCGCGCCGCAGCATGCGGCGGCGCAGCTTCATCGCCGCCCAGCGTGCGTTGCGGCGCACGGCGGCCTCCGGGTTGGCGTCGAGCAGGTCGTCGTCGCCGGCGCGCAGGCGCTTGAGGATGAGCACGAAGGCGAGCTGCGCCGCATCCTCGGCGAGGGTCCAGTCGCCCAGCACGTCGTGGGCGGCGAGCACCGCGACGTGGCGATGCGCGACGGCAAGCTCCTCGACGAGCTGCTCGGGAGACGGCGAGCGGTCGGACGGGTGATGGCGCGTCAACTCGGCTCCTCCCGCCACTCAACCTCAGGACACCCACAGGAGACGCCGAGACGCGCCGAGGTCTTGCACATGGCGGCAATGGCCGACCGGGAAGGGGATAATCGGGCGCTGCGGGGTCTTGAGTTTTCCCAGTCAGCGGCCGGGATTTCCCCGCCTCTGGGCAGCGGAGGAATCGGCTGCCCGCGGTCGTCTTGCACAGTGATGGTTCCGCACCTCTCGCGGCCGGTGCGCGCCCGCGAACAGTCGCGGCGGCGCCGCGGCTCACTGCGCTGGATCTGGCCGGTCCTCCTCCTCGGCGTCGGCGGGCTGGTGGCCGCCGCGCTGGTCCTCTCCCGCGACGCCGGCACCGTGGCCCCGACCAGCTTGGACGTGGAGCGCTACGACAGCGCCATCCGCGCCCCGGTCCAGCACTGGGGCAAGATCGCTGCGCTGGGCATGCGACCGGCGCTGGCGGACCTGGTCTCGGGACAGGGCGTGCCGCCGTCGCTCATCGCCGGGGAGGCCCGCGCCTGGCAGGACGGGCTGAACCAGGTGCAGCAGCAGATGCACGCCGTCCCGGTCCCCGCCTCGCTGCGCAGCGCCGCGGACGGCTTCGACCAGGCGCTGCAGGCCTATCTGCACGCCGCGCAGCTGTTCGAGCAGGCCGCCGCCGGCGGCTCGGATGCGCAGGGCCTCATGCACGTCGGGGCCGACGCGCTGACCCGCGCCGACTGCGTCTACGACGACGCGGCGGTGGCGGTGCAGGCCGCGCTGCGCGCCGCGGGGCTGGCCGCCGATCCCGGCCTGCCGGCCACGCCCTGCGCGAGCGGCGGTTCCTGACGGCTCAGGCCGAGACCCGCGCCACCCAGCGCTCCGGCCGGTCCAATTCGGCCAGGGATGGCATGAACTCCGCCCCCTCCCAGACGCGGTTGAGCAGCGACAGGCCGCCCCGCTGCACCACCTTCTCCGCGAAGCGCTCGCCCAGCTCGTACTGCCGCATCTTCATCGACAGCCCGGTCACCTTGAAGACCAGCCGCTCCAGCGGCGAGCGTCGCGAGCTGCGTTCGTGGAACGCCGTCTCCAGCTTCTCGATGTCGTCGAGATGCCGGCTGCCCACCTGGTGCATGACGTAGTTCGAGTAGCCCTCGCAGACGCTCATCACCGCCTGGAGCCGTCCCACCGTGCGCAGCTGCGCGCGCACCTGGCCCGGCAGCGTGCGCACCAGCTCGAGCGTCCCCAGTGACCGCGACTGCTTCGCCGAGCCACCCGTGGCGCCGTCGCCGGAGAGCCGCGCCACCAGCTCCTCCATGAGCATCTCGCTCATCATCGAGCCGAGGTGCTCGCGCAGCCAGGGGTGGGCCTCGAACTGCCAGGCGTGGGTCAGCTCGTGCAGCACCAGCCAGCGCCGCAGCGTGGCGCCCGCGACGTCGTGGCGGGACTCGAAGAGCTCGACGTTGGGCTCCACGAGGTAGAGCGCCGACGCCTCCCGCTCGCCGCCCTCCACCGCGGCCGGTGCCAGCATCAGCACCGGGTCGTACTGCCCGAGCACGCGCTGCGACATGAAGCCGAAGAGCTCGCCGACGTAGCGGGAGAGCAGCACCCGCGAGAGCGCCGTCGCATGCGACTCGGGGATCTGCTCGCGCAGCCTCTCGACCGGCGCGAGCAGCCGCTGCGCCATGGCCAGGTTGCGGTCGATGAAGCCATGCCGGTCGAGCACCGCGAAGCGCGGGTAGCCGGACACCGGCGTCTCCACGACGGTCGCCATCAGCGGCGCCATCTCGGCGGCGACGGCGTCGTACTCGGCCCCGAGCCTGGCCGCGATCAGCGAGGTCGCCGTCGGCCCGCGCTCGCCGGAGCGCTGCTTGGCCACCCGCCGCACCAGCTCCCAGTCGAGCAGCCGCCGCTCATCGGTTGCCCGGGGCCGGGCGAGGGCCCGGGCGGAGACGACGGCCAGCCCGGCGATGGCGCCGGCGACCGCCTGGCGGGTGGAGAGGGGGCTCACGCCGTCCACTCTACGCACCCCGCCCCCCTCCGGCCGCGCGCCGCCGCGCTTAGCACTCCCTGGCCCCGAGGGCTAGCACTCGCCTGGCCGGAGTGCTAAGATGGCCGCCGACAACCCCTCGGTTTCCTTTGACGACCCTGCCCGACCCATCATCGTGCGCAGGAGGAGGAGTGCATGGCCAAGCAGCTGCTGTTCGACGTCGAGGCGCGCGCCCACCTGAAGCGCGGCGTCGACCGGGTCGCCGACGCAGTCAAGATCACCCTCGGCCCCAAGGGCCGCAACGTCGTGCTCGACAAGAAGTTCGGCTCCCCGACGATCACCAACGACGGCGTCACCATCGCCAAGGAGATCGAGCTGGAGGAGCCCTTCGAGAACATGGGCGCCCAGCTGGTCAAGGAGGTCGCCTCCAAGACCAACGACATCGCCGGTGACGGCACCACCACCGCCACCGTGCTGGCCCAGGCGCTGATCACCGCCGGCCTGCAGAACGTCGCCGCCGGGGCCAACCCGATCCAGCTCAAGAAGGGCATCGAGCAGGCCGTCGACGTCGTGGTCCAGGCCATCAAGGACCAGTCGGTGGCCATCAGCGAGCGCGAGAAGATCGCCCAGGTGGCGAGCATCTCCGCCGCCGACCCGGCCATCGGCGAGGTCGTCGCCGACGCCATGGAGAAGGTCGGCAAGGACGGCGTCATCACCGTCGAGGAGTCGAAGGGCCTGGAGACCGAGCTGGAGCTGGTCGAGGGCATGCAGTTCGACAAGGGCTACATCTCGCCGTACATGGTCACCAACGCGCAGCGCATGGAGGCCGTGCTCGAGGAGCCCTACATCCTCATCACCGACAAGAAGATCTCCGCGATCGCCGACCTGCTGCCGATCCTGGAGAAGGTGGTGCAGAGCGGCCGCCCGCTGCTGGTCATCGCCGAGGACGTCGAGGGCGAGGCGCTGGCCACCCTCATCGTCAACAAGCTGCGCGGCACCTTCAACGCCGTCGCCGTCAAGGCGCCCGGCTTCGGTGACCGCCGCAAGGCCATGCTGCAGGACATCGCCATCCTCACCGGCGGCCAGGTGATCAGCGAGGAGGTCGGCCTCAAGCTCGACTCCGCGCAGCTCAACTCGCTGGGCAAGGCGCGCCGCGTCAGCGTCACCAAGGACGACACCACCGTCGTCGAGGGCGCCGGCTCGCCGGACGCCATCAAGGGCCGCATCGAGCAGATCAAGGCCGAGATCGACAAGTCGACCAGCGACTGGGACAAGGAGAAGCTCCAGGAGCGTCTCGCCAAGCTGGCCGGCGGCGTCGCCGTCATCAAGGTCGGCGCGGCCACCGAGACCGAGCTGAAGGAGAAGAAGCACCGCATGGAGGACGCCGTGTCGGCGACCCGTGCGGCCGTCGAGGAGGGCATCGTGCCCGGCGGCGGCACCGTGCTGATCAACGCCATCCCCGCGCTCGACGCCCTGAAGCTGGAGGGTGACGCCGCCACCGGCGCCGCCATCGTCCGCCGCGCGCTCGAGGAGCCGCTGCGCCAGATCGCCCAGAACGCCGGCGCCGAGGGCTCGGTGGTGGTCGAGAAGGTGAAGTCGCTGCCCAAGGGCCAGGGCTTCAACGCCGCCAGCAACGAGTACGTCGACATGGTCAAGGCGGGCATCATCGACCCCACCAAGGTCACCCGCTCCGCGGTGCAGAACGCCTCGTCGATCGCGGCGCTGCTGCTGACCACCGAGGCACTGGTCACCGACATCCCGGAGAAGAAGAACGGCGGCGCCGCGCCGCCGATGCCGGAGTACTAGCCGCCACCACCGTCTGACACTGCGAGGGGCTCAATCCCACGGGGTTGAGCCTCTCGGCGTTTAAACGGCCGCCGCCTCACCCGCCATCGCCGCCACCAGCGAGGTGTGCGTGCGCAGCAGCACCTCGAGCTTCTCGCACGGCAGCGGGCGCGACAGACCGTAGCCCTGGCCGAGATCGCAGCCCATCGCCTGCACGTAGGCCAGCTGCTGCGCCGTCTCGATGCCCTCGGCGACGATCTCCACGTCGAGCATGCCGAGCATGCGCACGATGGCGAGGGTGAGCGAGCGCTCGTCGACGGCGGTGTCGATGCCGGCCACGAAGGTGCGGTCGATCTTGACGATGTCGACGGGCAGGCGGCGCAGGTAGCCGAGCGACGAGTAGCCGGTGCCGAAGTCGTCGATGGCGATGTGGACGCCCGCGTCGCGGAGGTCCTGGAGGCGGGCGCAGGCGGTCTCCAGGTCCTCGAGCAGCACCGTCTCGGTGATCTCCAGCACCAGGTTGGCGGGAGACAGCCTGGCCTCCTCCACCTCGGCGAGGACGCGGCGGGAGAACTCGGGATCGCGCAGCGCGCGGGAGGAGACGTTGACCGACACCCGATGCGGTGCCGCGTCGCCGAGCTTCTGCTGCCACTCGCGCAGCTGGCGCAGCGACTCGCGCAGCACCATCTGGTCGATGGCGATGATCAGTCCGGTTTCCTCCGCGAGTGGCACGAACTCGACGGGGCTGAGCAGGCCGCGCTCGGGATGCTCCCAGCGCAGCAGCGCCTCGACGCCGGTGATGCGCCCGGTGGTGAGGTGCACCACCGGCTGGTAGTACGGCGTCAGGCCGCCCTGCTCCATGGCCCGCTGCAGGTCGGCCTTCATGCCGTGGCGCTCCTCGACGGCCACCTGCATGGAGCGCTCGAAGAGCTCCCAGCCCCCGCCCGCCCCCTTGGCGCGGTACATGGCGATGTCGGCGTTGCGCAGCAGCTCCTCGGCGTCGGCGCGGGCATGGCCGGCCCAGACGACGCCGATGGAGGCGCGCACGTTCACCGCGTGGCGGTCGAGGGCGAAGGGCGTCGCCAGCGCCTCCTCGACGCGCTGGGCGACGCGAACCGCGTCCTGCGGCGAGCGCGAGTCCTCGATGAGCACGGCGAACTCGTCGCCGCCGAGCCGCGCCGCGGTGTCGAAGGGGCGCAGGCAGGCGCGCAGGCGCTCGGCGACGGCGACCAGCAGCTGGTCTCCGGCGGAGTGTCCGAGACCGTCGTTGATGAGCTTGAAGTCGTCGAGGTCGAGGTAGAGGATGGCCACCGACTCGTCGACGGAGCGGCGGTTCAGCGCGTGCTCGATGCGGTTGGTCAGCAGCGCGCGGTTGGCCAGGCGGGTCAGCCCGTCGTGGAAGGCCTGGTGCTTGAGCTGCTGCTCCAGCCGGCGGTTCTCCAGCGTCACCGAGGCGTGCGAGGCGAGCGCCTGGACCAGCTGCAGGTCGCTGCTGTCGAAGGTCGACACGTCGCTGTGCCGGTTGGCCACCAGCAGGGTGCCGAAGACGCCGGACTCGCCGGTGAGGACGGTGGCGATGAGATCGTTGAGGCCGCGCTCGTGCAGCACCGCGCGGAGCGGCGTGTCGCTGCGCCGCGGGATCACCAGGTTGCCGGTGGAGCCCACGGCGGCCAGGCAGATGGGATCGGCCGCCGCCTCTGGATAGGCGGCCAGCGGCTGCAGGGTGCCCGACGACAGCGAGGCGCGCAGCGGCGTCGACTCGGCGTCGAGGGCGAAGAGCACCACCTCGGCGTGGTCGGCGCTGGCCATCTCCGCGGCGTGCCAGAGCACGGCGGCGGCGGCGGCGGCCAGGTCGGGCGAGCGCTGCAGCTCGTGGGTCGAGCGGTACAGGGTCTCGACGCGCTCCTTGCGGATGCGCTCTCCGGTGTAGGCGCGATAGGCGCCCAGCAGCACGATCGAGGGCGGCAGCAGCAGGGCGATGGCTCTCGCGTCGCCGAGGAAGAGCATCACGCCGGCCAGGCCCATCGAGCTGTTGGCGATGGCGCCGGCCATGGCGAAGGCGGCCATCTTCGGCCACTGGCGCAGCAGCGAGCGTCCCTCGGCGAGGGAGATGGTGACCACGATGACCGTGCCGCTGGCCAGCGTCACCAGGGCCACGGTCCCCAGGCAGCCGATCCAGCCCGCGGGGCCCGAGGGGTCGTGGCCGCTCACCGCCAGCCGGAAGAGCAGGGCCGCGACGGCGCTCTCCACCGCGATCAGGCCGAGGTTGAAGACGAGCTTCATCGGCGTCTGGCGGCGATGGCTGACCAGCGCCAGGGCGCTGCCCGTCGTCTGCGCCAGGATGAGATGGGTCGGGCTCACCGAGAACAGACCCACCACCAGCACCATCTCGCGCAGGGAGAAGGAGTGCGCCTCTCGGTGGTAGTGGATGTGGACGACGCAGATCTCGGCGATGGCGGCCAGCGCGGCCAGCACCGGCCAGGGCACCTCCGGGATCACGTGCACCGGCTCCGCGGTGCGCAGCGGCCCCAGGCTCAGGGCGAGCGCCGTCACCGCCAGCAGGCTGTTGACCGCCCAGACTCGAGCGGTCCCCGTGGCCAGCACACGGGCGAGCAGGGGTGGACCGGCGCCGCCGCGGCGAATCGCCAGTCGAGCCGACGCTCGCTGCATGCTTCTCCTCTCTCTCAGCCCTCTCGCCACGCGTTCGGCGGGCTGATTGGAAATCTAGAAGCGGCGGCGGCCGTCGCTGATAGCCCCGCGGTCACGTTCTCTGCTGTGCGTGTAAACGACGGCGACAGAGCTGTGACATCCGTGCGCTGCACCGCATGGAGATGGCGCCACGCGCCCCGCCCCTGGCCGCTCGTCACACGGTCGCAACAGCCGGATCGGCGCGGCCGGATCTCAGCGTGACGGGCAGTCGAGCGCCAGGTAGGCCTGCTTGCCCAGCGAGGGATCGGGCCTGGCCGTCACCGTGATCGACTGGTCGCGACCCGGCTCCCGGCAGCCGCCGGGGAGGCGCAGGAAGACGCTGCGGGCGCCCGCCTGGACGTATCCCTGGACGCACCCGGAGTCGCAGCTCACCGGCTCCCAGCTGCCGCTCAGCGTGGCCACGCCGCCGGCGCCCACCGAGCGCACCGGGTCGCCGAGGAGGCCGCGCACGCCGATCACTGCCGCGACCGCCACCACGGCGACGGCCACGACCACCAGCGGCACGCCCCACACAGGACGGCGCCGCGGGGGCGCTGGGGCGGGGGCGACGGCGCTGCTCGGCACGGCCCGGTACGGTACCCCGTTCCCGTACGCTCGCGGCGTGGCGACCTCTCCCATCGCCTTCGTCACCGACTACGGCAGCCACGACACCTATGCGGCCGCGCTGCACGCCGCGGTGTGGGCGGTCGACCCGTCGCTGCTGGCGCTCACCGGGATGCACGGCGTCCTGCCGGGCGACGTGCTCGGCGGCGCCTACCACGTCAAGGCGATGGCGGCGGCGATGCCGCCGGGCGCGGTGGTGTGCGCCGTCGTCGACCCGGGCGTCGGCACGGCGCGCGCGGCCATCGCCGCGCAGCTCGGCGGGCGCAGCTTCGTGCTCCCCGACAACGGGCTGATCTCCTATGTGTGGGACGAGTCGCCGCCGCTGTCGCGCCAGTGTGTGGCGCTCCCGGTGCCCGAGACCGCGTCGCCGACCTTCCACGGTCGCGACGTCTTCGCGCCGGCCGCGGCCCGGCTGGCCGGGGGCGCCTCCCTGCGCGACCTCGGCGAGCCCGTGAAGCCGCAGCTCCACCCGCACGCCTTCGCGCGCGTCGAGGACGACGAGGCCGTCGGAGTCGTCGCCGTCGTCGACCGCTTCGGCAACGCCGTCAGCACGGTGCGCGCGCGCGACGTCGACGGTCGCCGCGTCACCGCGGTGGAGTGGGAGGGTGGCCGCAGCGTCCTGGTGGTGCGCACCTACGCCGACATCCCCGACGGTGCCCTGGGCGTCCTGCTGGGCAGCGCGGGGCACTGGGAGGTGTCGGCACGCGAGGCGCCGGCGGAGGACCTCGGCGGGCCGCCCCGCGGCACCGAGATCCGGATGCACCTGGCATGAACGACGCCGAGGTCGCCCGCTTCGGCTCGCTGACGGCCGACGACGTGGCGGCCCTGGACCGCGCCGCGGTGGACAGCGGCGTGTCCGTGCTGCAGCTGATGGAGGTGGCCGGCTGGCAGGTGGCCCGCTGCGCCTGGCGCATGCTCCACCACGCCCCGGGGCGCATCGCAGTTGTGGCCGGACGTGGCAACAACGGGGGCGACGGGCTGGTCGCCGCGCGTCACCTGGTCGCCTGGGGCTGCAGCGTGCGCGCGGTGGTGGTGGCGGAGTCGCGCGACGCGCTGCGCGACATCGTCGCGCTGCATCTCGACGCGGCCGAGAAGTCCGGTGTGCACACGGTCTTCGCCACCGAGGCGCCGGCGGTGCGCGACGCACTGCGCGGCTCCGCACTGGTGATCGACGCGCTGCTCGGGACCGGCCTGCGCGGTGCGCCGCGCGAGCACGACGCCGCGGCGATCGTCGCCATGGAGCACACCCACCTGCTCAGCGTCGACCTCCCCAGCGGCCTCGACGCCACCACCGGCGAGGTGCACCAGCCGGCGGTGCGCGCCGCCGCCACCTGCACCCTGACGGCGATGAAGCGCGGCCTCTGGACGGCCACCGGCGTGGCCCACTCCGGCGCCGTCACCGTGGCCGACATCGGCATGCCCGTCGCCGCCTGGCGCCACGCCGGCCTCCAGGCTCCGCATGAGGTCCGAGGCGGCGAGCTGCTCGACCTGGGTTGACGGCCATACCACACATATGTATGCTGCCCACCAAGCTCGCGTGCACCGCACGCAATCGTCATGATCAACGTCGCAGCACCCGTCTTGCCCGATGCGAGCACGCTCGCCGGCCTCGTCCGCGAGCATCTCGATGACCTCGTCACCTACGCCACCCATCTGGTCGGCGATGTGGACGACGCGGTCGAGTTCGTCGCCGGCGGGATCTACCACGCCTCGCGCTATCCGCCGGCGCGCCTCCAGCAGGACGGCCGCGTCGCCCTGTACCGCGCGGTGACGCGCGCCTGCCGCCAGGAGCAGCGCTTCCCGCCGCGGCCGCACGGGCCGGCGCGCTTCTTCCGCCGGGGCCGGGTCCCCTTCCACGTCGACGTCGACCCCGGCGACGCCGCCCGCATCAACACCGTGAAGCGCGCCCTGATGACCGTGCCCTTCGAGCGCCGCGCCGCGCTGCTGCTGCGCGACCTCGGCGGTCTCAGCTACCGGGAGATCGGCACCGCCCTGGAGTGCTCACCCGAGGCGGCGGCCCGGCTGCTCGCCGGGGCCCGCCGGGAGTTCGGCACCGTCTATCGCGAGATCGCGATATGAAGTGCTCCCTCCTCGTCCTCAGCAGCTATCTGGACGGGGAGCTGGAGGCTCGCCGCCAGGGCGAGCTGGAGGCGCACCTGGTCGGCTGCCAGCGCTGCCGCTCCGGGCTCGGCTACCTCAGCGAGGAGGTGGAGCGGGTGTCCGGGCTCGGCCGGGTGAGCGTCGCCGACCACTCCGTCGAGCAGCTCCTCGTCCAGCTCGGGCTGGCCGAGCCGGACCCCGAGGAGGCGACCGCCTTCTGGCCCGAGGCCGCGCACGCCGCGCCCGGCGTCCACCACGCCGAGGCGGCCGAACCCATCCACGACGAGAACCGCGTCGACATGACCGGCAGCCCGCTGCACGGCTCCTTCTGGGAGCCGCCGGAGCTCACCCCTCCGGAGCTGGCGCCGAGCGTGCCGCACGCCGCCGTCCCCCCGGCTCCACCACCGGCCACTGCCGCGCCACCCCCCACTCCGGCGCGGCAGTGGCCACCCCCCGACGCGCCCGAGCTCGCGCCGATCGCTCCACCGAGCGCCGGCGCTTTCCCCCCCGGTGGACCTGAACCCTCCGAACCTTCCGACCACGTCACCGCCTCCGGAGGAGATGCCGAGATGACCGCCAGCCCGCCCTGGACCCCCAGCGAGGCGCCCGAGAC
>Ga0070741_10012438_pt1 | contig 15369 bp, 13 predicted proteins | sample Coa_R1_4_FD_66440 | JGI IMG/M metagenome (GOLD analysis project Ga0070741, IMG submission 66440) | Surface soil microbial communities from Centralia Pennsylvania, which are recovering from an underground coalmine fire - Coalmine... | ecosystem: Environmental > Terrestrial > Soil > Unclassified ... | reverse complement strand
TCGAACAGACGTTACCGGCCGGGCAGGCTTTATTGCACGCGCCGCAGTTGGCCAGATCGGATTGCAGATTGACGCACAGTCCGTTGCAGCTCGTCAGGCCTTGTTGACACGACAGCGCGCAGACGCCGTTCGAGCAGACGTTACCGGCGGGGCACGCCTTGTTGCACGCGCCGCAGTTCTGGAGATCGGATTGCAGGTTGACGCACAGTCCATTGCAGCTCGTCAGTCCGCTTTGACACGAGAGCGCGCAGGCGCCGTTCGAGCACACGTTTCCCGCCGGACACGCCTTGCCGCAGCCGCCGCAGTTGGCGAGATCGGACTTGAGATTGGCGCAGACCCCGTTGCAGTTGGTCAAACCCGATTGACAGGAGAGCGCGCATGCGCCGTTCGAGCACACTTGCCCCGCGGGGCACGCGTTCGAGCACTGGCCGCAGTTGGCGTTGTCGCTTTGCAGGTTCACGCACAGTCCGTTGCAGTCACTGAGGCTGGCCTGACAGGAGAGCGCGCACAGTCCGTTCGAGCACACTTGACCCGCGGTGCACGCGTTCGAGCATTTGCCGCAGTTGTCGTTGTCGGTTTGCAGATTCACGCAGACGGCGTTGCAGCTCGTCAGGCCCTGTTGACACGACAGCGCGCAGCCGCCGTTCGAGCAGACGTTGCCGGCGGCGCAGGCGTTGCCGCACGCGCCGCAGTGGCCGTTGTCCGACTGCATGTTGACGCATTGGCCGGCGCAGTTGGTCAAACCCTGCTGGCACGAGAGCGCGCACACGCCGTTGCGGCACACGTCGCCGGCGGGACACGCCTTGGCGCACGCGCCGCAGTTGTTGGAGTCGGCGGCGAGATCGACGCACGAGTCGCCGCACACGACCCGGCCGGCGGCGCAGCAGCGGGCGCTGGTGCACGTCTCGCCCGCCGCGCACGCGAGGCCGCACGCGCCGCAGTTCGCGGGATCGCTCGACACGTCGACGCAGCTCGAGCCGCACGAGGTGGCGAGCGGCGCCATGCAGCTCGGCAGATCGGGCGCGCCGCCGTCGACGGAGAACTCCACCGTCGCGCGGCCGCAGGCGGCGAGCGCGCATGCGGCGAGCACGGCGGTGAGCGCGAGCCGGCGGTCGTGCGCGCCGATCATGGTTTCGGCTCCTCGTGCGGCGGGTGGATGATCACGAACTCGACGCGGCGGTTGCGCTCGCGCCCTTCGGGCGTGTCGTCGCTGGCGAGCGGCTGGGTCGGTCCGTAGCCCTGCGCCTGCAAGCGCTCGGGCGCGATGCCGCGCGCCACCAGGTAGGCGACCACCGCGCGCGCGCGGCGGCGCGACAGGCGCAGGTTGTGATCGGGAGCGCCGCGCCCGTCGGTGTGGCCCTCGATGCGCACCGACAGCGACGGGTGATCGGTCAGCGCCTGCGCCACCTCGTCGAGCAGCGCGTAGGATTTCTCGAGCACGCGATCGCCGTTGTACGAGAAGAAGACTTTTTGCGAGAGCTCGAGCTCGTTCTCGGTCACGGTGACGCGCAGATACTTCGGGCAGCCGTGATTGTCGGGGTCGCCGGCTTTGTCGGGACAGACGTCGTCGCGATCGGCGACCGTGTCGTGGTCGCGATCGGGACAGCCGCCGGCCTCTTTCGAGCCGGCCTCGTCGGGGCACAGGTCCTCGCGATCGACGACGCCGTCGGAGTCGCGGTCGCCGTCGGGGCAGCCGCCGTTGTCGGCGGGGCCGGCCACCGTCGGGCACTTGTCGGCGCGATCGTTGACGCCGTCGCCGTCGCGATCGCCGTAGGGGCAGCCGCCGTTGTCGGCCGGACCGGCGGTGGTGGGACATTGATCGAGGCGATCGACCACGCCGTCGCCGTCGCGATCGCGATCGGGCTCGACGACGCTCGCGCTCGCCGGCGTGGGTGGGCGGCGGCCGAACGCGTGATCCACCTCGAGCGACAAGCCGCCGACGAGGATCTTGGCGTCGGTGTTGTCGAAGCCCGCGCGCTCGGGCTCCTGCACGACTTGCAGGTAGCGCACGAACGCGCCCATCCACACGCCGCGCGCGCGGCTCACGGGAAACGCGAGGCCGGCGCCGACGGCGAAGCCGAAGCGATCGAGCGGGCCGGTGCGCACGTAGAGCGCGCTGCCGTCGAGCCACGGCGAGAACGAGCCCGAGCCGTGCGGCCGCTTGAAGCGCACGCCCGCGCCCAATTCGCCGATGGTGGCCGGATCGCCCTGCGCGGCGGAGAAGCCGAGGAAGCCGCCGACCAGCTGCGCGTCGAGAAAACGGGTGAGCGCGAGGCCGCCGGCGAGGTGCGCGCCGCCGCCGACGCCGAACACGCGATTCTGCGGCGCGCTCAGCGGACCGGCGATCCCCGGCTCGACGACGAAGGTGGCCTCGAGCGCGCGCGCGCCTGTGGCGGTGAAGAGCATCGCCGACACGCACGCGGCACGCGACCAGGAGAACACGCGCGGCACCTCCACGATCTCTCCGATCGTCGCCGATAGCGCGCGTGCTCGTCAAGGATTCCGCGCGTGCATGTCTGCCACCGCCGTCGCCACGCCGGTCGTCCTGGCCCGTTGCCGCGCGCGCAACGGCTGTGGCGCGCGGCGCAACGGCGCGCGCGGCGGCGAGCGCGATCCATGCGTCGCGCCGATCGGCACCCGGATTGCTCTCGCGCCGCAACCGAGGAGGAATCCCATGAAGCGCGCCGCGCTATCGCTGTTGTTCACCTTCGTGCTCGCGGGCTGCGGCTCGACGCACGAGAAGCAGACCATCTCGATCGTCAAACGCACGTCGGGCGCGGCCGGAATCGATTGCCAGCCGGTCGACACCACGCCGATTCAATGGAACGGCGGCCCGGTCATTCACGGCACCGTCAACGTCTATCTCCTCTATTACGGATTGAGCTGGACCCAATCACAGACGCAGATTCTGACGAACCTCGCGCAGTCGATTGGCGGCTCGCCGTACTACAACATCAATACGGGTTACTTCGACGGCAGCGGCCACGCCGCCAGCTCGGTGCGCCTCGCCGGAGCCGTGTATCTGAACAACCTTTGGAAAGGCAACTCGATCAGCGACGACGACGTTTGGGGCTTCGTCACCAATCAGTTCATCTGGCAGCAGTTCAGCGCCGATCCCAACGGTCTGTTCCTGGTGCTCGGCGATTCCCACACGATCGAGACCAGTGGGTTTTGCAGCAGCTATTGCGGTTGGCATTCGCACGGCAACTACAACGGCGTCGATATCAAGTACGGCTTCATCGGCAACGCGCTGGCCTGCTCCAATCCGAGCGTGTGCCTCTGCGGCAACACCGCCTCCAGCCCGAACAATGACGTGGGCATCGACGGAATGGCGTCGGTGATCGCGCACGAGCTGGAAGAGACGCATACCGATCCCGACGGCAACGCGTGGTACGCCTCCGACGGCGCGGAGAACGCGGATCACTGCGCCTGGACGTACGGCAGCGTTCAAACGGCGCCGAACGGCAGCTACTACAACATGACGCTCGGCAACGCGAACTATCTCATTCAGCAGAACTGGTACGCGACCAACGGCTGCGGATTGTCGTGCTCGAGCGGCAGCCACTCGATGTGCAGCGGCGTGTGCGTCGACCTGAATACGAACCTGAACAACTGCGGCGCGTGCGGGAACGATTGTGCACAGCTCGGCGCTGCGTACCGGTGCATCAGCGGCGCGTGCACCTGCACGCATGTCTGCTGCGGCGGCGACGTCTGCGCCACGACGTGCCCGCGCTTCTGCCCATAGCGGCTATCGGCGTTGACGCCAGATCAGGCCATCGACGACATAGTGGTGGAAGTTGACGGCCAGCGCGATCACGAGGCTCACGGAGATTACGCGGCCGTCGAGCCAGAGGTCGAGGCGATCGCTGGCGGCGTAGAGCGGCGCGAAGATCGCCGCCGAGAGAATCAGGCACGCCGCGAAGTAGAGGAGGCCGCGCTTCGCTCCCGGCCGGCACAGCCAACCGAGGAAGCCGGAGAGCTCGCCGCGGTCGGCTCGCGTGCGGTTGTGCATCCACACATAGGCGAGGTACTGCACGTTGTGCCAGACGTTGACCACCAGCCATCCCGCCTGCAGATCGTCGATGACGAGATAGCTGACCGCGAATACCACGAGGTGGCTGGCGACGTAGAGCGTGTGCGGCACGAGGAGCGCGCGGCGGCGGCGCCAAAAGAAGATCGCCACCGCCGCGCAGGCCGGCACCGCCGCGATCAAGACTACGGCGCCGGAGACTCGCGGCAGGTACAGCGGCATCCAGAGGAACCTGGTCGGCTGTTGGTGACAACGATGGAGCAGGCCGACGACCGGAAGCGACCACATCACGAGCTCGGTGAACCAGCGCGGCTCGTCGATCGCAGCGGCGCGCCGATAGTGCTGGGCGACGCCCCAGCTCTGGCGCGTCGTGTGAAACCACTGGAACCAGAAATATCCCGTGTTGAGGACGCCGATCCCCGTCGATTGCCCCACGGCGAAAGTCGCGGCGAGCATGAGCGGCGGCAGCCCCCAGATCAGAAAGCGATTGCGCCGTCGATCGTCGGCTGTGCCGGCGAGCTTGGTGAAGGTGGCGACGACGTGATCGAAGCTGAAGCACCAGCTATGAAAGACGAGGAGCGGCAGAAACAAGGCCGGCTGAACGGCCACCGCGCCGCCCATCGCGCACGCGAGCAGCGTGACGCCGAAGATCAGGGTCAGATCGAAGGCAGGATCTTTGAGCCACGTGCGGGCCACGACTACGTCGGTGGCGGCGGCATCGGGTCGAGCTGGCACTTGTTGTTGATACAGCTGGCGGGCCGCGATTGATCGCAGTCGCTGTTGGTCTTGCACGCCTGACCCGGATTGGCCTTCTTCTTGTCGACCGACGTGTCGGCGGTGGCATAGCCGGCGCCGACGGCGAGGCCGAGGAGCAGCGCCCACAGAATGGATCGTTTGCTCATGTGATCTCCTACGTGACCGGGTGGACGGGCACGAGCTCGCATTTGGAGTCGCGGCACCTTTGTGCGCGGCTCGATTGATCGCAGTCGACGTCCACCTTGCAGGCGCCGCCGGTCTTGACCTTGCCGCCGGCTTCCTTGGTTTGATCCTTCTTCTTGTCGACGGAGGTGTCGGCGCTTGCCGCGGCGCTCAGCCCCACGGCGAGCGCCAGCGCGCAAAGAATTTTTCGCATGCCACATCTTCGCATGGATCCATTTAACGGGGGGCCGGCCAAACCGATCTATAGTCGCCGGCGCATGGCGCGCGCGAAGTACGACTGCTCGAGGTGCGTGGCGTATTGCTGCTCGGTGTATGACGAGGTGCAGGTCGATCGGCGGGACCTCGCGCGGCTCGCTCGGCATTTCGGCGTGAGCACGCGCGCGGCCACGGCGCGCTTCACCAAGCTCGTGCGCGGCACGCGGGTGCTGCGGCGCAAACGCGATTCGCTGTTTGGATGGACGTGCGGGTTCCTCGATCCGAAGTCGCGCGCGTGCGGGATCTACGACGCGCGGCCTCGCGTGTGCCGCACGTGGCCGGAGCACGGCGACGGCTGCGTCTATTACGACCTGCTCGAGTTCGAGCGCGAGCAGCAGGGGGACGATCGCGTGGTGGCGCTCATCCAGATCAAGCCGTTCAAGCGCAGACAGTGACGTCCAAGCCGTCGCACCAACGTTCCTCAAAGGTGTATGTTGTAAAGTAGTGCACCACCGAGAGTCGCTCGCTTCGCTCTCCTGTGCGCTGGCGCTGGCCGGCTGCTCCGCTCCCCTGACGCCGATTGTTTTTCAGGAAGTCACGAGCGATCAAGTCCCGATGGTCGAGCATCAATACCCGGGCTTCATCGCCGGAGCCGGCGCAGCGGTGGGCGACGTGGATGGCGACGGGCGCGCCGACGTCTACCTCGCCGGCGGCGGGCTCTACCTGAACCGCCCCGATGCGCGCGGATTTCTGCTCGCCGCCTCGAGCGCGATTCCGGCGCCGGACCTGACGCCGATCGGCGTCGCGCTCGGCGACTTCGACCGGGACGGCGATCTCGACCTCGCGCTGTGCGGCCACGGCGGCGCGCGGCTGTTCGTCAATGACGGCAACGGGAGCTTCCACGACGGCACCGCCGCGGCGGGCGTCGCCGGATCCGCCGACGACCTCAGCATGAGCGTCGCCTGGGGCGATCTCGACGGCGACGGGTACCTCGATCTGATCGTCGCCAACTACGGCATTCCGCGCGACGGGAATCTCGACGCGCAGCAGAGCCGGCTCTATCTCAATCGGCGCGACGGCACCTTCGCCGCGCTGCCGCCGCCGCTCGGTCAATCGACGCTGACGGTGCGAGCCCTGTTCGCGACGTTCGCCGACTTCGACGGGGACGGGCTGCTCGATCTCCACGTCGCCGACGACGCCGAGATCCCGTTTCTCGACGCGACCCGGCCGCGCCACGACCTCGTGCTGCTCAACCGCGGGCTCGACGCCTCGGGCCAGCTCGCGCTCGTCGAGTCGTCAGCGCCGCTCGGCCTCGACAATCCGCGCGCGACCATGGGCTGCGCCGTCGGCGACAGCGCGCGCGGGCCGGGTTGGGAATTGCTGTTCGCCGATCTGCAAGCCGAGTGGCTCTACCACGGCCCGGGCGCGGGCGCGCCGTTCTCCGACGTCACGCAGGCGAGCGCGATCGATCTCGCGGGGCCGCCCAAGGAGTCGTGGGTGAACTGGGGCGGCGCGTTCGCCGATCTCGACGGCGACGGATTCGAAGACGCGCTCGTCGGCCAGGCGCCGCTCCATCCGGGGCAGCCCGGCACCGACACGCTCGGGCCGCTGCTCTTGCGCAATCGCGGCGGATCGTTCGCGCTCACGCGCTACGCGTTCGGAGGGCCGATGCGCGCGCACGCGATCCTGCTCGCCGACCTCGACGGCGACGGCGACGACGACGCGATCGTCGCGCCGTTCGCGGATCGCTTCCGCTTCTTCGTGAACCAGACCGCGCCGCGGCGCTACGTGCGCGTCGAGCTCGACGCCACCGTGAGCGCGCCGGGCGCGGCGGGCGCGGTGGTGATGGTGAAGAGCGGCGGCGTCACGCAGAAGCGCATGCGAGTCGCCGGCGGCCAGCCGCACTCGTCCGGCGAGGAGATCCTCGACTTCGCGCTCGCCGGCGCGAGCGTCGCCGACGTCACGATCACGTGGCCGAGCGGCGCCGTGCAAACCGTTCCTGGAGTCGCCGCTCCGGCGTCGGTGAAGATCAGCGAGCCGCGGTGGATCACGCTCTCGAACGCGCGTCCCGCCGCCGACGGCGCGACCCAGGTCGTCGCCACGGTGGACGTCGCCGGCGCGGGGCTCGGCGCCGCCGGTAGCAAGGTCCGCTGGACGGCCGCCGGCGCATCGCTCGATGCAGTCGCCGACGGCACGGGCGTCGCGACCTTCGATCTCCCGCCGCGCACGTCGCCCGGTGCGCTCCAGGCCACCATCACCGTGGACGGGCGGGTGCTGCCCGCGCACCCGGCGCTCGACTACCACTGACGACGACGACGCCGGGCGCCACCTGCGGCATTTTGCCGCAGATACGAGCGAAGCGCGTCGTGAGCTCGACGCGCCATACCGGTGACGTCACGGCGCGGCGTCGAAGCCGTGCGCGCGCAGCAGCTCGCGCGTGGACTGGAACTCCGGCTGCGCCGCGCGCGCGCGCGCCACGTGACGCAGGAGCCCGGCGACCAGCGCGTCCGTGCGCGCGCGCTTGACCAGGATCTCGACCGCCGCCGCCGACACCTCGTCGTGATCGTCTCGCAGCGCGATCAGCGCCACGTCGTCCATGTCGGCGTAGCCGAGCCGCCCGAGCGCGCGCACGCACGCCGCGCGCGCCGAGTGATTCGTCGAGCGCAGGTTCACGAGGTAGAGCTGCTCGAGCGCGCGCCGGTTGCCCGCGTCGGCGAACGCCCACGCCCGTCCCAGGACCGGCGCCGTCACCGGCGGCTCGAAGCGCTGCGCCAAGTGCGCCATCAGCTCGTCGCGCACGCGCGGCGGCGTCTCGTGCTCGAGCTTCTGCTGATCGACCGGGTTCATCTCCGGCACCTCGATCGCGGCGAGCAGCTTCTTCGCGGCGTCACTCAGCGCTTCGGGCATCGCGTCCTCCTGAACGTCATCGCACGTAGTGTGAAGCAAACACGGCGGTGAGCGCGTCGTTTCCGTCGGCGTCGTTCACGTCCCACACGCGCTTGCTCTCGCGCGCGCCCATCGTCGTCGAGGTGCCGTTGCGCATCAAGTTCGGGTTCGTGCCGTTGCGGGTGGTGCCCGACGGTGGATTGTAGTGTCCTCCGTTCGGCACCTTGGCGGTCAGGTGGTGCCCGATCTCGTGCGCCGCGCTGTAGGGCCCGCCGACCTGGTTCATGAACGACGTACCATAGAGCGCGCTGGTGTTGGCCGTGCCGTTGTTGTCGCCCCACGACCAGCCGCGGTCGCCGGTCGACAAGGCGCCGGCGTGGAACAGGCGCAGCGTGTTGTTGTCGATGGTCGGGTACATGGTGCAGATCTGCGTGACGTCGTCGGGGCCGCCGCCGACGGGCGGGTGAAAGTCGATGGTGAAGCCGACGCCCGCGGGCGGATCGATGACGTTGAGCGTATCGCCGCCGTTGGTCACGGCGACCGCGTTGGCCGTGGCGGGGATGGTGCCGATTGACGTGAACATCCAGATGCCGAGGCGTCCCCAGATCTCGCGGATCACGGCCAGCTCGCTCCACACCTGCGCCGGGGTGACCACGCCCGTCGCCGACGGCGCCGCGCCCGAGGCCGTCGGCGCCGCGCGCAAGATGTAGATCTGCAGCGAGACGCTCTTCCGCTCGTCGGGGCTGCGCTGAAAGATCGGCACGCCGCCCGTGTCCGCATGCACGCCGGCCGCCGGATCGTACTCGGCGAACAGCTCGCTGAACTGATCGGCGCGGCGCACGCGATGGTTGCTCTGACCAAAGGTGCGCACCAGCCCGCCGTCGGGGATGCCGGCCGGCAGCCCGCTGTGCGTGCCCTCTTGCGTGTCGTCGTGATCGGCGACCAGCATCACCGCCTTGGACTCGAACAACCCCGAGTTGGCGGCGGTCTCGACGCACGTGAGCGTCTGATCCGCCGGCGTGTCGGTGAAGTTGGCGCCGCCGGTGAAGCGCGCGCGCCACTTGAGGGTGACGCGGCCGCTGGCCGACGGATCGTCGACGCGGAACGAGAAGCGCCGCGTGTCCGCGCCCACGAAGTTGTTGGCGGCGGCTTCATCGTTGAACAGCGCGTTGGTGCTGGCATTGAACGCGTTGTCCCAGAGCCCGAAGCGCACGAACGTGGTGACGCTGCCGCCCGCGTCGAGCACCTGCACGCGCGGGTTGCCGCGGATCTGAATGGTGGCGGTGCTGCTCTGGTTCGCCGTCACGGCCACGTTGCCGTTGCCGTTGGTGTAGCGCGGCGCGGTTACCGTCGCGGAGTAGCTGCCGTTGGGCAGGTTGTTGAAGGTGGCCGCGCCCGACGCGTCGGTGGTCTGCGTGAACGACGACGCGGAGCCGCTCAACTGCACGGTCGCGCCGCTCACGCCGCGGTTCGTGCCGGCGTCGGTGACGTTGACGATCAAGTTGCCGGGGCTCGGCGCGAGCTGGACGTCGACCTGCGTGGTGCTGGCCGCGACGGTGGCGCTCGCCGTGCCCGGCTGGAACGTGTTCGCGGTAATCGAGAGCGTGTACGATCCGGCGCGCAGCTGCGCCAGCGTCGCGTCGCCGTTCGCGTCGGTGGTGCCGGTCCCCGCGGTGGGGCCGCTCGCCTGGATCCGCGCGCCCGGGATCGCGGCGCCGCTCGGATCGTGCACGTGCACGAGGAGATCGCCGACGACCGGCTGAAGGGCGACGGTGGCGGCGGCGGTGGATCCGACGGACACGGTTGCGGTGCCGCTGCCGTTCTGGAAGTTGGGCGCGTTCGCCGCGATCGTGTAGCTGCCCGGCGCGAGCGCGGGGAAGCGCGCGACGCCCGCCGAGTCGGTGACCGCGGTCGCGGACGCCGGCCCGCTCAGCGTCACCACCGCGAGCGGGAGGCCGCTCGAGTTGGTCGCGTCGCGCACCGTCACGTTGAGCGCGCCCGTCGTCGGCGTGAGCGTCACCGACGCCGCTGAGGAGGCCGACGACGTCACCGTCGCCGAGCCGCTCCCGTTGCTGAAGTTGGTCGCGCTCGCGGCGATGGTGTAGCTCCCCGCCGGCAAGCCGCTGAACTGCGCGTTGCCCGAGCCGTCGGTCGTTCCCACCGCCGACGAGGCGCCCGACAGCGTGACCGTCGCGCCGGCGATCGGATTGCCGCTCGTGTCGACCACGCGGACGATCAGGTCGCCCGGCGGGTCCGTGCTCGGGCCGCCGCCGCCTCCTCCCCCGCCGCCGCCTCCGCCTCCTCCGCCCCCGCTTCCGCCGCCGCCCGCGCCGCCCTCGTCGAGGATCACGTCGCTGGAGCCTTCGACGAGCTGTCCCTGCCCGCCGCAGTGCTTCGACGGATCGTTCATCCGGAAGGCGGCCTTCCCGTTGATGAATACCGTCGGGCTGCCCTGCTGCGCCTGCCACATGTTGGGGCCGCAGCACGGCGCGTGGATGCCCACGTCGTCGACGCGCACCGCCGGGCGCCCGTTGACGAACACGTCGGGGGAGCCCTGGATCGCCGGCCCGATCGCCGGATGCGGGCAACCCGGGCAACCGTGCGCGTCCGCCTGGACGTTTGCCTTGTCTCCGAGACGCCCTTGCCCGGGCATTGCACCCCCCTTTGCATTTATCGCAAAACGGGTTGCAAAGTTGCTTCAAAACGCCCGCAAAGTGGTCTCGACTTTCACGGCTTCCATTCGCCGGCGGGCTGCGCGGTCGCGACGTTCAATCGATTGAAGACGTTCGTGAGCCCGATGAACAGCAGCAGGCCCGAGAGCGCGCGCTCGTCGTAATGGCGCCGCGCCTCGTTCCAGACTTCATCGGGCACCGCGTCTTCGCGATCGGCGAGGCGCGTGACCGCTTCGGCGAGCGCGAGCGCCGCGCGTTCGGCGTCGGTGAAATACGGCGCGTGGCGCCACGCCGCGACCGCGAACAGCCGCTCGGCCGTCTCGCCCGACTTTTGCGCGAGGCGTACGCCGCCGTCGATGCACGTCGCGCATCCATTGATCTGGCTCGCGCGCAGGTGGATGAGGTGCAGCGTCTTCTGCGCGACATCCGATTTGCCGACGGCGGCTTGCAGCGCCTGAATCGCCGTCATCGCTTCGGGGATGATGAACACCGGGTTCTTCATTCGTGCTTGCATGGGCTCCTCCTGTCACATCGGTCCGAGCTCGACCGTCAACCCTCTGACGGATGGCGAAGCGCGGTTGTGACAGCGCGAAAAAAACGGTGACGAATGAGCCAGGACGATTGGTTGACGAAGCAGTTCGAAGCGAATCGCGATCATCTGCGGGCCGTGGCGTTCCGCATGCTGGGCTCGCTCGCCGAGGCGGACGACGCCGTTCAAGAGGCGTGGCTCAAGCTCGCGCGCAGCGACACGGCCGACGTGCGGAACCTCGGCGGCTGGCTCACGACAGTCGTGGCGCGCGTGTGCCTCGACCTGCTGCGCGCGCGCCGCTCGCGCCGTGAGGAGGCGCTCGCGCCGGCGGCGTCCGAGCTCGCGAACGACGCGCGCGATCCCGAGCGCGAGGTCTCGCTCGCCGACTCGGTCGGGCCCGCGCTGCTGGTCGTGCTCGAGACGCTTCAGCCGACCGATCGCGTCGCGTTCGTGCTGCACGACATGTTCGATCTGCCGTTCGAGGAGATCGCGGGCATCGTCGGGCGATCGCCGGCGGCGGTGCGGCAGGCGGCGAGCCGCGCGCGGCGGCGGGTGCGCGGCGCGCCCGAGCCCGAGCGCGACGCCGCCCGGCAGCGCGCGGTCGTCGACGCGTTCCTCTCGGCGTCGCGCCACGGCGACTTCGACGCGCTCGTCGCGGTGCTCGCACCCGACGCGGTCCTGCGCGCCGACCCGCGCGTGCTCGAGGTCGCGGCCACGAACAAGTGGGGCGAGGCGCCCGCGCTCGCGCCGGAGATCCGCGGCGCGCGCGCGATCGCCGAGACGTTCAAGGGGCGCGCGCGCGGCGCGCGGCCGGCGCTCATCGACGGCGACGCGGGCGCGGTGTGGGCGGTCGGCGGCGAGGTTCGCTCCGCGTTCGTGTTCGCGATCGAGGAGGGAAAGATCGTCGAGCTCGATCTCGTGATGGAGCCGGCGCAGCTCGACCGACTCGTGATTCAGATCCTCGGCGCGCATTGACGGCGGACCGCTCGAAGGCGGGACGTTGTAGACTGCGGGCGTGCCTTCGCGCCGCGATCAGCCGACGGAGCCGACGCAGACCGGCGGCGCCACGCCGGCCGAGGGCGTGCCCGACGGCGGGCTCCTGCTGGTCGCCGGCGAGGGCATGCTCACCACGTTTCCGCTCGCGCGCGACGAGATCGTGATCGGCCGCGGCGCCGACTGCGACGTGGTGGTCGAGCACGCGACGCTCTCGCGCCGCCACGCGCTGCTCCGGCGCGGCCCGCCGGTCACCGTCGAGGATCTCGGCTCGAAGAACGGGACGCGCGTGGCGCGCAAGCGGCTCGAGCGCGGCGAGCGGGCGCTGCTCGCCGTCGGCGAGAGCTTCCACATCGGCCGCTTCTCGTTCGTGGTGGTGCACGCGCCGCGCTCGCGCTCGCTGTCGACGCGGGGCTCGGCCGCCGAGGCGCTGCGCGTGCTCGATCCCACCGCCGAGCGCGCCACGTCGCTGGTGCGCGACATCGCTCAGAGCGGCGTGAGCGTGCTCATTCTCGGCGAGACCGGCGTGGGCAAGGAGGTGCTCGCCGACACGCTGCATCGGCTGTCGGGCCGCACCGGCGCGTTCGTGCGCGTCAACTGCGCCGCCGTCGCGCCCTCGCTGTTCGAGAGCGAGCTGTTCGGCCACGAGAAGGGCGCGTTCACCGGCGCCGAGCACACGCGCGCCGGGCTGCTCGAGGCCGCGCACCGCGGGACCATCCTGCTCGACGAGGTGGCCGAGCTGGAGCCGGCGGCGCAGGCCAAGCTGCTGCGCGCGATCGAGACCCGCGAGGTGCTGCGCGTGGGCGGCGTCAAGCCGGTGCCGGTCGACGTGCGGTTCGTGGCCGCCACCAACCGCGATCTCTCGAGCCAGGTCGGGCGCGGGCGGTTTCGCGACGATCTCTTCTTCCGGCTCGACGGCGTGACGCTGATGATCCCGCCCTTGCGCGAGCGCCGGCAGCAGATCGCGCCGCTCGCGCTCGAGCTGTTGCAGGCGGCGGTCGCGCGCCCGCCGTCGCGCGCTCCGCTCAAGCTCGAGCCGGAGCTGCTCGCGCGCCTGGCCGAGCACGACTGGCCCGGGAACGTGCGCCAATTGAAGGCGGTGCTCGAGCGCGGGCTCCTGCTCGCGCGCGGCGGCGAGCTCGGCGTGCGCCACCTGACGCTCGAGCCGGCGAGGGCCGCGCCGCCGGCGCCGGTGAGCGCGCCGCAGCCGGAGCTGAACGCCGACGAGCAGCGCGCGCGGCAGCAGATCCTCGACGCGCTCGAGGCCTGCGCCGGCAATCAAACGCGCGCCGCGAAGAAGCTCGGCATCTCGCGCGCGACGCTCGTGAACAAGCTCGCGCTCTACCGAATCCCGCGCCCGCGCAAGTAGCGTTGCCCAGGCGAACTGTCCAGGCGACTCGCCTGGACGTGACCGCCCACCGCCGCGGATTCGCCCGCCGAACGGCTGGCGCGCGGGTTGCTCGGTGAGCGGGCATGAGCGATCGCAGAGATCCCTTCGGCGCGTTCTATTTCACGGTCGAGATCTACGGCGAGAACCTCTCGTATCCGTTTCGCAGCTGCTCCGGGCTGCGGGACGAATCCACCGTCGTGGAGATCTCCGAAGGCGGACGGCTGCACCCGCACAAGCGCATCGGCGAGGTGAAGTATCCGAACCTCGTGCTCAAGCGCGGCTTCTGCATGGCGACCTCGGAGCTCTACAAGCTGCGCCAGGCAGCCAAGAACAACATTCCGGCGTCGCCCAACAACTCGCCGCGCTTCAGCGGTGTGATCACGCAGCTTGGCTCGGGCAGCGCGCGCGCCCGCTGGCGATTCCTCGGCGGCTGGATCTGCAAGTGGGAAGGCCCCGACCTCGACGCCTCCAAGAACGAAATTTCGATCGAGTCGATCGAGATCGCGCACGAGGGACTGGAGATGCTCAAGGAGAAACCGGCCACGTGACGAGTCATTCGGCGCCGCGGGCGCGCAGCTCGAGCCACGCTCTCGTGCGCGCTCGATCGCGCGCGCCGAGCGGACCCGATTGCGCCAGCTCCTGCTCCGCTCGCCGCGCGAGGGCGCGGGCCCGCGCGGCCTGGCCCGACGCCGCCAGCGCGCGCGCCAGCTCGAAGCGCGCCGTGCCGCGGCTCGAGGGCGCCATGCCCGGGCGCTCTTCGATCGCCAGCGCGCGCTCGAGCCGCGCCACCGCCTCGGCAGCCGCGCCGCGCGAGAGGTCGCAGCGCGCCAGCACCACCAGCGCCAGCGCGAGCCCCGGATCCTCCTTCACCCGACCGCGCTCGTAGGTCTCGGCCGCGGGCAGCATGCGTCGCCGCGCTTCGTCGCAGCGCCCGTGGCGTGAATCGAAGTCGGCGAGCGCCACGCCGGCGGCGAGCGTGTCCATGTGCTGCGGCCCCTTGATGAGGTTGTACGTGTCGACCGCCCGCTGGTAGGCCTCGCGCGCGCCGGCGAGCTCGCCGCGGTCCTCGAGCACCTGGCCGAGCACGTGGCTCTCGAACGCCACGTCGGAGTGCAGCTCGCCGTAGGTGCGGCGCATGATGGCGAGGGCGGTCTGCACCTGGTCGAGCGCCTCGTCGAGGCGGCCCTGCAGGCGCGTGATGATGCTCAGGTTGGCGAGCGCGTGCGCGACCAGCGGGTTGTCGGGCGCGAGCAGCTCGCGGCGGATGGCGAGCACGCGCTCGTAGGCGCGGCGCGCCTCGTCGAGCCGGCCTTGCGACTCTTCGAGCACGCCGAGCACGTTGACCGCCGCCGCGGTGCGCAGCGATCGCGGACCGAACGCGCGCTCGTCGATGGCGATGGCGCGCTCGACGAGCTGACGCGAGCGCGCGTACTCGCCGGAGCGGCAGGCGTACAGCGCCATGCGGGCGAGCACCACGCCGGTCTGCGGGTGATCGGCGCCGAGCGCCTCGGTCGAGGCGCCGAGCAGCTCGTCGGCGAGCGCGTTGCGCGCGGGGTAGTCGCCGTTGTGCGCTAGCGCGTCGAGCAGCTCGAGCGTGGCGGCGAGCGTGCGCGGATCCTTCGGCCCGACGGCGCGCGTCAGCAGGGCGCGCGCCTCGGAGAGCGCGGGCAGCGCCTCGACGTGCTTTCCGGCGTTGGTGAGCGCAGTGCCGCGCGCGGCCAGGAGCGCGGCGCGC
>Ga0070741_10012436_pt1 | contig 15371 bp, 12 predicted proteins | sample Coa_R1_4_FD_66440 | JGI IMG/M metagenome (GOLD analysis project Ga0070741, IMG submission 66440) | Surface soil microbial communities from Centralia Pennsylvania, which are recovering from an underground coalmine fire - Coalmine... | ecosystem: Environmental > Terrestrial > Soil > Unclassified ... | reverse complement strand
TGCTGGTCCAACGCGGCGCGGCGCGCGGCGGGGTTAGACGTTCGCGATATGCCAAACATCGCGACTCGGCGACGCGAAGCGCCTGCCATGTCCGGCGGCGCCGCGTCACTGCCAACTCAGACAGGTTACGAGCGCTTTCGACGTTTGCTATATAACGGCCGCGGCTCACGAGCCGTGCGCGTTTGCTCAGCATCGCGGGAACAAGCGACGGCGCAGCACGACAGCGCCGCCGCTTCCGCGAGCCTCGATGATTTGTGCGGCCATTCGGCCGACGTGCCGATGTTCCGCTTGGGGAGCACGGGGCCACGACGGATCGTGGTCCTGTGCTCCCCGTTCAACGTTGCGGCGAGAATCAGGTCGTGCGGAGCGCTGCGTTCGGATCGAGGCGGCTCGCGCGCGCCGCCGGCATCCAGCACGCCGCGATCGATGCGGCGAAAAAGAGCGCGATCACGACCGAGAACGTCGCCGCGTCCATGGGCGAGGTGCCATACAGCAGGCTGCTCATGAGCCGCCCGAGCGCGAAGCTGCCGACGACACCGATACCGAGCCCCGTCGCGACAAGCGCGAGACCTTGCCGCAACACCATCTGCCGGACGGCCTCGGGCTCCGCGCCGAGCGCCATGCGGATGCCCATCTCCTTCGTGCGCTGGCTCACCGTGAAGGCGAGCAGTCCGCTCACGCCGACGATCGAGATCAAAAGCGCGATCAGCGAAAACAGACCGAGCACCTGCGACAGCAGGCGCGGGGACGACAAGGTGTCCGCCATCGCCTTCGTGAGCGTCGTCGCTTTGCTGATCGGCTGCCCGGGATCGAGCCGCGCGATCACGCGCTCGACGAGCGCGCGTGCGTGGCTGAAGTCGGCATGCGTCTTGACGAGCACGTTGAGCGTCTGGCTCGGGAATTGCGCGTACGAGACGTAGTATTCGCTGATGACCGGCTTGTCGAAGCCGGCGCCCTTGACGTCGCCGACCACGCCGACGACCGTCAGCCAGGTCTTGCCGTTGTCGGGAGAGAAACGCCGGTTCAGCGGGCTCTCGTTGGGCCAGAATTTTTCCGCCATCGCGCGGCTCAGCACGGCGACGGGCGTGGCTTTTTCGTCGTCGCCGTCGCTCAAGTAGCGCCCGCTCACGAGCGGGATGCCGAGCAGCTTGAAGTAGTCGCCCGTCACGGTTTGGAAATTCGTGCGCTGCGCGCCGCCGGCGTCCGCGGCGCGATCCTCGAACGTGACGAGCGCATTGCCGAGCGAAATGCCGACGCCATTGCCGAACGGGTAGCCCGTCGCGAGAGCGACATCGTCGATGCCTTCGGTGTCCGCGAGCGCCGATCGCAGCGTGCCGACGAAGTTCCGGACCGACGCTTCGTCGTCGTACTTGCTCCAATTGAGCGGCGTCGTCACCGCGACGACACCGTCGGGCTTGAACCCTGGATCGGTCGCCTGCAGCGCGAGGAAGCTGCGGATCATGAGCCCGGCGCCGACGACGAGCATGAACGCGATCGCCACCTGCGCGACGATGAGCAGCTTGCGCACGGCGTGCCGTTGCCGGCTCAGCGTGGCATGCGCGCCGCCTTCCTTGAGCGCATTCAAGATGTCGTGCTTGCCGAACAGCGGCGCGAGCCCGACGGCGAGGCCGGCGAGCATCGACACGATTGCGTTGAACGCGAGCACGCGGCCGTCGATCGCGACTTCGCCGGCGCGCGTCGTGAACATCGCCGCAAACGAAGTGAGCAGATCCATGCTCGCGTACGCGAGCAGCAGCCCGCCGAGACCGCCCGCGATCGCGAGCATCATGCTTTCGACGAGCAGCGTGCGTGCGAGGCTCAGGCGGTCGGCACCGAGCGCGGCGCGCACGGCGAGCTCTTTCTGCCGCCTCGATTGCTGGGCAAGCGTCAGGTTCACGACGTTCGCGCACGTAATGAGCAAAACGAGCAGGCTCGCCGCGAACAGCAAGTACAGCGACGAACGGATGCCCCTCGTGAGCTCGTCCTGCACGGAGACCACTTTGGTGACGAAATCCGCGCCTTTCGGATAGACAGCCGGATAACTCGATTGCAGATGTCGCGCGACGAGATCGATGTCGCCGGCCGCCTGCGCGAGGGTCACGCCGGGCTTCATGCGGCCGTACATGCTCATCATGCGAGAACCGCGGTTCGCGACGAAGTTCGGGTCCGAGCGCATCGGACAGCCCATCGTCGGCATGTAGATGTCGCTGACCGCCGGGAATTGCGGTATCGGCGGCAGCACGCCGACGATGCGGTTCGCCTTGTCGTTCATTTCCACCGTCTTGCCCACGACATCCTTGTCGCCGTGGAAATAGTTGATCCAGAAGTCGTGCGTCAGCACGATGACGGGCTCGGCGCCGGTCTTGTCGTCATCGGCGACGAAACCTCGGCCGAGAACCGGCGCGACGCCGAGAAAGTCGAAATAGTTCGCCGAAACGACCGCGGTCCTGACGAGCGCAGGCGATTTGCCCGCGATCAGGAAATACATGTCGTGGTATTCGACGACCTGATCGAGCGTGCTGTTCTGCTCGCGATAGTCCTGCACGTCGGCCGCCGACGCACCCATGTTCTCGACACCGAGCTTGGGCGCGCCCTGGCTGATCTCGACGATGCGGCTGCCGTCGCGGAACGGCAGCGAACGGAACAGCACGCCGTCGATCAGCGAGAAGATCGCCGTGCTCGCGCCGATGCCGAACGTGAGAGTCAGAACGATGATGAGGCTGGACCCCGGTTGCGCGAGCAACCGGCGGAACCCGTGAGCGATGTCGCGCAGGAACGATTCCATCTTCTTATTCCTTGCCGTTGATCGCGTGGCCGTTGATCGCGGTGTCCGCAGCCATCTTGCCGTCGAACAGACGCACCGAGCGCTTCGCACGAGTCGCGTAGCGGCTGTCGTGCGTAACCATGCAGATCGTCACGCCTTCGTCGTTGAGGCCGCTCAGGAGTTCCATGACCGCATCGCCGTTCTTCGAATCGAGATTGCCGGTCGGTTCGTCGGCGAGGATGATCGAGGGAGTGCCGACGAGCGCACGTGCGACGGCGACGCGCTGCTGCTGTCCGCCCGAGAGCTGCGCGGGATAGTGCTCGGCGCGCTGCGTCATGCCGACTTTCTCGAGGCTGGCCATGACGCGCTCCTGGCGCTCGGCCTTGCTCATGTTGCGGTGAGTTAGCGGCAGCTCGACGTTCTGCTGTACCGTCAAGTCGCCGATCAAGTTGAAATCCTGGAATACGAAGCCGATTTCCTTGTTGCGTATCTTGGCGCGCTGCGACGCGCTCAAGTTCGCCACGTCCATGCCGTTCAGCAGGAACCTGCCGCTCGTCGGACTGTCGAGCAGGCCGAGGATCGACAACAGCGTCGATTTCCCGCAGCCGCTCGGGCCGGAGATCGACACATAGTCGCCGGCATTGATGGTCAAATTGAATTCGGACAGGGCGTGCGTTTCCATCTTGTCGGTATGGAACACCTTGCTCAATCCATCGATGAGAATTACGGCTGGCTTTTCCACGAGTGCGGTTTCCTTGATGTCTGTTGATCTGGTCGGAATCAATTGATCCGAAAACGGTCCATTTTCGGCAGTTCCGAGATATCGGAGAGAACGACGCGATCGCCGTTCGACAACCCGTCGAGTATTTCTATGGTGGAGACGGAGGCGCGGCCGAATTTTACCGGGGTCAGCGTCGCCACTCCGGAGCTGTCAACCTTGAATAGCTTGACGTCCGAATTCTCCTGCGCTTGCGCCGGCTTGCTGATATAGAGCACGTTTTCGAGGCGTTCTATTTCGATCGTGCCGTTGACGCGCAGATTGTTGCGCGCGCCTTGCGGAGGATCGCCGGCGAACGCGACGTCGACCGTGACGGTCCCGCTGATCACCGACGGCGCGATGCGCGACACGGTGCCCGCCGCCGTCACGTTGCCGACCTCGACCGCCACTTTCTGCCCGACGAGCACTTCCTTGGCCTGGCTCTCGATGATGCGTATTTCCGCCTTGAGCTTGTCCTGCTGCGCGACGACGGCGAGGATCTGCCCTTGGTCGACGCCTTCGCCTTCCTTGACGCGGATTTCCTGGACGATGCCGTCGATGCCGGCCTTGACCTCGAGAGAATCCGCGAGCTGCTTCTCGAGATCGAGCTGCCGCCGCTGCAGCGCGACCTGGCTCTCCTTGGCAGCGAGATCCGACGCGTTGAGCGCGGGCAGTGCGTCGAGACGCTTGAGCTCGATATCGAGCTGAGTCTTGGCCTGCTGCTCGGTAAGTTGCGACTTGCGGTATTGCAGCAGCGGAATGATGTGCGACTGCACGAGGCCTGCCTCGGTTTCCACCTGCAGCTTCGCGGTCTCGTATTGGGTCCGCGCGCGCGCGACTTCGGCCTGTTGCGTGAGCACGCTGTCGTTCGTGCGGTTCTTGAGCGCCGCCAGTTCCGCCACCGCGACGGCGAGTCTCGACTGCGCCTCGTCGCGTTGCTGCAGTATCAGCGGATTGCTGAGCTGCAGCAGCACCGTATCCGCTTTGACGACCGTGCCCGGCTGAATGACGATGCGCTCGACCTGCGCTTTCGGCAAGATAGACGGAATGAGCCGGCTCTCCATCGGCACGAGCACGCCAGGCCCGCTGACCTGGCGCACGATCTCGCCGCGCTTGACGGAGCCCAGGAACACCGAATCGGCCGGCACGTTCGGCAGCGCGGGTCCAAGCCGCCAGGCGAAAATCAGCACGACCGCGACTGCGGTCAATCCGGCCGCGGCGGTTTTTTTCCGCGCGCTCCAACCGGTTTTCTTCGACTCACGAATGATGTCCATTTCACGCACTCTCGCTAAGGGATTTCGTCGGATGCCGGTTCGACGATTTTTCCGCAGAAAAAACCGGAACCGGGTATTTTTTCGTGCAACGTCTCATATCGGCTCCACCGATTTCAGCATCGGGGAATGACCGGTAGTCATCGCTGTCCACTCTGAACGACGGCGCCGGCGGTATTCGTCGATATCGGGTCGGGCGCAATACATCGTCGCCACGTAGGTATTGCGCTCGTCCCAGAAGATCTCGAGATCGTAAAGGCAGAAGGAATAACGTTCCGGCTGCTCGACCCACCCCTCGCCGGTGCGCACCGAGACCGACGTGAAGAGTTCGTTGTCGTTGCCCCACCAGCAAAGGACCAGATACAACAACGACGCGCCTTTGTGGAAGATCGCGAAATGCGCAGTGTCGCGCCAGGAAATGTCGCGGGCCGCCTTGACCGCGGCAAGGCGGTCGGCAAACGCGAAGTGATCGACGGCGCTGCCGTCTGCGGAAATCGTATACAGCTTCGCGCCGTCCGCGTCGAGCCAGTGCGGCGACGTGCGCACGGTGCGCGGCTGGAACGTGCCGGCGGTAACCTTCGGTGTCGCCAAGACATCGGACACGTCCTTACTCCTTGGGATGGCTGTGCAGGCCGGCCATGCCGACGAGGATCTTGCGCTCGCCCACGAACGGCTGGCGGCCGTGCGTGACCAGCATGTTGTCGAGCAGCAGCACGTCGTTCTTCTGCCACTCGAAATGGAACTTGATCTCGTCGTAGGCCGCACGGATTCGCTCGAGATCGGCGACGTCGATCGGCGAACCGTCGCCGTGATAGACGTTGCGCGGAAGATCCTCTTCGGCGCAGACCGCGAGCATGTCGCGTGCGACGTCTTCGCGCAGCGACGAGACGTGGAACAGGTGCGCCTGATTGAACCACACCTGCTCGCCCGTGACCGGATGCTGCGCGATCGCCGGCGTCACCTGACGCGTGCGCAAGCCGTCGTCCTTGCGCCATTCGAATTCGATGCCGTTCTCGCGGCAAAACGCCTCGACCTCGCGCTTGTCGTCGGTCTGGAACACGTCGCGCCACGGCAAATCGATGTTGCCGTAATTGCGGACGTATTGCAGTTTGCGCTCGGTGAATTTGCGCACGATCTCGGCCGGAATCCGCTTCAGTACCTCGCGGCTGTCGGCGAGCGGCGTCGCGCCGCCGGCTCCGGGCACGGGGATCGGCGCCACCATGCAGAAAAAACCGATGCGCCGCGGCCACACGCTCGCGTACGAGGATTCGTTGTGCTGCGGGATCGTCTCGCCGGCATGGTATTCCGTGGCGGTATAGACGTTCCCGCCGAGCTTCGTGCGCGGCGTCGAGCGATAGCTGTATTCGGCAAGCGGCTCGTCGAACAGCGCCTCGAGCAGCTGACCGAACTGCTTCGTGCTGTGCAGGCGCAAGCCGCGGATCAGCAGCGCGCCGCGATCGTGAAGGATCGTCTCGACACGATGCCGATTCTGCCTCGCCCAATCGAGAGGCCGTGCGGCCGCCACGTTCCAAAGCATGTTCCTGCCCGCGATGTCTTCGAGTTCCTCTACCATGCACGCGTTCATCGTTTCTCCTCATGCGCCGCGCGGGATGTCCGTCCGCGGCGTAGCGTTTCTCGGTTCGTCATGCCAGCGCCGGCTCGGGCGCGCGTGCCTGGCGCGTCGCGATCAAGCGCAGGATCTCGACGATCCGCGGCCGGTTCGGGTGGATGAAAAAATGGTCGCCCGGAAACATGTAGTACTCGAATTCCGCGGCCGTGTTCGGCGACCACGCCTCGAGCTCGTCGACCGTCACGTCGGGATCCGCATCGCCGCTGAACGCCGTCAGCGGACAGCGCAGCGGCGGCCCGTCCGCGTACCGGTAGGTGTCGCAGATCGCGAAATCGTCGCGCAGCAACGGGGTCACGAGCTGCATGAGCTCCGCGTGTTCGAGCACTTCGCGCGGAATGCCGTTGAACTCGCGGATCTTCGCGACGAAGCTCGCGTCGTCGAGTTCGTACAAGGGCTCGCGCCGGCGCGGCAGCTGCGGCGCGCGCATGCCGGCGACGGCCAGATGGAACGGTGCCGCGCGTCTGTGCCGCTCGAGCGCACGCGTCAGCTCGAACGCGATGAGCGCACCGACGCTGTGGCCGAAGAAGAAGAACGGCTTGTCGGCGAAATCGCCCAAGGCATCGACGAGCGCATCGACCACGTTCCCGAGGCGCGTGTAGCGTGGCTCGGAGAAGCGATTCTCTCGTCCCGGCAGCTGGATACCGACCACTTCGGCGACGTGGGCGAAATCGCGCGACCACGCGCGGAAGATCGACGCTCCCGCGCCCGCATACGGGAAGCAGAAAAGGCGCAGCGGCGCCCCGGGATCTGGCGTGGCCACCATAGTCAATTTTTTCGTGTTCATGCTTGGCATACCTCGATCCGTCACTCGTGCACTTCGTACACGATCGTTTCCTGCGCGCCCTTGTCGGAGTTGATGATGCCGTTGCCCATGTCCTTGAGCATGAGGCGCAACCAACAGCCGCCGTATTCGAGCCCGAAGCCGAACACGCCCCAGATGACGTCGTGTTCCGCATATCCTTCCGTGCCGGACTGGCCGTAGAACGGCAGCGACGCGCAGTATTCCTGCGCCAGCCACGCACCTTCGGCGAACGCGCGCGCGACCACCGCGCGCCACTGTTCGGGCGTCTGGAAGCGACCGACGTAGACGTCGTCGCCGCGCTGCCCGCGCGCGACTTTCACGACCATGTGTTCGCGCTCGGCGAGGAGCAGCTGCTCGAGGTCGCACGCCGCGCCGCGGTACTCGACGTCGTGCTTCACGATCGGCGCCGACCACGGCACGTGCTCGTCGATGAGCCGGCGCTCGGCCTCGTCGAACACCGGCGCGTTGCGGTGTTTGTAGAGAATCGCGAGCGAACGCTTGTCGCCGATCACGCCGATGAACGGATTGCCGGGCCAATACACGAGCTCGCGCAGGCTGGCGCGATAGAGGTCGACGGGCGGTTCGAGTTCCGGGACGTACGAGACGAGCGCACCGAGGCGCTGGCCGCGCAGATACACGCCGTTGCGTTCGAACGTGACGTTCGCAAAGCCGGACTCGAACCAGATTCCGCCGTCCACGCCGCGTTCGGCGAGCGCTTCGCGGAACAGGTTTTCGAAGCTTTGCTGGTGTCCGCGCGCGAGGATCGGCTCTTCGATGATGAAGAGCACATTGGCTTTCGCGTCCGCGCTCGCGACGGCGAGCGCCTGCCGGACCAGATGCCGCATGTAACCGAGCGGAATGTTCTTCGAACGGCATTCGTGTTCGGCGAAGAACGGCATAAGCGCCGGCTGCTTGCGATACTGCTGGTCCATCCACTGGATCTGCCAACCGCCGATGCTCGGGCCCGCGTTGACTTCCATGATCTTGAGCCCGGTCGCGGTCAGGATCGCGTCCATGCGCAGCATGACCTGGGCGAGGTTCGGCGCGGAATCGAGGAAAATCCGCGCGAGCACCTCGGGCATGCCGTAGAACGCGGCAAGCCTGAGCGGGTCCCCGGCGAATTCGCGATGAATCGCTTTGTAGATGAGCGCGGGAATGCGGCAGGCGCAATTCTCGAGCGTCTGCCGCATGCGCCCGCCGACGAACCACGGCCACGAGTGCAAGGGGTACGGATAATTGCGGAAGAATCCGGGCAGCGAGTCGTCGAGCAGGTCGAGCCTCTTGAGGCACCGCCCCTGCGTGACGGAGTACTCGAGAAACTTGACCGCGCTCTTCGACGTGGCCAGATGGTTGTTGACGATCTCAGGATTCATGCGAGTTCACCAAGACTGTTCCATGAGCTCGGCGGATTTCTCCTCGGCGACGGTCGGCGCGGTCAGGCGCTCGAGCAGCATCGCGGCGAGGAATCCGGGCGCATACGCCTGCAGCAGATAGCGGTCGCCGCGCTTGCCCTGCGTATCGCGGCGCACGAACTCGGCGAGATTCAGCACGGGATCGGCCGAGAGGCAGTGGCCGATCTCGGGCGTGAGCTCGGCAAAGAGCTGATGCTCGGCAAGCCCGAGCGTCGCGGCGTTGAACGCGGCGAGCGGTTTGAAGAAATTCGTCGAGAACACCTTGGCGATCGCCGCAACGGGCAAAGCCCGCTGCGCGAGCACCTCGGCCGTGACGGCCGTGAGCAGCGCCTTCCTGCTCGCGAAATCGTCGCCGCCGCGCATGCCGCGCAGGTCCGCACGGTGCGCATACGCGTCGATGCGAAAGTCCGCGGCCTCCGCGTTCGAGACGAGCGCGGCGACCGCCGCGTCGCTGACGACGCCGAACGCCTGGATGCGCTGCGCATCGTCTTTCGCGCGATCCTGCGAGACGACGATCACGCGGCTCGTATCGCCGTCGCGCACGTAGCGCCGCGCGACGTCGATCGCCGCGAGCAGACCCGTGCACTCCTGCGAGGTGATGCTCATGGGCAGCGCCGCGTCGAAGCCGTGGCGCGCGAGCAGCCGCGGCAGCAGGTCGCGATCGGCGAGGAATTCCGCGTCGGCCGTGGCCAGCACGAAGCGCTCGACGTCGGCCGGCCGCGTTCCGGTGCGCGCGAGCGTCTGCGCGATCGCTCGCGAGATCGGCTCTTCGGGCGCTTCTGTGCTCTCGTGGAACGAGCCGTAAGAGAGCAGCGTCGCGTTCATCGGCAGCTTGCGATTGCGGAAGGCGTCCGCGACACCCTCGATCGACTCGACCGCGCGCTTGCGATCGCCGAGCTCGACGCTGATGCCGCTCAAGCCTACGGAGTTGGAGCTGATCGTCATGATCGCGTTCTCCTCGGGATCGCTCAGGCGAAGACTTCGGCGACGCCGTCGTACATGCCGTAGAACAAGTCGCAGGTGCGGCGCACGACGTCGAGCGCCTCCTGCTGCATGCGTGCCGTATCGCAGATGTCGGCGACGAGACTGATGCCCTCCTGCACGTGTCCGACGTCCTCCTTCTGGTGCACGGAGAAGAACAGAAGATCCTCGGGCTTCAAGTTGTAGACGCGCGGCAGCAGATCGTGGCGCGCCTGGCCTGCCGTGGTCTCGAGGTTCTGTCCTTCGCTCGCGATCATCACGGCGGCGGCGCCCATGTGGAACCTGCGCCGGTCGCGCACGAGTTCCATGCGATAGTCGATGAGCGCCTTCGTCTTCGGCAACGGTTCGACCGCGTCGCGTTCGGCATCGGCGACGCCGATCGCGCGGATGAAGTTCTCCATGAGCTTGACGTGGTTGTCGGTCTTCGAGAACCGGCCCGTCTCCTCCTCGTACATGTTGAGCAGGAGCCTCGTCTTGTGCACGCCGCGCGGACAGTGGTGATAAAGCGTCTCGATGTATTCGAGAAAATTCTTCGTGAGCTGATAGCCCTGCAGCGTCATGTAGCGCAGCAGTTCCCAGTTCGGGCCGCCGCTCACGATCTTCTTGACGATCGGATGGGTGAGCGTGATGCGCGTTTCGAGCTCGCTGCGCAGTTTCTCCTTGAATTCGGCGGCCGGCAGCAGCGGGGGCGCCGGCCGGCTCGCGGCTTCGAGGCGCGCCTTGAGCTCGGCCGTCGGCTGGCACATGTATACGCCCGCGTGGGAAACGCCGTCGGTGCGCGCGTAATCTTCGAGCCGGCCGTACTGACGGAAGCCCAAGCCCTCCCACACGCGATGCGCGGCGGAATTCTCGCGCACGTCGAGCGTGATGAGATTGTAGCCTTTGCTCTCGCAGTACTCGGCCACGCTCAGGAACGCGCGCCGCAGCAGGCCGCTCTTCTGGAAATCCGAGCGGATGATGCCTTTCGACAGGTTCGCGATATGCCGGCAATTCGGCATGTTGCTCGCCGACAGCAACACCATGCCGACGAGCTCCTGGTTCGAACGCACGGCGAAGAACTCGATATCGCCTTTCGCGATCCGGTCGTTGAGGCTGGCGACGAGCTTCTCCCCCTGCGTCTCGTCGAGCGGCTTGCTGTAGCCGATCACCGTCGTCGTCGCGATCGCATCGTTGTACAGGGCGACGACGCCGGGATGCAGCGTATCGTCGATCGTTTTCGGCCAGCTGAATTCGAAGTTCATACGAGACGCTCCGTATCGAGTGTTTCTGCATGCGCACCGGCGGGGCGCGTGCGGGTTGCGCAAGCCTGGCGGCGCGACAGCAGGCGCCGCATCGTGCCGCCCATGATGTTCGCGACGTCGGCGCTCTTGAGGCCGCTCATGGGTCCGTCGGCGGCGAGCAGGCCCGCGACCATCGCCTTGAGGTCGTCCTTCATCGAGAACACCGGCCAATCGGTGCCGAAGATGATCTTGTGGTTGATGTCCTGCGCGAACAGCGCCGCGAGATGATTGCGCCAACCTTCGGCGCACATCGCCGCGGGAAATCCCGAAAAATCGAGATAGACGTTCGGCCGGTAATTGCACATGAGCTTGGCCGGCTCGGTGAAGTTCACGCCGCCGTGCGCGAGGATGAAATCGACCTGCGGAAATTGCCGCGCCGCGGCGTCGATCAGGTACGGATCGGCATATTCGAAGGCGAGCGTCGGTGTCGTCGGGCCGGTGTGCAGCAGCGCCGGCAGTCCGCGCGCGGCGCAAATCTCATAGAGCGGGAACATCCGGTCGTCGCTCGGTGAAAACCCGCACGGCGGATAGATCTTGAGCCCATCGAAGCCGAATTCGTCGATGCTGCGCTCGAAGAAATCGTAGCCGCTCGTGCCCCAGCGCGGGTCCACGCCGAAGAACACGCGGAACCGTCCGGGATGCCGCGCCACCACGGCGGCGTGCTGGCGTGCGAGATCCTCGAGCGAATGCTCGGCGTCGAACACGTAGCTGAAATCCGGTGCGAGCAGCACCGTTTCGGCGATGCCCGCGGCATCCATCTTCGCGACGAGCTTGTCGGCGTCGTGATCGTCGTACTGCGCGATCAGCATGCGCGTGAGTTTTTCCTCGTCGGCGGGCATTCCATGCGATTCGATCTTGCGTGCGAGATTGCGCGCCACGCCCAAGAAGAACTCGCGCGGAATGCACCGGCTCGACGCGAGATGGCAGTGGCCGTCGACGATCGTGGCAGGCTGGTGCATGGCTAGGCCGCTCCCTTGAGCGTGGCGAGGAATCGCGCCGTGTCGCCGACCGTGTGCAGCTCGACGAGACGGTGCATGTGCTGCTCGAGGCTCACGCCGAACTCCTGCTCGACGAGCGTGATGAGCATGAGGCGGTTGATCGAGCCCATGCCGATGTCCTCGACGAAGCGCGTGCTCGCCGTGATCGGACAGCCCGGAGGCAAGTCGACATTGACCTGCCGCACGAGCGCAGTGAGTTTCGAGAGTTCCGCATCCGCGGTTGCCGTGGTCATGCGAGCGACGCCTCCCGCGCTTCGATCTCCGCTTCGAAATAGCGGTAGATGCCTTTGCGGTCGTACTTGAGGTTCCGCGTCAGCATGCCGTTTTCGATGCTGGGCGCCGTGGCCGTGACGATGCGTCGGTGGATGTTCTTGTAGCTCGGCGCCGACGCGTTCATCGCGCGGATGCTCTCGTCGATCTGGCCGATCACGACCGGGTCCTCGTGCCCGTCGGCGACGATCACGGCGACGAGCCGGCTGTCGTTCTTCGACATCAGCACGATCGAATGCTTGACCGGCGCCACCGAGGACAGCGCGCGTTCGAGTTCCTCCGGGTGGAATTTGGCACCGCCGCTCGTCACGATGATTTCCTTCTTGCGGCCGCTCAGGCTCAAGAAGCCGTCCGCGTCGAGCACGCCGATGTCGCCCGTCGCGATCGAGCCGTCGGGAAGGAACGTGTTCGCGCTGTCGCTCTCGGCGCTGTCGAAATAGCATTTCGAAAGCGGAAACGGCCGCTTGATCACGATCTCCGATTCCGCGGTGAAGTGCACGTGCTCGGGATGGATCGGCATGCCGACGGCGCCGATGCGATGACGTTCCTTCGTGTTCCAGGCGATCATTCCCGTTTCGGTCACGCCGTACGCCTCGAGCAGCAGATAGCCGAGCGCGTTGAACGCCTTGAGCACTTCCTTGCGGATCGGCGCCATGCCCGTGATCATGAAACGGATGTTGCCGCCCAGGAACGCGGCGAGCTTCTGCTTCGCATCGGCGCCGCGGCCGTAAAGGTTGTAGACGGTTTCGTAGATCGCGGGCGGGGCGATGATGAAGCTCGGCGCGTAGCGCCCGAGCTCCTGGAACACCGTCGTATGGCGGACCACCTTGATGGACGCGCCCGCCCACAAGCAGCCGTACACGGAAAGGCGTTGCTGATAATTGGAAAGCGGCAGGAAGATCAGGTGCGAATCCGCGCTGCACAAGCCGAAGGCGTCGATGAAGTCGGAGACGAGCAGCTCCGTGCCGCGGCGGCTGATCTCGAGCCCTTTGAGGTAGCCCGAGCTGCCCGAGGAATACACGCGCGAATGCAGATCCGCATCGGCGAGCCGCGCCGCGTCGCGGTCGACGGGAAACTCGCGCGCGGCCGCCGTTTCCGCGAGCGCGACGGCGTTGCCGATACCGGCGACGTTTTCGGGTTTTTCATACACCCAGAGTGCGATGGCGTGCTTGCGCGCGATCGCGGCGACCTTTTCCGCGGGCAGGTCTTCGGGCACGGCATGGATCACCGCGCCGAGCTTGAGCGCCGCGAGGTCCCAAAGCAGGTATTCGTAGCAATTCGGCGCCTGCAGCGCGATCTGCATTCCGCGCGCGACGCCGGAGGTTTGCAGCTTCTGCGCCAGCACGTCGACTTCCGCGACGAACGCCGGGAAAGATATCGAGCGGTCCTGGCCGTCGATCTGCTTGGCGGAGATTTCCGCACGTTCGTGCCTGCGGGCTTCGTCAAAAAGATTGGTGAAGTTCATCGTTCCGTTCCTTGTCGGTGTCCGTGGATGTTCAAGCGAAATCTTTGGCCGTAAGCGTGAGCCGAGCGGGCTCGGCCGCGGCGGCGATCGATGCCAGCGCCGACCGCAGCTCGGCGGCGAGCGCGTCGATGCGCTCCGCGCGATACTGTTCGTTGCTGTAGTCGATCGCGAAATTGAGCTTGCCGCCCAGCACGCCGCCTTGAATGCCGATCAGATACGGCCGCGCGCGACGCAGATCGAGCGTGTTGCCCGTCGCTTCCGCCGCGATCTTGAAATACCCGTCCTCGCCGGCCGGGCGATCGAACTGACCGAGATAGTTGAAGACGATCGCGTGTGCGCCGATATCGTCTTGCAGCCCTTCGGCCCGTGCGAAGTGTTTGAGGACGCCGTAGCCGATGCCGTTGTTCGGCACCGACCGGCTTTGCGTCTTGACCGCCGCCGTGACCGCAGCGATGTCCTCGTCCGCGCAGTGCAGACGCAGCGGATATGCCGCGGTGAACCAGCCGACCGTCTGCGTGAGGTCGAGCGTTTCTTCGATGCCCGATTCGCGGCCGTGGGATTCCATCTGCACGAGGAATTCGTGCCGGCCGCTCCAGCGCCGCACGGCGATGTATACCGCAGCCAACAGGAGGTCTTTCGCCTGCGCGTCGAAGACGCTCGGGGCATGCTTGAGCAGAACGTTCGTCTGCGAGGACGAAACCTCGACGTTGAACCACGCCGTCGTCGCGGCGGTGGGCGCCGTTACGGTCGCGAAATCCGTCGGCATCCGCGTCGACGCGCCGCACTGGTCGCGCCAGAATCCGAGTTCGGCGTGCAGCGAGAGCGATGCCGCGCGCAGCGCACGGCCCCATGCCTGGTACGCGCTGGTCTTCGGCGGCAGCGCGATCGATGTGCCGCGAGCGAGCTGGGCATGCGCCATCTCCATGTCGGCCAGCACGATGCGCCAGGAAACCGAATCGAAGATGCCGTGGTGCGCGACGACGAACAGGCGCTTGCGGCCGGGCACGCCGCCGATCAGCACGGTGCGGAACAGCGGTCCGTCGACGAGGTGCAGCGATGCCTGATGCCGGTCGCAGCAGGCGAGCATATTCGCGGCGTACGCGTCGGCGTCGGCGGGCAACATCTCGCTCACGCAGCTTTTCGCGATCAGCGCGTCGCTCAGCGGCGCGTGCCAAGCGACGATCTCGCCGCCTTCGGCGCGGAAGCGGATTCGCAGAGCGTCGTGGCGCCGGTACAGAGCGGCGACGATCGCGCGCAGTTCGGTCTCGGTGAAATCCTCTCCGACTTCGAACAGCATCGACATGTTGTAGCGATGCAAGGCATCGAAGTCGCCGGTGAACATTTCACGATGAATCGGCAGGGGCAGGAATTCGCCGCTGACTTCGTCCTGATCGCGTTGCGTACCGGCGCCGCGATGCCGCGTCGCGAGCACTGCGACCGTCTGGCATTCGATCACATCGCGCACGCCGACGAACACACCGGCGCGCGCCGCGCGCGCCACCACCTGCATAGCCACGATGGAGTCGCCGCCGAGCTCGTAGAAATTGTCGTGCCGGCCGACGCGCTCGACACGCAGCAGGTCCTGCCACACGTGCGCCAAGGCTGTTTCTGTCGCACCGATCGGCGCCTCGTAGCGGCGATCGGCCAACAAGCCGTAGTCCGGCGCCGGCAGTGCCTTGCGGTCGAGTTTTCCGCTCGGCGTCAGCGGAAACGCCTTCATCACCACGAACGCGCTCGGCAC
>Ga0070741_10012435_pt1 | contig 15373 bp, 13 predicted proteins | sample Coa_R1_4_FD_66440 | JGI IMG/M metagenome (GOLD analysis project Ga0070741, IMG submission 66440) | Surface soil microbial communities from Centralia Pennsylvania, which are recovering from an underground coalmine fire - Coalmine... | ecosystem: Environmental > Terrestrial > Soil > Unclassified ... | reverse complement strand
TGCCCGCCGGGAACGGGATCGGCACCGCTCGAGCCCTCGCACGCATCTACGCAGCGTGCATCGGACCGGTCGACGGTGTCCGCCTCCTGGAGGACGACACTCTCGAGCTGGCCACGGCCACCCAGGCCCGCGGAGAGGACCTGGTGATGACTTTCGAGACGCATTACGGCACAGGCTTCCAGCTTCCCTATCCCTTTCGGCCGATGGCCGGCGAGGGCTCGTTCGGCCATTACGGGAGCGGCGGGTCTGTCGGCTTCGCGAACAGGCGGCTCGGTTTCTCGTTCGGTTATGTCATGAACCAGATGCGGCCCGTGTACGGCCCGGATCCTCGCACCGGAGCGCTCGTCCAGGCCGTCCTGAAGAGCCTGGCCTGATCAGCTCACGAAGGCTATGAAGGTGAGCCAGTCGTAGGCGCTCTCCAGGCCGACTCGACGAGCAGGTTCGACCCACCACCACCTCGACAGGCAAGGTCACGCCTCCACGCTGGCGAAGACCGCGGCAGCCGGCCGGGGGCGAATGCCTCTGTACCAGTGCGCGGGTCCGCCCCCCGTCCTAAGATGCAGTCGCCGGTGGTAGGGGATTGAGCACGGCGGATCTCGTATTCGGGGCCTGTCTGCTCCTCGGAGGAGGGCTGCTCCTCCTGACTTTGATCGTGGACGACATCTTCGGCGGCCTGCTGTCCGCCATCCACCTCGGGTTCGACGTGGCGGGAGTCTCGCCGACGCCCATGCTTCTCGGCTTCATCGCCATGTTCGGCATCGGCGGCCTGCTCGGGGTACACGGCCTCGGCCTGGGCGTCGGGCTCGCCACCCTCATCGCGGTGGTCGCGGGAGCCGTCGGCGCCGGCGTCGTATTCGGCGCATTCAAGGCCCTCCGGCAGGCCGAATCGACCAGCACCTTCAGCCTCCAGGACATGGTCGGATCCACCGGGCGCGTCGCGGTCGGCATTCCCGCCAACCGGTTCGGCAGCGTCCTCATCAGCTTTGCCGGCGCCTCGCACAACATGACTGCCACCGCGGACTCGGAAATCTCGGCCGGCAGTGTCGTGAAGGTCGTCGGCGTCGCCGGCGGCAACCTCGTGGTCGCGGTCAACTCGCCAGTCAGCAACGAAGGAGCACGGTCCGATGCCTGATCTCTTGAGCTCTACCCCGTTCCTCGTCATCGCGGGTGTGGTCATCCTCATCCTGCTCATCGCCTTCGTCTCCAGCCGCTATCACGTGGCGGGCGCCAACGAGGCATTGATCGTGGCCGGGTCGCGCGGCGCCAAGGTGCGCGACGAGCGTGGCCAGGTCGCCTCGACACCGGGAGACAAGGGCGTGAAGGTCGTCGTGGGTGGCGGCACGTTCGTGCGACCGCTGCTCGACCGCGTCGGCCGCCTCAAGCTGACGGCACGCCAAATCAACGTTCAGCTCAGCGACGCTGTGACCAGCCAGGGCATCAAGGTCCAGGTCCAGGGCGTGGCGACGTTCAAGATCGGACGCGACGTCGAATCGCTTCGCAACGCGGCTGAGCGTTTCCTGGATGCGAAGCCCGAACAGGTCGATTCGATCGTCAAGAACGTGCTCGAGGGCTCGCTCCGGTCGATCGTCGGCACGCTGACCATCGAGGAGCTGATCCGCGACCGGCAGAAGCTGCTGCAGCAGGTCCAGGACGCCGCCAAGGGCGATCTTGCGACCAGCGGCCTCCAGATCGACGCGTTCACGATCCAGAGCTTTTCCGACGAGTCGAACTACATCGAGCTCCTGGGCAAGCAGAGCGTCGCGACCGTGACCCGCGATGCCCGCATGGCGCAGGCGTCGACCGACCAGGAGGCGGCCGTCCGGGAGGCGGAGGCGCAGCAGGTCAAGATCAACGCGGCCCGCGACGTGTCGCTTCGGGAGGCCGAGACCAAGATGCAGGTCGCGGCCGCGCAGGCTCGCGCCGACCAGGCCGGGCCGCTCGCCCAGGCACAGGCGCAGCAAGAGGTCGTGCGCAAGCAGACCGAGCTAGCCCAGCTCGAGGCCGACCGCAAGGAGAAGGAGCTGCTGTCGTCCACCGTCAAGCCCGCCGCGGCGGACGCCCAGGCCGTGATCGCGCGCGCCGAGGGCGAGAAGCGAGCCCGAATCGCGGCAGCCGAGGCCGACGCAGAGACGACTCGACTGGAAGGTGGGGCGGAGGCTCAGATCGTCCTGACCAAGGGCGAGGCCGAGGCCAAGGCGCTCGCCATGAGGGCCGACGCGTACAAGCAGTTCAACGAGGCGGCCATCATCCAGACGGTTCTGGCGGCGCTGCCGGACATCGTGCGAGCGGCCGCTGAGCCGATGGGGCACATCGATTCGCTGACCGTGATGAGCGCCGATGGCGCGTCGGACATCGTCAAGAACGCGACTCGCGCCATGATCGAGTCGACGACCGCGATCAAAGGACTGACGGGCCTCGACGTGCCGAGCCTGGTGGGCGGCGCCCTGGGTCGCGGTTTCGGCGAGAGGCTGCGGACGGGCGAGGACACAGCCAACGGCGAATCGGCCGCCGAATCCGCCGCCGAGCGGATCAGCGCGATCGCGGGGCAGGGCCTGACCTCGGTGAAGTCACATGCGGTGGATGCCGCGGCCGCGGCGAAGTCGGCTGCGGACGAAGCTGCGGTCGAAGCCCACGCCGCCGCCGCGAAGGCCGCAGAGGTGGCGGAGAAGGCCGCCGCCGCCACGGAGAAGACGGTCGAGAAGGCCGCGGTCGTCGTGGAGTCCAAGGTCGCGGCCACGGCGGCCAAGGTGGCCCCGAGCAACGGAAACGTCGCGCAGTGGGCCAAGTGGACGGCGGACCAGCTCCGCCGGATCCCCGACATCCAGGTCTATGACGCGCTTCGCCTGAACGACCTCACCGACAAGGGGCCGGCGGCGGCTCGAGGTGTCTGGGCGACGGCAAAGGCCGTGATGGCCAAGGACTTCGGCAGCGTCACCATCGGCGACCTGTTGAAGCAGTTCCGGCCCTAGCCCCGCAGTGGGCAGAGGGAGGCGGCTTTGGCGTGCCTGGCCTTAAAAGCGGGAAGCCCGCTTGCGCGAGCTTCCCAAGGCTGGGGTGGGGGCGTGGAGTCGAGTTATATGCCGGTTTACCGGCGCTCGATATGGTAGCACAGGGCCCGCGCGTCCACAAGATATAGACAGCTGGGGACAAATAGGTGAAGCTGCCCATCTCGACCGACATGGAGCCGATGCTCTCGGCGCCCGCCGGCCTCCCGGTAGGCGATCGGTGGGAGTACGAGCCCAAGTGGGACGGCTTCCGGACGCTCGTCTTCAGGGACGGCGACGAGGTGGCGCTGGTCAGCCGAGGCGGCCGGCCGATGACCCGCTACTTCCCCGAGGTCCTGCCCGCCTTCAGGGCTCTCAAGCAGCCGAGGCTGGTGCTCGACGGCGAGCTCGTGGTCGTCGGGTCGCACGGCCTCGACTTCGGCGCCCTGCAGCAGCGTGTCCATCCGGCCGAGTCCAGGGTGCGCATGCTCAGCGAGGCCACCCCTGCCTGGTACGTCGCCTTCGACATGCTGGCCGAGGGGGACGAGGACCTTCGCAAGCTGCCGCTCGAAGCGCGCCGCAAGCGCCTGGAGAAGCTACTGAAGGGCGCGAAGCCGCCCATCTTCCTGACGCCATACACACGCGACCCGAAGACGGCCCGTGAGTGGTTCGAGAAGTTCGAGGGCGCGGGCCTGGACGGCGTCATCGCCAAGTCGTGGGACGGCGCGTACGTGCCGGGCAAGCGATTGTGGGTGAAGGTCAAGCACCAGCGAACGGCCGACTGCGTCGTGATCGGCTGGCGCAAGTCGAGCGACGGGTCCACCCTGGGGGCGTTGCTCCTCGGCCTCTACGACAAGAAGGGCACCATGCACTATGTCGGCCATACGTCATCTTTCAGCGCCGCCGAGCGAAAGGAGCTGATCGCCAGGTTGAAGCCGCTGCAAACCGAGATCTCGGAGGACGAGTGGAAGGCAAACCCGGGCCGGATGCCCGGCGGGATGAGCCGCTGGTCGAGAGGCAAGGACACCGAGTGGGTCGCCGTCCGGCCGGAGCTCGTGTGCGAGGTGACCTATGACAAGCTCGAGGCGGGTGAGCGCTTCCGCCACGCGACGGGGTTTGTCAGGTGGAGGGTCGACAAGCCGCCGAAGAAGTGCGGCTTCGACCAGATCGCGTCAGCGACCGAGTTCGACGTTCGAGGGATTTTCGGAAGCAAGTAGAAGAGGTCGCGCGCCCGGGCCTCCGGGCCCGTAGTAGCGCATCGCGGCGCGGCCGAGGCCGGTGACGGCAATCCAGTCGAACCCTGCGCCGACCGCCACGCCAACACCGAGCGGGACGACCCGGGCCGCGACCTTTGCCGCGGTGCTCGCCGCGAAGCGGCCCAGGATCCGCGTCATGATCCTGCCTCCGCCGTGGACGAGGATGAGCTCCGGCACTTTGCGGAACGCCGCGATGGCCAATCGTTCGCCGCCTGCGACGATGACCTCCTCGCGCAGCTTGACCGTGCCGCTGGTCAGACCGACCACCACCAGTGCTTCGAGGACACGACCGTCGGAGCTTCGCAGCTCGTGACCGAAGATCATCGCGATGCCGAGCACCAGCTCGACTTCCTGCTCGAGCGCGTAGAGAGCCTGGCTTGTCACGGTGCCCACCGCGAGAACGGTGCCCAAGCCCGGAGCGATCGACACCGCGCCGCTCAGCGCGCCGGTCGCGGCAACGCGCTTGCGCGTGGAACGAATGAGCTCGAGCGCAAGTTGATGATTGGTGAGCAAGGGGTTGGCGGCCCGCAGGCGTTCGACCCGGTCCCGGATTGCCGGCTCCCGACTCTCCACGGCGTGGTGCAGAGCGCTCAGGGCCGCTCGAACCTGTGGCGGGAGGCGGTCGAGGTCCATCGACAGGCGAAGCGTACAGCACGGGTCGCAATTGAGAGCCGGTCGCGCGGAATGAGGGGGCGATCTGAATACAAAGTTGCGACTCTGTAGCGATAAGGGCTAGGCTGCCGGTATGGGGTCGGTCCGCGCCTTCGTCAACCGCTCCTTCGACGCGGGCGAGCGTCGCCGCCTGACCGCTTTCGCGGGAGGGGTCGGGGTGCTGCACGTGGCCGGCTGGGGCCTGTTGCTCGTGTACGGACTCCACAACCCGCAGTTCCTGGCGCTTGGCGGCCTTGCCTACACCTTCGGGCTTCGACACGCCTTTGACGCCGACCACATCACGGCGATCGACAACACGACACGCAAGCTGCTCCAGAGCGGGAGGAAGCCGGTCGGGACAGGCTTTTTCTTCTCGCTCGGCCACTCGACCGTGGTGTTCCTGATCGCCGTCGCGCTCGGTCTGGCGGTCAAGTCGATCGTGCAAGGCGTGGTCGGAGGCAACGGTGAGCTGAAGAGCATCGGTGGCACGGTTGGCACGCTGGTCTCAGGCGGCTTCCTCGTCGCGATCGGAATCCTGAACCTCGTGATCCTCCTCGACATCATCCGCGTCTACCGCCGGATGCGTAACGGCCAGTACGACCGCGACGGACTCGAGCACGAACTGTCCGGCGGCGGTGTGATGACGAAGATCTTCGGCCGCGTCTTCCGCGTCATCGACCACAGCTGGCAGATGTACCCGGTCGGATTCCTGTTCGGGCTCGGCTTCGACACCGCGTCCGAGGTCGCCCTGCTCGCGATCTCGGCGGGCGCTGCGGCGCAGGGCCTGGCCTTCCCGGTGGTGATCGCGCTGCCGCTCATCTTCGCCGCGGGAATGTCCCTGATGGACACCGCGGACGGCGCGTTCATGTCGAAGGCGTATTCGTGGGCTTTCGCGAGCCCAATCCGGAAGGTGTTCTACAACCTTACGGTCACGTCGCTGTCGGTTTTCGTGGCCCTTTTCGTGGGGATCGTCGAGCTCACGCAGATCCTCGTCCGCACGCTGGGTCTGCACGGCCCGTTCTTCAACGCGATCGCGGCATTCGACTTCATAGGCAAGGCCGGATACGTGATCGTCGTTGCCTTCGTGATCGCGTGGGCCGGCGCATTCGTCATCTACAAGGTCCGGCGTATCGACGAGCGCTGGAACGAGGTGATCGACAAGGTCGCCTAGCTAGCGTGGCGCCGCAGCATCCTCCGGATGTCGTGCAGGTGGCCGCGGAAATGCGCTTCGACACGATCGGCGAAGAGGTTGGGACCTCGGCTGTTGGCCCCGGCCTTGATGGTGATCCTCGCGTGGGGGCTCATCACGAGCAGTTCCGCGTCGAGGGAGCGCTGGGCGTGGCGGAGGCGTCCCAGGAGCTCGGCTGCAGGCGCCGAACCCAGCTCGACCACCGACCGACGGTTGAACTCCGGAAAAGCGCCGACCTTGGGGCTCACAGGTTCACCCGCGTTGATCGAGCGGGCCACGTCGGCGTACCACTCGTGCCAGTAGACGAGGTGGCACAGTATCTCGCGCGGACCCCATTCGCCTCCGGTCAGTGGCGGAAGCGGGCCGCGCTCGAGCTCGCGTGCCACGTCGTCCACGGTGGCGGCCAGGCGCGCCATCAATGCCTTCCGCTGCGTCGACGCACTTGCGGCTTCCACGACTCGATTCTGGCGGCTCGGCCCGGCGCGTCCCACCGTCGGGAGGACCGCCCGGACGGTGACCAAGGACCCTCATGCCGCGGAGCGCGAGGGCCTATCCTGACGCCGACATGAGTGGGGAGGAGGGCAGCCCTCTCGTCGACTTCTATCCATATCGCGACCGGTTCAAGACTTATCACCGGTTCGAGCCAAGAGGTCGCGACCGGCAGAGCATCCTGCACGAGCTTGCGACCATGGCCGGCGAGGAGGACCGCATCGGGGACGCGGGCCATGTGTCGGGGTCGATCTACCACGGCGGCCATGAGCACTACGCGTTCCTGACCGAGGCGTTCAGGCTCTTCGCCCATTCCAACGTGCTTCAGCGCGACATGTACCCGAGCGCCACCAAGCTCGAGGCGGAGATCGTGGCGATGACCGCATCGATGATGCACGGAGACAAGAGGACGTGCGGCGTGATCACCTTCGGCGGGACGGAAAGCCTGATCAACCCGGTCCTCGTCTACCGCGACCGCGGACGCAAGGAGAAGGGGGTCACGGACCCGGAGATCATCGTCCCCGTCACCGCGCATGTCGCGCTGGACAAGGCAGCGCATCTGCTCGGTGTGCGGCTGGTCAAGGCTCCACTCCGCGAAGACTGGCGTGTCGACGTCGACTGGGTGCGCGACCACGTGACCGACCAGACGGTGGCGCTCGTGGGTTCGGCTCCGAACTACGCCCACGGCATGATCGACCCCATCGAAGACCTCGCGGCCATCGCGCGCGAGCACGACATCGGGCTCCACGTCGACGGCTGCCTCGGCGGATTCATCCTGCCGTGGGGCGAGAAGCTGGGCTACCCGATTCCGAAGTTCGACTTCCGTGTTCCGGGGGTCACATCGATCTCGGCCGACACGCACAAATACGGCTATGCCTTGAAAGGCACCTCCGTACTGCTGTACCGCGACAGCGACCTGCGCAAGTACCAGTACTTCAACTTCCCGGACTGGCCTGGGGGCATCTACCTGTCGCCCGGGCTTTCGGGAAGCCGCTCCGGCGGCCTGGTCGCCGCCACGTGGGCGGCCATGGTGAGCCTCGGCGAGGAGGGCTACATGGACGTTGCCAGGGGCATCTTCGAGACGGCGGCCAAAATCCGCGCGGGGATCGACACGATTCGGGAGCTCGAGGTTATCGGCGACCCGACGTTCCTCGTCGCGTTTCGCTCACCCGAACTGAACATCTATCACGTCAACGACCGGCTCATCGAAAAGGGGTGGCGGCTTAACGCGCTGCAGCTTCCGCCGGCGCTGCATTTCTGCGTGACACGGCCCAACACTTCTCCAGGGGTGGCGGAGCAGTTCGTCAAGGACCTACGGGATGCGGTCACGTACGCGAAGCATCCCCCGCAGGCAGAACCTCGAAGCGGCGCGCTCTACGGGCTCGGCGGAACGCCTGAGGGCAACGAGATCCTGGGCATGCTCTTCACCGCGGCACTCGACGCGATGTACGAGGTGGCGCCCACCGATTCGCCGGCCCGTGCCTGAGCGCTGGTTTCTCGCCATCGACCTGGGCACGAGCGACCTGAAGATCGGCGCCGTTTCGGCGAAGGGCGCGCTGCTCGCGCACCACACCGCGCCCGTTGACACACAGTTCCTGCCCGGCGGCGGCGCGGTCCAGGACACGGCGCAGTGGCGCGAGCTGCTGCGAGATGGAGTGCGCTCGGTCGCGGAATCCACCGGCCCCGACCGGTCGGGCCTCGCGGGTGTGGGGATAACCGGGCAGTGGGGCTCGACGGTTCCGGTGGGCGAGGGTGGCGAACCGGTCGGCCCGTGCATGCTCTGGTCGGACACCCGAGGCGCCCCATACTCGGCGAAGGTGCTGGGCGGCCCGGTGGCGCCGTTTGGCTATTCGCCGGAGAAGATCGTCCCCTGGATCCGTATCACCGGTGGCGCCCCGTCACCCCACGGTGCCGATCCGCTGAGCCACGAGCTGTACCTCCGGAATCGGGAGGCCGAGACGTACGCACGGACGAAGCTCTTGCTCGAACCGCTCGACTTCATCGGCCTGCATCTCACCGGACGCGCCGCCGCCACCCCGGGCTCGTCGGTGCTGTCATGGCTCGCCGACAACAGGCCGGGTGCCCGGACGGCTTACGTGCCGGACCTCATCCGCCGCTCGACGCGGGACCCGGGCCGCCTCCCTGAGCTCATTGGGACGGGCAGCGTGCTCGGCAGAGTGAGGCCGGAGCTTGCCGAGGATATGGGCATAGCCGAAGTTCCGGTGGTCGCCGGCGTGTCGGACGCGCACAGCGCATTCCTCGGCTCGGGCGCGGTCGCGCCTTACGAGGCCCACGTCACCATCAGCACTACCTGCTGGATTTCTTGCGAGGTGCCTTTCAAGAAGACGGACGTTTTCCACCAGATCGCCTCCGTGCCGGGTTTGCGACCCGGCCGCTACCTCGTGATCGACAACCAGGAGACGGCCGGCCTGTGCTTGAAGTGGTTGCGTGACGGCCTTGTCCCGGGCGAGTACATGGATCTCACGGCCCTCGCGGCAACTGCGCCACCCGGCTCGGATGGCGTGATGTTCACGCCATGGCTGAACGGCGAGCGCACACCGGTTGAAGACCGCACGCTCCGCGGAGCCTTCCTCAACCTGTCGGTGGCCAGCACGCGGGCGCACATGGTGCGGGCGGTGCTCGAGGGTGTGGCGTTCAACGCTCGATGGTTGCTCGAGTCGGTGGAGCGTTTCGTGGGGCGTCGCCTCGACCGCTTGCGCATCCAGGGCGGAGGCGCGCAGTCCGACCTGTGGTGCCAGGTGTACGCGGACGTGCTCGACCGGCCCATGGAGCGGATCGCCGAGCCCCGTTTCCACAGCCTGCGCGGTGCGGGCCTGTTCGCCGCGGTCTCTCTTGGCGAGATGGCGATCGACGACATTCCGGCGCTCGTGCCTCTCAGTGACACCTTCTTGCCGCGTGAAGCGCACCGCGACGTCTACGACCGCATGTTCCGCGAGTTCAGGCGCTTCTACGGCCGGCTTCACGGCAGCTACTCACGCCTGAACTCGAGGATGGTGGATGCAAATGGCGGCTGAAGTGATCGGGGTGCGCGTGCCCGCGGCCAGGTGGGCCGTTCTCGGCAGCTATGCCCTCCTGGCAGCCTGCACCCAGCTCCTGTGGCTGACGTTCGCTGCCGTGGACACGCGCACCGCGGCGGTGATGCATGTGGATGTCGGCACCGTGGGCGACCTGGCCGCGGTGTTTCCGTTTGTCTACATCGTGCTCGCGCTGTCCACGGGCCGCTGGCTGGACCGGCGCTTCAACCAGGCCCTCGGCGCCGGCGCCGTGTTGACGGCCGGCGGCGCGGTGGTTCGGCTGGTCGCCCCGGACGCCTTCGCGTGGCAGATGGCCGGCCAGCTCATCATCTCCGCGGGCCAGCCGCTCGTGCTCAACAGCGTGAACAAGGTCGCCGCGCATCATTTCCCGCCATCGGAGCGCGCGACGGCGATCTCAATCGGCACTGCGGCGCTCTTCGTCGGCATCCTCGGCGCGGTTCTGATGGCGGGGCCGGTTTTCGACGCGGGAGGCCTTTCGTTGCTGCTGCGGATCCAGGCAGGGGCCGCGGTGCTCGCGGGTGCGGCCATGCTGGTGGCGTTCCGCGTCCCTTCGACGTTCCCGGACGATCCGTCGGCGGCTGTCAGCCTGCGGTGGCTGGTCCACGACCGCTTCATGTGGGTGCTCGCCGGGCTGATCTTCATCGGCATGGGCGTGTACAACGCGGTCGCGACCTGGCTGCAGCCGATACTGGCCCACTTCGGCGAGGGCGACTCGGCCGGCCCGTTGATCGCGGTGCTGACCTTCGCGGGCGTGCTGGGAGCTGCCGTCCTGCCGACGGCGGCGGCTCGCCGTGACCGCCGGCGGACGATGCTGCTGGCGGCCCTTGTGATCACCGGGGTGGCGTTCGTCGCCGTCGCCGCGATCCACTCGGTGCTCTGGATCGGGGCCTGGATGTTCATCGCCGGCTTCGTGCTGCTTGCGGCCCTTCCGGTCTCGCTCGACTGGTCGGACATCCACGCGGGGCCGGAACGGCAGGGCGGCGCCGTCGGCTTTTTGATGATGGCGGGCAACCTCGGTGGTCTCGTGCTGCTGCTCGCGGTCCAGGCGATGATCGGCAACCCCTACCTGGCCCTTGGATTCCTCGCGCTCGTGAGCTTTGCCGGCATCGGCATCGCCGTACGACTGCCTTCGAGCACCGCCGCGCGGGTCTAGCGCCCTGCCGCGGCGGTGCCATTCGCCTCCACTGAGGCGACGAACGTTCGCCTAGCGTCGAGGCGTGAGACGTGTTCGCCTGCTCCTCGCTCTCGCCGTCCTGGTCCTGACGGGGTGCGGCAGCGCGGCGACACCGATCGCGTCGCCCTCGACGCCACCCTCGCCTTCCGCCTCGCCAGCTCCTACCCCGAGTCCTACTCCCAGCCCGAGTCCGTCGCCGAGCCCCCCGCCCTCGCCGCAGCCTGTCAAGGCCGGTGCGCCGGCGTACGTCGCGGTGAGCGTGGCCACGCTTTGGCGCAGCCCCAGCGCCCCTCGCGCCGTCGACGGTCCGGCACTCGCCAGCCCGGTCCGGCTCCGCGAATGGCTTGCGGGGCTGAGCTGGAACGACCAGTACGGGCTGATCGGCCGGGCCGACTCGCAGATGCTGCTCGGCGACAGGGTGCTCGTCCTCGCGCTGAATGGCGCGTGGGCGCAGGTGGTCGTGCCGGACCAGGCGACGCCGCAGGATCCCCGCGGCTACCCGGGCTGGGTGCCGGTGCGCCAGCTGACGGGCGGAGCACCCGTGACGGCGGACGAGTATGCGACGGTCATCACCCCTACTTCGTGGCTCGTCCGCGGCGGTGCGGCGACGCTCGAGGTCGGCCTTGGCACGCGGCTGCCGGTGCTCGGCAGGACGGCAACGACCGCGCGAGTTGGATTGCCGAGCGGCGACCAGATGGACGTGTCACTTATGGATGTCGCGCTCACGTCGGCGAGCGGGGCGGCTCTGCCGAAGAGCGGCGCCGCGGTCTTGGCGACGGCGCGCACATTCCTCGGGCTCCGCTACCTGTGGGCCGGCACTTCGGCGTTCGGATACGACTGCTCCGGTCTCATGTACACGATCTTCAAAGCGCACGGTGTCCTTCTGCCCCGCGACGCGCAGGACCAGGCAGTGGTCGGAACGCCGGTGGCCAAACAGTCTTTGCAGCCGGGTGACCTCGTGTTCTTCGCGGCCGGTGGCGTCGTGCACCATGTCGCGATGTATGCGGGCTCCGGGATGCTGCTGGACTCACCCGACATCGGCAAGGGCGTGCAGGTCGTCTCGATGTCGACCGAGCCCTACGCCTCGGAGTTCTCCGGCGCGCGGCGCATGATCAGCTGAGGCCTTCGGACCTATCCCTCGGGCGGCCCTACCAGCTTCCAGCCGTTCTGCCAGGGCCACTTGTGCTGGATTTGCAGCGAGATGTTGAGCAGCGCCATCGCCTCGAGCGCCCGCGCCATGACCAGCGGACCGGCGTCGATGGGACGGTAGCCGATCGACTCGACGAGCTCCATCACTCTCTCCTTGGCAGCCTTGTCGTCGCCCGCGACGAATCCGTCGAGCTTGACGCCGTCGACCGCCGGCTGCGCCATGCGTGAGGCGAAGGAGTAGTTGAAGGCCTTCACGACTCGAACCTGAGGGTGTCGCTTGTAGATCTCTTCCGCGTTGGACGGCGAGCCGAGGACCGCGCCCGGGTCCTGGGTGTTCACATGGTTGGTGGCGTCGACGACGATCTTGCCGTTCACCGAATCGCCAAGACCGCGGAATACGTCCCCGAGCTTGTCGTACGGCACGGCGATGATGACGATCTCCGCGTTCTTGATCGCGTCGGTGTTCGAGCTGCTCGCGGTTGCGCCGGTCGCCTCGGCTGCCGCCTTCGCATGCTCTGCGTGGTTGGCGGTGATCGTGACCTCATGACCGGCTTTCACGGCCGAACCCGCAAGCGCCTTGCCGACATTCCCCGAGCCGATGATGGCGATCTTCATTGGTTCCTCACTTCTCAGACGTGGTTGCCCCTATGACCACAACCGGCGGCGGCCGCGCCGTATTCAAGTCCAGAATACGGACGCCGATGGGAAGGCTCGACGGACGCGTGATCATCCTCACGGGCGCAGCGGCCGGGATCGGACGCGCCTTCGCGCGCCGGCTCGCACGCGAGGGGTGTCGCCTGGCCCTGCTCGACATCGACGCAGGAACGCTGGAGGCGGCCGCTGTCGAGTGCCGAGCATTGGGAGCCGAGGTGGTGGCCTTGCCGGTGGACGTCTCGGACGCGGCTGCGGCGCGTGCGGCCGTGGGCGAGGCGGCATCGCGGCTTGGCGGCGTCGACGGGCTGGTCAACAACGCCGCGATGTTCTCTTCTCTGCGCAACCGGCCGTTCGAGGACATCGACCCGCAGGAGCTGGACCGCGTCCTCGCGGTGAACGTGCGAGGGCCGTTCGTCATGAGCCAGGCGGTCGTTCCGTTCTTGCGCGCTCGTGGAGGCGGCAAGATAGTGAACATGGCGTCCGGCTCTCTGCTCGCGGCGCCCGCGGGTCTCGCGCATTACGTCACATCGAAAGGTGCCGTCTTCGCCCTGAGCCGCGTGCTTGCGCGAGAGCTTGGGCTGGACGGAATCACGGTGAACTCCCTCGCGCCCGGCCTGACCGTTACCGAAGGCGTGCGCGAGCTCTATCCCGAGTCCGTCATCGCGGATGCGCGCCGCCTGCGCAGCCTCGCGCGCGACCAGGTCCCGGAGGATCTCGAGGGCACCCTCGTGTACCTGCTGTCGGCCGACAGCGATTTCGTCACCGGCCAGATGATCGTGGTCAACGGTGGGGCGCAGTTCTGGTGAGCTTCACCCCGGTCGATTGGCATCACGCACGCCTTCCGGAGCGGATCGTGCTCGAAGGCAGGTGGACGAAGGTCGAGCCGGTCGATCCGGCCCGTCATGCCCACGACCTGTTCGAGGCAGCCCGCGGCGCCGACGAGATCTGGACCTACCTCGCGTACGGCCCGTTCGACGGCGAGGACGAATTCACTCGGTGGGTCGGCGAGCGTGCCCGCTCCGACGATCCGCTCTTTTTCGCGATCGTCGACCTTGAGACCGGGAAGGCGCGAGGCATGGCAAGCCTCCTTCGGATGGACCCCGCGAACGGCGTGATCGAGATCGGCCACATCTGGTTCGGACCCGCTCTCCAGCGGACTCGTCAGGCCACCGAGGCGATCTATCTTCTGTCGCGCTACGCATTCGAGCTCGGCAACCGCCGCTACGAATGGAAATGCGATTCCCTCAATGCACCATCGCGACGCGCGGCCGAACGCTTCGGGTTCGTCTACGAGGGGATCTTCCGCCAGCACATGGTCGTCAAGGGTCGCAACAGGGACACCGCCTGGTACTCGATCACGGACGCCGAATGGCCGGCCAGGCGCGCCGCCTTCGAGTCCTGGCTGGAGCCGTCCAACTTCGATTCTTCAGGTGCGCAGAAGACGCCCCTGAAGCGGCAGGCAGACGTCCGCTAGACCCGGCGTCCAGGCGTGGGATCCAACTTCCCCCCGCAGCACGGCGTGCCGCCTGCAACAACGGCACTCCTACCTGGGCGGAACGGAAAGAGGCAAAAGAAAAGGGCTCCGGTGACTTGCCGGAGCCCTTTCGGTGAGTGCGAATCCCGGGGGATCTAGCTGCAGCCGGTCGTCGCTCCGCAGTTGAGGCACTTGTAGCAAGAGCCGGAGCGGACCGTGATGGCGCCGCAGTCCGGGCAGGCCGGGGCGTCACCCGTGTTGACGAACGTGAGGCGCTGCAAGGAGCCACCGTTTCCGTTCCCATTCGTCGTGGGCGCGGCGATCACCTTGAGCTCCGTCCCGGACGGCGCCGCCGGTTTCGGCTCGGGCGATGGCGTCGTCGTGACCGGCGGGTCGCGCCGGATGACGCCTGCCTCGTCCTGGTCCTCGATGGGCAGGAAGTGGGAGGCCATCCAGCGGAAGATGTAGTCCACGATCGACTTGGCGATCGGGATCTCTTTGTTCTTGGTGAAGCCCGACGGCTCGAACCGCATGTGGCTGAACTTGTCGACCATGAACTTGAGCGGCACTCCGAACTGAAGGGCGTACGACGTCTGGGTGGCGAAGGCGTCCATCAGGCCCGAGATCGTCGAGCCCTCCTTGGCCATCGTCACGAACAGCTCGCCCGGCATGCCGTCTTCGTACAGGCCGACCGTCAGGTAGCCCTCGTGGCCGCCGATGTCGAACTTGTGCGTCACCGCCTTGCGCTCGTCGGGCAGCTTGCGCCGCATGGCGCGGTACTCGACGACCTCAGGCGCGGCGGTTGCGTTGGTGACCTTTTTCTCCTTGTCCAGTGACGTGGACAGCGGCTGGGAGCGCTTGCAGCCGTCGCGATAGATCGCGATGCACTTGAGGCCCAGCTTCCAGGAGTCCAGGTAGGCCTGCTGGATGTCCTCGACCGTCGCGTCCGTGGGGAGGTTGACCGTCTTCGACATCGAGCCCGAGATGAACGGCTGGACCGCCGCCATCATCCGGACGTGGCCCATCGGGGCGATGGAGCGGGTGCCCTTGACCGGCTTGAAAGCGCAGTCGAAGACCTTCAGGTGCTCGTCCTGCAGGTGCGGGGCGCCCTCGATGGTGTCGTTCTCGTCGATGTACTCGACGATCTCCTTGACCTTGATCTCGTCGTAGCCCAGCTTGCGGAGCGCAGCCGGAACCGTCGTGTTGACGATCTTCAGCAGGCCGCCGCCGACGAGCTTCTTGTACTTGACCAGCGCCAGGTCCGGCTCGATGCCGGTGGTGTCGCAGTCCATCATCA
>Ga0070741_10012434_pt1 | contig 15375 bp, 16 predicted proteins | sample Coa_R1_4_FD_66440 | JGI IMG/M metagenome (GOLD analysis project Ga0070741, IMG submission 66440) | Surface soil microbial communities from Centralia Pennsylvania, which are recovering from an underground coalmine fire - Coalmine... | ecosystem: Environmental > Terrestrial > Soil > Unclassified ... | reverse complement strand
CTCGTCGTCTGCTTCGGGCTGGCGCTCTACGCCGTCGTCGCCGGCTTCTGGGGCGCGCACACGCGCCGGCGGCGGCTGTCGCGCTCGGCCCAGAACGCCCTCGTCGCCGCGTTCGTCGCCGCGGCGGTCGCGACCGTCGTCCTGCTCCGCGCCCTCGTCGCCAGCGACTTCTCCTTCACCTACGTCTCCGCCTTCACCAGCCGCGAGCTGCCGCTCACGTACAAGCTGACCGCGCTCTGGGGCGGGCAGGAGGGGTCGCTCCTCCTCTGGTTGCTCGTGCTCACGGGATACGGCGCGGCGGCGGTCCTGCTCGACCGGAAGGCGGGCCGCGAGCTGATCGCCTGGGTGGTGCCGGTGCTGGGCGTGGTCGCCGCGTTCTTCTCGCTGCTCGTCGTCTTCGTCGCCAGCCCGTTCCACACCGAGCTCGCGCCGGCGGACGGGCGCGGGCTGAACACCAGCCTGCAGAGCCCCTACATGCAGGCGCACCCGCCGATGCTCTACCTCGGCTACGTCGGCCTGACCGTCCCGTTCGCGTTCGCGATCGGCGCCCTGCTCTCCGGGCGGACGGACGAGCGCTGGATCGTCGCCACCCGCCGCTGGACGCTCGCCGCCTGGATGTTTCTCGGCGTCGGGCAGCTGCTCGGCGCGAAGTGGGCCTACGAGGAGGTCGGCTGGGGCGGGTACTACGCCTGGGACCCGGTCGAGAACGCCGCGCTGATGCCGTGGCTCGCCGCCACGGCCTTCCTGCACTCGGTGATGGTGCAGGAGAAGAAAGGGATGCTGAAGGTCTGGAACATGCTGCTCGTCATGCTCGCCTTCTCGCTCTCGCTGTACGGCACGTTCCTGACGCGCTCCGGCGTCCTCAACTCGATCCACTCGTTCACTGAGAGCTCGATCGGCCCCTGGTTCCTCGGCTTCATCTGCTTCGTCGTCGTCGCATCCTTGACTCTGCTCTACCGCCGGCTGCCGCTGCTGCGCTCGAAGACGAAGCTGGAGTCGCTCGTCTCGCGGGAAGCCACCTTTCTCTACAACAACCTGCTGCTCGTCGCCTTCTGCCTGACGATCCTCTGGGGGGTGAACTACCCGATCCTGCGAGAGGCGATCAGCGGCGAGGCCGTCACCGTCGGTCGCCCCTGGTACGACTTCTTCCTGCGCGCCTTCGGGCTGCCGCTGCTCCTGCTGATGGGGATCGGGCCGCTCGTCGCCTGGCGGCGGGCGTCGCTGCGCTCGCTCGGGAAGACGTTCGTGTGGCCGTTCGCGGCTGCGGTCGTCGGCGGCATCGGCCTGCTCGCCGCCGGCGCCGGCTCGTCGATCCCGGGCGTGATCGCGTACACGTTCTCGATCTTCGTGGCGGCCACGATCGTCCTCGAGTTCGCACGCGGCACGGCCGCTCGCCGGGCGCTCGGGCACGAGTCCGTTCCACGGGCGTTCGGCTCGCTGGTCGCCCGCAACCGCCGCCGGTACGGCGGGTACGTCGTCCACGCGGCGATCGTCATGCTCGCGATCGGGATCGCGGGCTCGAGCGCCTACGACACGTCGCGGAGCGCCCGGCTCGCTCCCGGGGAGTCCCTGAAGATCCGCGACTACACCCTCGTCTACCGCGGGACGACGACGAGTCAGAGCCAGAACGCGATCGAGAAGCGGGCGACGATCGACGTCTTCCGCGGCGGCGACCGGATCGCGACGATGCACCCGGGCAAGAACGACTACCCGGTCGAGCAGCAGGTCTCGAACGAGGTCTCGATCCGATCGGACTGGCTGACGGGCGAGGACCTCTTCCTGATCGCCGAGCAGATCAACGCGAACGGAACGGTCGACTTCAAGGCGATCATCAACCCGCTCGTCAACCTGATCTGGCTGTCGGGCTTCGTCTTCCTCGTCGGCTCCCTGGTCGCGCTCTGGCCGGACGCGCGCGAGGAGCGGCGGCTCGCCGTCCGCTACGGGCAGCTTCCCCAGGAGGCATAGGCGTGCTGACCGCCGCGCTGGTGCTGGGCGCGCTCCTGGCCGTGCTCGCCGTGTGGTTCGTCGCGCGACCGTTCCTCGCCGGCGAGGGCGGCGACGACCGGTACGCCGAGCCCGACCCTGCCCGCCTCGCCCTCGAGGAGCGCCGTGACCGGGCCCTCGCCGCCCTCAAGGAGCTCGAGTTCGACCACCGGACCGGGAAGGTCTCGGACGACGACTACCGGCTGCAGGTCGGGGAGCTTCGCAGGGCCGCCGCCGATGCTTTACGCGCGCTCGATGCGGGCACGACCGAGCTCGAGGATGACCACCTTCGCGACCGCGTTTCCCGGCTGTAGCGCCGTCGAGCTGCCGCCGACCGAGCCGGAGCCGCAGCCGGTCCCGCACGAGCCGCCGGGGCCGGTCGTCGTTCCCGAGCCGGAGCCGGTCCCGCACGAGCCGCCGGGGCCGGTCGTCGTCCCCGAGCCGGAGCCGCCGAGAGACACCGCGTAGGGAGGGTCGTCCGGCCCGTCGCCGAACCTCGGCGTGTGGCCGCTTCACGACTCTTCGCCGTCGGCCTCGCCGCGCTCGTCGTCGTTGCGCCGGCAGCCGCAGGGACGATCGAGCACAAGCGCTCGGTCGACGAGCGCATCGCGGATCTCAAGGACCGGGTCGCCGTCACGCAGGCGAAGGAGGCGGCGCTGCAGGCCGAGATCGACGCGGCCTCGAGCAGGATCCGCGCGCTCGAGCAGCAGGTCGGCGACGTCTCGCAGCGGCTCGAGCCGCTCGAGGACGAGCTGCGCCTTCGCGAGCTGAAGCTGAACCGGCTGAACGCGCTCTACCAGGTGCAGAGCCAGCAGCTCGCGTTCCTCCGCGCCCAGTACCAGACCGCGGTCGCGCGGATGAACGCCCGGCTGGTGGCCGCATACGAGACGCAGCCCCCGGACACGCTCGCGGTCGTGCTCTCCGCGCGGAGCTTCGGCGAGCTGCTCGACTCCTTCGACTACATCCGGGCGATCGCCGACTACGACCGCCGAGTCGTCGACGAGGTGACCTCGTCCAAGCGCCAGGTCGCCAAGGCGCTCGCTCGCACCCGTGCCGCGCGGGCGACCGTGAGCCGACAGGCGGAGGTGGTCGCCGTGCGCGTCCACCAGGCTCGGGTGCTCCGGGAGGAGCTGATCGCAAGCCAGGGCCGCCTCGAGGAGGCCAGGCGGCAGAAGAAGGTCAGCCTCGACTCCCTGTCCGCGTCGGAGCGAGCGGACGCGAGCGAGATCGACGCCCTGCAGGCCGTCAGCGCCAGCCTCGCTGCGAAGATCCAGGCCGCCCAGGCGCACTCGACCGTCCGCCGCGCCTCGTCGGCGTCCGGCTTCGTCTGGCCGGTGAACGCCGGTCTGACGAGCCCGTTCGGCTGGCGTTGGGGGCGGATGCACGAGGGCGTCGACCTCGGCGCCGCCTACGGGACGCCGATCCTCGCGGCGGCGGCGGGCACCGTCATCTACGCCGGGTGGATGGGCGGCTACGGCAACCTCGTGGTGATCGACCACGGCGGCGGGCTCTCGACCGCCTACGGCCACCAGTCTCGAATCGCCGTCGCCGTGGGGCAGGCCGTCGCCCAGGGTCAGGTGATCGGCTACGTCGGGTCGACCGGTCACTCGACCGGGCCGCACCTGCACTTCGAGGTGCGCGTCGACGGCCAGCCCGTCGATCCGCTCGGCTACCTGTAGCACCCACGGGGGAAACAGCCGGTTTCCCGCGTGAACCCCCTTCCCTGCGCCGTGTACCTCAGGTCCGCCGTGAGCCGCGCCCGCGCATGCCGGGGGCGCGGCGGCGGAAAACCCGGCAGAACGTCGCTGGTGAGTTCCTCGTTGCATCGGTGACCACGAATGCAAAGGGGGTATGACCGATGCTCGCACTGATCCTGGTGCTGCTGCTCGCAGCGCTGCTGTTCGGGGTCGGCTTCGCGTTCAAGTTCCTGTGGATCCTGGCTGCGATCGTCCTCGTCGTCTGGCTGATCGGCTTCGCCGCGCGAAGCGCCACGGGCACCTGGTATCGCTGGTGACGGGCGCGGGGGAGCCGGCGCCGGCTCCCCTCGCCTAGCTCGTCGGATTCCTGAGGACGTGCAGGTCCGGAAGGTTGCGGTAGCGCTCCTCGATGTCGAAGCCGTACCCGACGAAGAACTCGTCCGGAACGGTGAACCCGACGTAGCGCACCGGCAGGTCCTCGACGAGCCGCCGGTACGGCCGGTCGAGCAACGTCACCGCCGCCAGCGACCGCGGCCGGCGCAGGCCGAAGCTGCGGACGAGGTAGTGCAACGTCAGGCCGGTGTCGACGACGTCCTCGACGACGACGACGTCGCGGTCGCCGATCGGGAGGTCGAGATCCTTGATGAACCTGATCGCAGGAGTGCCGCCGGTCTGGTCCGACGCGTAGCCGGCCAGCTCGACGAAGTCGATCTGATGCAGGATCGGCAGCGCCCGGGTCAGGTCGGCCAGGAAGACGAAGCTCGCCTTCAGCGAGGCGACGAGCAGCGGCTCGCGCCCGGCGTAGTCGTCCGCGATCTCCGCGCCGAGCTCGGCGACCCGGGCGGCGATCTCGTCGGCGGACAGGTAGACCTCGCCGATGCGCTCGTCGCGCGGCTCGCGACGGGCCGATGCCGCAGGCGGGGAGGTCAGGAGGCGAGCTTCAGTCCGTATCGCTGACCCAGACGCTCGATGTCACGCTTGTAGAAGAGCTTGATGTTCACCTCGGGGTACCGCTCGCGCAGCTTGCGCAGCTTGCGGTTCTTGCGGGTGACGAGCGACTGTTTCATCACCGTGATCTCGAGGTAGAGGTTCTGCTCCGGCAGGTAGAAGTCGGGCGAGAACGCCTCCAGCACGCGGCCGTCCTCGTCTTCCTCGAGCACGAACGTGTGCGGCTCGTACAGCCAGGGGACGCCGTAGTAGTCGAGGATCTTGGCGCACTCGAGCTCCGCGTCGTTCGCGAAGTGCGGTGGCTCGGAGCCGCGATATGCCTGGAAATCGGGTATCTCCGACTTCACCACGGTCAGGATACCGGCCGGTCCGGACGCCCCTAGACTTCGGACATGGCTGAAAACGGCCGCTTCACGATCGCCCACATCTCCGACCTCCACTGCGGCGGGCCGTACTTCGTGCCCAACCTGATCGAGCGGGCGATCTCCGAGGTCAACGACCTCTCGCCCGATTTGGTCGTCTGCTCCGGCGACCTGACGACGTTCGGGTTCAAGCCCGAGTACATCCAGGCCAAGGAGTACCTGGACCGGCTGAACTGCCAGTCGCTCGTGGTGATCCCCGGCAACCACGACGCGCGGAACGTCGGGTACGTCCACTTCGAGGAGCTGTTCGGCGAGCGGAGCTCCGTCCTCCGGATCGACGGCGTGACCGTCGTCGCGATCGACTCGACCGAGCCCGACCTCGACCACGGCCAGATCGGACGGGGACGCTATGCCTGGATCGAGGAGCAGTTCGCGGACGACTCCGACCTCCGCATCTTCGTCCTCCACCACCACCTCCTCCCGGTTCCCGGCACCGGCCGTGAGCGAAACGTCGTCTACGACGCCGGCGACGCGCTCGAGTGCCTGCAGCGGGCGCGGGTCCAGATCGTCCTCTCCGGGCACAAGCACGTGCCGTATGCCTGGCGGCTCGAGAACATGTTCATCCTCAACGCGGGCACCGTGTCCTCGCTTCGCCTGCGCGGCAACACCCGGCCCTGTTACAACGTGATCGAGGTCGAGGGGGCGCACGTCTCCGTCTGGCGGCGCTACCCGTTCCACGGGCAGGAGCGGATCATCCAGTTCTCGACCGAGACGCTCGAGTTCGAGAAGTACACGGCGCGGATCGAAGGAGAGCTCTCGTCCCGGTCCTGAGCGCTCCACGCGCGGTCGCGGTCATCGACGGGGAGCACTATCCGCCGGTCGTCCGCGACGCGCTCGCCGAGCTGCCCTACGAGTTCGTCGGCGCCGTGCTCGCCGGCGGCACCGAGAAGCTTCGCGGGGACGAGGGCTACGGGGTCCCGCTCGCGGCCGGCATCGAGGAGGCGATCGCCCTCCACGGCCCGGACGTGGTCGTCGACCTGTCGGACGAGCCGGTGCTCGGGCCTCGCGAGCGACTGGGACTCGCCGGTCGGGCGCTCGCCCTCGGCGTTCCCTACGTCGGCTCCGACTTCCGCTTCGAGCCGCCCCGGCTCGAGCCCTATCCCGTCCCGTCCCTGGCCGTGATCGGCACGGGCAAGCGCGTCGGCAAGACGGCCGTCACCGGTCACGTCGCCAGGCTGCTCGCGCGCCGGCTGGACGTCGTCGTCGTGGCGATGGGCCGCGGCGGCCCGCCGTCGCCGGAGGTGGTGGAGAGGGCGCCGACGCTCGACGAGCTCCTCGAACGGTCACGGGCCGGACGCCATGCCGCCTCCGACCACCTCGAGACCGCCGTCGTCGCGGGAGTCCCGACCGTGGGCTGCCGCCGCTGCGGCGGCGGACTGGCAGGAGCGACCTTCGTCTCGAACGTGCTCGAGGGGGCGGGCCTGGCGGCGGCCCGCTCTCCCCAGCTGGTCGTCTTCGACGGCAGCGGCGCCGCGATCCCGCCGGTGGCGGTCGACGCCCGGATCCTCGTCGCGCACGACCTCGAGTCGGGCCTGAACGCCTACCGGGCGCTGGTCAGCACGCTCGTGGTGACCATGGACGAGCGCGTGGTCGCGCAGGCGGAGGCGCTCGGCCGGCGCGCGATCCGCTTCGACCTCCGCCTGCGCCCGCTGGAGCCGCTGGCGGGCCGCCGCGCGGCCGTGTTCACCACCGGGCCGGCGCGGACCGACCACCTGGAGGAGGTCGTGTTCGCCTCGCCGAACCTGGCCGACCGCGCTAAGCTGCGCGACGACCTGGACCGCCTCGACGCAGACGCGTACGTGGTCGAGCTGAAGGCGGCGGCGATCGACCTCGTCGCGGAGACCGCGGCCCAGCGCGGCGTCGACCTCGTGCTGGCGTGCAACGAGGTCGTCGCGCAGGAGCTGGACGAGGCGATCCTCGAGCTCGCCGAGGTGGCGACGGAGGCCAAAGCGGGCGACAATCTCCGGCGATGACCGAGCCGCGCCACTTCGAGCCCCTGCCGCTCGGCGGCGCGGGCGGGCTTCCCTACTCGCGCGGCCTGATGGCGCGCGCGCTCATGGCCGCCGGGGTCGGCGCGGTGCGCGCGTACGACCTCGCGCAGCGGGTCCAGACCGACCTCCAGAGGCGCGGGGCGGAGACGATCGACCTCGACCGGCTCGAGGCGCTCGCGCAGGACGTCCTCGGCGAGAACGAGGGCTCCCAGGTCGCCCGGCGGCTGCGTCGCCGCGAAGCGCTGCAGGAGCTCGATCTGCCGATCATCCTGCTGATCGGGGGCGCGACCGGGACCGGCAAGTCGACGGTGGCGACCGAGGTCGCCTACCGGCTCGGGATCACGCGCGTCACCTCCACCGACTTCGTCCGGCAGACGATGCGCGCCTTCCTGTCGAGCGAGTTCATGCCGTCGATCCACTACTCGAGCTTCGAGGTGCCAGACGAGGGCGCGGGCGGCGTGATCGACGGCTTCGTCGAGCAGACGCGGAACGTGCTCGTCGGCGTACGCGCCCTGATCGAGCGCGCGCTGCAGGAAGGCTGGTCGCTCGTCCTGGAGGGCGTGCACCTCGTGCCCGGGATGCTGCCGCCGATCGAGGGCGCGCTCGTCATGCAGTGCGTGCTGGCGATCGAGGACCGGGACCTGCACGAGTCGCACTTCTGGGTCCGGGACGCGAGCTCCGACGGGATGCGACCGGTGCAGAAGTACCTCGACGCGATCGCGGACATCCGGCTGCTGCAGGACTTCGTCGTCGAGCGCGCGCAGCAGGTCGGGGTCCCGGTGGTCGAGAACGCGAGCATCGAGCTGACCATCGGGACCGTGATGGAGCTCGCGCTGAGCAGCGCCGAACGCCACGTCCGGGTCTGATGGCGACCGGAGAAGCCGTCGAGAGGAGGGAGGCGGACGGGCCGGGGGCGGGGGAGCCCTGCCTGTGCGTCACGTTTCTCCGGGCAACCGAGCGGGCCGCTCTCGCCGGCGCGCGCTGGCTCGGGCGCGCCGACCGGGAGGGGGCGGAGGAGGCGGCGTTCTCCGGGATGTCGGCCGCGCTCGACCTGCTGCCGATCACGGGTCGCGTCGTGATCGGCGCCGGCGACGTGGACGGCCCGAACCTGGGCGGCACCGTCGGCGCGGGCGGGCCGGAGGTCGACCTGGCGCTCGACCCGCTCGAGGGGCGGGGAGTGGTCGCGCGCGGCGGCAACGGCGCGATCTCGATGATCGTCGTCGGCGATCCGGGGCACCTGCGCAAGCTGCCCGACATGTACATGCGGACGATCGCGGCCGGGCCGCGAGCCCGCGGCAGGATCAGCCTGCTGCGCCCCGTCGGAGAGAACGTCCGCGCGATCGCCGACGCCTTCGAGCGCAAGGCCGGCGACGTGACCACGATCGTCCTCGACCGGCCCCGCCACCACGACCTGATCGAGGAGATCAGGGCTGCGGGGGCGCGGATCAAGCTGATCCAGGACGGGACGGTGACGGCGGCGATCTCCGCGGCGATCCGCGGCACGAACGACCACCTCGCGATCGGAATCGGCGGGACGCGGCAGGCCGTGCTGACCGCCGGGGCGCTCCGCTGCCTCGGCGGCGAGCTGCAGGCGCAGCTCTGGCCGACCTCGAGGCGGGAGATCGAGGCCGCGCGCGAGTTCGGCATCGAGGACGTGGAGCAGGTCTTCACGACGGAGGACCTGGCCTCCGGCGAGATCATCGTCGCCGCGACGGGCGTCTCGAACGGCGACCTCCTCCGCGGCGTCCGCTTCCTGGCGGACAGCGCACGGACGCACTCGCTCGTCATGTGCACCCGGTGCAACTGGGTCCGCTTCGACGACGGCATCCACTTCTTCGCCCGCGAGCGGCGCGAGGAGGTTCGCCTCCTCGGCTTCTGAGCACGGGGCGGAGCGCGGCGTCCCTCGGCCGCCGGGGTACACTCGAATCGTGCCGACGAAGGAAGAAGTCGTCGAGGCGCTCCACCAGGTGGAGGATCCCGAGCTCGGGATGGACATCGTCGAGCTCGGCTTGCTCTACGACGTCGAAGTCGACGGCCCCAGGGTGAAGGTGATCCACAGCCTGACGTCGATGGGCTGTCCGGCCGGGCCGATGATCCAAGAGGACATCCACCGGGTCGCCTCCGAGCTCGCCGGCGTCGAGGACGTCGAGATCGAGCTCACCTGGGACCCCCCCTGGACGCCCGAGCTGATGTCCGACGACGCCAAGTTCATCCTCGGCTTCGGCTAGCCGGACCCGGTCGGAGGAGAGGCCTCCGAACCTGCGAACTTGCAGATGGGGCGGGCCTGCGGCCTGGGGGAGCCTCCACCACCCGAGGCGTCTCTCAGCCCGCCTCCCCCCGCACCGGGTCGGCTCAGCGCCTGAGGAACCGGTCTTCCGTCCCGACCGTGTCGAAGCCGAGCCTGCGGTAGAGATGCTGGGGCCAGTCGGCCGCGCTCGTGACGAGGAAGACGAGCCCGGCGTCCGTCGCAGCCTCGGCAGCGGCCGTGACCGCCGCGCGGGCGTAGCCTCGGTCGCGGTGGGCCGCGAGCGTTCCCACCTCCTCGACCTGCGCGATCGCGGGGTTGCCGGGATCCCGGTAGAGGTACGCGCGGGAGACGGGCGCGCCGCCGACCAGGACGGCGAACGCCCGCACGTCGATGACCCGGCGGAGGCGATCGGCGCGCGCCAGGATCTGCGCCACGAGGTCGTCGTCGGCGCCCCAGTTCCGGATGCTCGCCTCGTCCATCGGGCGCAGCCGGGCGGGGTCGATCTCCTCGGCGTGGACGCCCGCAGGCCGATCGGGCTCCCGTCGCCGGGCCATCACCAGGAACTGCTCGTGCTCCCAGCCGGCGCCGACGAACGGGGCGGACAGCCGCGCCGCCGTCGCCTCGTCGTCGACGTTGACCCGCCGGTGGGAGATCCTGAGCCCGCCCAGGAGCTGCTCCGCCTCCCGCGCCAGCTCCGGCACGCCGACGCCCGCCGGCAGAGTGTCGACCCGGACGAAGCTGCCGTCGTGGACGCGCGGCAGCGAGGGGGTGAGGAACGCCTCGCCCCAGGCGAGCGCGACGACCTGGTCGGCAAGCGCCCGCTCGTGCGAGCGCATGAAGGCGATCGCCCGGTCGCGATCGGCCCTGGACATGCCTACGCCGGGATCTGAAGCAGGATCTTCCCGAACTGCTCCCCTGCCTCGAGCCGCTCGTGGGCGGCGCGGCCCTCGGCCAGCGGAAAGATCGTGTCGATCACCGGGGTCGCCCCGGCCGCGACCAGCTCGTAGGCGCCCTCGAAGTCCTCGCGCGTCCCCATCGTCGAGCCGAGGACGTCGAGCTGCTTCCACCAGATGCGATGCAGGGCGGCGGCCGGGTTCGGGCCGGAGGTCGCGCCGCAGACGACGACCCGGCCGCGGGGCCGAACCGCGTCGAGCGACCGCTTCCAGGTCGCGTCGCCGACGGTCTCGACGACGACATCCGCGCCGGCTCCGGTCGCCTCCTTCACGGTCGCGACGACGTCCCCGGTCGCGTGGTTGACGGCGACGTCGGCGCCGAGCCCCTCCGCCTTCGCCAGCTTCTCGTCGCTCGACGAGGTGACGATCGTGCGTGCCCCCAGCGCCTGCGCGATCCGGAAGGCGGCAGTCGCGACCCCGCCGCCGATGCCCCAGATCAGCACCCATTCGCCTGGCTGGAGCCGTCCCCGGGTGACGAGCATCCGGTACGCCGTCTCGTAGACGAGCGGAAAGGCGGCGGCGTCCTCGAACGTTACGCCGGCGCGCAGCGGGTACACGTTGGTCGCCGGCACCACCGCGAGCTCCGCATGGACCCCCTGGGTGTGCTCGCCGATCACGTGGATCGTCCCGTCGTGCTCGAGCCCGGGGTTGATCACGACCGGCTGGGCGGGCTCGAGCCCTTCGACTCCCGTCCCGAGCGCCTCGACATGGCCGGACCCGTCGGCGCCGAGGATGCGCGGCTTGGGCACCGACGGCAGGCCCTTCCGCGTCCAGACGTCGAGGTGGTTGAGCGACGCGAACCGCATCCGGACCAGCACCTCGCCGGGGCCCGGCTCCGGGTCGGGCACCTCCTCGTAGCTGAGCACCTCCGGGCCGCCGTCCTCGTGGATGCGGATCGCCCACATGCGGCGATCGTATATTCGCCATGTGGGGAAGCAGGGGCTGACAGCCGGCGTGCTCGTTCTCCTGGCGGCGGGCTGCGGGGGCTCGCACCATGCCCGCGCGCAGCTGTCGCGCGCGGCGTTCGTCGCCGCGGCTGACCGGATCTGCGCGGACGCGGCCACCCACGGGAGCCGGGTGGCGCGCCTGGGGGCGCTCAGGCCGCCGGCGGCGGACGCCGACCTGTTCGCGCACTGGCTGAACGCCGAGCGCGACGCCCGCACCGCCGCCCGGTGGATCGCCGAGCGCACCCGGCCGAAGGGCGCCTCGCTCGCCCCGGACCTGGCCCTCCTGATCGCGGAAGGCAAGGTCGCCGGCTACGCGCGCCGGCTCGGCGCGCAGGCCTGCGCGAAGCGGACAACCGGCAGAATGCCGCCGTGAGCCTCAGCGCTCCTGTCGTGGTCGGGACTCGTCACCGAAGTGCGCCGGGTGGGTGCGGTGCAGGGACGCCCGGAGCGTCCACGCGCAGTGCGGCCGGACGCGACTGAGAACGGAGCAGCGCGCCGCCCTTCGCGCGCCGGAGGAACGGCCGCCCCCCGTCTCGGGAGGTCGGATCTGGAGCGTGCGGCCACGGAGCTCGGCATCGACGTGGTCGGCGCTGCTCCCGTCGCCCCGTACGAGGAGACGGAGCGCGCGATCCGGGAGCGGAAGCAGCGGGGCCTCTTCGCGGACATGCGGTTCACGATGGCGAAGCCCGAGGTCTCGTGCCACCCCGAGTCGCTGCTCCCGAACGCCCGCACGGTCGTCTCCGCGGCGCTCTGCTACTACGCGCCGGGGCCCGAGCTCGGGAAGCTGCAGGGGAGGCTGCCGCGGTACACCTGGTACGACGCGTATGCCGAGCTGCGGGCGAAGCTCGACGCGCTCGGGCGGCGGCTGGGCGGGTCGTACCGCACCCTCGTCGACGCCAACCAGCACGTCGACAGAGAGGGGGCGGCCCGCGCGGGGATCGGCTTCTACGGCAAGAACACGATGCTGATCACGCGCCGCCACGGATCGTGGGTCGTGCTCGGCACGCTGGTGACCGACGTCGAGATCGAGCCGTCCGAGCCGCTGCAGCTCGATTGCGGCAACTGCCGGCTGTGCATCGACGCCTGCCCCACGGGCGCGCTGGACGAGCCGGGCACGCTCGACGCGACGCGCTGCCTCTCCTACTGGACGCAGGCGCCGACCGGCATCCCGGAGGCGTACCGGGAGCGCCTCGGGACGATGGTCTACGGCTGCGACATCTGCCAGGACGTCTGCCCGTGGAACCGAGGCGTCGAGGGGCGCAGAACGGACACGCCGCCGCCCGAGGCGGAGCCGGTCGTGTCGCTCGTCGAGTGGCTGCGCGGCGACGACAAGAGCCTGAGGGAGCGCTACGACCGGCTGTACTTCCCGGGAAACGACGTCCGGTACCTCCGCCGGAACGCCCTCGTCGCGCTCGGGAACACGGGCGATCCGGACGGCGCCGCGCTCGCGGAGCCGTTTGTCGAGGGAGACGATCCGATGCTGCGCGAGCACGCCGCCTGGGCGATCCGGCGCCTCGAAGCGGCATGCTGAGCGAGCTCGAGCGGCTGCGAACGGGCGAGCGGTGGCTGGCGTGGGTCCGGCTCGGCGCCGTCCCGTTCGCAATCTTCCAGTCGGCAGTCAGCGGGCCCTATCCACCCGGGCGCGCCGCGTGGTCGTGGGTCACGACCGGCGTCCTCGCGGCCGGCGCTGTGGTCTTCCTCGTCCTCGCCAGGCGCGATCTGGCGCCCCGTCAGCTGACCAGGCTGGGCGCGGCGGCGCTGGCCTTCGACTTCGCGGTCGTGAGCTCGTTCATCCTCGCCCTCTCGTTCCAGAGGGGCACCCCGATCCGCCAGACGATGACGATCGTCCTGATCGAGGCTGCCTTCCGCTACGGGATGCGCGGCGGCCTCGGCCTCGTGGTCGTGAGCGTACCCGTGGTGGTCGCCTTCGAGTGGCTGCGGCACGACCATTTCGACGACCGCTTCCGCTTCGAGAACGTCACCCTGCAGCTCGGGCTGGAGGTGCTGATCGCCCTCGTCGTCGGCTGGCTCGTCCAGCTGCTGCGGACGGAGGCGCGGACGGCGGCGGTCCAGGCCCGCGAGGCGGAGCATTTCCGGGACCAGCTCGGGCGCCGCGCCGACCTCCTCGAGGCGGCGAACCGCTGCGCCCGCTCGCTCGGCTCGTCGCTCGAGCTCGACCGGGCGTTCGGCGCCTTCATCCGCGAGCTCCAGGGCCTCATCCCCTTCGACCGCACGGCGATCGTGCTCGCCGACGAGGGGCACATGCACGTGATGGCGACCGCCGGGGTCGGCCACGACCAGGTGCTCAACCCCGGTACGACGATGCCGAAGGGGGCGCTGATCGAGGAGATCATGCGAACCGCGGAGACGGTCTACCGGCGCGACCTGACCGACGCCCGGTACCCGGAGGAGGTCGAGCTCGCCCGGCTCGGGCTCCGGTCGCGCATCGTCTCGCCGCTCCTGCTCGGCGCCCGCCCGATCGGGATCCTCGCGATCCTCCGCTCGCGGCCGGATGCGTTCGGGCCGGACGAGATCGAGCTCGCGACCCTGCTCGGCCGCCTCGTCGCGACCGCCGTCCAGAACATCCGCTCGTACGAGGCCGAGCGCGAGACGGTCGAGGAGCTGCGGCGGCTGTCCGCGCTGCGGGCGGACTTCGTCTCGCTGGTCTCCCACGAGCTGCGCAGCCCGATGGCTGCGGTGATCGGAGCGGCGAGGACGCTGCAGGAGCGCTGGCGGGAGCTCTCGCCGGACCAGCGAACGTCGTTCCTGGCGCTGATCGGCGACGAGACGAGCAGGCTGGCGACGCTGATCGGCGACGTGCTCGACACCTCGAGGATCGAGGCGGGGACGTTCTCGTACTCGTTCTCGGACGTCGATCTCGCCGAGCTCGTCCGCGACACCGTCGCGACCGCGCGCGTCGGTCAGGACGAGGTCGAGGTGACGGCGAAGCTGCCCGACCGGATGGCGCCGGTCCGAGGCGACCGCGAGCGGCTGCGCCAGGTGCTGGTCAACCTGATCGACAACGCCGTCAAGTACTCGCCGCCGGGTGACGAGGTCGAGGTCTCGGCGTGGTGGAAGAACGGCCACGCGGGCGTGACCGTCCGCGACCACGGGCCCGGGATCCCGCGCGAGCAGCAGGGGCTGATCTTCGAGAAGTTCGGCCGCGCCAACGTCGGCGGCGGCAAGCCCGGAACCGGGCTCGGCCTGTTCATCGCCCGCTCGATCGCCGAGGCGCACGGCGGCTCGCTCGATGTCCGCTCCGCCCCCGGTCAGGGAACCGCCTTCACGCTCCGGCTGCCGCTCGAGGAGTGAGTCAGGCGGACGCCGGCGCGCGCATGCGCGTGACCCCGAGCTCACGGGCGAGCGCCTTCGCCCGCGCGGCGATCCGGCGGCGGAGCTCCGGCGGCTCGAGCAGCTCGGCCTCGCCGCGGTAGCGGAGGATCTCGCCGATCAGCCATTCCGTGCTGCCGATCTTCTGCTCGTTGATCGCCGCGCCGTCGGCGAGCGGCGTCGCGCCGCGCTCGACCTCCCAGCGCGCGACCGCGGGCGAGTAGAGCACGCGCGCGACGAGCGTGCTGGTCAGCACGCCCGGCTCGAACCCGTCACGCGGCTCGAACGTCTCGTCGGCGAGCGCGGCGCTGCGCATCCGGTCGAGGCGGAAGCTGCGCTCGTCGTCACGCGTGCGATCCCATGTGTGGACGTACCAGTGCGGAAGCCGCCGTTCGATCGTGTACGGCTCGACGAGGTGGGTCGTCGGCGTGCCCTCCTCCTCCTTCAGGTACTCGATCTCGACGAGCCGCCGGCTCCGGATCGCGTCGCTGAGCGTGGCCACCAGCCCTTCCTCCGCCTGGCCGACGCTGGGCTCGGGCGTCTGCGAGAGCTCGAACTCGCCGAAGGTCTCCTCGAGCTTCTTGCGCACGCGGTCGAGGGGGCGGTGCGCCTCCGCCGCGATCAGCGGGCCGACGAACTCCAGCGCGAGGCGGATCGCGCGCGCCTCCAGCGGGGTGAGCCTCGGCGCCGAGCGGAAGGTGTCGCCGAAGAGCTCCTTGTCGACGTGGACCTCGTCGCCGTGCAGCTCCGCGTACACGGCGTAGCAGCCGCCGCCGAAGTTGACGAGGTTGAGGAGAGAGAGGTGGTCCTCCAGCTCCTCGTGCGGGATCTGGAATCCCTCCACGAGGTCCTTTGC
>Ga0070741_10012433_pt1 | contig 15376 bp, 14 predicted proteins | sample Coa_R1_4_FD_66440 | JGI IMG/M metagenome (GOLD analysis project Ga0070741, IMG submission 66440) | Surface soil microbial communities from Centralia Pennsylvania, which are recovering from an underground coalmine fire - Coalmine... | ecosystem: Environmental > Terrestrial > Soil > Unclassified ... | reverse complement strand
CTCCGGATGATTCGTGATCACCGTGGTCACCCGCGGGTCGGCGATGAATCGCGCGAGGTCCCTCTCGTCGTCCACGGTCCACACCCAGGCCGGCACCTGGCGGCGTGCGCAGTAACGCAGCACGTTGAAGTCCGCGAGCTGCCAGTGGACGGCGACGAAGTCCGCACCGCACGCCCGGATCCTGCGGCCTGGAAACGCTTCTCCAAGACGGACCTGCAGTCTTCGCCATGGGGGCGCGCCCTTCAACTCGTCGCCGAGCGAGAGGCCGACTTCGACCTCCGGATGGCGATGCTTGATCGCCTTGACCACCACGTCCTCCGAGGTGATGACGAAGCGGTCGACGTGCCGGGCGCGCAGAGCCTCCACCACGTCGTCCTCGTACCCCGGCTCCTTCAGGTCCAGGTGCAGCCCCGCCCGGCCCGCCGCGATGTCCAGGATCTCCTCGCACGTCAGCGCTTCTGGCCCAAGCTCCGACGTCAGGTCGGCGTAGGCGAAGTCGCGAATGGGACGCCCCGACGCCGTGCAGTCGTCGTGACACACCATGGCCACCCCATCCCCGCTTTTGCGGACGTCGAACTCGATGAAGTCGACGCCCATCGCGATCGCCGCCGCGTATCGCTGGGCCGCCGACTGGCCCTCCCGCGGCGCACCGCCTCGGTGTGCGCTGATCAGCGGTTTCATTGCGGTTAAGTTAGTGCCGTGGCGGCGCTGCATCCGACGGTGGTCGTCACGGGTGCGACGGGTGCGCTCGGTTCGGCCGTCGCCGGCGTACTCGTCGGGCGCGGCGCAAGGGTCGTGCTCATGTCCCGGCCCTCGGACAGGCTCGATGCGCTGGCTGCTCGGCTTGGAGGGGCCGAAAAGCGCGTGAGCGTCGTACCGGTGGACCTCTCGTCGCCGGCCTCGGTGCGCGCCGCCGCACGCGAGCTGAACGGAGACGGTGGCCACGTGCAGGCGCTGCTGAACGTCGCGGCGGTGTTCGTGCCCACGTACAAGAAGACGCGCGAGGGCATAGAGGTGATGCTGGCCACCAACCACCTCGGGCCGTTTCTCCTGACTAACCTGTTGCGTGACCGGCTGCTGCGGGGAGGCCGTGTGATCACCGTGACCGCGCCCTCGAACACGCGAGTCGACCTTGACAGGCTCCTCGACCGCGATCGATTCAACGCGCTGCGCTCGTTCGCCGCGACCAAATCGGCCAACCTGATGTTCACGTTCGAGCTCTCGCGCAGGGCCAAACGCTGGGACGTGCGCGCGAACGCGTTCCATCCTGGCGTCCTCCGGTCCGGCCTGATGAAGGATGCCCCGCGAGCGGCTCGAGCGGCGACGCGTGTGTTCGGACGGCCGGCGGACCATGCTGCCGCGGATCTCGCCGACCTCGCCCTCTCGCCGGCGCATGCCGGGACGACGGGCTGGTTCTTCAAAGGCGCCCGCCGGATCGACCCGCCGAAGCACACGATCGACATCGGTGCTCAGAGCGTGCTCTGGAAACGCAGCGCGGGGCTTGTCGAGCTCGAATCCTTCGGTTTCTAGCGCTCGGCCGCCGAGAGCTGAAGCGCACGCGCCGGCGACTCGATACCGAGCTTTGTGTCGTCCAGCCGGTAGGTGAGCGCGCTTTCGACGCCGACGGTGCCCTCGACTCGCTGGATCATCCGGACGAGGAGGTTGCAGAGGCTCTTCGTTTCGAGCTCTCCGCTGAGGTCCACGAGGCCGTCGTGCACGCGCACCGTGACCGCCCTGGGGTCGATCGACAGCGTCTTCTTGATGACGTCGTCGACAACGTCCTTCCGGATCGAAGCATCGGTTCGCGTGAATGTCTTGAGCAGGTCGGCACGGCTGACTATCCCGATGACGGTGCCCAAGCGATCGACCACAGGCAGCCGCTTGACCGCCTCGCGATACATCAGGCGGGCCGCCTCGGGGATCGTGGCCGTCGGCGCGATCGAAATGGCCGGCGCAGTCATCGCCTCGCCGGCCGTCCGGGCCGTGGCAGCCCCGCCGTCGTCGGCCCAGCGGATGCCGAGAAACGGGCGCCCGACGCCGCGCTCACGTTCTTTGGCCAGCAGGTCGGCTTCCGAAAGGATGCCGAGCAACCTGCCACGTCGGTCGACCACAGGAACGGCGCTGACGTCGTGCGCCTGCAGCAGGCGGACACATGTCTTGAAGTCCTCCTCCGGCCCGACGGTGAGGACGTCCTTCGTCATGACGTCCGCGACTTTCCAGCTCATGATCCGATTCTCCACTCACATCAGGGCGGTGCCACGGGTACGACGTCCCGTTGCCAGTGGGGCTTTCGGCACGGGAACTCCTCACGTTTCCCGTGGACCATTGGCCCCATGCAGACCGTTGCGGACGTCATGACCAGCCCTGCCGTCACGGTTGGGCCGCATACGACTTTCAAGGACGCGGTCCGCCTGATGCGCAGCAAGCGCATAAGCGGCCTGCCGGTCGTGGACGGGAACGGGCGGGTGATCGGCATCGTTTCCGAGACCGACCTCTTGAACAAGGTCGAGAAGCGCGAGCCGGACACGTACCTCCTCGAATCGAGGCGCCACCGCCTGGACCGCGCGCGGGCGTCGGCGCTTGACGTTGCCAGCGCCATGACGACCGAGGTGGTGACGGTCGGCCCGGAATTCCCGATCGCCCTCGCCGCGCGGGAGATGCACACGCGTGGGATCAAGCGCCTTCCCGTGGTCAACTCGTCCGGCACGCTGCTCGGCATCGTGTCCCGCGGAGACCTTCTCACCGTCTTTCTCCGCACCGACCGCCAGCTTCGTGCCGACGTGAAGAAGGCGCTCGCCGAGGCGCAGGCGAAGCACGGGGGCCGAGCGTTGACAGCCAGGGTGGAATCCGGGGTGGTCATGCTCGAAGGTGCGTTCAAGGAGAAGAGTCGTTGCGACGCGACGGTGCGGGCGATCACCTCGATCGATGGCGTGATCGGCGTCCGCAGCCAGATGACCTACGACCGCGACGACACCCTGGTCGGCAGCCTGAGCTAGGTCCGCCGGCCGAAGCCCGAAATCCGGATTCCTCCACACGTCGTTCCGAATCCCTTCACAACTCGCTCACAACTCCGGCGAAGGATGAGAGCTGCACAAAGCAACCCTCGTTCACAAAGGAGTGAGTCGACATGAGACGCGGTTTCGGTTTGTTTGGCCTGGTGGTGGGAGTGATCCTTCTCGCCATCGTGGGCGTGGTCGCCTACAACATCGGCTGGTCGGACGGCGTGGGCACCCACCTGCCGGCGACAGCCGCCGGCGCACCCCCGTACTACTACTACGGCTACGGTCCCCACGCTTTTGGCTGGGGCTTCGGGATCTTCGGCTTCTTCTGGTTCCTGTTCGTCGTGTTCTGCCTGTTCTGGCTGTTCCGGCTGGCCTTCTGGGGCCGTCGTGGTTGGGGCGGCAAGTGGGGCTCGGGTCATTACGGACACGGCATGCCGCCTGGGATCGACCAGCGGATGCAGGAGTGGCACCGCCAGGCCCACGGCGAACAGCCTCCCGCCGCCGGGTCCGCCCCACCTCCGCCACCGCCCGACCAGCGCACGGTCTGACGGGCAGTGAACAAAACTAGGATGGTCGCCGTGGCCTACCTAGAGGTCCCCGCGGATTCATGGCACCGGCCATTGAATCCGTGGGGATAACCATCCTCGTCGTGGAGGACGAGCCGCGCATCGTGCAGCTCGTCCGCGACTACCTCGAGCACGGTGGCTTCACCGTGCTCACGGCCTCCGACGGCCGCGCGGCGCTGCGCACCGCTCGCACGGGCCGCCCGGACCTGGTGGTCCTCGACCTCGGCCTACCCGGCCTCGATGGACTCGACGTCGCACGGTCGCTGCGGCGTGAAGGCGACGTTCCGATCATTATGCTGACCGCACGCGCCGACGAGTCCGACAAGCTCGTCGGCCTCGAGCTCGGGGCCGACGACTACCTGACCAAGCCTTTCAGCCCGAAGGAGCTCGTGGCGCGGGTCCGTGCGGTGCTCCGGCGCGCCGAGGGTTTGCGCGCGCCGTCGGAGGTGATCCGCGTCGGCAGCGACGTCGAGCTGGACGAAGGCCGCATGGAGGCCCGCTTCGCCGGCCGCCGGGTCGAGCTGACCAAAAGCGAGTTCCAGATCCTGGCCGCGATGGCCCGGCAGCCGGGCCGCGTGTTCACGCGCTCCCAGCTTCTGGACGCCGTGCGAGGCGTCGCGTTCGACTCGTATGAGCGCGCCATCGACGCGCATGTCAAGAACATCCGCAGGAAGATCGAGCGCGACCCCCACGCTCCACGCTACTTGCTGACCGTGTTCGGCGTCGGCTACCGGTTCGCCGAGCCGCCCGAACGGTGAATTGAGCCGAGACTGGGGCCCGCCCCCCTCACGCCGGCCGCCGTGGTGGCCGGAAGGCGAGCCGTTCCCACCTTACAGGCGCATGCGCGGCGGACCGCCGCACTTCCTTCGCTGGATCGGCTGCCTGTTCCTGATCGCTCTCGGCGTCGCCGCCCTGGCCGGAGGATTCGCGGGCGCGGCCTTCGGACGTTACGGCTTTCACCCGTTCGTCCTGTTTCCGATCGTCCTGCTGATCGTCATCGCCGCAGTCGTGTCGAGCGGCATGCGCCGGGTGACCCGGCCCATGAGCAACCTGGTGGATGCCGCGCGCCGCATCGAGTCCGGCGACTACTCGGCCTCCGTTCCGGAGTGGGGCTCGAGGGACGCGCGGTCGGTGGCGCGCGCGTTCAACTCGATGTCCGCGCGGCTGAAGACCATCGACGAGCAGCGCCGCAGCTTTCTCGCCGACGTGGCGCACGAGCTGCGCACGCCCCTCGCCGTCATCCGCGGCCAGGCCGAGGCGATCTCCGATGGCGTCTATCCGGCCGACGCTGCACACCTGGGACCGATCCTCGACGCGACTCAAACGCTGGAGCGCCTGGTCGAGGACCTGCGGACCCTGATCCAGACCGATGCCGGCAGCCTCGTGCTGAACAAGGAGCCCACCGACCTTGGTGTCCTCGCGCACGATGCGGTGGAATCGTTTCGCTCGCAGGCGGAGAGCGCGGGCGTAACCCTCCACACCGAGGTGAAAGGCGAGATCGTTCTCCTCGAGCTGGATCCCGCGCGGATGCGACAGGTGATCGGGAACCTGCTTTCCAACGCGATCCATCACACGCCGGCCGGCGGCACGATCACGGTCACCGTCGCCTCGAGTCCTGGACAGGTCACCCTGAGCGTCTCCGATACCGGCGAGGGGATCCCCGCGGAACTGCTGCCTCACGTGTTCGAGCGGTTCGTCAAGGGGCCGACCTCCACGGGAAGCGGGCTCGGCCTCGCGATCGCGCGCGACATCGTCGCCGCGCACGGAGGGACACTCGAGGCGACCGGCGGCCTCGCCCGTGGGGCGACCTTCGTGGTCAGTCTCAGGACGGCGTGAGGGACGCGCTCCGAGTCACGACGTTTCCCGAGTGGTGAGCAGGGCATGCGTCCCGCGGCGGCCGCTTCGTGCACCTGGTCTCCGTGTACTTTGGCTGGGGGGAAAATCGAGATTGGTCAGCTACGTACTGGATTTCGAGGGCATCGGCCAGGCGCAGGCCGCGGTCGTCGGCGGCAAGAGCGCGAACCTGGGAGAGCTCTCGCGAATCGAAGGCATCCGCGTGCCGCCCGGCTTCTGCGTGACGACAGACGCCTTCCGTCGGGTCATCGCGGTAGCGCCGTCGATCGACGATCGGCTCGAAATGCTGTCACGCCTGAACCCGGATAACCGGGAGGTCATCCGCACGCTCAGCGCGGAGATCCGCGAGATCTTCGAAGGCATCGCCATCCCGGACGATCTCGCGGAGGCGATCACCCAGTCGGTCTCGCGGCTCGGCGCGCGGGACGCGTACGCCGTCCGCTCGAGCGCGACAGCTGAGGATCTGCCGGCGGCTTCGTTCGCGGGCCAGCAGGACACGTACCTGAACGTCGTGGGCTCGGCGGCCGTCCTCGAGCACGTCCGCCTTTGCTGGGAATCCCTCTTCACCGAGCGGGCCGTGACCTATCGCCTCCGCAACGGGTTCGACCAGCGGAAAGTCCTGATGGCCGTGATCGTGCAGCGCATGGTCTTCCCGCAGGCGTCCGGCGTCCTTTTCACGGCCGACCCCGTGACCTCAAACCGGAAGGTCGTCTCCATAGAGGCGAGCTTCGGCCTCGGCGAGGCCCTGGTGTCAGGCCTGGTGAACCCGGACGCCTACAGAGTGCGCGACGGCGAGATCGTCAGCAGGACGATCGCCAACAAGCGGCTGGCCATCCACGCCTCGCCGGCAGGCGGAACCCACGAAGAAGCCATCGACCCCGAGCGGCAGCAGAAGCCCGCATTGACCGATGCGCAAGTCGTGCGACTCGGGCAAATTGGACGCCGGATCGAATCGCATTTCGGCCGTCCCCAGGACATCGAATGGTGCCTTGCCGATGACGACTTCCAGATCGTCCAGAGCCGGCCGATCACCACCCTCTTCCCCATCCCAGCGGCCGGCGACCAGCAGAACCACGTGTATGTGTCGGTCGGCCATGCCCAGATGATGACCGACGCCATGAAGCCCCTCGGGCTCTCCCTTTGGCAGTTGACCACGGCCCGGCCGATGTTCGTGGCCGGCGGCAGGCTGTTCGTCGATGTGGCCACGGAGCTGGCGTCCCCCACGAGCCGAGCAAACCTTTTGGAGGTCATCGGGAAGGGCGATCCGTTGACCAGGGACGCGCTGGAAACGATCGTCGGGCGCGGCGACTTCATCCCGTCGCTCCCCGATGGCGCTCCGGCCGCGCGGCCGGCGGGCGCCAGGCAAGCCCCGATCGAGACAGATCCCACGATCGTGACCGCGCTGATCGAGCGCACAGAGGCTTCAATTGCCCAGCTGAAAGCCGACATCCGCGAAAAGTCCGGTCCCGCTTTGCTCGATTTCATCCAGGCGGACATCCAGGAGCTGCGGCGCCTCCTGTTCGATCGGCAGAGCCACCAGGTTTTCATGTCGGCGATGGAGGCCACGTGGTGGCTGAACGATCACGTGCTGGAATGGCTGGGCGAGAAGAACGTGGCCGACACTCTGACGCAGTCGGTCGCCAACAACGTCACGTCGGAGATGGGCCTGGCGCTACTGGACGTCGCGGACGTGATCCGCCCGCACCCGGAGGTGGTGGCTTTTCTGCAGGGCGTCGATGGCGAGGATTTCCTCGACCAGCTCGACAAGCTGGCCGGCGGGCGCGAAGCGCGCGACGCCATCCAGGCGTTCCTGGACAGGTACGGCATGCGGTGCGTCGGGGAGATCGACGTCACCAGGCCTCGCTGGAGCGAACGCCCTTCCACGCTGCTGCCGGTGATCCTCGGCAACGTCAAGAACTTCGAGCCGGGCGCCGGCGCTCGGCGTTTCGAGATGGGACGCCAGGAGGCGTGGACCAAGGAACACGAGGTGCTGGAGCGATTGCGCGCCATGCCCAAGGGGGAGAGCAAGGCCGACGAGACCAAGCGGATGATCGATCGCGTCCGGACCTACATCGGGTATCGGGAGTATCCGAAGTACGGAATGGTCGGCCGCTACTTCGTCTACAAGCAGGCCTTGCTGGAGGAGGCCGAGCGTCTCGTGCAGGCCCGAGTGCTTCGCGAGAAGGAGGACATCTTCTACCTCACGTTCCAGGAGCTCCACGAGGTCGTGCGCACGAACCAGGCCGATGCTCAGCTGATATCGCGCCGCAAAGACGAGTTCAGGTCATATCAGGCGCTGACGCCGCCACGGGTGTTCACGTCGGATGGCGAGGTCGTCGCCGGCTCGTACCGGCGCGACGATTTGCCGGCCGGTGCGTTGGTCGGCGTGCCGGTTTCCAGCGGGACCGTCGAGGGGCGAGCACGCGTCATCCTCGACATGGCGGAGGCCGATCTCGAGCCGGGCGACATCCTGGTGACGGCCTACACGGACCCAAGCTGGACGCCTCTGTTCGTCGCGATCGCCGGGCTGGTGACGGAGGTCGGCGGATTGATGACCCATGGCGCGGTCATCGCGCGGGAGTACGGCCTGCCGGCCGTCGTGGGCGTCGAGCAAGCCACCCGGTTGATCCGCGACCGGCAACGGATCCGCGTCAACGGGACGAGCGGGTTCGTCGAAGTCCTGACTTAGCCTCGCGAGGGATCGACGCGATATGTCCTAGCCGAATCCCCTGAATATCCCGTCGTCGTTGACACTGTCGGCGAACTCGGAGAAGTCCATGTTTGAGAGGCTGAGGTTGTTCTCGACAGACCACATCGCAGCGGGCACCACCCTGAAGGTTCTCCCGGGTTCATCGCTGACATCTACGACGAGCACAGGATGCTCCGGGTGAGTGATTGCTTCGGTGTCTACGACGAAGAAGAAAGTGCGAAAGGGTCCGCTTTTGGCCAGCTCCACCAGCTCGACCACTCCTCGGTTGGCGAGCACCGGGTCGTCGTAGTACGCGACGTAGGCGCGAAAGCCATCGTTGTTCGTCGCCTCGATCCGTCGGCATAGCTCCTTCCACGCCCCCTGACTGGAGTAGTCCGTGCGAATAACGAGGCTCTTGTCGGTTTCCGGAAGGCCAAGCATTTCGCTGAAAGTATGGAAGCGTCCAGCAGAAGGCGACGCCCGTAAACGCCGACGGCGGGTGGTGACCAGGAGCGAAGGAACTCAGAACCTCCGATTGGTTGACTCGAGGATCTCCCCGGGCCTCTCCGGGCCGATAGGAGCATCCGCCACGCGGCCAATATGCCAGTTCGCCGTCGTTGATCAGGAAAGCGTGGGGAGCGAATTTGTAGCTCGAGCCATGCTGAAGCTGTGCTCGCCGTGAATCGGTGTTGTCCCGGCTGTCTCGCCACGGGCATTAAGTCCGTTCGGGTACAGGACTCGTAGCACTTACCTGCAGAGCCGATTTGGACGAACCTTGAGTCGGCGACATCGGACTGCCTAACGCCGTGTGGTTGCGCTGGGGTTGAATCCGAGGCCGGGAGGACTGTGATGCAACAGCAATCTGGGGTGGAAATCGCGCCAAGGCCGGTGCCTGAGGCAAAAGCGAATACACAGTTGCGCGAATCTGCTCTCAAAGCGGAGAGGCAAGAAACGATCAAGCCATACCGAGGAAACGCGATCGCCGTGGGAATTCTGTTCATCGCATGCTCTGCGACCGCCATTCTCAGTGCTGTCCCATTGGGTTCGACTCTCGACGGTTCGGACTATCTCCGCAAGTTGGCGGTAAGCGGCAACGGCGTGGTCCTGACAGCGCTTATAGATTTCGTCTGGGCTGCAACCGCTGCGGGCATCGCCATAGGACTGTACCCGGTGCTCCGAAAGTACAACCGTTCTCTAGCTCTTGGAGCCGTTGTAGGCAGGACGGTCGAGGGGATGCTCATCCTGGTCGGGGCCGCCAGCTTGCTGGCGTTGTTCACGCTGAGCCAGGGGGCAGGCGCGGGCACATCACCCTCATATCAGGCAGTCGGAAGCGCGTTACTCGCGGTCCGCAATTGGGGCCAGGACTTCCTCATGAGCCTCTCGTTTGGCACCGCAGCCTTGATGTACTACTACTTGCTGTACAGGTCGAGACTCGTGCCTCGGTGGCTGTCGGGCTGGGGCCTGATCGGAGCCGGGCTGTCCATCGGATCGACCGTGTACGCGGGCTTCACGCAGGAGTTCGGCTTCACCACGGTCAATCTGGTAGCCAACGTCCCAGGCCTGCTCCTGCAAGAGATGGTGCTGGCGGTCTGGCTGATCTTCAAGGGCTTCAAGGCGTCGGCTCCGGCTTCTGCAGCCTCTGCCGGTTTGCCGGGAGGACGGTCATGAGAGCAGTCGTCTGCACGGGATACGGTCCTGCCGATGTTCTCGAGCTTCAACAGGTGGAGAAACCCGTTCCAAAGGATGACGAGGTGCTGATCAAGGTGTACGCGACGACAGCGCACCGTGGGGACGTGAGGATTCGAAGCTTCGATGTCCCTCGGGGACAAAGGTTCATGGCGCGACTGGTCCTTGGCTTCACTCGCCCGAAGAACCCGATTCTCGGGATGGAGCTGGCCGGAGAGGTCGAGTCGGTCGGCAAGGATGTGACGCTCTTCAAGCAGGGCGACGAGGTCCTTGCATTCACCGGTTGGGGCCTCGGTGCCTACGCCGAGTACGTATGCCTGCCAGAGAAGCCCAAGAAATCGGCCGCGAAGGACGGGATGGTGGCGATGAAGCCGGCCAACATGACCTTTGAGGAAGCCGCTGCCGGCGTCGCAACCGGAGGGGTCACGGCTTTGCGTGTCCTCAGAAAGGCGAACATCGAAAGCGGGCAGAAGGTTCTGATCTACGGAGCCTCCGGAAGCGTAGGCACCTATGCAGTGCAACTCGCAAAGTCATTCGGGGCGGACGTCACCGGGGTGTGCAGTAGCGCCAATCTGGAGATGGTGAGATCTCTCGGGGCCGACAGGGTGATCGACTACACGCAGCAGGACATCACCCAGGGCGACGAGACCTATGACGTTGTCTTCGATGCCGTAGGCAAGCTCTCGTCCTCACAGGCGAAGCGACTCTTGAATAAGTCAGGCGTCTATCTCAACGTCAACAAGGACTCAGGTTCTGGAGGTGGGACTCCCGACGACCTTGCCTTCCTCAAGAAACTCATCGAGACCGGGAAAGTCCGGACGGTCATTGACAGGCTCTATCCGCTGGAGGAGATCGTCGAGGCCCATAAGTACGTAGAAAAGGGGCACAAGAAAGGACACGTGGTCGTTACCGTTGCCCCGCAACCGAACATCCTCGGAACGCTGGACGAGAAGGACAGGTCCAAAGCGGACGCTGACGTCGCACCGAAGCGCGAGCTCCAGCCGGCGAAGATCTGAACAGGCAAAGAAGACGCCGATGATGCGCGATGCGTCATCGGCGTCGTTCTGTCAGTCGGCCTCTTGACCTCGGTGATCGACAGATAACCCCCGCTGCATCGCAAGGCGAGCCGGGCTTCGCTGTCGCGAGATTGAAGTTGAGCTGGCGGATCTTCAAGCGCATGGACCGGCGATGTTGAAGTCACCGCCGTAGAACCCCGCGTTTGGCACCTGGACGATCCTCGTGAGCTCTCGCCAAGCCGCCGAAAGCCAGATCCAGCCCGACGATCCTTTGAACCAAACGCCATGAATGTCAGCCGCGGCTGGGGTCATGGAGTCCTGAGTCGTAAAGAGAAACAAGCGCTGCGTAGCCTCTGATCCCGTGACAAGGTCTGTTTCATGGTCATCCCCGAATACTTCGATCAGCGGATCGCCTTGCATGTCAGATCCGACGATCGAGATCGCTGCGCCGAGTTTGTGGACCCAAGGCGTGGCTACACCGGTCGTGAGGTCGAGACGAACGAGCAGATTCGGCGCAAAGCCGCCCATAGCCGGCCGGGGATGTGGATCGGCTGGATCGAAGCCGGTCGACCAACCGAAGCCGCCGAACACGCTCCATGGGCCGGAACCTTTCGTGAGTTGCCGGAGGGCGGCCGTCTCTGGATTCAGCAGCCAAATTCCTGGTGCGTCGAGGCTGCCTACGTAGATTCCTGCGGTCTCGAAGTCCAGGACGAACCAGTTGCCGGCGACAAGCACCCTGTCGGCTCCGGTGGCCACGCTGACGAGGTGAAGTTCAGCAATTCGGCCATCCGAGAAGCTCTGCGAATAGGCATAGGTGGCGCCGTCGGGCGAGACGGACTTGCTGCCGACCGGAAGCCACCGCGAGAACGCCGCGTCAAACATCGTGCCGGCTCCGCCGCCTTGCTGCATCCCCCCTGCTATGTCGCCGTATAGGTATGGCGACATGGTCGTGCGCCACAAGTACTGCGAGTGGTCATAAACGAGCGCGCCTTCGGGGACTTCCACAAGACTCCCGTCCGGGACGCTGAGAATGGCCGCCTGACGATTCTGCGCATCGTTCTCCAGCCAGCCAATCGGCATTTTGCATGTCGATCCAGTACCGGCGAGTGGACTTGCTGTCGAACTGTGTGGGGCCGTAGGCGACGTCTCCAGCAGGTCGGGTGAGCTCGACGCCAGGCGTGCGGTCCCGGTCGGGGCCGCTGCTGACGGCGTGCCGGTCTGGCCGCAACTCGCCATCACGATCATGAAGACGACCGCTCCGACGCGATTGGCTCCCGGCATCAGCTTGTTGACGGTAACGGGCAAAGACGGCGTTGGTTACCCGGTGGAATCCAGACCCACCATTTGTGCGTTGCGCGAGCCGGATCCGCCAGGCAACGCGGCTCTGTGGAAGTCTCGGAGGAGGCGACCCGCCGTTCTCAAACGGGCGCACTGACGAGCCGCCGGCGTGAGTCGGGGGCACCCATCGCGTAAACGCTGAAGGCCGATTCTGGATTCAAAAGTGGAGCGGGAGACGGGGTTCTACGCCCCGAGTACCAAGCGCGCTGTCCAGTTCAGCTACCGGCTAGGCTGACAATGTCAACCCGTTCAACTTGTCCCGGCCGAGACAACGAGTGACCCGGGTGGTCGCCCGTGACAGGGCGCTCGCCTGACAGTCACCGGCAAGCTGGCTACCGTAATTAGTTATCCCGTGGTGGGCCCGATGCCAGTTGGGTCGCAGAGAACGGGAACTTGCCAGTATCGCCGACTTGATCGCCCAGCCACGCCGCCGATCCGGGCAAAGGAATCTGGTAGCCGCTGCTCTTGCCCCACAGCGCTGTCAGCATTTACAGCTAGCCCATTGGTCTGCAACCAGCGGCCCCCAAGCCCGGCCGAGTCGCCCCGCTCCATGGCCGCACCGCAGAAAGTACATTGGCTGCAGCGCGAACCGGTCGGCCGGCTTGGTCAAAGCGCCTGGGCGGCCGTCGAGACACACGACCGTCGCTAAATCTCGCTTGACAATTCCGTTAACTGAGAGCAGCATGCGGCTTGTTCCGGCTCGCGTTTCGGGGGCGCCTTTGAGGGGTTCGGCTGGGCATGCTTTACTCCGCGCTGCTATCGGTCATTCAAGTCTCGCTCAGCTTGCTGTTCCTCTCGTCGATCGTAGGAAAAGGGCTAGATTCTGCTGACTTCGTCGCGGCCCTAAGGCTCACAAATCTACCGCTTGGCGTCGTCCCGGCGGTTGCTGCGCTCGTGATCGGATGTGAAGCCGTTTGCGCCATCGGTCTGGTGCAGGGACAATCGCCAATCGTACCTGTCTCGTTCACCATCGCGACTGGACTATTCGCGACGTTTGCGGCATGGGCCGGCTGGATGAGTCGACGGAGACCCGGGATGAGGTGCGGCTGTTTTGGCTCATCCGGCGAGACTCTAGGCACTAAGAGCGTAATTCGAAACATAGTGTTGCTGGCGGCCGCAACTACTGGGCTGATGCTGTGGGGCAAAGGGCATTCATTCCTGCCAGCTCCATCACTGGCATACGAGGCATCCCTGCTTGCCATGGTGTTGCTGGTGAGCCTGAGCCAGGCATTTTGGAGAGCGCGACCGGCTCTGGTCCTCTCGCTGAGGGACGCGCTGGGATCAGGTGCGGAGGATCGATGATGAGCGAGATGTTCTGGATCAGCTATGCGCTTCTGTGGGTGCTCGTTATTTTCATGGCGGCTCTGTTGTTACTGGTGTACAGGCATTTCGGCTTGATGGCGTTGGGAACGGTCGACGGGGTCCAGCGAGACGGCTTGCCAGTTGGCGTCGTCGCCCCATCATTCACCGGCATGTCCGCATCGGATGAAATCAAGGATTGGCCTGGCCCGCACCCACTTGGAGTTCTCTTGTTCGCAGCACCTGGCTGCGAGCCATGCGCCAAGGTCTTGCCGCATGTTCAATCGCTGCAGCAGTTGGCGCCTGAACTAAGTGTGACCGTCGTCGTAGCGGGTAGTTCGGAGAATGCGACACTGATCGCGAACAAGTACAAGCTCACCGGCGACTGCTTAGCGGATAGGGGCACCGACGTCTTCGGAAAGTTCAAAGTACGTGTGTCGCCGTTTGCATTCGTTGTCGATCGAGACGGAAGGATCAGGGCCAAGGGGTTATGCACAGATCCGTTCCGTCTTCGTGATCTGCTCGATGCAGGAGGCTTAGCTGATATAGCGCGCCGTCTTGATGCCACGATCGCGCGTCCACCGACAACGTTCTTGGCAGCTAGTAATGGGGTGAGCTAAGCAATGGATTCGTTGCTAACGCGTTCTGGCGAGGGTGTCGCGCGTCTGATCGGTCGGCGCCATTTTCTAACGAAGATCGGCGTCGCAGCGTTTGGTGCGGTGGCAGCGTCAGCGGCAGGAATGACTCTGTTTCCTACGCGGGCGAGTGCCAGTATCTGTTCGAATTCCAGCCCGGCTTGTGGTTGCACGCCGCCGAACAGAACCTTCTGCAACACGATCAATTCGAGCTATTGCTCGGGCTCGTCTTGCGCAGGGGGCTGTCAGTACTGGTATCACTATTGGCCGAATAACGCTTGCTGGTGCACTCAGACATGCTGCAATTCGAACCATCAGCTCGTTTATTACCAATGCTGTGACTGCACATGCGGTACAACGAATTGCGGTTGCAGTCAGCTGGTCAACACCTGTGCACCCATATCAGTCGGGCCTGACGGCATACCCCTCTATGGGACCTGCTGCTAGATCGGTAGTCGATGTGGCCCGTGTGGATTTCGCTTTCATGTGTCGCAGGGGTGCTCGCAGCTCACTCACCTTGAACGGTCAACATGGCCATGGCCATGTCCTTCCTCGGTCGAGGAGATCGTCTTAGAGCACTCAGCAGTGCGCTAGCCCACTTGGCCGGCGCTGCGCTCGGAGGTGCCGCTATCGGACTGCTCATCGCATTTATCGGCCGATCATTACCGCTGGAGGTCCGCGATGTGATCGCTGTGTGCGGATTGTTTTTGGCGCTGGTTCTTGCCTTGCGACCAGGTACTCGCACGATTGGCTTGAGCCGCCAGGTCCCGCGGAATTGGGCGTCATGGATCCCGGCAGAAGGCGGGATGTTCCTATGGGGTATGCAACTCGGCTTTGGAGTCACGACGGTGATCCAGTACTCATCCCAATTGGCCCTGTTGGCAGCGATGGTCTTACTCCCGGTTCAGGAGGCGGCAGCCGCTGGCGCTGCCTTTGGCTTTGCTCGGGAGTTTCCGACCTTTTTGGCCTTTATGCGGCGCTCCCGCGAACCGGATCGATATATGGACTTGCTCGAGCGCTGGCGTCATCAGACAAGCGGAATGAACCAGGCGGTCACGTTCGCATTCGTCGCTGTGTTTGCGGTCGGCGTCGTGATCCTAGGACGGCTCCCCTGAAGCGCGGCTTGGCCGTGGCCATATTCGTACTTGGCATCTCTATCCAGCCGGGTTGTAACCCGGCGGGCCTGTCGCCAAAACCGTCGGCCACGCCCGCTGCTTGGGATCGATTGGAGGAGCGCCCGCTCCGGTTTGCCTCGACGGGCGCGACAGCGACGTGTCCTGCCAGTTCGTCA
>Ga0070741_10012432_pt1 | contig 15376 bp, 12 predicted proteins | sample Coa_R1_4_FD_66440 | JGI IMG/M metagenome (GOLD analysis project Ga0070741, IMG submission 66440) | Surface soil microbial communities from Centralia Pennsylvania, which are recovering from an underground coalmine fire - Coalmine... | ecosystem: Environmental > Terrestrial > Soil > Unclassified ... | reverse complement strand
GCCGGCGACGTGGTCCTGGGGGCGGATGTCGACGTCGACGTCGGGGTCGGTGCCGTAGTTCTCCACGCTCCAGCCGACGTCGGCGAACCAGAAGGCGTACTCCGGCTGGGTGGTGAGGCTGCCGTCGACCAGGGCGTGGCGGGGGGAGATGCCGATCACGCCGCCCCAGGTGCGCTTGCCGACGACGGGGCCGAGGCCGAGCAGCTTGAAGCAGTGCGTGAAGATGTCGCCGTCGGACCCGGCGTGCTCGTTGGTCAGGGCCACCAGCGGCCCGGCCGGGGAGTCGGCCGGGTAGGGCTCGGGCTCGCCCCAGCGGCTGACGTCGTAGCCGATGCGCCGCCGGGCCAGCTTCTCCAGCACCAGCTGGGAGACGTGGCCGCCGCCGTTGAAGCGGACGTCGACGATCAGCGCCTCGTGCTCCACCTCGGCCAGGTAGGAGCGGTGGAACTCGGCGTAGCCCCGGGCGCCCATGTCGGGGACGTGGACGTAGCCGGCGCGGCCTTTCGTCAGCTCGTGGACCTTGGCCCGGTTGGCCGAGACCCATTCCCGGTAGCGGGCCGGGCGGTCGTCGCGCAGCGTCGACACGACGACGGTGCGCCGCGCTGCGCCGTTGAGTCCGGGGCCGTCGGCTTTCGGGCCGGCCGGCCGGGCCACGGTCAGCTCGACGGCCAGCCCCGCCTGGTTGACCAGCAGGGAGGCCGGGGTCGTGACGTCGTCGACCGGGCGGCCGTTGACGGCCAGCAGCCGGTCACCGGGGGCGATGCCGACACCGGGCGCCCGCAGCGGTGAACCGGCCTCCGGGTCCCAGGGGTCGCCCTCGACGATGTGGGTGAAGCGCCAGGCGCCGGCCCCGTCTCCATCGGCTTCGGGGTCCCAGGCCAGATCGGCGGCCAGGTGGCCGATGAGGTAGGCCGGGGCCGGCCGGTAGTCGCCGCCCAGCTCGTAGGCGTGCGACGTGCCGAGCTCGCCCTGCATCTCCCACATCAGGTCGGAGAACTCCAGGCGGGTGGCGACCTTACCGACCAGCGGCAGGTAGCGGTCGAGGACCAGCCACCAGTCGACGCCCGACATGTCCTCGGCCCAGAAGTGGTCGCGCTGGAGGCGCCAGGCCTCCTTGAACATCTGCATCCACTCGCGGCCGGGATCGACCGACACGCGGACCCGGTCGAGGTCGAGCCACCCGCTGCGGCGGCTGGCGCCGTCGTCGCTGTCGGGCGGCTTCTCCCCCGCTTTGACGACCCGCAGCCGGCGGCCCGAGCGGTAGGCCAGGGTCTGGCCGTCGCGGGACACCTCGAAGCCGTTGATGCCGCTGGCCAGCACGTCGTGGCGCTGCTCGGCCAGGTCGTAGACCTCCAGCGTCCCCCGGGGGCCGGCGCCGCCGGAGAACGAGTCCCGCCCCAGGCTGCCCTGGACCGGCCAGGAGGTGAACAGGATCTTGCCCTTGATCCCCGCCACCTGGGAGTAGCGGCCCTCGGGGACGGGCACCGGCACGACCCGTTCGCCGATCCCGTCGAGGTCGATGCGCAGCGGCGCCGGGCCGGCCGGCGGCCTGGCGCCGTCGCCGGTCTCCCGGGCCGGGGTGGCGCTCCTCCCGGCGGCCTTCTTCCCGGCTGCCTTCTTGGCCGGCGCCGCTTTGCGGGCGGCGGAGGGCGGTTCGGCGGGCGGCGGGTCGGCCCGGCGGCCGGCGTCCGCCGGTTTCGCCGCCGCGCCCATCCCCCGGGGCTTGGGCACGAACGGCGAACGCTCGCCGGCGCCGAGCGTGACGAGGTAGGGGCGCACCGCCCGGGGGAAGCCGAGGTCGAAGTAGAGGGCGTCGTAGACGGGGTCGAACACCCGGTAGGACAGGAAGTAGAGGAACCGGCCGTCGGGGTCCCAGGCGGGGTGGACGTCGCGGAACTCCGGCCTCGTCACGAGGTGGGTCGCGCCGGTGGCGACCTCGCAGAGCTTGATCGAGCGGGTCCGGGCGGTGGCGGCGAAGCTGTAGGCCAGCCACTTCCCGTCCGGCGACCACACGACGCCGTCGAGGGCGCCGTGCTCCGAGCGGTCGACGAGCCGGGCGGTGCCGGCGTCGACGTCGACGAGGTGCAGCTCGTGGCGGTGGTTGGCCACCGCCACCTCCACGCCCGACGGCGGGGTGGCCAGATCGGTGATGCAGCCGAGGTCGAGCGGCTCGAGCCGCCAGCCGACGGCCTCGCCGGCCTTGTGGATCTCGATGCCGTCCTCGCCGCCGTCGTCGCTGACGACCACCAGCGACGACCCGTCGCCCATCCACTGGGCCAGCCGGTAGCGGACGCCGTCGGGCTTGCCGTGCTGGCGGACGGCCTCCTCCCACAGCGGCATCGTGAACAGCTTCCCCCGGGTCTCGAGGGCGATGGAGTGACCGGCGGGGTGGAGGGCGAAGCCGGTGAGGTACCGGTCGGCGGCCACGAACTTCCGGTGGCGCTGCACCCGGGGGCTGTGGAGGTCGATCTCGACGCGATGGCCCTCGTCGGTGGCGGGGTCGTGGAGCCAGATCTCGGCGGCGTGCTGGTAGACGATGCGGGTGCCGTCGGTCTTGGCGAAGCGGGCGTAGTACTCGTCGTGGTCGGTGTGGCGGCGCAGGTCGGTGCCGTCGGGCGTGCAGGAGTACAGGTTCCCGATGCCCTCGTGGTCGGACAGGAACCAGATGCGGCCGTCGATCCACATCGGCGAGGCGGGGTTGCCGGGCAGCCGGATCAGGCGCCGGAAGTCGCCGGTGCCCCTGGCGTCGATCCACAGGTCGCCGGCCGTGCCGCCCCGGTAACGCTTCCACCGGGCGGGGTCGGCGGTGTTGCGGCCGAGGACGACGGGGACGGCGGTGTTCTTCCGGCTGCCCCTGGGCTTCGGCCCGAAGGCCACCTCCCGGGCCGGCCCGTAGGGCAGGCGCTCCACCGGGCCGCCCTCGGGGGCCACGGCGTAGGCGTGGATCATGTGGTGGAAGGGCTGCGCCACTTCCGAGGTGAACAGGATCCGCCCGTCCGGCGTCCACCCCCGGACGGTGGCGCTGGCGCCGAGAAACGTCACCCGGGCGGCGGGCCCCCCGCTGGCCGGCATGCAGTACACCTCGGGGTGGTGCTCCTCCCGGCTGGTGAAGGCCACCTGCCGCCCGTCGGGCGACAGCGCCGGGTGGCTGACCTCCGACAGGTTGGCCGTGAGCCGCCGGGCGACGCCCCCGGCCGCCGGCACCGACCACAGATCGTCCTCCGTGACAAAGGCGATCGTGTCGCCCCGCAAACTGGGATGCCGCAGATAACCGCTGGTCTCGGGCATACCCGGCCAGGCTAACGTTCCCCGCACCCCGGCTTCCCCCGCCCACCTCCCCCATCGCGACGTTCTCGGCGCATCTGCTTGACCCAGGGCCAACCAGATGCGCCAGATTTCCCGGGGAGCCCATGGACGCGACCGCCCTGTCCGCCGCGCTGGCCATCGCCGCCCGGCAGTACGGACTCATCACGTGGGAACAGGCGCTCGGCGTCGGCATCACCGCGCACGCACTCCGCCGCCTGGTCCGGGAAGGGCACTGGGCCCGGGTCGCCGACGGCCTGTACCGGGTGACCGGGGTGAAGGAGTCCTGGAGAGGCCGGCTGAAGGGCCTCTGCCTCCGGGCCGGTGACGGTGCGGCGATCTCTCATCGGTCGGCGGCCGCCCTCTGGGGAATCGAGGGGTTCGAGCCGCCGATGACGGTAGATCTCACAGTGCCGCGGACGCACCAGCCCCGGTTCAAGGAGGTGCGGGTGCACCGCCGCGATCTCCCTCGGATCGCCATGCGGGACGGGATCCCCGTCACGCCCATTCCGGAGACGATCCTCGATCTCTGCGCCACCAGCCGCGACCGGACCGTCCCGCTCCGGGCCCTCGACGACGTCCGGCGCCGGAAGCTGGCGAGTTCCTTCGAGCTCGAGCGCTGTCTGGCCGAGCACAGCGGGCGGGGTCAGCGGGGGAGCCCGCTGTTCCGGGAGCTGCTCCAGCGGCGGCTGGGGCGGACGCCGCCGGGGACGGTGTTCGCCGCCGAGGTGCTCGATCTCCTGGTGGCGGCGGGCCTGCCGGAACCGGAGGCGGAGGTCTGGGTGACGATCGGCGGCCGGCGGTACCGGATCGACCTGGCCTACCGGCGGCCGAAGATCGCCATCGAGTGCCTGGGCAAGATCGGCCATCTCAACGAGAAGGCCTTCGAGGAGGACCCCGTCCGCAACAACAACTTCGCCATCGACGGGTGGCTGCAGCTGTGGGTGACGTACCGGCGCACGGCGGAGCGCCCCGAGCGGGTGGTCGCCGACGTGCGCCAGGCATTGGCGTGCCGGGGCGGGGTATGAGGGCAGCCACAATGGCGGCAATGGGGTTCTGTGCCCGCTGCGGCGGTGAGCTTCCTGTGGCGGCCCGGTTCTGCCCGGTGTGCGGGCGGCCGGTGGAGCCCGTCCACGGGCCGGCGGCGCCGCCTCCGGCCCGGCCGGTCCTCCCCGGATTTCGGCCGCCGGAGTGGGTGACGGCCGACTGGTGGCTGGTCGGGCTCGGAGCGGCGGTGCTGCTCGGGGTGCTCTTCGGCCTCTCGGCCGTCGTCGGGATGGTGGCGGCGGTGGCGGCGTCGGGCAGCCTGGCGCCGCTGCCCTGCGGCGCCGCCGCCGGAGCCCACCTGGCCTTCGCCGCCTTCGCCGCCCGGGTGGCCGCCACCTGCGGGCGGGAGCACGGTGCGGTGCTGGGCCTGGCGTTCTTCCCGCTGTGGTGGGCGCTGGCCGCCGGGGTGGCCACCGAAGCGGCGCTGCGCTTCGGCTGGCCCCGGCTGCCCGACGACCGGACCCGGCGCATCGTCTACGCCGGAAAGCTGGCCGTGGCCACCGGGGTGGCGGCCGGCCTGATCGCCGGGCTGGTCGGCGGGGGCCGGCGAGGCCCGGAGTTCGTCAGCCGCCTCAACGGCGGCGAGGTCTGGTTCTACGCCACGGTGCTCACCGGGGTCTGGGCCTGGGTCGGGCTGCGCCGGCGGGCGGTGCGCCTGCTGCCCCGGCCGGCGGACACGCCCCGGCTCCGGCAAGCCCGCCACCTGGCCCGGGTGGCCGGGGAAGGAGCGCTGGCCTTCGGGCTCATGGCCACCGGGCTGGCGGTCATCGGGCTGCTCTTCGCTCTGGTGGTGGTCGACGGCGGGTGGGCCCGGCTCGGCCTCATCGTCGGGTTCCCCGTCGTCGGGCTGAGCCTCGGAGCGGCGTTGTCCGACGCCGCCCTGGGGGCGGCGCTGGCCGGGATCCGGGGCTACTCGAGCCTCTTCCACTTCGGCCTGCCGGCGCGGCCCGACAGCGGGGCGGCGCCGGCCTGGCTGATGGTGGCGCTGATCGTCGCTCCGGCGCTGGTGGCGGCCACGGCGTGGCGCCGCCTGGAGCGCGACCGGCCGGCCGACGAGCAGCGCGCGCTGGCGATCGGCGCGGTGACGGCGGCGGGATTCGCCGGCGCCGCCTGGCTCGGCGCCCTCGTCGGCCGGGTGGCGCTGGTCGCCGCCGTCGGCCGGCCCCGGGGGCCGCTGGGCGGCGCCGGCCCCCAGATCGTCGGCCACCTCGGGGCCGGGCGGCTCGGGGCCGTCGGCACCGTCCTCGTCCTCCGCCCGAACCCGGCCAGCGTGCTGGGGCTGGCCCTGCTCTGGTCCCTGGCCGCCGGCCTCGGCACCGCCTTCGCCTGGGCCGCCCTCCACGGCGTGCGCTGGCGAGGGGCGCCGACCGCCGAAACCGGCGCGCCGCCGGCAACCGCCGGGCCCCCGACGCCCACTTCGCCACCGCCGCCCGGCAGGCCGGCCGCCGCGACGCCGACCGGTGGGCCGGGCTCCGCGCCGGCAACCGGCGGGCCGCCGACGCCCACCTCGCCACCGCCGCCGGCTTCGGCGCCGCCGACCGGCGGGCCGGCCGTCTGGCTGATGCCGCCGGAAGGCGGCGGCCCGGCGACGGGCGGGGTGGGCGAGGGTCAGGCGGGCGGGGCGCCGTTAGAGGAGGCGCCGGAGGAGGGGAAGCCGTAGGCCGACCAGTCTTCGGGGTTGTCTTCGGTGTAGGTCCCGAGGATCTCGCCGTCGACGGCGTCGAGCTCGACGAGGCCCCGCTTGGAGGGCGGCTCGTCGGCCGAGTAGAGGAGCACCCGCCAGACCGGGCGGCTGCGCAGGCCCCGCCAGGCCAGCTGGGCCGAGGCGTGGCCGACGGGGAAGCCGGTGGCGGCGGCGGAGGCGGCCAGGGCGGCCGTCTCGTCGAGCCGCAGCGGCCAGGCGGCGGCGAAATGGTAGGCGGCCACCAGGGCCAGGAAGATGGCGGCGGCCAGCAGGCCGCCGTTGCCGGAGCTGACCGCGCCGGCGCCGCTGGCCAGGGCGGCCACCACGTAGCAGCCGGCGGCGATGCGGCGCTTGCGGTTGTCGGGCACCTGGTAGGGCCGGGCGACGGTGATGTCGAGCTCCTCGGGGAGCTCCTCGGGACCCCGGTCCCGGCGACCGCCTTCGTCACTCACGTCGGCACCTCCGGCCAGGCGGCCTTGAGCTTCTTCCAGGTCGTGCGGAGGTCTTCGGGGATGACCCGCACCTCGGCCAGGGCGGTCATGAAGTTCGTGTCGCCGCTCCAGCGGGGCACGGCGTGGAAGTGCAGGTGGCCCGGCACACCGGCCCCGGCCTCCCGGCCGAGGTTGGCGCCGACGTTGAACCCGTCGGGGTTGCTGACCGCCTGCAGCGCCCGGGTGGCCCGCTGCAGGCCGGCGAACAGCGCCACGCCTTCGGCGGCCGACAGACCGTTGAGCTCCGACTCGTGGCGGACGGGCGCCACCATCAGGTGCCCCGACGTGTAGGGAAAGGCGTTGAGAACGGTGAAGCTGTGCTCCGTCCGCTCCAGGATCAGCGACTCCTCGTCGTTGCCGGCCAGCAGCGTGCAGAACAGGCAGCCGTCCTCGCCGTGGGCGATGCCCGAGATGTAGTCCGACCGCCAGCCGGCCCACAGCCGGTCCATCGCCGAGGCCATGGAGCTAGGCGCGGGCCGCCACTTCGGCGGCCAGCCGGGCGGCGAACTCGTCGAGCGCCACGTCGCGCTCCGGCCGCTCGGCGCCCCGCACGTTGACGCCGACCGTGCGGTGCTCGACGTCGGCGTCGCCCACCACCAGCAGGTAGGGGATCTTGTCGAGCTTGCCCTTGCGGACCCGGGCGCCGAGCGTGTCGTGGGTGGCGTCGGTCGTCTCCACCCGGAAGCCCTGGCCCCGCAACGTTTCGGCCACTTCGGCGGCGTAGCCGTCGTGGCGGTCGGCCACCGGCAGGACCAGCACCTGGGTCGGGGCCAGCCACGTCGGGAAGGCGCCGGCGTAGTGCTCGACGAGAATGCCGAAGAACCGCTCCACCGAACCGAACAGCGCCCGGTGGATCATGATCGGCCGGTGCCGCTCGTTGTCCTCCCCGACGTAGGTCAGGTCGAAGCGGATCGGGTGGTTGAAGTCGACCTGCAGCGTTGACAGCTGCCACCGCCGGCCGATGGCGTCGTGGAGGTGGACGTCGATCTTCGGCCCGTAGAAGGCGCCTTCGCCCTCGGCCACCGTGTAGGGCAGGCCGGCCTGCTGCAGCGCCTGGTGGAGGGCGTCGGTGGCCCGTTCCCAGTCTTCGTCGGAGCCGACCGACTTGCCCTCCGGCCGGGTCGACAGCTCGGCCTCGAACTTCTCGAAGCCGAACGTGCGCAGGATCTTGAGCACGAACCCGAGCAGCGACGTGAGCTCGGGCACGATCTGGTCCCGCGTCACGTAGATGTGGCTGTCGTCCTGGGTGAAGCCCCGGGTGCGGAGCAGGCCGTGCAGCACGCCGGAGCGCTCGTAGCGGTACACCGTCCCGAACTCGAAGAGGCGCAGCGGCAGCTCGCGGTAGGAGCGGGTGCGCGACCGGAAGATCAGGCAGTGCATCGGGCAGTTCATCGGCTTCGGGTAGTACTTCGCCCCTTCCATCTCCATGGGGGGGTACATGCCGTCGGCGTAGAAGTCGAGGTGGCCGCTGGTCTCGAACAGCTGGGCCTTGGTGAGATGGGGCGTGAAGACGAACTCGTAGCCGGCCTTCTCGTGCTCGGCCCGGGAGAAGTCCTCCATCTGCTTGCGGACCAGGGCGCCCTTCGGGTGCCAGACCGCCAGCCCGCCGCCCAGCTCCTCGGGGAAGGAGATGAGGTCGAGCTCCACGCCGAGCTTGCGGTGGTCGCGCCGCTCGGCCTCGGCCAGGCGGTGGAGGTGCTCGTCGAGCTCCTTCTTGGTGGCCCAGGCGGTGCCGTAGATGCGCTGCAGCATCGGGCGCTTCTCGTCGCCCCGCCAGTAGGCCCCGGCCACTTTCATGAGCTTGAAGGCGCCGAGCCGCTTGGTGTGGGGGACGTGGGGACCCCGGCAGAGGTCGACGAACGACCGGGAGTCGCCGGCCGACGGGCGGGGGTTGCGGTAGACCGACACGACGCCGGCCTCGGCGCCCTCGGTCGACTCCGCCCCTTCGATGATCTCCCGCTTGAACGGCTGGTCGGCGAAGAGGTCGAGGCCCGTGGCCTTGTCCATCTCCTCCCTGACGAAGGGCTGGGCTTCGCCGATGATCTCCCGCATCCGGGCGTCGATGCGCTCCAGGTCGGCCTCGGTGAAGTGCTCCCCGCCGGGGAGCTCGAAGTCGTAGTAGAAGCCGTCGGCGATCGGCGGGCCGATGGCGTAGCGGGCGCCGGGGAACAGGTCGAGGACGGCCTGGGCGAGGACGTGGGCCGTCGAGTGGCGCAGCACGTAGAGCCCGTCCGGCGAATCGGCGGTGAGGATGGCCAGCTCGGCGTCGGCCGAGATGGGCCGGTCGAGGTCGACCACCGCCCCGTCGACCGAGGCGGCCACGGCCGCGTCGGCCAGCCGCCGCCCGATGGAGGCGGCGACCTCGGCGGGGGTCACCCCCGCGTCGTACTGGCGGGTCGAGCCGTCGGGGAGCTTGACGGTGACCTGGTCAGCCACGGGGCGGACCGGGCCTAGCCCTCGTCTTCGTCGGCGCCGGTCTCGTCGCCGGTGTCGAGGTCTTCGAGCTCCTCGGCGGCGACGCCGGCGGCCTCGACCGCGGCGTCGGGTCCGGTCGCCGCTTCGTCGCGGTCCTCACGGGGCCCCCGCGGCCCGCCGGGCCCGCCCCGGCCGCCGCCGCGGCCGCCGCGGCCACCGAGCCGCTCGGCCACCGTCCGCTTGGCGTAGGGGAGGAGGGCCAGCTCCCGGGCCGTCTTGATGGCCACGGCCACTTCCCGCTGGTGGCGGTTGCAGTTGCCGGTGGTGCGGCGGGCCTTGATCTTGGCCCGCTCGGACAGGAACCGGCCGAGGAGGTTGGCGTCCTTGTAGTCGACCCAGGGAATCGAGTCCCGGCAGAAGACGCAGACCTTGGGCTTGCCCCGGCGGGGGCGAAGCGAAGCGGCGGCCGGCGCCCGCTTCGAGCCTCGGCTGCGGTCGTTGTTGCGGGCCATCGGAACTCCCTCGTGAGTCGAACGGCCCGTCAGCGTAGCAGCGAGGGGCCGCCGAACCGGCAGGGGGCGCGTGCCGCGGAACGCACCGGCCCTGATACGGTGCGCCTGAAGGGTTCAACAGGTCCAACTCGCTTCGAGCAGTTCCCTTTCGACCCCCGCTGACCGTTGGCGGGGGCTCGCTTGCCCGGGGCGGCGTTTCACCAGGAGGGACGTTCGTGCCGGTTGGAGTGGTCAAGTGGTTCAACGCCGAGAAGGGCTACGGCTTCATCTCGCAGGAGTCCGGGCCTGACGTGTTCGTGCACTTCAGCGCCATTCAGTCGACGGGCTACCGCTCGTTGAACGAGAACGACAAGGTTGAGTTCGAGGTGAGCCAGGGTCCCAAGGGCCCCCAGGCCGGCAACGTCCGGGTCATCAGCTAGCCCCGCCCCAGTCTTCGCGAAGTTCTCATCGAGGGCCCGCCGCCACGGCGGGCCCTCGCATTACTTCCCCCCGTTCCAGTCCTTCTGGAACTGGTCGAAGCCCGCCCCGTAGACGGCCCGGAGCGCCTGGTCGACGTGGTAGCGGCTCGTCCCCGGAGCCAACCGCGGCTCCCCCACCCGGACCAGCAGGTCGAGCGGGGCGGTCTTCCCCTTCCGGCCGGCCAGGAAGGCCATGGCCGAGGTGCTCTCGTCATAGGCCCGCACGATGGCCTCGCCCCCGCCGGTGGTGAACTCCCAGTCGTGGGGCAGGAGGCCGTCGCTCCCGTCGACCGCCGCCGGCTTCGGCTGGCCCTGTGCCATCCAGTCGGCCAGCCCCTCATGGATCCACGACGGCACGAACGGGCCGGCCAGGGGAAAGGCGGCCACGTGGGTGAACTCGTGGTGGAAGGTCTGGAGCTGGTAGGCCCGCTGGCTCTGGGCGAGATTGGCGTCCTGGACGTAGACCCGGGGGGCGGTCGACTGCCAGTCGGTGTCCCGGTCGACCGAGGCGCTGGCGAAGGCCACGAAGTTCGACAGGTCGAAGGTGGCCTGGAGGATCTCCCGCAGCTGGTCGAGGTTGTGGGGCAGCACGACCACGATCTGGGCCGGCACCGGCCGGCCGAAGGTGGCCGTCAGCCGGGTGTAGGCCTGCTCGCACAGGGCGGCCAGCGTCTGGGCCCGCCGGCGGTCGGCGGGGTCGTGGAAGACGGTGAAGTGGGCGGTGCGCTCCTGGGTGACGGGGCCGTAGTCCCACAGGTTGCGGGCCGAGGGGAGCCCCACGTCCTCCACATCGCGGTCGGAGACGATCCGCCACCGGCCGCCCCGGAGGAGGAACGTGTAGTAGTAGCCGTCGACGGCGTCGACGGTGTCGATGCCGGTCAGGCGGTAGTGGGCCTCGACCGGCGGGAGGAACACCGCCTCGGCCCCGGGGTAGCGGCCGGCCAGCCCCCCGCCCGACAGGTCGGGCTCCTCGTCGGTCCGCAGCCGCAGCTCGTACGACGCCAGCGGCAGCGACCGCAGGCCGTCGAACAGCCGGCCCTGGCGGGTCCGGAACTCGTCGGTGGCCGCCTCGTCCACGGTGTCGAGAAAGGCGGCCCGGTCGCCCCGGTGGAGGGCGTCGACCCGCTGGTCGAGCACCTGCTGCGCCGCCGCCTCCCGGGGAGTGGCGGGAGCGGTGGCGGGCGGCGCCGTGGCGGGCGGCGCCGTGGCGGGAGCGGCCGCGGTGGGAGGGGCGGACTGGGCCCGCACCGGCCCGGCCGGGCCCGCCGCCGCCACCGCCGCCAGGGCCGCCGCGACCGCCAACCGGACCCGCACCCGCGCCGACCGGACCCGCACCGGCGTCAACCCGACGCCCTCCCGCGCCAACCGGCGTTCATCCGCCGCCATATCCGGGCTGAGGAACGCCGGTTCGGGCCGGGCGGCGGGGCAGGCCATTCCGGCGTTCACCAGCCGCCATATCCGGGCTGAGGAACGCCGGTTCGGGCCGGGCGGCGGGGCGGGCCGTTCCGGCGTTCACCAGCCGCCATATCCGGGCGGAGGAACGCCGGTTGGCGGGCATCGGGCGGGTCAGGCCGTCCGCAGGGGGAGGCTCAGGTCGACGCCGACGAGGCGGGCGAGTTCGCCCAGCACCGCCGGGGCCTCGGGGTGCGAGCCGCCGGACAGGGTGGCGCTGGCCAGGTCGTCGAGGGCGTCGAGGGCCCGGGGGACGTCGAGGTCGCGGTCGAGGGCGGAGCGCACCGCCTCGGCGAAGGGCCGGGGATCGGCCCCGCCCCGGAACGACGGGTCGGAGGCGCAGGCGGAGGCGGCCAGCAGGCGGTGGAGCAGGGCCCGGCCCTCGTCGAGGTCGGTGTCGAACCACTCGAAGCCGGCCCGGTAGTGGTGGCGGAGCAGGGCCAGGCGGATGGCCCGGGCGTCGGCCACCTTCAGGAGGTCGGAGACGAAGACGAGGTTGCCCAGCGACTTGCTCATCTTCTCGCCCTCGTAGGCCACCATCGCCGAGTGCATCCAGTGCCGGGCCAGCGGCTCCCCGGTCAGGGCGGTGCTCTGGGCGATCTCGCTCTCGTGGTGGGGGAAGATCAGGTCGGTGCCGCCGCCGTGGAGGTCGAGGGTGGCGCCGTGGGCGGCCAGGCACATAGCCGAGCACTCGATGTGCCACCCGGGCCGGCCGGCCCCGAAGGGGGCGTCCCAGGCGGGCTCGTCGGGGGCGGAGCGCTGCCACAGCGTGAAGTCGAGCGGGTCGCGCTTGGCCGGGTCGTCGGGCCGGCCGCCCCGCTCGGCGGCGATGCGCAGCATCTCCTCCCGGCTGTAGTGCGACAGCTGCCCGTAGGCCGGGAACGTGGCGATGTCGAAGTAGACGCTGCCGTCGGCCCGGTAGGCGTGGCCGTTCTCCAGCAGCTTGCCCACCAGGTCGATGATCTGGGGGACGGCCTCGGTGGCCCGGGGCTCCGACAGGGGCGGCCGCATGCCGAGCGCCTCCATGTCGGACCGGAACCGGGCCATCTCGGCGTCGGCCAGCTCCAGGTAGTTGACGCCCAGCTGGCGGGCCTTGGGGAGGATCGAGTCGTCGACGTCGGTCACGTTGCGGACCAGCGCCACCTCGTGCCCCAGCTCCTCCAGCCGCCGGATGAGGACGTCATAGGTGAGATAGGTGGCGGCGTGGCCGAGGTGCGTCGAGTCGTAGGGCGTGATGCCGCAGACGTACATCCGCACGAGCGGCGGCGGCTCGAACGGCACGATCTGCTGCCGGGCGGTGTCGTAGAGGCGGAGGGCCACGGCGCGAGGGTATCGGCGGCCGGTCAGTGGGCGGGCATGAGCCGCAGCGTCGCCTTGCCGCCGTAGCGCAGGTTCACCGTGAGCAGCACGGCGCAGAACGACTCGAGGGCGAGGGCGTTCTCCAGCGGGCCGCCGTCGAGCGCCCGCAGCTCCGGCATGGCCGACACCAGCGCCTGGGTGGCCCGCATGGCCTCGATGTCGTCGGCCACCACGGCCACGTCGCCCACCAGCAGCGGCTGCCCCAGGTCGCCGAGGGCGGTGGCGGGGATGTGGTGGAGGGCGGCGGCCACCAGGGCGCCGGGGGCCGCCTGCTGCACGGCCTGGGCGATCGAGCCCTCCTCGATGCGGACGGGCTCGAAGTTCGACCCCACCCGGCGCATGGCGTTGGCCATCGACACGACGACCTTCCCGGCCAGCCGGCCGGCGTGCTCGGCGGCCGTGGCCACCGTGGCCCGGGCATTTGTGCCCAGGACGACAATCTCGGCCGCCTCGGCCGCCTCGGCATTGGTGACGGCGTCGATGTGGCCCATGGCCGGCCCCCACCGCTCCACCAGCCGGTGGACGGTGGCGTCGGCCTTGGCCCGGTCGCGGGATCCGGCGTAGACCTTCTGGCCTCCGGCGGTCAGCCGGGCCGCCAGCCCACTCCCCGCCGGGCCGGTCGCCCCGAGGATCCCGATCTTCACGACCGGGGAGGCTACAGGTACAGCCCGGTGGCTCCCTCACTGCGGTCGGAGGCCACGGCGTGGATGTCGCGCTCCCGCAGGATCAGGTACTCGTCGCCCCGGATCTCGACCTCGTAGCCGCTCTCGGGGGAGAACAGCACCCGGTCGGTGGGCTCCAGGTTGCGGACGGTGGGGCCGAGGGCGATCACCTCGCCCCACACCAGGCGGCGGTCGACGTTGGCTGTGGCCGGGATGAGAATCCCGCTGCGCGACTTGCGCTCGCCCGCCTCCCTGGACGGCTGGACCAGCAGCCGGTCCGCGGTCATCCGGATCGACTGCTTGACGTCGTTGTCGGCCGGCTCGGCCCGCTCTGCCATACGGGAGGAAGGTTACCGGCCAGGTAGGCTCGGGCGGTCATGAACAGGACGCTGCGGCGCCTCGCCGTCGTCACCACCGTCTTCACCTATCTGCTGGTTGCGGTCGGGGGGCTGGTCCGGGGGACGGAATCCGGTCTGGGTTGCCCGGACTGGCCGCGCTGTCACGGCCGGCTCTACCCGCCGCTCGAGTACCACGCCATCATCGAGTACTCGCACCGCGCCACCGCCTCCATCGTCATCTGGCTGACCGTGGCCCTGGCCGTCGTGGCGTTCCGCAACCGCCGCCAGCTGTCGAGGCGGGTGTTCACCCTGGCGGTCATCCCGCTGCCGATCGTCCTGTCCCAGGCCATCCTCGGCGCCATCGTCGTCCACCTCGACCTGAAGGCCGAGTCGGTGGTGGCCCACCTCCTGGTGGCCATGAGCCTGGTGGCCGTGCTCATCTCGCTGGTGGTCGAGGCCCAGCCGGCCGGATCTTCCCTGTCGCCCGCCCAGCCGGGGGCCGGCGCCGACCGGCGCTTCGCCGCCGTCGCCTCGACGGTGGCCGGCTCGGCCCTGTTCCTCATGCTCCTGGGGTCGTACATGGCCGGCCGGGGTGGCGGCCTCGCCTTCCGGACCTGGCCGCTGTTCGACGGCCGGGTGATCCCGGCGTACCACGGCGTCGCCCCCGACCTGCACTTCGCCCACCGGATCGTGGCCGCCGTCGTGGCCGTGGCCATCTTCGCCCTGGCCCGGATGGTCCGCCGCCGGCCCCAGGCCCCGCCGGTCACCGCCATGGTCCGGGTCGCCGTCGCCCTCATCGGCGTCGAGATCCTGCTCGGCGCGGGCAACGTGTGGACCAAGCTGTCGGCCGTCACCCGTACCGCCCACCTGGCCACCGGCGCCCTGATCTGGGGGGCGCTGTTCACCGCCGCCCGGCTGGCCTGGCGCCTCCCGGCCGGGGACGGGGCCGAGGTCGACGTGCGCAGCCCGTCCCCCGAAGCGGTGGGGAGCGCCCAGTGAGCGCAGCCGACGCCGGCGCCCTCAACCCGGGAGCGGCCGTGCCGAAGGCCGGTTGGCGCGGCCGGGTGGGGGCCTACGTCGGGCTGACCAAGCCCCGCATCATCGAGCTGCTGCTGGTGACGACGGTGCCGGCCATGGTGCTGGCCGACCGGGGCATGCCGTCGCCCTGGCTGGTGCTGACCGTGCTCTTCGGCGGGACGCTGGCCGCCGGCGGGGCCAACACCATCAACTGCGTCTGCGACCGCGACATCGACGAGAAGATGAAGCGCACCCACGGCCGGCCGCTGCCCCTGGGCCTCGTCACGCCGGAGCAGGCGCTGCGCTTCGGGATCGGCCTCGAGATCTTCGCCTTCATCTGGCTATGGGCCACCACCAACCTGCTGGCGGCCACGCTGGCCGTGAGCGCCACCGCCTTCTACGTCTTCGTCTACACCATGTGGCTGAAGCGCTCGACGGCCCAGAACATCGTCATCGGCGGCGCCGCCGGGGCGGTCCCGGTGCTCGTCGGCTGGGCGGCGGTGACCGGCCGGGTCGGGCTGCCGGCCTGGGTGATGTTCACGATCATCTTCATGTGGACGCCGCCCCACTTCTGGGCCCTGGCCCTCAAGTACAAGGACGACTACGCCGCCGCCGGCGTCCCCATGCTGCCGGTGGTG
>Ga0070741_10012431_pt1 | contig 15379 bp, 18 predicted proteins | sample Coa_R1_4_FD_66440 | JGI IMG/M metagenome (GOLD analysis project Ga0070741, IMG submission 66440) | Surface soil microbial communities from Centralia Pennsylvania, which are recovering from an underground coalmine fire - Coalmine... | ecosystem: Environmental > Terrestrial > Soil > Unclassified ... | reverse complement strand
AGGATCTCGATGCACCAGGACGTCGAGCGCGGCCGGCCGCTCGAGACCGACGCGATCATCGGCTCGGTCGCCGAGCTCGCGCGCCGGGCCGCGGTTCCGACCCCCATGATCGATGCGATGCTCGCGCTGCTCGTCGAGCGCTCGCGCCACGCGGGCCCGGGCGCGCTACAATGAGCCAGGGAAGGGGGACGAGCGAATGAAGAAGGCCTTGCTCTTAGTCGACATCCAGAACGACTATTTTCCCGGTGGGCGCATGCAGCTCGAGGGCAGCGAGTCGGCGAGCCTGCACGCGGGCGCGCTGCTCGCGTCGTTCCGCGAGCGCCGCCTGCCGATCTTCCACGTGCAGCATGTCTCGGTGCGGCCCGGCTCCGCGTTCTTCCTGCCCGGCACCGACGGCATCAAGATCCATTCCAACGTCGCGCCCTCGGGCAACGAGCCCGTGGTGCAGAAGCACTTCCCGAACGCGTTCCGCGAGACGCCGCTCCTCGACGCGCTGCGCCAGGGCGGGATCCAGGAGCTCGTCATCGCCGGGATGATGACCCACCTGTGCATCGACGCGACCACGCGCGCCGCGGCCGACCTGGGCTTCAAGTGCTTCCTCGCGCACGACGCGTGCGCGACGCGCGCGCTCAGCTTCGGCGACGCGCGAGTCCCCGCGGAGCAGGTGCACTACTCGTTCCTGTCCGCGCTGTCGGGATCGTACGCGACGGTGCAGACCGCCGCCGAGCTGAACAAGGCCCTCTAGCGCAGCGCGCGCGCGGCGACCAGCGCCGCGGTGAACACCGCGAGCGCGCCCGCCTGGTGGGCCGCCGCGAGCGGCACCGGGACCCGCAGCAGCAGGGTCGAGATCCCGAGCGCGACCTGCAGGACGAACAGCCCGAGCAGCGCGTCGCCCGCGCGCCGCGCGAGCGCCGAGGGCGCGCCCCGCGAGCGCACCCAGAACCACGGCACCAGCAGCGCGAGCGTCCAGGCGATCAGGCGATGGTCGAACTGCACGAGCGCCAGGTTCGAGAAGAAATTGCGGAACCACGGCTCGAGCGCGAAGGACTCGGGCGGCAGCACGTGCCCGTCCATGAGCGGGAAGGTGTTGTACGCGAGTCCCGCGCGTATCCCGGCGACCAGCGCCCCCGTGAGCATCATCACGAACACGATCCCGACGAGCGCGAGCGCGAAGCGGCGCAGCCCGGCCGGCGCGGCGGGCCGGGGCGCGTCCGCGCGCAGCAGGTCGAGCGCGGTCCACACGATCGCCGCGTAGATCGCCGCCGCGAGCCCGAGGTGCGCGGCGAGCCGGTATTGCGAGACGCGCGGATCGTCGACGAGGCCGCTCTGCACCATGTACCAGCCGAGCGCTCCCTGCAGTCCGCCCAGCACGAAGATCGCCGCGAGCCGCGGCAGCATCGCGCGCGGGACGCGGCCGCGCAGCGCGAACCACGCGAGCGGCACGAGGAACACGACGCCGATCAGCCTTCCGAGCAGCCGGTGCGCGTACTCCCACCAGAAGATGCCCTTGAACTGGGCGAGCGTCATGCCGCGGTTGACCTGGAGGTACTCGGGCGTCTTCCGGTACCGGTCGAAGGCCTCCTGCCACTGCGCCTCGTCGAGCGGCGGGACCGCGCCCACGATCGGCTGCCATTCGACGATCGAGAGCCCCGAGTGCGTGAGGCGCGTGATGCCGCCGACGACCACCATGACGTAGATCAGCGCGGCGCAGGCGAGCAGCCACCAGGCCACGGCGCGGCGGCTCGCGATGTCAGGCCCAGCGTCGCCAGGGGAGCGCATCGTGAGTCAGGGCGACGGCGACGATGTAGAAAAACACGGCGAGCGCCGCGACCCACGCGCCGGCGCGGCGCCGTCGCAGCGCCACGGTCCCCAGCGCGACGTAGATCACGAGCGCGACGATCTTGGCGCTCAGCCACGGCGAGACGCCCGGCGCCTCGCGCAGCAGCACCGCCATCCACGCGCCGGCGACGAGCAGCACCGTGTCGTTGACGTGCGGCACGACGCGCACCCAGCGGCGCTCGAGCATGGGCGAGCGCCCGAGCATCCACAATCCGCGCACGAAGAACATCAGCCCGGAGGCGGCGACGGTGGTCACGTGCACCGCCTTGAGGATCGCGAATTCCATCGCACGGATTTTATCGCGATGCGGCGCGCTCTAGAGCATCGTCAGCACCAGCGCGCCCTCGACGCGGCCTTCGCGAAGCCGCGCGAGCGCCTCGTTCGCCCGCTCGAGCGGCATCGTGTCCACGGACGTGGCCACGCGCGCTTTCGGCGCGAGCGCGAGAAACGCCTCGCCGTCGGCGCGCGTGAGGTTCGCCACCGACACGACGCGCCGCTCGCCCCAGAGGATCGAGTAGGGGAACGAGGGGACGTCGCTCATGTGGATGCCCGCGCACACGACGGCGCCGCCTTTCGCGACCGCGCGCAGCGCCGCGGGTACCAGCGCGCCGACCGGCGCGAACACGATCGCCGCGTCGAGCGGCTCGGGCGGCGCCTCGGTGGAGGCGCCGGCCCACGTCGCGCCCAGCGCGAGCGCGAAGCGCTGCGACGCTCCATCGCCCGGGCGCGTGAAGGCGAAGACCTCGCGTCCCTCGTGGCGCGCGACCTGCGCGACGATGTGCGCGGCCGCGCCGAAGCCGTAGATGCCGAGGCGCTCGCCGTCGCCCGCCATGCGCAGCGCGCGGTACCCGATCAGCCCCGCGCACAGCAGCGGCGCGGCGCTCGCGTCGTCGTACCCGGCGGGGAGCGCGAAGCAGTAGCGCGCGTCCGCGAGCGCGAAGTCGGCGTAGCCGCCGGCGATGTGGTAACCGGTGAAGCGCGCGGCGTCGCAGAGGTTCTCGCGCCCCGACCGGCAGTACGCGCAGCGGCCGCAGGTCCATCCGAGCCACGGCACGCCGACGCGATCGCCGGCGCGGAAGCGCTCGACGCCGGCGCCCGCGGCTTCGACCACGCCGACGATCTCGTGGCCCGGAACCACGGGATGAGGCAGCGCGGGCAGCTCGCCGTCGACGATGTGCAGATCGGTGCGACACACCCCGCACGCGCGCACGCGCACGAGAATCTGTCCCGCGCCCGGCGACGCGGGCGGCGCGTCGATGCGCTCGAGACGCCGACCCGGCGCGAACAATTGCATGGACCGCGTCAAAGAATCGCCCCGGGCGAGTTCCGCCCGGCTATGGTGAGGGTCGGGAACATGGGTTAGAGTAGCGCAACAACGGGCGGGAGGAGGGCGGACATGTTTGCGATCGTGTACAAGGCCGACGGCGTCCCGATCTGCGTCCAGGTCGCGGGCGTCTCGCCGGACCCGGTCGTCGTGTGGAACTCGGAGAACGACGCCAAGGCGTTCATCGAGTCGAAGGGCGGGTCCGCCGATTACAAGCCCGTCGCGGTCGACGAGAAGAGCATGGAAGCCATGGCCAAGGCGCTCGGCTGCCCGGTCGAGAAGCTGATGGTGGAGCCGTATCCGTCCTGATTACCCTGTCATTCCGAGGCCGAAGGCCGAAGAATCCGCTTTTCAAGAAAACAGAACAGCAGATCCTTCGCGGAGTTTACCCTGAGCTTGTCGAAGGGCTCAGGATGACGCTCTAGCATCCGCTAGAGCGTCACTTCAACATTGTCGATCAGCCGCGTGCGGCCGAGCACGGCCGCGGCGAGCACCACGAGCGCGCGGTCCTCGGGCCCCGGCGGCTGCAGGTCGGACTGCCTTCGCACCGAGACGTAGTCCGGCCGCCAGCCGTGCCACGCGAGCGTCGACATGGCCTGCAGCTCCATGCGCTGGAAGTCGCGCTTGCCGGCCGCGATCTCGGCGCGCGCGATCTGCAGCGTCTGGTAGAGCCGCGGCGCTTCCTTGCGCTCCACCGGCGACAGATAGCCGTTGCGCGAGCTGAGCGCGAGGCCGTCCGCGGCGCGCACGGTGTCGATCGGCATGATCTCCAGCGGCAAGGCGAGCTGCTTCACCATGTCGCGCAGCACGACGTACTGCTGGTAATCCTTCTTCCCGAAGAGCGCGGCGCGCGGCCGCACCATGTTGAAGAGCTTGAGCACCACGGTGGCGACGCCGCGGAAATGCCCCGGACGGAACGCGCCCTCGAGGATGTGCTGCAGGTCGGAAGGCTCGACGACGAAGGTCTGCGGCTCGGGGTAGATCTCGCGCTCGTCGGGGGCGAACACCACGTCGACGCCGACGTCGCGCATCTTGTCGGCGTCGGCCTGCAGCGTGCGCGGGTAGCGGTCGAAGTCCTCCTTGGGGCCGAACTGCAGCCGGTTCACGAAGATGGACACGACGACGCATTCGGCGCGCTGCTTGGCGAGCCGCATGAGCTCGATGTGGCCCGCGTGCAGGTTGCCCATGGTGGGCACGAACACGTTGTCGGGCGCGCGCTGCAGCCTGTCCCGCAAGGCCGCGACCGAATGGAGGATGTCCACTAGAACGTGTGCTCCTCGGCGGGGAAGCTGCCGTTCTTCACCGCGCGGACGTAGCGCGTCACGGCGTCCGAGATGGACGAGGCGCCTTCCATGAAGTTGCGCACGAACTTCGCCTTCTTGCCGGGAAAAACGTCGAGCATGTCGTGGAGCACGAGCACCTGCCCGGAGCACTGCACGCCGGCGCCGATGCCGATGGTCGGGATCTTCAGGCGCTTCGTGACCTGCTCGCCGAGCTTCGCCGGGATCGCCTCGAGCACGAGCATGCCGGCGCCCGCGGCCTCGAGCTCGACCGCGTCCTCGATCAGGCGGCGCTCGGCCTCGGCGCCGCGCCCCTGGACGCGGTAGCCGCCGAGCGCGTGCACCGACTGCGGCGTGAGGCCCAGGTGCGCGCACACCGGGACGCTGCGCGCGGTGAGGAAGCGGACGGTCTCGGAGAATTCCACGCCGCCCTCGAGCTTCACCATCTGCGCCCCCGCGGCGAGCAGCTGCGCGGCGCTCGCGAAAGCCTGCGCGGGCGACTCCTGATACGAGCCGAAGGGCAGGTCGGCGATGATGAACGCGCGCTTCGAGCCGCGCACCACGGCGGCGGTGTGATAGGCGACGTCCGGGAGCTTCACCGGCAGCGTCGTATCGTGTCCCTGCAGCACCATGCCGAGCGAGTCGCCGATCAGCAGCGAGTCGACGCCGGCGGCGTCGAGCGCCGCGGCGAAGCTCGAGTCGTAGCAGGTCAGCATCGCGATGCGCTCGCCGTCGTCGCGCATCTTCTGCATCGCCGTGATGGATAGCCGGCTCATGGTTCGCCTTCCCTGTGGTCGTGTCCGGGGCTCATTCGCCCCAGTTGAAGAACTCGCGGCCCCCGCGCATCGCGTCGACGCGCTCGACGAGCAGGTCGAGATCCTCGTCCTGGCGCACGAAGTTGAGGCGCTCGGAGTTCACGATCAGCACCGGCCCTCCCGCGTAATGATAAAAGAACCGGGCGTAGCTGTCGGCGAGCATCGCCAGGTACTCGGGCGTGATCGGGCGCTCGAACTCGGCGCCGCGCCGCCGCACGCGCTCCCACAGCGTCGCCGGCTGCGCCTGGAGATAGATGACGAGGTCGGGCTTGGGCGCCTGCGGCTTGAGCGAGTCGTAGATCTGCTGGTACAGGTGCAGCTCGTCGCCGGACAGCGTGAGACGCGCGAACAGCGGGTCCTTCTCGAGCAGGAAGTCGCTCACGGTCACGCGCTTGAACAGGTCGAGCTGGGCGAGCTCGCGCAGCTGCTGGATGCGCTGGAACAGGAAAAACAGCTGCGTCGGCAGCGCGAAGCGATCCATGTCCTGGTAGAAACGCTGCAGGAACGGGTTCAGCTCGGGCCGCTCGAGCAGCAGCGCCGAATCGAGCCGCTCGGCGAGGCGCTTCGCGAGGCTCGTCTTGCCGACGCCGATCGGGCCTTCGACGACGATATAGCGGTATTTCGAGAGCGACACGTGCGGTGCGATGCGTGCGGAAGACGCGCCATCATACACAAGCGGCGTCGCGGGCTCGCGCCCGCTATTTCCAGAGGTCGACCGCCTCGCCGCGGCCGCGCATCGCCGCCGCGCGCTCCTGGACGAAGCGCTGGAAGGAGGGCTCGCGCCGGTAGGCGCCGCTCGCGACGTACTCGAGCGCCGAGGCCAGGTGGAACGGCCGCACGTACGCCTCGATGCGCAGCGCCTCGCGGCCGTCCGGCCCGAAGAGCACGAGGCTCGGCGTGTAGCTCACGCCCAGGGACCTCGCCCAGTCGACGACCGCCAGCGTCTCGCCGCCCGGCGTCGTGACGCGCGTCGCGTCGTGGAGGTCGAAGCGCGCGACGTCGAAGCGCGCGAGCGCGGCGCGCACGTCGGCGCGGCGGAATCCCTCGCGGTGCAGCTCGTCGCAGCCCGCGCACGAGGGGGTCTCGAACACCACCGCGAGCGGCTTCGCGCCGCCGCGGCGCAGGTCGTAAGGCGGCCGCAGGAAAAACGGCTCGTCGGCGAGCGCCGGGCTCGCCGCCTCCTTCGCGGCCGTGCGCAGATAGTCGGCGAGCGGGACGCGGTCCTCCATGCGGCCGGCGACCCAGTCGAGAACGGACTCGAGGCGGTGGGGCGGATAGTAGCCGTTGACGCGGGCGATCACGCGCCCGCGCTCGTCGAGGAACAGCAGCGTCGGCGTGAACTGGATCTTGAGATAGGCGGCGAAGCGCTTCTCGGGCAGGCGCGTGCCGTCGATCCACGTCACCTCGCGGTCGCCCCAGATGTCCAGCGGGATGGACACGAGGCTCGCGCGCGCCTTGTCGACGATGCGCTTCTGGCTGAAGTTGACCTCGATCAGCTGCTTGCAGTACGGGCAGCCTTCCTGACCGAAGTAGATCATCACGCGCTTGCGCTGCTTCGCCGCGTCGGCGACGTCCTCGCGGAAGTCGAGGAAGGTCTCGGTGAACCAGGACGGCAGGACGAGGCTCCCGGCCGCGAGGGCGCGCGGCACGGCGAGCGCGAGCAGGAGGACGAGCGCCGCGGGCTTCACGCCCCCAGTCTACCCGGATCAGCGCGTGCGGTAGATGCGGTACGCGGCGCGGCGGGCGATCGTGTGCATGAAGGCCGCGCCGTCGAACAGCTCCGCGCACACGGGGTTGCGGTAGACGACGAAGACGTGGCGATGCCGGTCCCGGGTCGCGCCCTCGACGCGCGCGAGCATCTTCGCGACCAGCGGGCAGCCGAAGGAATTGTAGAAGAAGCAGACCAGGTTTCCTTCCGGCAGCGGGTAATGCAGCGCGTCGCCGTGGACGAGCTCGATACGGCCGGCCGCCGCGTGCCGGCGCTCGAAGATGGCGACGTTGCGCGCCGCGGCGGCGTGCATGGCCGGCGAAAGCTCCACGCCGATCACGCGGCGGAACGGGTGCAGCGAGGCCATCAGCAGCGCGCGCCCCTTGCCCGAGCCGAGATCGACGAAGGCATAGTCCTCGAAGCGGACCGGCAGGTCGCGCATCATGCGGCGGAACACGGGGACCTGCACCGGCTCGTAGCGGTTCGCGCCGGCGGCATGCTCGCCGCCGAGGCCGAGCTCCTCCGGCGGGATCACGCCGCAGGTATCGGTGCCGAATCGGCGGTCGAAGCCGCGATCGATCCAGCGGTTGTGCAGGTAGACGGCGTGGCCGAGCGCGCGGACGGACGTGCGCCACAGTCCGTCGGTGCGCAGGTACTCGCCCAGCTTCCCGATCAGCGCGAGCATGCCGGGATTGTTCCCCGCCAACGTGACCGTTCGGCGACGACGCGCGTGGACAGCTTGGCTTGAGCCGTCCGGCCTCAGCCCCGGAAGATGAAGTACACCGCTCCCATGATGCAAAGCGACGCCCAGAGATAGTCGAGCTTGAGCGGCTGGTTCATATAGAGCAGTGCGAACGGCACGAACACCGACAGCGTGACCGCTTCCTGGACGATCTTGAGCTGCGCCAGGCTGTACTGCGTGAAGCCGATCCGGTTCGCCGGGACCTGGAGCAGGTACTCGAACAGCGCCACGCCCCAGGAGACCAGGGCGGCGACGAACCAGGGCTTGGCCGAGAGCTCCTTGAGGTGCGCGTACCAGGCGAAGGTCATGAAGACGTTCGAGAGGGTGAGCAGGCCGATGGTCTGCAGCAGGACGGTGGCTCTCATGGGGTCATCCGGCTTTTTCGATTCGCTGGTCCCGGCAACGGGCGAGCAGCGCGTGCGCGCGTCCCTTCCCGGGGATCTCGACCTCGGGCGCGATCTCGACGAGCGGCGCGAGCACGAAGGCCCGCTCGTGCATCCGCGGGTGCGGCAGCTCCAGGCCCTGCTCCGAAAGGACCCGGTCGCCGTAGAGCAGCAGGTCGAGGTCGAGCGTGCGCGGCGCGTTGGCGAAGCTGCGCTCGCGCCCGAAGCGCTTCTCGATCGCGAGCAGCGCCTCGAGGAGCGCGCGCGGCGCCTGCGCCGTCTCGACCTCGGCGACCGCGTTCACGAAGTCGGGCTGCGCCGCGTACCCGACCGGGGCCGTGCGCCATAAGGAGGAGGCGCGCATCAGGCGCGTTCCCGGGATGCCGTCGAGCGCGGCGAGCGCGTTTCGCAGCTGCCTGCCCGGATCGCCGATATTGGCCCCGAGCCCGATGAACGCCTTCTCCGCCATGGGCGGATTCTAGCCGTCACACCCGCCGGCGGTGATGGACGAGGAGCGCGAGCGCGAGGAGCGCCGCGCCGAGCGCGACGAGCTTGGCGCAGGGTACGGCGATGTCGGCCCAGCCGCCGTGGCGCAGGATCACGGCGTGGAAGGCCTGCAGCGCCCAGGACATCGGCGAGAGATCGACGAGGGACTGCATCGATTCGGGCATCACGAAGCGCGGCACCATGATGCCGCCCATCGCCGCGACCAGGATGGTGCCGACGCCGCCGAGCACGATCGCCTGCTCGGTGGTGCGCGTGAAGACGGCCACCGCGAGCCCCCAGCCGATCGCCGCGAGGCTCGTGCTCGCCGCCACCGCGGTGAGCAGCCCCCAGCTCGGCGGCATGACCAGGGCTTCGCCGCCGAACCACGGGACGACGTAGCGCCCGGCGAGCAGCATCAACGCGGTCTGCAGCAGGTTGACGACGAAGAACGGTCCCACCTTGCCGAGCAGCAGCATCGAGAAGGGCACCTGCTGCGACACCAGGCGCGCGAGCGTCCCCTCGCGCCGCTCGACGATGAACAGCGAGGAGATCGGCATCACCACGAGGAACATGCCGAAGATCAGCCACGCCGGCACGTTCTGCTGCACCGACGAGGGGCGGCCGGAGCGCGGGTTGCCGACGACCTCGACGTTGAGCGTGGCGGCGCGCTTCAGGTCGAAGGCGCCCGGGTCCGAGGAGAAGCCCGCGCCGGTCGCGAGCGCCGACATGCGCGCGCCGAGCGTCGCGCCGAGCACGCGCTGCTGGAACGCGACGAGCTGCGTCGGCGGCAGCGTCGGGTCCGCGAGGAGCACCAGCGCCGGCGCCTGCACCTTGGGATCGGGCACGCTCGAGAGCGTCTGCCCGAAGCCGGGCGGCACGACGAGGACCAGCCCGCGCGAGCCGCGGCGCACGCTCTCGCGCGCCGCGCCCTCGTCGGCGGGGGCGGGCGTCGCGCGGAAGCCCCCGCCGGCGAGGCTCTGCGCGAGACGCTCGGCGAGGACGGCGTCCCCGCCGCCGAGCACGGCGAAGTCGGTGCTGCGGCCCGAGTCGCCCTTGAAGGCGTCGGAGAGCGCGAGCGACATGATGACGATGAACGCCGCCGGCATCAGGAACAGCACGGCGAGACCGTGGACGTCGCGCGCGAGCGCGAGCCACTCCTTCTTCCACAGGGCGAGCAGGCGCCGCACGGGCTTCGCGCCTTCAGTCCCGCAGCGAGCGGTGAGTGAGCTGCATGAACAGCTGCTCGAGGTCGCGCTCGCCGTAGGCGACCGCGAGCGGCTCGCAGCCCGCGGCGCGCGCCGACTCGATCGTCCCCGCGATCGCGGAGGCGTCGGGAAGGCGCAGCCGGTAGCGCGCTTCGCCGTCGTCGGCGAGCGCGTAGCGCGCGGTCCATTCCGACGCCAGCCATTGCGGCAGCGGCGCGCGCAGGCGCAGCGTGAGCAGGTTCGACGCGTCGCGCAGCACGTCGTCGAGCGCGCCCGAGAGCAGGACGCGGCCGCGGTCGATGATCGCGATGCGGTCGCAGATCGCCTGCACCTCCTCCATGTAGTGGCTGGTGTAGACGATCACGCGCCCGGGGCCCGCGAGCGAGCGGATCGAGTCGAGCAGGAAGGCGCGCGACTGCGGATCGACGCCGACCGTCGGCTCGTCGAGGAGCACGATGTCGGGCTCGGTCAGCAGGCCGACCGCGAGGTTGAGGCGGCGCTTGAGGCCTCCCGAGAGCTGCCCCGCGCGGCGGCCGAGGACGTCCTCGATGCGCGCGAACGCCGCGACCGCCGCGACGCGCTCGCGCAGCCGCGCGCCCGCGAGCCCCTGCGCTCCCGCGAAGAAGCGCAGGTTCTCCGCGCACGTCAGCATCGGATAGAACGCGTGCTCCTGCGGCACGAGCCCGAGACAGTGCGGGCGCCGCCGGCGAAGCGCGTCGAGCGGCTCGCCCGCGAACGCGACGCGGCCCGCGTCGACGCGCAGCTGCCCCGCGATGATCGAGATGAGCGTGGTCTTGCCGGCGCCGTTCGGACCGAGCAGGCCGAAGATCCCGCCCGCGGGGATCGCGAGCGCCACGTCGTTCAGGACATCGGCATCGCCCCGCGGATAGCGGAACGACAGTCCTTCGATGCTCAGCATCGCCAGGCCAGCTGCGCCCGGCGCAGGTCGCGGAAGAACGACTGCTCGTGGTCCGCGATCCCGCGCAGCTGCGCGGCGAGCGCCGGCGGGGCGAGCGGATCGCGGCGGCGGATCTGGCGCGCCGCGGCGACCGCGAACTCGCGCCAGCGGTCGCCGATCTCGACCAGGCGCGGGGCGAGGCCCTCGAGCGTGCGCTCGCCGGTGAGCGCGGCGAGCTCCTGGAGGAACGAGGCGTACAGGAAGCGGAACCCGGCGCCGCCCGTGCCGACCTCCTCCTGCATCCTCACGATGTTGCCCATGTACATGCGCGCCGCGCCGCCGTCGCCGTCGACGGGCAGCCGCTCGACGCGCGTCGCGAGCATGCGGATGCCGCGCACGCCGATGATCGGGAGCGGCGAGTGCAGCATGACGTGGCAGGTCTTGGCGATCGCGCTCCGGCCGACCCGCGCCCAGTCGGGCGCCGCCGGCTTCTTCGTCGGGTAGTAGAGCAGGCCCTTGGGCGCGAGCATGCCTTTCGCGAAGCGCGCCTTCTGCAGGTCCGCGCGGGCGCAGCGCACGAGCATCTCGGCGACCGGGTCGCTGATCACGTACTCGTCGCCTTCGCGCGCGCACACGAGCACGTTGTGCGCGTTGAAATGGAAGCGCAGGTCCGACGGAAAGTAGGGAAGCCAGAAGACCGAGGTCTGCAGGCCGACCAGCTTGCCCTCGCCGAGCAGCTCGTCGAGGCGCGCCATGCCGCGCTCGGGCGAGCGGAAGGTCTCGAAGCGCATGCCGAGGCCGAGGGCCTTCTCCAGCCCCTGGATGATCGACTTCGGCCACATGCGGAACGCGATCAGCGGCAGCCCGTTGATGCGCACGAACGGCAGGTACGCGAAGCACAGCGCCGACGAGAGCCCGAAGGCCATCGCCTCGCTGAAGGGGAAGCCGTAGTGGCGCACGAGCGAAGCCATCACGCCCGACTCGCAGTGCGCGGCGTGCGCGTGCACGAAGCTGCCGTATCGCGTGTCCGTCCCGTGTCCTGGCTGCATCGCCCGCTGCTGCATCGCTAGTCCAGCTTCTCCAGCGCCTCGACCGGGACGCCCATCGCCTCGGCGTAGCGCCGCTTCGTCGCCGTCGGCAGCCGCTGGAACGCGCCCGGCCGCAGGTGGCGCTTCACGCGCCAGCGCCACAGGCCGGTCGTCTGCGCGAGGAGCGGCACGTCCATGCGCGCGCGGTACATGTGGTACTCGAGGGTCGAGCCGGTGCCGGCGAGCGCGCGCTCGCGCGCCTCGCGCGCGAGCCGCTCGAGGTCCTCGACCGCCTGGCGCGTCACCGTCTCCTCGACCTCCCAGCCGCGCGAGGCGACGATCTTGAGCCGGCCGTCCTCGCCCACCGCGTACACCGCCTTGCGGTGCCCGGCGAGCGTCGCGTTGCCCTCCTGCGGGACGTCGCGCTCACGCATGCTTCACGACCGTGAGGTACATGAAGCTGCTCGAGAAGCGCCCGCTCTCGGGCACGAAGCACAGCAGCCGGTCGCCTTCCTCGAGGCGGCCGCTGCGCGCGAGCTCGTCGAGCATGAGGTAGACCGAGGCCGAGCCGGTATTGCCGACGTGATCGAGGTTGGTGAACCACTTCTCCTGCGGCAGCGGCAGCCCCGCGCGCGCGAAGCCGTCGGCGACCGGCTGGCGGAAGTACTCCGACGAGATGTGCGGCAGCAGCCAGGTGACGCCGGCCGGCGCGACCTCGCGCCGCTCGAGGAGCTTGCGCAGCGGCTTCACCACCGTGTACTCGATCACCGACTCGTTCAGCAGGCGCACGTCCTGCTTGATCGCGAACACCGAGTTGCGGTCGCGCTCGGCGACGTCGTAGCGCATCCAGCCGCGAAGGCGGCCGTCCGCCTCCTTCTCCGCGCCCATGTACATGCACGCGGGCATCGCGTGCGCGTACGAGAACACGTCGATCCATTCGATGCGCAGGTTGAGGCCCTTGCGCGGCGCCGGCTCGACCAGCACCGCCCCCGCGCCGTCGGAGAGCATCCAGCGCAGGAAGTCCTTCTCGAACGCGAGCCCCGGCTGCGCCTCGAGCGCCGCGACGTCCTGCTGGCGCTCGCCGTCGTAGTTGTGCGCGCGCAGGCCGAGCGACGCGACCTCGGAGCCGGTCGCGATCGCGTTCTTCGCATCGCCCGAGGCGACCGACATCCACGCGTACTTGAGCGCGGTCATGCCCGAGACGCACACGCCCGAGGTCGCGACCACCTCGCACACCGGCGTGCCGAGCTCGCCGTGCACCATCACCGCGTGGTTCGGGAGCAGCTGGTCCGGGTTCGAGGTCCCGCACGCGAGGCAGGCGATGTCCTCGAGCGCGAAGCCGCCGCCGACCAGCCCCTTCACCGCCGCGGCGGTGAGGCTCGCGTTGCTGTGGGTCGGCTCGCCGGTCTTCGGGTCGATCACGTAGTGGCGCCGCCGGATGCCGTTCGAGCGCTGCACCAGGCGCCGCGCGCGCGAGGGCCGGTCGCCGACCTGGCCGAGGATCGCCTCGACCGCGTCGTTCTCGACCGGCGCGTTCGGCAGCAGGGCCGCGGTGCGCGTGATGTAGGTCGTGCGTCGGCTCATCCGCGCCTAGCCGCCCGAGGGCAGCTCGAAGTACGCCTTCTGCGACGCGAGGCGCCGCGCGAGCAGGGGACGCAGCAGCCGCTGCACGAGCAGGCTGGGCGGCACGATGACGATCACCATCGCGACCAGGTAGACGCAGAAGAGCGCGAGAAGCGGCAGCCGCGTCGCCGCACCGCGCCTGCCGCCGAGGCGGATGACGCGCGACCAGACGCCGAACGCGCGGCGCGCCGCGCGCTCGCTGAAGATGAGGGTCGGGTCGACGCGCGCGGCGCCGAGCCCGGCGAGCATCGGCCCGCCGTCGCGCTCGCGCCCGGCGCGCAGCGCCGCGAGCAGCGCGCGGCCGAAGCGGTCGGCGCCCGCGATCTCCTTCTCGGCGACACCCGCGGGCGGCAGCCCCCAGAACGCGTTTTTCTTTCCCGTCAGCACCCAGCGCGGCGTCGTCACCAGGGTCGCGACCGTCCCGCCCTGGTCGGTGAACACGACGTTGTCCTTCAACACGCCGCCCGCGTCGGCGATGAGACCCTTGACCGCTTCCTGCGCGACCAGCCACATGTTGCGGCAGGCGATGACCGTGACGACCGGGCGTCCGGCGATCAGCCGTCTGCCCGTCTCGCTCTTGAGGAACGCGGTGATCGGGCCCGCCGGCGCGAGGAACCAGACCTGGTACGCGAGAACGACCAGGTCGAAACGCTCGTCGGCGCGCACGGCGAGCGGCGCGAGCGCGGGCGGGTCGAGCAGGACCGACTCGGGCATCGCATCGAGGAAGCCGAAGAACGACCACGGAAACGCGTACGGCGCGACCGGGCGCAGCACCTCCTCGACGAGCTCGACGTCCTGCGCCGCGGCGAGCGGCTCGACGAGCCGGCGCGCGACGCGCGCGAGCTGCCCCGATTGCGAGAAATGGACGAGAAGGACGCGCTTCACGGGGCGGTCCTCCCGGCGATCTGATTCATTTGCAACGTATTTTTTTCCCGGCGCCCATCGCCCGTGGCGATTCCCGAGGGCACCGGTCCTTCCCTGGTTAACTAACCGCGAAGGATACCCCGGCGGAGGGCCGGGGTGTCAGGATTTTGTCTTGTTTCGCGCGTCGGACGCCGCGGAAATCAGTCGGCAGGCGCGCTCGGGGGCTGTCCTTCGCCGCCCCCGCGCCGCCGGCGCCGGCGCCGCCGCCGCCGGCCCGGCTCGCCCGGCCCCTGCGCGAGCAGCATCGTAGTCCGTTCGGCCTCGCCGGCGAGCTGGAAACGGGTCCACCACTGGACGAGCTCCTCGGGCACCTCGCCGCTCGCGGCGCGCAGCAGCAGGAAGTCGTACGCCGCGCGGAAGCGCTCGTGCGCGGCGAGCGCGAACGGACGCCGGCCGCTTCTCTGCTCGAAGCGCGGCTGCATCGACCAGATCTCCTTCATGATCGCGGTGAAGCGTCGCGGGATCGATAGCTTCGACACCTGGATGTCCACGACCGCGTCCATCGCCTGGTAGAGCGCGGGGATGCGCTTGGCGCCCTTCTTCTCCGCCTTGGCCCACGCGGCGAGCACCTCGTGCCACAGGAGCGCCGCGAACAGGAACGCGGGCGACACGGGCTTGCCCGAGCGCACGCGCTCGTCGGTCTGCCCGAGCGCGAGCTGCACGAAGCGCTGCCCGAGCGGCTGCTCGACGATCACGTCGAGCAGGGGCAGCAGCCCGTGGTGCAGGCCGTCGTCGCGCAGCTGCCGCACGCTGGTCGCGGCGTGTCCCGAGAGCAGCAGCTTCAGCATCTCCTCGAACACGCGCGACGGCGGCACGTTCTCGAGCAGCGGGGCGAGCTCGCGCATGGGCGCGCGCGTCTTCGGGTCGATCCTGAAGCCGAGCTTCGCGGCGAAGCGCGCCGCGCGCAGCATGCGCACCGGGTCCTCGCGGAAGCGCCCGCGCGGGTCCCCGATCATGCGCACGGACTTGCGCTCGAGGTCGCGCAGGCCGCCGTGGAAGTCGAGGATCGCCTCGCTGTACGGGTCGTAGTAGAGCGCGTTCACCGTGAGGTCGCGCCGCGCGGCGTCGTCCTCGCGCGTGCCGTATACGTTGTCGCGCAGGATGCGGCCGTGCGCGTCGACCTG
>Ga0070741_10012430_pt1 | contig 15380 bp, 12 predicted proteins | sample Coa_R1_4_FD_66440 | JGI IMG/M metagenome (GOLD analysis project Ga0070741, IMG submission 66440) | Surface soil microbial communities from Centralia Pennsylvania, which are recovering from an underground coalmine fire - Coalmine... | ecosystem: Environmental > Terrestrial > Soil > Unclassified ... | reverse complement strand
GCCAGGACGTCGTGCGCGGTGGCGCCGCCGCGATTGATGATGAAGTTGGCGTGCTTGGCGGAGATCTCGGCGCCGCCGATCCGCTTGCCCTTGAGGCCGGCCTTCTCGAAAATCCGGGCGGTCTGGTCGTAGTCCGGGTTCTTCCAGATGCAGCCCGCCGCCGCGAGCGCGAGCGGCTGGGTCGCCTTCCTCTGCTTCAGGCGGGCGCGGATCTCGGCCAGGATCTCCTTCTGCGGCTTGCGGTGGAGCTGCAGCCGTACCCCCAGCAGGATCGCGCCGCCCGGGAACGCGAACGTGCGATACGCGAACGACCCCGGAGCGGGCTTGAGCTCGCCGATGGTGCCGTCGGGATGCAGGAAGTAGACGGCGGAGACGAAGTCCCAGATCGCCCCGTCGTGGCCGCCCGCGTTCATCGCGAGCGCGCCCCCCAGGGTGGCCGGGATGCCGACCAGGCACTCGATGCCGCCCAGGCTCAGCGCCGCCGCCTCGCGGATCATCGTCGACAGGCTGGCGCCGCACCCGATGGTCACCTCCTCGCCGTGGAACTCCATCCGCGCCAGGCATCCCTCCAGCTTGATGACGATGCCGCGGAACCCGCGATCCCGGACGAGGGTGCTGTGGCCGCTGCCCAGCAGCGCCACCGGGAGCTTCTCCTTGTCCGCGAACATCAACGCCTTCCGCACGTCGTCGACGTCCTGCGGGATGATGAAGATGTCCGCCGGCCCGCCGCAGCGGAGCGACGTGTGGAACGCCAGCGGCTCCTTGAACCGCACCTCACCGCGGATCTCACCCAGCATGCTGGTCTCCTTCTCCGTCCCGGGGCGAGGCACCGGCGCGGGCCTCGCGCTCGACCAGGCGGTCCCGCACCTGGTCGGCCACCGCGCCGACGTCACCGGCTCCGAGCGTCAGGACCAAGTCGCCGGGCCGGACGGTGCGGAGGAGCAATTCCACCACCGCCGTCCGGTCAGCCACGTATCGGACCTCGCGGCCGGTCCGGGCGGCGATCGCGTCGGCCAGGGTCCGGGCATGGACTCCCGCGATCGGCGCCTCCCCCGCCGCGTAGATGTCGGTCACGATCAGGAGATCCGCGTCGTCGAACGCGCCCGGGAACTCGTCCTGCAGGTGGAAGGTGCGCGTGTAGCGGTGCGGCTGGAACACGACCACCCGACGCCGCTGCGGGAACCCGCGCCGCGCGGCGGCCAGCGTGGCCCGGATCTCCGCCGGATGGTGGCCGTAGTCGTCGACCACCAGGACCCCGCCGGCCTCGCCCTTCACCTGAAACCGGCGCTGCACGCCGGTGAAGCTCGCCAGCGCCCGCTGGATGACCGGGAACGCCACCTCCAGGTCGAGGCCGACCGCGGTCGCGGCGAGCGCGTTGGCCACGTTGTGGACTCCGGGGACCTGGAGGTGGAGCTCGCCGAGGGCGTCGCCGCGATGGAGCACCTCGAAGCGGGCGGTGAGCTCGCGCAGGCGGACCGAGGCGGCGACCAGGTCGGCCGGCGCGGTGAGGCCGTACGTGATCACGCGCTTCTCGACCCGCGGCAGGATCGCCTGGATCTCCGGCTGGTCGGCGCAGAGCACCGCCGCCCCGTAGAACGGCACCTTGTTGACGAAGGCGAGGAAGGTCTCGCGGATCGCGGCGAGGTCCCGGTAGTAGTCCAGGTGCTCGGCGTCGATGGTGGTCACCACGGCGATGGTGGGCGTGAGCTTCAGGAACGAGCCGTCGGACTCGTCGGCCTCGGCGACGAGGAACTCGCCCTGCCCGAGCCGGGCGTTCGCGCCCAGCGCGGTCACCCGGCCGCCGACCACCAGCGTCGGATCGGCCCCGGCCTCGGCCAGCACCGCGCCGACCATCGAGGTCGTGGTCGTCTTCCCGTGGGTGCCGGCGATCGCGATCCCGTGCTTGACCCGCATGAGCTCGGCCAGCATCTCGGCGCGGGGGATCACCGGGACGCCGCGCTGGCGGGCCGCCTGGAGCTCCGGGTTGTCCCGGGCGACCGCCGAGGAGTACACGACGACGTGCGCGCCCTCGATATGGCTCGCGGCGTGGCCGACCGAGACCTTCGCGCCCAGCCGCTCCAAGCGCTCCACCGCCTCGTTCCGGCGCGCGTCGGAGCCGGTGACGCGGTAACCCAGGGTGAGGATCACCTCGGCGAGCCCGCTCATCCCGGCCCCCCCGATGCCGACGAAGTGCACCTGCTGGTAGCGCTTGAACGCGCGCGCGCCGGTCATGGGCGCCTCACGTCTCGGCCCGCTGGGAGACGTTCAGGAGGAGGCCGACCGCCGCCATCACCACCAGCAGGGACGACCCGCCCGAGGAGACGAAGGGGAGCGGCAGTCCCTTGGTGGGGAACAGGCCGACCACCACCCCCAGGTTCACGACCGCCTGCGTGGCGAGCATCGCGGTGACCCCGAACGCGACCAGCGCCCCGAACGGGTCGACGACCCTGAGCCCGACCCGCATGCCGCGCCAGAGGAGGAGCCCGAAGAGCATCACCGTGGCCACCGCGCCCACGAACCCGAGCTCCTCGCCGATGATGGCGAAGATGAAATCGGTGTGCGGCTCCGGGAGGTAGAAGAGCTTCTGCTTCGACTCCCCCAGGCCCCGTCCGAGGAGGCCGCCGCCGCCGAGGGCCAGGTACGACTGGATGATCTGGAACCCCGCGCCGCGCGGGTCGGCCCACGGGTCCAGGAAGGTCAGCACGCGCCGCAGGCGATAGGTGGCGGTCATCACCGCGAGGGCGACGACGGGCACCGCCGCGGCGCCGATCAGGCCGAGGTGGGCCAGCCGCGCCCCGGCCACGAAGATCATGCAGAGGACCACGCCGACGATCGCGAGCGCGGAGCCGAGGTCCGGCTGCAGGAGCACCAGCGCGGCCACGCCGCCGGTGACCATGAGCGGCGGCAGGACGCCGCGCCAGAAGCTCGTGATCGTCTCCTGCCGCCGCGCCAGGAAGTCGGCGAGGTAGAGCACGAGGGCGAGCTTCGCGAACTCGGTCGGCTGGACCGAGACCGGCCCCCACCGGAGCCAGCGCCGGGTCCCGTTGATCGACTGCCCGAACGGCGGGATCAGGACCAGGACCAGCAGGACGAACGCCACCGCGAGGAGCGGGCCGACGATGGGGCGCCAGCGCCGGTAGTCGATGGCCATGACGGCCCACATCACGCCCAGCCCCAGCACGGCCCAGAAGAACTGCTTCTTGAGGAAGAAGTGGGAGTCGTGGAACCGGTCGGTCGCCACGATCGCGCTGGCAGAGTAGACCATGACCACCCCGAGCCCCAGGAGGGCCAGCACGATCACGAACAGCCAGTAGTCGGGGCTCATCTTGCGCGGCACGGCCCACCCCTCCTGGCGGCGGCGCCCCGACTCCCCGCGCTCCGGGGCCGCCGGGTGCGGCGCCACATCCGTCGACCCGGGCTCCCCGCCCGGCCGACCGGGCCGTGGCCGGGCAGGCCCGGGCGCCGGCTCGGCGGGTCGCTCCCGCGCCGGCGCGCCCGTCCGCCGCTCCCCGGGGTCACCGGCCCGCCACCTCGGGCAGCGCCCGCACCGCCTCGACGAAGACGTCGCCCCGGTGCTCGTAGTCGCGGAACATGTCGAACGAGGCACAGGCGGGGGAGAGCAGCACCACGTCGCCCGGGACCGCCAGCTCGGCGGCCCGCCGCACCGCCTCGACCATGGACCCCGCCTCCTCCACCCGGGTCACGGCCCGCAGGACGGGGCCCAGGGTCGCCCGGCCCTCGCCGATGAGGACCGCGGCGCGCACGCGCCCCCGCGCGGCGTCGGCGAGCGCGTCGAACCGCTGGCCCTTGTCCCGGCCGCCGGCGATCAGCACGACCGGCTCGGGGAAGGCGGCCAGCGCCTTGAGCGTGGCGTCCACGTTGGTGCCCTTCGAGTCGTTGTAGAACGCGACGCCCGCCCGCTCCCGAACCCACTCGATGCGGTGCCGCACGCCGCGGAACGCCCGGATGGCGGCCCGCAGCCGCTCCGGCGCGACGCCGAGCGCGCCGGCGCAGACGGCGGCGGCGAGGACGTTCTCCAGGTTGTGCGCCCCGCGGAGGAAGATCTCGTCGACCGGGCACACGGGTCGATCCGCGCCGTCGAGGCGCAGCGTCACCCACCCCGCGCTCACCCAGGCGCCCGCGGCGACCGGCCCGCGCCGGCTGAACCACAGCAGCCGGCCGCGCACGCGCGCCGCGAGCGCGGCGGCGCCCGGATCGTCGGCGTTCAGCACCGCCCAGTCCGCCGGCGTCTGGCGCGCGAAGATCCGCGCCTTGGCGTCCGTGTACGCGGCGAGGCTGCCGTGGCGATCGAGGTGGTCGGGGGTGACGTTCAGCACCGCGGCCACCCGCGGGTGGAAGGCGTCCGTCGTCTCGAGCTGGAAGCTCGACGCCTCGGCCACCACCCACCCCTCCTCGGGGAATCCGAGCGCCTCGCCGGCGAGCGGCCGGCCGATGTTGCCGCCGACCAGCACCGGCCGCCCGCTCTCGGCGAGCAGCGCGCCGGTGAGCGCGGTGGTCGTGGTCTTCCCGTTCGTCCCGGTGATCGCGACGAACCCGGCGGTCATCGCCCGGAACGCCAGCTCGAGCTCGCCGATCACCGGAACGCCGCCGGCGCGACAGGCGGCGACCGCCGGGTGGGCGGCCGGCACGCCGGGGCTCAGCACCACCAGCTCGGCGTCGGCGAACGCGGCCGGCGGGTGGCCGCCCAGGTGGAGGCGCACCGCCGGGGCCAGCGCCCGCACCTCGGGTCCGAGCGCGTCGGCCGGCCGGGCGTCGGTCCCGCTGACGCGCGCGCCCAGGGTCGCGAGCAGCCGGCACGCCGCCACGCCGCTCCGCGCCAGCCCCACCACGGTCACCGCGCGGCCGCGGAGCGCCTCGCGCCACGCCGGGCCGCGCGGCGTCGCCAGCAGGCCGCCGGGCGCGGCCGCGGCGGTCATGGTTGCACCGGCGCCACTCGCATCGCCCCTCATCTGAGCTTCAGGGTGGTGAGGGCGAGCAGCGCCATCAGCAGCGCCAGGATCCAGAACCGGATGACGACCTTCGTCTCCGGCCACCCCATGAGCTCGAAGTGGTGGTGCAGGGGCGCCATGCGGAAGATCCGGCGGCCGGTGAGGCGGTAGGAGCCGACCTGGAGGATGACCGACACCGCCTCGACCACGAACAGGCCGCCGATGAACGGCAGCAGCAGCTCGGCCTTGGCCAGCAGGGCCAGCGTCCCGATGGCGCCCCCGAGCGCCAGCGACCCCACGTCGCCCATGAAGACCTCGGCCGGGTAGCTGTTGAACCAGAGGAACCCGATGCTGGCGCCCATGAGCGCCCCGCAGAAGACCGTCAGCTCGCCGGCCCCCTTCACCTTCAGGATGTAGAGGTACTCGGACAGCCGCGCGTGCCCGGCCACGTAGGAGAGGACCCCGAGCGCCAGGGCCGCGACGATTACCGGACCCATCGCCAGGCCGTCGAGGCCGTCGGTCAGGTTGACGGCGTTGGAGGCGCCGATCACGATCAGGGCGGCGAAGACGATGTAGGCGGCCCCGAGGTCCGGCGTCCACTCCTTCACGAACGGCACCGAGAGCTGCGTCGTCACGCCGTCGGTCGGGAAGGCGTAGAGATAGGCGCCGAGGGCCAGGCCGATCGCCAGCTGGGCCGCGAACTTCTCGCGGATCTTGAGCGGGCGCCGGTGCCGGAGCTTCCGCCAGTCGTCGAGGGCTCCCACCACGGCGAGCCCCGCCGTCACCAGCAGCGCGACCCAGACCAGGCGGTTCTGGAGATTCCCCCACAGGAGCACGGTCCCGATGAGCGTCCCGACGATGAGCAGGCCGCCCATGGTCGGCGTGCCCGCCTTGCTCCGGTGGCGCTCGGGCCCGTCCGACCGGATCGTCTCGCCGATCTGGCGCCGCCTGAGCGCCCGGATCATCCACGGCCCGAGGCAGAGCGACAGCACCAGGGCGGTGACCAGCGCCATCGCCGTCCGGAACGTGATGTACCGGAACACGTTGAACGCGATGTGGTACTTCGCCAGCGCGGCCAGGAACGTCAGCACCGGGCCCCCGCCCGGGCGGCCGCGAGCCGGGCCAGGAGCGCGTCGACCGCGCGCTCCATGCGCACGCCCCGCGAGCCCTTGACCAGGACCCGATCGCCGGGGGCGAGCCGCTCGGCGACGAACGCCGCGGCCGCCTCGGGCGCGTCGAACGTCTCGACGTCCGGGCAGCCCGCCGCGCGGGCGCTGTCGGCGGTCGCGCGCATCGCCGGGCCGACCGCGGCCAGCCCGGCGAGCGGCACCGCGGCCACCCAGAGCCCCACCTCCCGGTGCGCGCTGTCGGTCTGGTCGCCCAGCTCCAGCATGTCCCCGAGGACGGCGAAGCACCGGCCCGGCCCGCCGGCCTCCCGGAGCGTCTCGAGCGCCGCCCGCATCGAGGCGGGGTTGGCGTTGTAGGTGTCGTCCAGCACCCGGACGCCGCCGGCCTCGCGCCACACGAGCCGGCCCTTCACCGGGGCCGCCAGCGCCAGGGCGACCGCCGCCTCGTCGAGGGGCACCCCGAGCGTCAGGCCCACCGTGGCGGCGGCCGCCGCGTGCCAGGCGTTGTGCCGCCCGGCCAGCGGCAGGCGCACGTCGACCGCGGCGCTGCCGGAGACGAGCCGGAACACGAGCCCGGCCTCGGCCAGCGCCACGTCGCCGAGCCGCACGTCGGCGCCGTCCGCCTGCCCGTAGGTGAGGACGCGGGTCCGCGCGCGCCCGGCCAGCGCCCGCACGAGCGGATCGTCGGCGTTGAGCACCACCGCGCCGCCCGGCGGGATCGCCTCGACCAGCTCCCCCTTCGCCTTCTGCACGCCCTCCAGGGAGCCCACGCCCTGGAGGTGGGCGGGCGCGATCGTGGTCACCACGCCGACCGTCGGCTGGCAGAGCTGGGCCAGGCTCGCGATCTCGCCGAAGGCGTTCATGCCGAGCTCCAGCACCGCGGCCTCGTGCTCGGGCTCGAGCTGCAGCAGGGTCAGCGGGACGCCCCACTGGTTGTTGTAGCTCCCGGCCGGCTTCAGGACCCGCTTGCGGGCCGAGAGGACCGTCGCGATCAGCTCCTTGGTGGTCGTCTTCCCGTTGGAGCCGGTCACTGCCACGACCGGGATCGCGAACTGGCGCCGGTGGGCGGCGCCGAGGCGCTGGAGCGCCGCGGTCGTGTCGTCGACCAGCACCAGCGGGAACGAGCCGTCGCCGCCGAGCCCCGGCGGGAGCTGGCTGGTCACCGCGCAGGCCGCGCCCCGCGCCCGCGCATGCGCGACGAAGGCGTGGCCATCCTGGTGCGCGCCGCGGATCGCGAAGAACGCCTCGCCGGGGGCGCAGGTGCGGCTGTCGATCGACACGCCGGTGAGCACCGTGTCCAGCCGCCCGCCCACCAGCGCGCCCTGGGTGCCGCGCACGAGCTCGGCGAGCGTCAGCCGGGGCATGTCCCGCTCGCGCGCCCGCCGGGGCGGGCGCTCAGGCACTCGCGGGCGACCACGCGGTCGTCGAACGGCAGGACCTGACCTGCGACGATCTGATACGTCTCGTGACCCTTCCCCGCCACCACGACGGTGTCGCCCCGGCGCGCCCACGCGAGCGCGGCCCGGATCGCCTCCCGCCGGTCGGGGTCGCTAGTATAGCCATCGCGAGGAGGCGGGACCACGCCCGCGGCGATCTCCGCGATGATGGCGCGCGGGTCCTCGGAGCGGGGGTTGTCCGAGGTGAGCCACACGCGATCGGCGAGCGTCGCCGCGATCCGGCCCATGAGCGGCCGCTTCGCGCGGTCGCGGTCGCCGCCGGCGCCGAACACGACGCCGAGCCGGCCGGGCGTCAGCCGCCGGGCGGTCTCGAGGACGCGCCGGAGCGCGTCCGGCGTGTGGGCGTAGTCGACCACGACCAGGAAGTCCTGGCCCGCCTCGACGCGCTCGAACCGCCCGGGGACCGCGGCGACCTCGCCCAGCGCCGCGGCGATCCGCTCCGGCGCGAGCCCGAGCGCCACCCCGACGCCGACCGCCCCCAGGAGGTTCATCACGTTGTGCTCGCCGATCAGGCGCGAGGCGATCCGGACGGGGCCGGCCGGCGTCACGGCCTCGAGCCGGATCCCCTCCAGGTCCGACTGGAACCTGAGCGGATGGATCGCCCGCTCGGGGGCGAGCCCGAACGTCAGGGCGCGGATCCCCGGTTCGGCCGCCAGCGCGGCGCCGACCGGGTCGTCGCCGTTGAGGACGGCCGTCGGGCAGGGCTTGCCGCCGGCCGGGAGGAGCTCGCGGAAGAGCCGCCCCTTCGCCGCGGCGTACCGCTCCATGGTCCCGTGGAAATCGAGGTGGTCCTGGGTGAGGTTGGTGAACACGGCCACGTCGAACGCGACCCCGTCGACCCGCCGGAGCTCGAGGGCGTGCGACGAGACCTCCATGGCCACCCCGCCCACGCCGGCCGCGACCATCTCGGCGAGGAGGGCCTGGAGCTCGAGGGCCTCGGGCGTGGTCTGGCTCGCCTCCCGGGCGTGTCCCCGCACGACGTACTGGATCGTGCCGACGAGGCCCGTCGCCAGTCCGCGCGCCCGCAGGAGCGCCTCGCAGAGGTAGGCGGTCGTCGTCTTCCCGTTCGTGCCGGTGACGCCCACGACGATGAGCGCGCGCGACGGGTGGCCGAAGTAGGCGTCGGCGAGCCGCGGCAGCGCCCGGCGCGTGTCCGGCACCAGGATCCGCCCGACGGCCTGCCCGGGGCAGGGGTCGGGCGGCTCGGCGACGACCGCCCGCGCGCCACGCTCCACCGCCTGCGGGATGAACCGCCGGCCGTCGACCCGGAGGCCGCGGACCGCCACGAAGCAGCTTCCCGGCGTCACACGGCGGGAGTCGTCGGTGAGCCCGCGGACGGTCGCCGGCAGCGGGCCAAGGAGCTCGCGCTCGGGGATCGCCGCCAGGAGCGTGTCGAGCCCCACCGGGTGCCGGGGGCCGGCGGCCCCGCCGTTGCCGCCGCGGGGGTCGATCACAGCGCGTGCTCCGGCCGCCCCTGGAGCGGAGGGGCCAGCTCCAGGCGGCAGAACACGCCGGGCCCCACCGCCGTCCCCGGCGCCGGCGACTGGCGGACCACGAGCCCCCGCCCGGAGACGGCGACCTCGACGTCGAGCGCGGCCAGGACGCCGAGCGCCTGCCGGAGGCTCCGGCCGGTGAGATCGGGCATGACCGGATCCTGGCCCGGGCTCGGCTCGAGTCCGGGGACGGCCGGCGAGTCGGGGGCCCGGTCGGCCGGCCCGCCCCGCACGATCTGCACCGCAGTGACCGAGTCGGAGGGGGGCACGTCCAGGTGCCGGAGCACCGGGGCGGCGACGGCGGCGAAGATCGGAGCCGCGGCCTCCGACCCCCAGACCACGGTCTTCGGCTCGTCGAGAAGCGCCAGGATCACGAGCCGCGGCGCGTCGGCGGGGACGAACCCGATGAACGACAGCACGCCCGGCCGCCGCGAGTAGACGTGCGTGACGGGGTCGGGCTTCTGGGCGGTGCCGGTCTTCCCCGCCACGCGATAGCCGGGCAGCGCGGCCTTGTGGCCGGTCCCCTCGGCGACGACGCCGGTCAGGATGTCGGTCAGCGTCGCCGCCGTCTGCGGCGAGATGACCTGCCGCACGGGCTCCGGCTCGATCCGCCGCGCCGGCTGGCCGCCCGCGTCCAGGAACGCCCGCAGCACGTGCGGGTGCATGAGGCGTCCGCCGTTCGCGATCGCGCCGAACGCCGCCAGCAGCTGGACGCCGGTGACCGAAACCTCCTGGCCGATCGAGATCGCGGCCAGCGAGAGGCCCGACCAGCGGGTGGGATTCCGGAGCTGCCCCCGGCTCTCGCCGGGCAGCCCGATCCCGGTCAGCCCGCCGAAGCCGAAGTCGGTGATGTGGCGGTGGTAGCGATCCCGGCCGAGCTGGAGGCCCACCTTGATCGCCCCGACGTTCGACGAGAACTTGAGAATCTCGCGGAACGTGAGCCAGCCGTACTTCTTCCAGTCGTGGATCGAGCGGTTGGCGATCGTGATGACGCCCTGCTCGCCGTAGAACCGGTCCTCGGGGCGGACGACCCCCTCTTCGAGCGCCGCCGCGGCCAGGATCGCCTTGAAGGTCGACCCGGGCTCGAAGGGGTCGGTCACCGCCCGGTTCCGCCACTGCTCGGCCGTCGCCCCTTGGTACGCGTTCGGGTTGAAGGTGGGCCGGAGCGCCATGGCCAGGATCTCGCCGGTCCGCGGATCCATCACCAGGACCATCCCGGCCCTGGCGGCGGTCGACCGCCAGGCGGCGTCGAGCTCCCGCTCGGCGAGATACTGGATCGTCGCATCGAGGGTCAGCACGAGTCCGGTGCCCGGCGTCGGCGGCTTCAGGATCGTGGGCTGGGCGGTCACCTCGCGCCCGAGCGCGTCCCGCTCGACCAGGGCCAGCCCCGTCTCCCCGGCGAGCGTCTTGTCCTGCGCGAGCTCGATCCCCTCGAGGCCGCGGTCGTCGCGGCCGACGAACCCGAGCACGTGGGCGGCCAGCTCGCGATTCGGGTAGAAGCGGAGCGACTCCGGGACCGTCCCGATGCCGGGCAGGCGCAGCGCGCGGATCGCCGCGCCGACGGCGGGCGGCACCTTCGGCTTCACCCACACGAACGGCCGGTCGCTCGAGAGCCGCTGCTCGATCTCGGCCGGGCGCTCGCCGAGGTGCGGGGCGAGCGCCGCCGCGACCGCGGCACGGTCGCCGATCCGTCCGGGCAGCGCGTAGACCGATTCGACGGGGGCGCTGACGGCCAGGGCATAGCCGTTGCGGTCGAAGATCGCGCCGCGCTCGGGGCGAAGGGGGATGGTCTTCGAGTACTGCCGCTCGGCGAGCCGCGCCAGCTCGTCGTGGCGGACGATCTGCAGATAGCCCAGCCGGGCGACGATCGCGCCGAGGAGAAGGACGAGGACCCCGGTCAGGACGAGCGCGCGGCTGCGGTAGCGGGAGGCGGGCTCCGTCATGGCGTCCGGACGCGGGCGGGGACCGCCGGCGAAGATCGTCCGCGCGGCGGCCGCCCCCGCCCGTCCGGTCGCGCCCGGGCCCGGTCCGCCTCGCCGCCGGCGCTCCGCCCCGATCCGGTCGTCCCCCGGGGAGCGGGCGCGGCGGCGAGTCGCCCGGCGCGCGTCACGATGAGCTCAGGGCTCGGCAACGGGTCGGAGGTCCGGGGCGGCGGCCTGGAGCGCGGCGGTCCGGCTCTCGCCCTCCGGCGTGACGTACTCCCGCGCGAGGCGCACCTGATCCGGCCCCGGCGGCACGAGCCCGAGTCGGCGGGCCGCCGAGTCGACCCGGGCGAACGCGCGCAGCGAGGCGAGCTCCAGCTGGAGCTTCCGGTTCTGCTCCCCGAGCCGCGTGCGGGCAGTCCGGAGGCCGTCCAGCTCGTACGACACGCGCACCCGCTGGACCTGGAGCCAGACGTAGCCGAGCACGCCGGCCACGACGATGCACCCGAGGCACAGCATCCGGGCCATCGCGCGCAGCCGCCGACGGTCCCGTTCGCGGACGACGGCCGAGGCCTGATCCTGGATGAGCCGCGTCATCGTGTCTCGCCTCGCTCGAGGACCCGGAACCGCGCGCTCCGGGCCCGGGGGTTTGTGTGGATCTCGGCCGCGTCGGGGCGCACCGGCTTGCGCGTCAGCACCCGCCAGTCGGCCCGCGCCAGCTGACGGAAGGCGCCCTTCACCAGACGGTCCTCGAGAGAATGGAACGCGATCACGCCGAACCGGCCGCCCGGCGCCAGCAGCTCCGCCGCCCGGGGGAGCGCGGCCTCGAGGCTGCCGAGCTCGTCGTTCACGGCGATGCGGAGCGCCTGGAACGTCCGGGTGGCCGGGTGGATCCGTCGCGGCCGGCGATGCGGCGGGATCGCCCGGGCGACCACGTCGGCCAGCCGCCGGGTCGTGTCGATCGGCGCGCGGCGCCGCGCCTCGACCAGCCGCCGTGCGATGCGGCGCGCGGCCGGCTCCTCGCCGTACTCGCGGAGGACCCGCTCGAGCTCGGGCTCGGAGGCGCGTCGCAGCAGCTCCGCCGCCGTCAGCGGCTGCCGGGTGTCGAATCGCATGTCAAGCCGCTCGTCGCGCTGGAACGAGAACCCGCGCCCGCTCGCGTCGAGCTGGAAGGACGACAGCCCGAGATCCAGCAGGACGGCGTGCGCCGGCGCCGCGCCGCAGGCCTGCGCCTCCCGGTCGATGTGGCGGAAGTCCGAGTGGCGCAGCACGCAGCGCGAGCCGAAGGGCGCCAGCCGCTCCGCCGCCCGGGCCAGCGTCTCGCCGTCGCGGTCCAGCCCGAGGAGCCGGCTCTCCGTCGAGGCCTCGAGGAGCGCGGCGGCGTGCCCGCCGAGCCCGACCGTACCGTCGACGATCCACGTGCCGGGCGGGACCGGCGCGAGCCAGCGCACGACCGCCTCGACCAGCACCGGCAGGTGGACGGCGTCGAGCGCGGCGTCGGCGCTCACAGCCCGAGCTCCGAGACCTTCGCCGCGAAGTCGTCGAAGCCGCCGCGGAGGGTCTGGTAGTGCGCGTCCCAGCGCTCGCGGTTCCAGATCTCGAAGCGGCTCAGCACGCCGACGATCATGACCTCGCGCTTGAGGGCCGCGAACTCGCGCAGCTCGGGCGGGACCAGCGTGCGCCCGGCGCCGTCGACGGGGCACTCCTTCGCGCTCGCGACCGTCACCCGCACGAAGTGCCGCATCTCGGGCGACAGCTGCGGCTGCTGCCGCAGCCGCTCCTCGAAGCGCTCCCACTCGTCGAGCGGGAACGCCCAGATGCAGTGGTCGCCCTCCGTGAGGATGAGGGTGTCGACGCCGCGCCGGGTCAGCTCCTCCCGGTAGCGGGCCGGGATGCTGAGCCGCCCCTTCGCGTCGATCGCGTGCGGGTACTTCCCCCGGAACACCGCCCCGCGCCCCCCTTTTCGGTCGGGCTCGCCTGCCGCCCGCCGGGTCCGACGCCCCACCGCCCGGCCGCGCCATGGCCAGATACGGTCTTACATCCCACTTCGTCCCACTTTGTGCGCCGATACTAAGCGGGGGTCCGAGGGGTGTCAAGGGGAAAATGCCGTTCGAAAAACTGCGAAACGGAGCTTCGGAGCGGGGCGACCCGTGGGGCCGGCGTGGGGCTAGGAGTACCGCAGGTAGAGCTTCCGGACGGCCCCGAGATCGCGCGCGGCACCCTCGGCGAGCGACCGCGCCAGCGCCTGGAGGGTCGGGGCGGGGCTGAACGCGCCGAGCTGCCGCGCGGCCAGCTCGAGCGCGCGCTCTCCCCTGAATGCCTCCCCGAGGACGAGCCCCCAGCGGACTCCCGTCCCGGGCGGCCCCGCGGCCGGGGGAACCTCGGCGTCGCGGCCCGGCGGCCCGCCCGCGGCCGCCAGCGCGGACGCCTGCGCGGCCTTGCGCGCGGCAAGCTCCGCGAACGCCTCGCGGAGCGGCCCATCGGCTCGCGCGGCGGCGGTCGCGTAGAGCCGCCGGAGGTGAGCGAGGATCCCGCCGATCTGCGCGAGCAGGTCCTCCCGGAGCACGCGGCGCGGGTCGTCCGGCTCGGCGGCCGGGGCGAACTCGGCTTCGATCATGACGGCCATCCCGGAGCGTCCCGCGCGATTCTAGCACCGCGCCGGCGCGCCCCGCGCCGGCGGCGCCGGACAGGCGCCATCATGCGCCCCGCGCGTCACGCGCCCCGCAGGCGCGGATCGAGCGTATCGCGGAGGGCGTCCCCCAGGAGGTTCGACCCGAACACGGCCAGGCTGATCGCCAGCCCCGGGAAGAGCACGAGGTGCGGCGCCTTCTGCGCGTACTCGGCCGCCGAGACCGACAGCATGCGGCCCCACGACGGGTACGGCTCGGGCACCCCGAGCCCGAGGAACGACAGCGCGGCCTCGACCAGGATGGCGCTGCCCAGCTGGGCCGTGCCGAGCACGATGAACGGCCCGATGGTGTTGGGGAGCACGTGGCGGAACGCGACCCGCAGGTGGCGCGCGCCGAGCCCCCGGGCGGCCTCGACGTACTGCGTCTCGCGGATCGTGAGCACGCTCGAGCGGACGACGCGCGCCGCGCGCGGGATGATCGGGATCGAGATCGCCAGGATGACGTTCTCGAGCGACGGCCCGAGCGCGGCCGACATCACCAGCGCCAGCACGAGGAGCGGCAGGCCCTGGAGGATGTCCAGGACGCGCTGGCAGAGGAGGTCGACCTTCCCGCCGGTGTAGCCGGACAGGAGTCCGATGAGCCCGCCCAGGACGGAGCCGAGGAGGGTGGACGACACACCCACGACGAGCGAGACGCGGGCGCCGTGCACGATCCGCGAGTAGATGTCGCGGCCCAGGTGGTCGGTCCCGAGCCAGTACCGGGCCCCCGGGCGGGCCAGCGTCTGGGCGTTGGTCGCGATGGGATCGTGGGTGGCGATCACGTCGGCCCCCGCCGCGGTCAGCACCATCGCGAGCATCACGCCGCCCCCCAGGGCCCCGAGCGGCTTCCGGCGCGCGAACCGCGCCAGGCGTCGCCAGGCCGGCCGGCGGTCAGGCACCGAGCCGGACCCGTGGATCGAGGACCGCGTAGAGCCAGTCCACGACCAGGTTGGTGACGATCACCACCGCGGCGATGAACATGACCAGGTTCTGCACGACCGGATAGTCGCGCCAGAGGATCGCCTGGACCAGGAACCGGGCGACGCCGGGGAGGTTGAACACGGTCTCGGTGACGATCAGCCCGCCGATCACGAACGCCGCCTCGATGCCGATGACCGTGATGACCGGGAGCATGGCGTTCCGGAGCGCGTGGCGCCAGATGACGAAGAGGCTGCGCTGCCCCTTGGCGCGAGCGGTGCGGATGTAGTCCTCCCGGAGGACTTCGAGCAGGGCCGAGCGGGTGATGCGCATCATGAGCGCCGACGAGCGGTAGCCGACCGCGAGCGCCGGGAGCAGGAACTGCGCCAGGTGCAGGCCCAGGTTCTCGGTGGGGGACACGTACTGGAGGGGCGGGATCCACCCCAGCCAGCTCACCAGCGCGAGGATGATCACCATGCCGAGCCAGAAGGACGGCATCGAGAGCCCGGCCAGGCTCACGACGCGCAGGGCGTAGTCGACCGCGGTGTCCTGGCGGACCGCGCTGACGACGCCGGCCGGGATTCCCAGCACGATCGCCACCAGGATCGACAGGATCCCCAGCTCGACCGTGACCGGCACCAGCGGCCGCACGATCTCCCAGGCGGGGACGTCGTAGCGATAGGACCGCCCGAGATCGCCCGTCGCGAGCTGCTGGAGCCAGGTCAGGTACTGGATCCACACCGGCCGGTCGAGCCCGAGCTCCCGCTGGATGGCGAGCTTCTCCTGGGGGTTCACGTACCCGGCGGTCGAGAACAGGATCTCCACCACGTCGCCGGGCGCCAGGCG
>Ga0070741_10012429_pt1 | contig 15380 bp, 17 predicted proteins | sample Coa_R1_4_FD_66440 | JGI IMG/M metagenome (GOLD analysis project Ga0070741, IMG submission 66440) | Surface soil microbial communities from Centralia Pennsylvania, which are recovering from an underground coalmine fire - Coalmine... | ecosystem: Environmental > Terrestrial > Soil > Unclassified ... | reverse complement strand
GGCGCGCCGCGGCAAGAAGATCATCGAGCAGGACGAGCTGGAGGAGGGGATCATGCGCGTCGTCGCCGGCCCGGAGAAGAAGGCCCGTCTCCTGTCGGAGCACGAGCGCAAGATCACCGCCTACCACGAGATGGGGCACGCGCTCGTCGGCCATTTCCTCGAGCACACCGACCCCGTCCACAAGATCACGATCGTCTCCCGCGGCCAGGCGCTCGGCTTGACGATCTCGCTGCCGACCGAGGACAAGTACCTCACGACGCGCACCGCGCTCATGCACCAGATGGGGATGATCCTCGGCGGGCGCGCCGCGGAGGAGATCGTCTTCCACGAGGTCACGACCGGCGCGGCGAACGACCTCGAGAAGGTCACGCAGACCGCGAAGTCGATGATCATGCGCTTCGGGATGAGCGAGAAGCTCGGCCCGCGCGTCCTCGGCCGCAACCACGACCAGCCCTTCCTCGGCCGCGACTACGGCTCCGAGGCGGACTACTCCGAGGAGATCGCGCGCGAGATCGACGACGAGATCCGCCGCGTGATCGAGGAGGCGCACGAGCTCGCGCTCGCCGTCCTCCGCGAGCACATGGACGACCTCCACAAGATCTCGGCGATCCTCATCGAGCGGGAGACGATCGACCGTGACCAGTTCGAGCGGCTCCTCGCCGGCGAGGACGAGGGGACGGTCTTCCCGGACGAGTCGCCGGCCGACGAGGCGCAGCCGGAGCCGCAGGAGGAGCCGAAGCGCCAGCGCCAGCCGCGCCCGCGCCCGTTCCCGCTGCCTGGCTCGGCCATGCAGGGCCCGGATCCCGCGAAGAGCTAGTCCGACTCGCCGAGCTTCAGCGCCTCGAGCAGGGTGCCGACCTCGTAGCCCAGCTGGGCCGAGTGGCGCATCGCGTGCTGCCGGTCGACCGTGTAGTGGTTCCGGCGCCCGATGCGCTCGGTCTTGACGTAGCCGGCCGCCGTCAGGTCGGCGAGGATGCGCTGGGTGGCCCGCTCGGTGATGCCGACGCGTCCGGCCACGTCACGGATGCGGATGTCGGGCGTCTCCGCCAGGCACAGGAGGACCTGCGCGTGGTTCGTGAGGAACGTCCAGCTCTTCTGTTCTTCTGTGCTTGACATACGATATAAATGTCGTGTATAAAAAATCGCGTTTCGGAAATCGTGTGAACATTAGCAGGCGAGGCGGAAGGACGATGGAGCAGAACGGCATCTTCGAGCACGTCAACGACTCGATCCGCAAGCTGGCGAGCCAGGGGCCTGCGAACCAGACCTGGGAGTTCATCTGCGAGTGCCATGAGCTGGGCTGTCACATGTTCGTGAGCCTCACCCTGAACGAGTTCGACGCGCGGCGGGGCGCTTCCCCGCCCCAGCCGATCCTCGCCCTCCGGCACGACGCCTGAGGTCAGGCGGCGGCTTCGGCCGTCCGGAAGATCTGCTCGAACGTGCTCGGGAGGTTGCCGAGCAGCCAGCGCCGCTGCCGCGCGGTCAGCCCGCGCGTCATGGCGTCGCCGAGCTGCTTGCTCGGGCACTCGTCCGCCTGGAAGTGCGCGTATCCCTCGCGCATGTCGTAGTAGTAGAGGTCGGCGGGGCCCGGCTCCGTCGTGCTGTGCTCGTAGAAGAAGCGCGCGTTCTGGACGATCACGTTCGAGTCGCGCGCGCAGCCGCTCGGGCTGTACTTCCCGACGATCGTCAGCGTGGGGAACGCGCCGGCGGTGGAGAACGTCACCGTGCGCCCGGTGCGCGACGCGCCGGAGCCGCCGCAGCCCGCTAGGAGGAGGACGCACGCGATGAGCAGCAGCCGTCGCATCTCCCGTCGAGCCTACGCGCTCGCGTTGACGGCCCGGCGAAGCCGTGAGACGGTGCGCGTCATGCCGACCGAGACGAAAACGGCGAGCTGCCCGGCGCACGGCACCGTCGAGGCGACGAGGGAGATGCCGAAGCCCGGCTTCCCGTTCGTCCTCTATCTCGTGCGCCGCTATCTCGCCGGGCGCAAGCCGTTTCGCTGCCCGACGTGTGGCGCGGCGGTTCGCTAGCCGGCGCCGATGGGTGACCGGCTGCGCGAGCTGTGGGACTTCGACGACCTCGACGCGAGCGAGGAGCGTTTTCGCGCGCAGCTCGACCGCGAGACGACGGACTCGGGCCGCGCCGAGGTCCTGACGCAGCTCGCGCGGCTCGAGGGGCTGCGCGACCGTTTCGAGGAGTGCGACGCCCTCCTCGACGATGCGGAGAGGCTGGGCGGGGCCGAGGTGCGCGTCCTGCTCGAGCGCGGGCGGCGGGAACGGTCGTCCGGCCGGCCGGGCGCCGGCGCCGTCCAGTTCGAGCAGGCGTTCGAGCTCGCCCGGTCGAGCGGGGAGGACGTGCTCGCCGCCGACGCCGCGCACATGCTCGCGATCGTCGGCGACAGCGAGGCGTGGACGGCGCGCGGAGTCGAGATCGCTTCCGGCTCGGACGATCCCGGCGTCCGTTACTGGCTCGGCCCGCTCTACAACAACGTCGGCTGGTCGCGGCTCGAGGCGGGCGACGCGGCCGGCGCGCTCGAGGCGTTCGAGCTGGCCCTCGCCTCACGCGAGCGCGACGACCCGCGCGAGTCTGCGCGCGCTCACGCGCGCGAGGCGGTGGAGGAAGCCCGCCGCGCTCTCGCCGAGTCCGCCTAGCCGGCGGCGTCGCTCTTCGACTGCCGCCACGGCCAGCCGAGCAGGCCGAGGCCGGCGACGACGCACAGCGCGCCCATCGTCGCCCAGAAGTCGCTGCCCGTCATCGACGAGCCGTGGATCAGGTCGAGCCCTTGCCCGATCCACACGACTCCGGTCAGGAAGAGGAGCGCTCCGAGGATTCGTCTCGCGACAGCCATCCGTATCGCTCCAATCTATTCGGTGGCTTTCCCCGCATCCATGCCGGCTGAGGGGTGGTTTACGCTCACGCACGGGCGGTTGGTCGCGCCCCCACGGGCGAAAGGAGTTCGATGGACGTCCTCAAGAAGCTCTCGCGCGAGGCGCAGATCGTCCTCGGCGGCGGACTGGTCCTGCTGATCGTCTCGTTCCTCGACTGGCAGCAGGTCTCGTTCAACGTGATCGGAATCTCCGGCTCGGCCGGCGCGACCGAGTGGCACGGCGTCGGCATCCTCGCCGCTCTGCTCGTGATCGCGCTGCTCGCCTGGGAGGTGATCCGCCTGCTGGCGATCAAGGTGGAGCTCGGCGCGTTGAGCGAGGGACTCGTCTCGCTCGGTCTCGCGCTGCTCGTCGCGTTGTTCACGGTGATCTACTTCCTCACCCATGGCACGGCGCGGCACTGGCCGGCGTGGATCGGACTGATCGTCGCGATCGTCGTCGCTGCGGCCGCGCTCGCGCGCGCCCGTGCCGAGGGCGTCGAGATGCCGCAGGGCACGCCCGGCCCGACCGGCGGAACGTCCGAGTAGAGCCCTGATCGGGCGGGCGGTTGCCGGCGCCCCGCCCCGACTCTGGACAGACGAGTCGCGGCGGTTTAGGGTCGCGAGGCCATGCGGCGGATCCTCGCTGCGGGGGGATTTCTCGCGGTCATCGCGCTCGCCGCCGCTGCGCCCGCGCTCGCCAACAGCGACACGGTCGCGATCTCCGTACACGGCACGTCCTTCACCGGGACCGTGGAGAACACCGGCACGAAGGCGCACAACTTCATCGCGATCGGGACGGCCGCGCAGGAGGGCAACCCGATCGAGACGTTCTTGATCGAGGGCGGCCGCGACTGCCACAAGTACGCAGGCGCCGGGAGCATCTACTGCATGGCGATGATCAAGCCGGGCCAGACGGTCAGCTTCCGAGGCACGACGATGATGCCGACGACCTCGTTCCAGTTCAGCACCTCGGACGACCACGGTGTCGACAACGCCACGTACGACGTCAAGGCGACGACAGGAGCTCCGCCTCCCACCACCGCGCCCACGACCGCGCCCACGACGACTGCGCCGGCGACGACGGCCCCGGGCGCGAGCTCCGCCGCGAGCAGCGGCTCGAGCAACGTCTGGATCTGGATCGTGCTCGGCATCGTCGCCTTCCTCCTCGTCGGCGCGTTCCTCTGGTGGCTGAACGGGCAGTTCGGCAGCGACGACGGCGACGACGATGACGATGACGAGGACGACGGCGAGATCCAGGCGCGCCTGCTCGGCGTGCAACCGAAGCCGCGCCCGATCCGGGCGCGACTCCTGGCCGGCTTCGGGAGCTCGTCTCAGCCTCCCGAGTCGCCACAGGCCGTTCCGCTGAATCTCCCAGCCCTCGGCGACGATCCGCCCGACGACACGGTTCCGGTCGGCCCCATGCCGGACCCGGAATCGGGCGAGGGCGAGGGCGAGGACGACTCGAAGCCCTTCAACATCCCGGCGACGCCCACGCCGTCGGACGATCCCGACGCGCACGACCCGGACGACCCCGACGACCCCTGGAGCGACGAGTACCAGCCGCCGCCCGACGAGGAGCCGGAGCCGACCGTGCCGGTGGACGGGGACAGCTCCGGGGCCCCCGCCGAGCCCGAACCGATGTAACGCCGCGCATCCGCTCCCGCGTGCCCCGGCGAGCGGACTCTCCGGTCTCTCACCCGCTGTTCACCAACGCGACGCCCACCGGGCGCCGGGCCGCGCCGAGGATCCGACCCGATCCGTCAGCCAGCGAAAGGGGAAGGGAAGATGGGGCATTGGACCCGTCGGCTGTCGCTCGGCGCCGCGTTGCTCGCGGCGGTCACGGCAGCAGCGGTCACGGCAGCGACGTCATCCGCACAGACGCCGTCGTCGCGAACGCCGATCCAGCACATCGTCGAGATCTTCCAGGAGAACGTCTCGTTCGACCACTACTTCGGCACGTACCCGTACGCGACGAACACCGACGGCACGACGTTCACGCCCGCGCAGGGCACTCCGTCGGTGAACGGCCTCAACTGGTCGCTCCTCGCAGCGAACCCGCACTCGAGCGACCCGCAGCGCCTCGACAGCTCGGCCACGGGCCCGGGCAACGACGGGCTCGGCGAGCTCACGTGCGACCAGGACCACAACTACAGCGACGAGCAGCAGGCGTTCGACGGCGGGAAGATGGACCAGTTCGTCCAGAGCGTCGGCACGGCGTCCGGCAACTCCCCCGGCACTTCGACCCCCTGCAGCGCGAGCACCGTCATGGACTACTACGACGGGAACAGCGTCACCGCGCTGTGGAACTACGCCCAGCACTACGCGATGAGCGACAACTCCTATGGGACGACGTTCGGGCCCTCCGCGCCGGGCGCCATCAACATCGCCTCCGGTGACACGGGCGACGTCGACATGGGGCACACGGCGAACAACCCGTCGGTCGCGACGTCGAGCTCGCCGGACGCCGACCTCACGCCGGACGGCAAAGGCGGCTACTCGCTCACGAGCGACGCGCAGCCGTACTGGGACGACTGCTCGACCCGGGACGCGGTCGCGCTCAGCGGCCAGAACATCGGCGACGTCCTGAACAAGTCCCATCTGTCGTGGGGCTGGTTCCAGGGAGGCTTCCGGCCTTCGACGAGCTACGCGACGGCGCTCTCGGACATCGGCGCGTCGGGCCAGTCGACGGCGACGTTCGTCCCGGACGAGTTCAAGACGTATTTCAGCAACGCCGCGAACCGTCCCGCCAACTCGTCGAATCAGGGAATCTGCGACAGCGTCACGCCGGTCGGCGTCGCGCTCGGCGAGTCCGGTGGCCAGTACGGCTACAAGGACGACTACATCGCGCACCACGAGCCGTTCCAGTACTACGCCTCGACGGCGAATCCGCATCACCTGACGATCCCGCAGTCCGGCGGCTTCGACACGCTGAGCGGGCTCGAGGAGATCGGCACCGACACGCAGTCGTACGTCCACGGCGTGCCGCAGTTCGACACGCCGAACCACCAGTACGACATGAGCGACTTCGACCAACTCGTCGCGGCGATCACGGCGAACCAACTGCCCGCGTCGGCGCTTCCGGCTGTCAGCTTTCTCAAGGCTCCGGGCTACGAGGACGGCCACGCCGGTTACTCCGATCCGGCGGACGAGCAGGAGTTCATCGTCCACGTGATCAACGAGCTCGAGCAGTCGCCGGACTGGCCGACGACCGCGATCGTCATCAACTACGACGACTCCGATGGCTGGTACGACCACGTCTACAGCGGCGTGTTGAACCCGTCGGCGTCGGTCGCGGACAACCTGACGAACACGGTGCTCGGGCGCGGCAACGGCACCTCCGGGCTCTGCGGGATCGAGGGCTCGAGATACGACGGGCCGCCGCTCGCCGGCGAGCAGGGCCGCTGCGGTCTCGGGCCGCGCCTGCCGATGCTGGTGATCTCCCCGTGGTCGCAGACGAACTACGTCGACGGCAACCTGAGCGACCAGAGCTCGATCCTGAACTTCATCGAATACAACTGGAAGCTCAGGGCGATCCCGGGCTCCTTCGACTCCGCGCTCAAGAAGACGGACTCGAAGGAGAAGATCCCGTTCGACCTGGCGGGGATGTTCGACTTCAACGCGGCGCCGCACACGACGCCGATACTGCTCGACCCGAATACCGGCGCGGTCGAGCCCTGACCCGTCACGACACGTTCGCGGTGGAGGCCCGGGAGACCGGGCCTCTGCCGTTCTGCGACGATCCGGTCGTGCTCTCGCTCGAGGAACGCTTCCCGCGGCCGTCCGTCATGGGCGTCGTCAACGTCACGCCCGACTCGTTCTCCGACGGCGGCGTCCACCTCGACCCAGACGTCGCCGCGGCCGCTGCGCGGCGGATGGTCGAGGCGGGAGCCGCGCTCGTCGACGTCGGCGGCGAGTCGACGCGGCCCGGCTCCGCCGGCGTCCCGGCGGAGGAGGAGCTCGCGCGGGTCGTCCCCGTCCTCGACCGCCTCGGCGGCGAGATCCCGGTCTCGATCGACACGTCGAAGGCGGAGGTCGCCCGCGCCGCGCTCGAGCGCGGGGCCGTCCTCGTCAACGACGTCACCGCGCTCCGCGGCGACCCCGAGCTCGCGGGCGTCGTGGCAGAGTCCGGCGCCTATCTCTGCCTCATGCACATGCAGGGCGAGCCACGGACGATGCAGGAGGAGCCGCGCTACGACGACGTCGCGGCCGAGGTCGCGGCGTTCCTCGAGGAGCGGCTCGCGTTCGCGGTCGCGCAGGGGATCGCCGAGGAGCGGATCTGCCTCGATCCCGGCATCGGCTTCGGGAAGACCGTCGAGCACAACCTCGAGCTCGTGCGCCGGCTCGACGTGCTCCTCGCGCTCGGCCGCCCGGTCGTCGTGGGCTTCTCGCGCAAGAGCTCGCTGCGGAAGCTGACCGGCTCGGACGACCTGCTCGGCGCGAGCGTCGCCGCCGCCGTCGCCGCGTTCGAGCGCGGCGCGTCGATCCTCCGCGTCCACGACGTCAAGCCGACCGTCGATGCGTTGACGGTCGCAGGGGCGCTCGCGTGATCACCGTCCACGTCCACGACCTGCGCCTCTTCGCGCACCACGGGCTCGGCGAGGAGGAGCGGCGCACGGGGCAGGACTTCCTCTACGACGTCGAGCTCGACGTGGGGGAGCGCGGGGCGGACGACCGGTTCGTCGAGGCCGTCGACTACGTGGAGGTCGCGCGCGTCGTGCGGGAGATCTCCGACTCGCGCCACTTCGGGCTGCTCGAGGCGCTCGCGTCGGCGATCGCGGACGAGCTCGAGCGCCGCTTCTCCCCCGACCGCCTGCGCGTGCGCGTGCGGAAGCCGGAGGTCCAGCCGGCCGGGCTCGAGGGAACCGTGGGCGTGACCGTGTCGCGGCCGTGACCCGCGCGTTCGTCGGTCTCGGCTCCAACCTCGGCGACCGCGAAGGGACGATCCGGGCCGCGCTCGACGCGCTCGGCGCGGAGGAGGGGATCGAGGTGGTGGCGGTCTCGACGCTCCGCGAGACGGAGCCGGTCGGCGTCGGCCCGCAGCCGCTCTTCCTCAACGGCGCGGCCGAGCTCGAGACGACGCTCGGCGCCCGGGAGCTCCTCGATCGCCTGCTCGAGACCGAGCGCCGCTTCGGTCGCGAGCGGATCCCGGGAGAGCACGGGCCGCGGACGCTCGACCTCGATCTTCTGCTCTACGGAGACGAGCGGATCGACGAGCCGGGGCTGACCGTTCCGCACCCCCGGCTCCACGAGCGCACGTTCGTCCTCGAGCCTCTCGCAGAGCTTGATCCACAACTCCCAGGGCTACACTGAACGGCCCATGTCCCACCTCGACGATCTCGACGACTACGAGGCGGAGCTCGAGCTCGCGCTGAAGAAGGAGTACCAGGCCGTCTTCGCGCTCTTCCGCTACTGCGTGCTGACGCAGGACGCGACGTACCTCTGCAACAAGCTCGACGTCCAGCAGGCGGCGCCGACCGCGGCCGGCGGGCTGCCGTTCTTTCAGCTCGACCTCGAGGACGTCTGGGTCTGGGACAAGAACCGGCCGACGCGGATCATCCCGCGCGCCAAGGTCTTCACGTCGGGCGACGTGACGATCGAGGAGCTGCGCGGCGAGGGCGACGAGCCGACGCTCACCGCGGAGGCGCTCGCCGAGCGGATCGGCGAGCCGCTGCGCGGCGACGACGAGCTGTAGCGTCCCGGCGGCCATGCTCCTCGCGGTCGACGTCGGGAACACGCAGACGGTCTTCGGGCTCTTCCACGGACCGGAGCTCGGCGACCGCTGGCGCATCGCGACCGAGGCCCACCGGACCGGGGACGAGCTCGGCGCGCTCCTCGCGGACTTCCTCGATCCCGCGACCGTCGACGGCATCTGCCTGTCGTCCACCGTTCCGACGCTCGTCCGCGAGTACGAGCACGTCGCCGAGCGCTGGGCGAAGGCGCCGCTCCTCGTCCTCGGCCCGGGCGTCGCGACGGGGATCGCGATCCGCTACGACGACCCGCGCGAGGTCGGGCCGGACCGGATCGCCAACGCCGTCGCCGCCCGCGAGCGGTTCGGCTCCCCGGCGATCGTTGTCGACTTCGGCACGTCGACGAACTTCGACATCGTCTCGCCGGAGGGCGACTACGTCGGCGGCGTCCTCGCTCCCGGCATCGAGACGTCGATGGAAGCGCTCTTCTCCCGCGCCGCCCGTCTCGTCAAGGTCGATTACGTCGAGCCTGCGCAGGTGATCGGGAAGACGACCGAGCAGGGGCTGCAGTCGGGAGTCGTCTACGGCTTCGCCGGCCAGGTCGACGGGATCGTCGACGCGATCCGCGGCGAGCTCGGCGTCGATGCGAAAGCGGTCGCGACGGGCGGGCTGGCGGATCTCATCGCCCCGCACACGCGAACGATCTCGGAGGTCGTCCCGTTCCTCACCCTCGACGGCCTGCGGCTCATCTGGGAACGGAACCGCTCCGACCGCTGATGAAGGGCGAACCGGACTTCCTGAGGACGCGCGAGCTCCTCTCGGAACGTGGGTTCATCGAAGACGAAGTCAGGCCGGTTTCGGATCAGGCCTTCGGCTCATGGGTCGTCACCCTGCGAATGTCGCCGCGAGTACGCGTCGTCTGGGACGGTAAGGACCAGCGGACGCTCATCGAGGCCGAGTTATTCGATGCGCGACTCCCTGCTGGGGCTTCGATATGGCGTGACATTTGGATCGGGAGACAGGGCGAGGACCTAACCCCCGAGTCCATTGTCAGAGCGCTCGAACACATTCGCGATTACTCGACTGCAGTCGCTCGAGAAGCACGGCGCTGAGGCGGTGGAGGGTCATCCCGGAGTAGCGCATCTTCCGACCGGTTGCGCCGTCCGTGGCGCGCTGCCGCTCCTGCGCCGCAGGCGCACGACCGGCCGCGCCTCGAGCGAGACGCGGGGCACCGGTAGATGCAGGCGAGCACTTCAGCGCGGAGCGCGTGGGAGACCGCGCTCTCCCACGCGCGCAGCACCTTCGTCCCTCTGGAAGAGCGCAGCTCTTCCAGAGGCTCGTTAGCCGCCGCCGTAGACCGAGATCGGGAGCTGGTCGAGGACGACGTCCTCGGTCGGATCCGGCAGCTCGGCCTCAAGCGTGTCCGCGAGCGAAGCGGCGCCCGGGGCTGCGGCGAGGAGCCGCGTCACGACCTCCTCCGTCGTCCGCAGCAGCACGAGCTCCTGCTTGAACGGCTTCGGGAAGCGGCCGTGGCCGAGGTACCAGCCGTAGAACTTCTTGAGGAAGCCGACGGCGCGCTGCTCGCCGAGCTCGCGCACCGCCTCGTGGATGAAGACGATCAGCTCGGCGGCGACCTCCTCGCGGGTCGGCGCGAACGCCTCGCCCTCGATCATCTCCCGCAGCGCCCACGGATTCCCCTGCGCGCCGCGCGCGACCATCACCGCCGCCGCGCCGGTCCGCTCGAGCACCGCCAGAGCCTGCTCGCGAGTCGTGACGTCGCCCGACGCGATCACCGGGACGGAGACGCGCTCGACGAGCTCCGCGGTCAGCGAATGATCCGCCTCGCCCGTGTACATCTGCTGCGCCGAGCGGGGATGGAGCGTCAGCGCCGCCGCGCCCGCCTCCACCAGGCGAGGCCCGAGCTCGAGACAGGCGCGCGAGCCGTTCTCGACGCCGCGCCGCATCTTCACCGTGACGGGCACGTCGACCGCGTCCGCGACCGCGGAGACGACGCGGCACGCGAGCTCCGAATCCTCCATCAGGTGCGCGCCGGCTCCCGTCTTCGTCACCTTGCGGACGGGGCAGCCGAAGTTCATGTCGACGATGTCCGCGCCCGCCGACTCGACCATCCGCGCCGCCTCCGCCATCGCCGCGGGCTCGGCGCCGAAGATCTGGATCGCGAGCGGATGCTCGTCGGGGGAGACGCGCAAGTAGCCGAACGTCCGCTCGTTCCGGTGCTCGATCCCGGCGGCGGACACCATCTCCGAGCAGACGAGCCCCGCGCCGAAACGCCGGCCCTGGCGGCGGAACGCCTGGATCGAGACGCCGGCCATCGGCGCGAGCACGAGCCGCGACGGCACCTCGACGTCGCGGATCGACCACGATTCCTGCAGATTCACGGCCACGGCTTCGATCGTAACCGTGTCCGTTTGACGGTCGTTGACGCCGGGGGTACCATCCGCCCCCGCCGCGGGGCAGTTCGCCAGCGGCTGTTTCTCTGCAGGGGCCAGGAGGACATCGGTGAAGGAAGTCATCCTCACGCCGGAGGGGCACAAGAAACTCCAGGCGGAGATCGAGGAATTGTCCACAACGCGGCGTCGCGAGGTCGCGGAGCGGATCCGCATCGCGCGCGAGTTCGGCGACATCGCGGAGAACGCCGAGTACGACTCGGCGAAGAACGACCAGGCTCATCTCGAGGCGCGCATCGCAATGCTCGAGGAGCGGCTCGCGAACTCCCGCGTCGTGACGAAGAAGGAGATCCGGTCGGGCGAGGTCTCCGTCGGGACGAAGGTGCGGCTGAAGGACATGTCCTCGAACAAGCAGTTCGAGTACCACATCGTCGGCTCGGCCGAGGCGAACCCGGCGGAGATGAAGCTCTCGAACGAGTCGCCCGTCGGGAAGGCGATCATGGGTCACAAGAAGGGCGACGTCGTCGAGGTCTCGGCGCCGCGTGGCGCGCTCAAGTTCAAGATCATGGAGATCAAGGCGGCTTAACCGAACCTTTGCGGGGGGTTCGGCGGCATGCGGTTACTGTGGGGCGCGAGATGAGGCGCGTCCCTTTCGCGTCGCTCGCGGTCGTCGCGTCCCTCGCAGCCCCGGCAGCAGCGGCAGCCGGCTGGTCGAAGCCCGCGGTGCTCGTCCCGCCGGGCAAGCTCGCGTACCAGGCCACGCTCGCCACCGCCGCGGACGGGACGACAATCGTCGTCTGGGATCAGTACGACTCGGGCAAGAACACGTACAGCCTGCTCGCCGCCACGCGCACGCCGCAGGGGAAGGTCTCCCGGCGCACGCTCGGCCCGGCGGCGAACGCGGTCGCGAAGCCGGCGCTCGCCGTCGGCGGTGACGGGACGTTCGCGGTCGCGTGGGAGTACCCCGGGAAGGGCACCGGCGGGGACTCGCTCGCGGTGCGGATCGTGCGGCCGGGCGAGAGCACCTTCGAGCCGGCGTCGACGGTCTCCCCGGCCAACATGAGCACGGACTACGGCGCGGGTGACGGGCCGAGTGTCGCCGTCGACGACGCCGGCACCGTCTACGTCACGTGGGAGGGCGTCTACTCCGGCCGGGGCGGCAAGCACGACGAGGTCGTCGTGACCGATCGCGCCGACGGCGCACGCACCTGGAGCCCGGTCGTTCGTCTCTCCTCGCCCGCCGCGGATAGCCACGGCGCGCGCGTCGCCGCCGCCGGCAAGGGCCACGCCGCCGTTTCCTGGGCGGAGACGAACAGCTCGGTCTGGACGAGCATCGCGTCCGCCGGACGCTTCGGGCCCGCGAAGCTGATCTCTGGCGCCACCTACGAGTCGAGCCCCGCGAGCATCGCCGTCGCGGCGACCGGCAAGGCCGCGCTGCTCTGGGAGCAGTCCGGCGCGCACAACAGCCACCGCATCGCCGCGAAGGTCACGACGTCGCACGCTTTCCCCGCCAGGACGCAGTTCCTCTCCGGCCCGAGCGTCTCGCACTTCCCGGCGGTCGCTCTCGCCTCGCACGGCGCCGGCACGAGCGCCTGGGAGGCGGAGGTCGCCGGCGGCTGGGAGATCGACGCCGCAGCGCTGAGCGGCGCGACGTGGGGGCGCGCGACGCGGCTCGAGCCGAAGGGCTACGCCGCCACGTACGGATTCGCACCGGTCGTCGCGGCCAACGACGAGCGTGCCGTCGTCGCGTGGGCCGAGAAAGATCTCAACCGCGCCTCCTTCATCGGCGCCAAGGTGCGGGTCGGGAGCCGCTGGACGGATCCTGCGAACTTCCCCGGCCTCAGCGCCCCGGTCGTCTCCGTCCCGCAGGACCCGGTCGGGCCCGGCCCGGTCGCCGGCGCGATGGTCTGGCTCTCGACGAACGGCCTTCAGATCTCGATCCTCAAGTAGGCCGTAGAGTCTCCGGCCATGGCGGCCGCGAAGAGATTCCCGGACCGGGACGACGTCGCCGCGGTCCGCGCCGAGGCCGAGCAGCTCGAGCCCGGCGCGACGGCGGAGACGGAGAGACGAGTCGCGGGGCGGGTCATGGCCCGCCGCGACATGGGGAAGCTCGTCTTCCTCGACCTCGTCGACCGCTCGGGCCGGATTCAGCTGATCTGCCGGGGCGAGGGCGCCGGCGATCTCCGCCTCGGCGACATCGTCGGCGTCACGGGAGCGCCGGCGAGGTCGCGCCGCGGTGAACCGTCGCTGCAGGTCGAGGATCTCCAGATCCTCGCGCAGAACCGCGCGCCGTTGCCGGACACCTTCCACGGCCTCGCCGACACCGAGCTCCGCTACCGCAAGCGCTACCTCGACCTTCTGATGAACGAGGACGCGCGGCGCGACGCGATCCTGCGCGCGCGCATGGTCTCCGCGATCCGCGCCTACCTCGACGGCGAGGGGTTCGTCGAGGTCGAGACGCCGATCCTTCAGCCACGCTACGGCGGCGGCTTCGCCGAGCCGTTCACGACGCACTCGAACGAGCTCGACGCCGACGTGTACCTCCGCATCGCGGACGAGCTCTACCTCAAGCGCCTCATCGTCGGCGGGCTCGAGAAGGTCTACGAGCTCTCCAAGGATTTCCGCAACGAGAGCATCTCCTACAAGCACTCGCCCGAGTTCACGCAGGTCGAGTGGTACGAGGCCTACGCCGACTACAAGGACACCGCCGCGCGAACGAAGGAGCTCGTGCTGCGGGCGGCGGAGGCGACGATCGGCGGCACGAAGACGAGCTTCCGAGGGCACGAGATCGACCTCGCCAACTTCGAGGAGGTGCGCTTCGTCGAGGCGCTCGAGGCGCACGGCGTCTGGTCGCGCGACGCGGAGGAGCTCCGCGGGAAGCTCACGGAGGCGGGCGTCGACGTCTCGGGCGATCGCACCTGGTCGCAGCTCGCCGACCACGCGTACTCGCATTTCGTCGAGCCGACGTTGATCCAGCCGACGATCGTCTACGACTGGCCGATCGAGCTCTCGCCGTTCGCGCGGACGACCGACGGCGACGAAACGCTCGTCGAGCGATTCGAGATCGTCGTGGGCGGGATGGAGTTCGCGAACGCGTTCAGCGAGCTGAACGACTCCGAGGAGCAGGCGGCGCGGTTCGCGATGCAGGAGTCGGAACGCGAGGCCGGCGACGCAGAGGCCGAGCCCGGTGATCCCGACTACGTCGAGGCGATGTCGTACGGCATGGCGCCGAACGGTGGCTGCGGTGTCGGCATCGACCGGCTCGCGATGGTGCTGCTCGGCCGCGACTCGATCCGCGACGTGATCCTCTTCCCGGCCCTCCGCAGCAAGGACTAGCGCCACTCGGTACAGCCGAAGGGGTGGGCTACGATGGGCGAACCTTCGGCCGCCCGATTGCGGTTGTACAGAGGAAAGGAGTCGAGGGAATTGTTCGAACGCTTCACCGAACGGGCTCGCCAGGTCGTCGTCCTCGCCCAGGACGAGGCGCGCGCTCTCAAGCACAACTACATCGGCACCGAGCACATCCTGCTCGGACTGCTCCGCGAGGAGGAGGGTCTCGCGGCGCGGGTGCTCGAGTCCCTCGACATCACCGTTGAGGAAGTGCGGGCGCAGGTCGCGCGGATCGTCGGACAGGGCGACGAGGTGACGACCGGCCAGATCCCGTTCACGCCGCGCGCGAAGAAGGTGCTCGAGCTCGCGCTGCGCGAGGCGCTGTCCCTCGGCCACAACTACATCGGCACGGAGCACATCCTGCTCGGCCTCGTCCGCGAGAACGAGGGCGTCGCCGCGCGGATCCTCCTCGACTTCGACGCCGACGCGGAGAAGATCCGCAACGAGATCATCCGGATGCTCTCCGGCCCCGGCCGCCGCCAGGCCGGCGCGGGCGGCGGGCCCGGCGGGGAGAAGTCGAAGTCCTCGAAGCTTCTCGACCAGTTCGGCCGCAACTTCACGAAGCAGGCGCAGGAGGGCAAGCTCGACCCGGTCGTCGGCCGCCAGACCGAGATCGAGCGGATCATGCAGATCCTCGCGCGCCGCCAGAAGAACAACCCGATCCTGATCGGCGAGCCGGGCGTCGGCAAGACGTCGATCGTCGAAGGGCTGGCGCAGCGGATCTCCTCGAACCAGGTTCCGGAGATCCTCAAGGGCAAGCAGATCTACAGCCTCGACCTTGCGGCGCTCGTCGCCGGCTCGAAGTACCGCGGCGAGTTCGAGGAGCGTCTGAAGAAGGTCATGAAGGAGATCCAGCAGCGGGGCGACATCGTCCTCTTCATCGACGAGGTCCACAACCTCGTCGGCGCCGGCGCGGCCGAGGGCGCGATCGACGCGGCCTCGATCCTCAAGCCGGCGCTCGCCCGCGGCGAGCTGCAGACGATCGGCGCGACGACGCTCGACGAGTACCGCAAGTACCTCGAGCGCGAC
>Ga0070741_10012428_pt1 | contig 15381 bp, 21 predicted proteins | sample Coa_R1_4_FD_66440 | JGI IMG/M metagenome (GOLD analysis project Ga0070741, IMG submission 66440) | Surface soil microbial communities from Centralia Pennsylvania, which are recovering from an underground coalmine fire - Coalmine... | ecosystem: Environmental > Terrestrial > Soil > Unclassified ... | reverse complement strand
ATCGCCGAAGCGCAGCGCGCCGGGGGCATTTGCGCGTTCATCGATGCCGAGCACGCGCTCGATGTCACGTACGCCAAAGGCATCGGCGTCGAAACCGACAAGCTCCTCGTGTCGCAGCCCGACGCGGGCGAGCAGGCGCTCGACATCGCGGAGATGCTCGTGCGCTCGGGCGCGGTCGATCTCATCGTCATCGACTCCGTTGCCGCCCTCGTGCCGAAAGCGGAGCTCGAAGGCGAGATGGGCGATCAGCACATGGGCTTGCAAGCCAGGCTCATGAGCCAGGCGCTCCGCAAGCTCACTGCGGTCGCGCACCGCACGGGAACGACGCTCTTCTTCATCAACCAGCGCGGTCACTCGCCGAAACACGCGCTGTTTCCGCTACTTCCGAGCTGGCGCTACTGACGACGTGGTAGGTGAGCTACCAAAGCCTGCCGAATTGACAACATTCTCCGCCACTTTGGCAGCGGGGAGACGCAGGGTCTCCCTGCTCAAGGCTACAGATTCGCCCAACGGGAGCTTGGCGATCTCCTCCGCATAAGCAGCCAGGTTCTTCGCCACGTAGTTCGATGCAGCCACCGTCCTCGCCTTGTGCCCCAACAGGTGATCGCGCCTTTCCTGCGGAACACCAGCCTCGTCCAACAGCGTAGCGAAGGTGTGACGGAAACTCTGGAAGGTGAGGGGCTTTCCGTTGCTCTCCTGGGGAAGCTTCAAGCGCTTCAGGTCCAGGCGGAGCGTTTCGCTGGCATCGTTGATCATCGTGAAGTTGCCCGCCTTCTGGCTATCGCGCAGGCTCACGTCGTTTCGAGGGAATACAGGATCGCCAGGTTCGGGCTTTCGCCCAACCTCCAATGCCCATCCCTTCTGCTTCCACCACTTCAGGGCAACAACCACCAGGGGGTGAAGCGGAATGATGCGGTTGCTGTTCTTCTTCGGATCGGTCACCAGCGCGGCAGGAATAGCCATGGCTTGGCGCTTGGTGAAACCCTTCTCCACCAGGTCTTCCCATCGCTCGAACGGAGCGTGCCCGATCTTGAAGAGCTGCCTGTCCACCTTCACGTAGGGAATCGGCGTATCGAGATTGAAGTCGCTCCAGATGGCGCCCTGAAGCTCCTCTTTGCGCATGCCGGTGCCGACAACGGTGAGATAGCGGACGCGCCTCATGTCCTTCACCTTCCGGTGTTCCTTGCCCACGATGGTCTGAATGTGGTCGGCAGAAAAGACGGTAATGGGTCGTTCACGACGCATCACCTCCTGCATGCGCTTGAGCAGCTTCTTGATCGGCTTCTTGTCGAGGGGGCTCATCATCTCCCCGTTGATCCACTCGTTGCCGATGCAGTCGTTGAAGAAGGACTTGAGTGTGTTGACGTGCTGGATGCGGCTGCTGTAGGAGCCGCCCAGGCTGAGAATCCACCGCCTGGTTACATCGACGCTGAACTCCGTTTCCACGTCCAAGTGCTCGATCCGCTCGTGGGGGAACTTGGGGTTGTCGAGGAGCCAGTTCCGCATGGACCGCTTGAAGCCGTTGTAAGTGTTGATCTTCGTACCGGTGTTGTCGTCCTCGCGATACTTCAACCACCTGTCTGCCATGTTCGCGATGGTCTTTCCACTCGACTCAATCTTGATGCCAGCATGGTCTCCACTCTGTTTGAGAAACTCGGCGTACCATTGGATCAAGTACAGCTCCGCTTCCACCTCCTGCGCGGGACCGAACTGCTTGGGAAGCCACTTCGTCTTCCATGTGCCATCCAGTCGCTTGACCCTGGCGATCCAGGTCTTCTCTCGGTCATTGTACTTCAGGCTATATTGCTTGCTCATGATGCTTTCCTTCCTGCGCGTCACCTCCTTCCGCCCGACGTGGGCATGGATGGTTCTGCTCTGTTTGGGACCAAGGTGAATCCCCGGAAATTGCCGTCAACGACCGCGAATTCCGAAAGATTCACGCTGCCTCACTTTCGCCGTTGCCTGTCGCACTCGGCACCAGCCCCATCTCCCGCATCGATCTGAACCCGCTTCGCGAGACCACCACGTGGTCATGAAGACGGATGCCGAGAAGCTTTCCGAGAAAGGACAACCGCCTCGTCATGCGGATGTCCTCCTTGCTCGGTTCCAGCGACCCGTTGGGGTGGTTGTGCCCCAGAACCAGACCATGGGCGTTCGCGAGGATGGCTGCCTTGAAAACCTCTCGCCCAGTGGTGTGAACGCCACCCAAAGAGCCCACGGCAATAATCTGGGCACCGATGATGCGGCACTCGGCGTCGAGAAAGACGGAAACCAGGTGCTCACGGTCGCAGGTACTGATCCACCTTTCCACGAAACGAGCGGCGGCATAGGGCTGGCTGAGCACCTTCTCGCTCAGTTCCAGCAAGCGGTCCTTGACCAGTTTGAGCCGGTAGACGGGGACCTTCATGTTGCCGCCTTCTCCCTTTGGTTTTGCTCCGTTGGGTGATGGGCTTGCTCTTTCATGCCGCCGCCACCGCCACCTTTGCCGGCAAGCTCATGACGATTCGGTCGGCATCGGCATCCAGTTGGGGAAAGAGATTGATCCCACCGCTCGACCAGCGAATGTGCAGACCCCTTTCATCGACGAACGCCGTCAGGTCTCGCTTGCCGAGCTTGGACAGCTCGAACAATGGAGCCATGTAGATCCCGATGCTGAAGTCGTCCGACGTGAAGACCAACAGATCGTGACGCCTGGTCAGGGCGGACGAGAGGATGGAAAGGATGTCCACGTGCGCCTTGTCCTCTTCCCACCGAACCATGGTCGCCAGCGCATCGACCGAAGCTTGCGCTGCTTTGGCGCGAGCTTCCTTGCGAAGATGGCGCTGGAGCCGTTCGCACTCGCGGATGGTCTCCAGAAGACGGCAGGCGAGAGAGGAGTTGTCGGACGTGTTGTCCAGCGCGTTCTGGATGGTTCCCGTGGTGACGCAGAAGGCACGCGCCAGCTCAGCGATGTTCTCCTGCACATACTCCCGCACCTCGTGGACTTCCTCGGAACTGCTCTTCGCCAGAATGAATCGCCGCAGGTCGTTCAACGCCTTCATGGAATGGTCCTCCACTGTTGCACCATGTTTGGTGCTACCTTCGTCTCTCTCCTTTGCTCCGTTGGGCGATGGGATTGTTTCCATCGCCCAACCCATGAATGGTCATGCCGCTTCTTCGACCACTTCACCGTGGGACGAAGCAGACCGACCAAGGATCATGTCTGCCGCCTTGCTCGCCTGGCTTGAAGCGAGAACCATCCACTTCGGCTCCGAACGAAGAACCTGACTCCAGTGGGCGATGTAGGAAGCCGAATTGTCGATGACGCTGGCGGAGATGCCGGCTTCTGCGGCAAGAAAGGCGCTGGTGATCTCTGCTACCAGCTCCTCAAAAGAGTAGGCATGGCTCGCGAACCCCGCGTGGTCCAACACGCCCTTTCGAGCCAGACGGTGTTCAGCCCCACTGCTATGACCCAGCTCGTGAAAGAGGGTGCTGTAGAACTCCTCCACGCTGGTGAACTGCTCCCGATGGGGAACGATGATGCGGTCCTCAGACGGGCTGTAGAAGGCTTGGCTACCGCCATATTCGATGCGGGGCGGCGAAGGGTAAGAGGAGATGATCTCCTCGCAGGCTGCGATGGGCTCGACCTCCTTGGGAGTTTCGACCTTGGGAATGGCGATCCCCTCGCACTGCATGACGTTGAAGACCTTGTAGTAGCGAAGGATGAAGCCCTTCGACCGCTCGCCGTCCTCGCCTTCCTCTTCCGTGACGTTCCAGTAGATGATCGGGCAGCCCTTCTCACCCTTCTTGACCGACCCCTTGAGCGCCTTAGCCTGGTTGAACGTCAGCCAGTAGGGCGAGGGATAGGGAGAGGAGCCCAGGAGAAGAACGTTCACCCCACGGTAAGGCTTCTTCGAGATCAGGTTCTTGGGGACCTGGCTGCGCCAGGGTCGCTTCCAGGGAACCACGCCGTTGTCGAGCAAGCCGAGAATGCGGTCAGTGATGATCTCGTAGACGCTCATGGGTTGGTCTCCTTCAGGCTTCGGGTCGCTTCCCGTTTCCTTCGACCAACCTCTTTCTGCCGTTGGGTGATGGGCGTTCGTGCTATGCTGCGTCCTTCACCAAAGCATGAAGAGCAGCCATGGTGAAAGGATTGCCCTTCCTGTTGAAGAGACCTTCCTCCGTCGCCTTGGTTCGAATGGCTTGCAGGGTCAGACCCGAGGCACGCATGGTGCGAAGCCTTTCCTTGATGCGGGTCTCTTCGGGATGAACGATGAGGCTCTTTCCATCGACCTTGAAGCCGTAGGGTGGAGCCCCAATACGTTTTCCCCTCGACCGCAGAACCGAAAGAGCTGCCTTGATTCTTGCCCGAATCATCTCTTTCTCAAACCGTGCCACTGCGAAGAGAATGGATCGAATAAGCTCGCTGGTAGGATCATCTCCACTTCCAGCCCCGAGAGCTACGGCAAGAGTTGCCCCATGCCTTTGAAGCTCAGCTTCAGCCAATGCCGCAGTGAGAGGATCTCTGCTGAAACGATCAAGGCGTTGAACTACAAGCAGACCTGCCCCGTGAGCAGCAACCGCCCCCAAGGCTTCCAGGAAGATGGGGCGCTGATGTAAAGGTGAACCACCCTTCACCTCTTCCACGAACCACTGGGCAATGGTGACACCATTGCTGTCAGCCCAGGACTGGATGGCAAGACGTTGTGCCTCAGTCCCAAGCTCTTGCACCTTGGTATCCTTGCTGACCCTCAGATAGGCAACGGCGAGTTTTGGGTTACCTTGGCGTGTCTTTCGCATGGTGATATCCTTTCACCATGACCATTCCTTCCGTTGGGTGATGGGAATGGTTTTGACGCACCATGCAATGGTTACTTTTTCCTAAAACCTAATGGTCGAAGAAAAAGCTTCTTGAATTGAATTGTGAGAGATGATGGCATCATGGTTGCTCCATGCCAGGATGAACTGTAGAAGTTGTTTCGAGGGGGGATAGGGTATCGGCTCATTCCTTGCCGGATGGAATCCTATAGATTGACCCAGCATGGGCAGGCGCGTTGCCTCCCAAACAGTGGGGATCGGGTGTCTGGGCAGGTCAGAAGGGCTCTCTCACGCCTGACGGCGAACTTTCTCTCGACAATTCTGACAAGAGTGCCCCTGGCAGGCGGCTTCCAGTCGCCTACATTCCGTAAGCATCTATTGGCACTTCTTTTGGGCTATTGCGTGGTGGTGGAAACGGAGAAGTCGATGTCATGCCCAACCGGGCGGCACTTCTTGCCGTAACGACCTTGGTCCTCGATACCGTCGCAGGCATCAACGGCGAGTTCGATGTTCTGATCCATTGGACCCGTATTCGAAACGCTCGTGACGCACGGGTTGCCTACTTGCAAGTCCACCCTACCCGAAAGGTCCGGGCGAACGAACTGGCACCGCAAGAGCAAGGGGCTTGCCCACGTACCATTCGCCGTCGTGGTGAGCTTCACCGAAACCGTAGACTTGGCAGGAACGGTAATGAGCTGGCGGAAGTGTCCGTTTGAAGTGCTCGCGATCTTTCCCGCGCCACCACTGCTACGCGCTTCACTCATCGCTTTCAGCAAGCGGCAAGCTCCCTCGTGCTTCAGGTCGCACGCTTTGCGATAGTAGGCTATGGCGGCTTCCTGTCCGGCGGAATTGAGCTGCGTAAGTTCTATCCTCCTAGCAAGCTCATCACAGGAAGCCCCATCGCCCTTGTCGCAGGCGTCCTTCATTGCTCTCTCTTCCGCCTTGCGGCTCGCGTCCCGATCCGCCTTTATGAGAGCGACGGAATCCTTCCACTTGCCCAGAAGGGAGCATGACGAAAGCCCGACAAGGGCTGAAGGCATCGGGATGGGAGCTTTCGCCTTGCTCTTCTCGATGACCATGGCTTTCTTGTTTGCAACCAGGTCCGGCGTTGCTTCGACTGAGGTGAGATCGAAGGTGACCTGACCACTGGCATCCGTCGTGCCTTCGAGAATCGTTGGTGTGCCCATCAGCACGATGAGTTGTTCCCCAACCTTCGGCTTGGACCCGCACGGCTTCCACGGGGCGTACCGCTTCGAGCGCGCTCGGCACTCGATGTCTAGGGTCTCCGTCGCAACCAGGGTGCTTCCCTTCACCTCGGCGGTAATGTGGGCGGCACCAACACGCTCTTCTCGCTCCGCGGTTGGGTCATCTACTTTCCCTTGCGATGAGCCGCACCCCGTCACCATCGTCGCCACAAGAGCGGATGTCACAATGTTCCACGTCGTTCGAGCAGTCATCGTTTTCCTCGTGAGGTGGGCATCGCCAAATCCAGCATGCTGCAACGTCATCAATCTGACGCCGAGGTTGGGCGTGAGGTCACGACAAACCTCGCGTCCCGAGAATCGGTCGTTGGGCGCTCATCGACAGGTTGACAGGCACACCTGAAGGTTATGGCAAGCCTCCGCGCAGGTCGGAGGGATGTGTTCAACCGTCAAGCAAGACGGGCAACCCGCAGGCATACTGCTGGCGCACGCCGCCTGGCAGCTCGCTACACCCTTGGCGTGCTCGACCGCCTTTGACTGGTCCTCCGAGAGAAGTTTGCTGCGCTTGCAGGAATCGAGCACCTTCCCAAGCTCGCATGCCTTCTGGAAGTGCATGATCGCCTCGGGCGAAAACTTGTTTTTGGCGGAAGCCTCTTCGTCTTCCTTCGCTCCGAGCTGGTAGCAGGCGGTCCCATCGGCATGGTGGTCGCACCCGTTCTTCAGCTTCGCTGTCGCTGCCACCTCGACGTACTTCTCCTTTCCATCGCAGTTGTTGCAGTTGTGGCAGCTCTTCTCCTTGTCTTTTGCTTCGTTGTCGAGCCCATCGCATGCCTTGTCATCACCGCTCGCGCAATGCGAAGCCTTCGAAAAGAACTTACCGTCGAGTTGACGTTTGTAGGCGTCGTTCGAGGGGCACATAACGACGAGCCCACATCCCGTCTGCACTGGGACGAGCAGGGCGCCTAGCACGCCGACGATGAACAGTGTTGTAAGCGCCTTCTTCATGTTCCTTGGCTCTCCGATGGGCACGGCAGGTCTTGATTCTTCGGGCAGCAAGGCTCCGCGGTCAATCGAGCAATGTGTAGCGGTCGTCAATCTGCACGCCCAGGTTGGGCATGGGGTCCGGCATCATGACGATGGAAGCTCCGTGGTTAGTCTCTGCGGGCTCCCCATTCTCCTTGGGTTCCTCGAAGATGGTGCCCAGGACCCTTTCATCGCGTTCAACGATCCTTGCTGCATGTTCCCAATTCAGATGGCATCGTACGATGGGCGATGCAGGGACGGCAATGTCCCTCTCTCGATGGGCGCGGATGCCGTAGTAGTGGTCGGGTTGGTAGCTGACCTGGGTCGAAGAAGCTCCGCAGAACATGGCGGAGTCGCCGTCGTTGCTGATCCGTGCCGTGCCGTTGGACCAGGTGACGCGAAGATGATTGCTGCCCCACTGGCGAAGGTCGCGCATGGCGTTGACCTGTTGGACGACCAAGGGCTCGCTCTGCTCGTAGATCCTCTCTTCGCCAGGGCTTGAGCCGCAGCCGAGCAAGGGGAGAACGACCACGACGAGCGCAAGGTTCTGCGCCATGCTCTTCGTCGTTCGCCCGTTGCTCGCGTTCATGGTGATGCTCCTCGCGGAGCACGCAAGCCCCGCAGTTTCGGATCGTGCTGCACCCTTCGCCGATAAGTCAAGTCATGTCTTGTGTAGGTCAAGACCAACCTTTCGTACGCCACGTGATGTGGCTGTTCGTCGGCGTTTCACGGGAGATCACGGTCCTTCAGAGGTCAGGCTTCGCCCTGGTCTTCAGAAGCCCATCGAACGCGCCCAACGACGGCTCGGGCTTCGTCTGCGGCAGGTTCGTGAAGAGAGGGACCTGACCCAGGAAGCTGCCGCCGAACTCGCCGGGCTTCACGCCAAGCACCTGAGCGTCATCGAAAACGGGGCGGTCAACGTCACCTTCTCCTCGCTGGTGGCTCTGGCATTCGCCTACAAGGTCTCCCTTTCGGCTTTCTTCGATGGCAGCCCGGTCGTCCGCTGAAGGAGCACCTGGGGAGCAGGCGTGGACGAGAGCTGCGATGAGAGCCGTCAGGGCGGCAGTCGTGTCTTTCGGGCGGAGGACCAGGGCTCCCTTGACGAAGAGGTAGAGGACGAAGGCGACCAGGACCGAACGCCCAACGAACTTGCTCACGGCAGACTCCTTGCGAGAACGACCAGGAGGGCGAGAACGAGACTGGCGAGCGGCATTGCAGTCGTCACCAGGGAGGATTGATCCATCGGCAGCTCGGGCGAGGGCTCGTCCCACTCGTCGCTGAGATGCTTCTGCTCGACGGCTTGGACCACGTGCATCATCACGAGCCGCCCTCCTCGGGTTTGGTCTCCTTCGAGGGCTTGTTCTTCGGAAGGGCAAGCCGTCGCTTCAACCGTCGCCATTCGTTGCGGTGGTGACGTGCTTGCTTTTGCTCCGACCACTCCACCAGAACGTGGTCGTCTTCGCCGGGGTCTCGATGCAGGTCGCCATCGTTCTCGGGACACCAGGCAAGGCGAGGGTCAATCGTCCCTCGTAGCACTCGGTCCGTGAAGCGGATCCTTTCCGTGATGATGGCGAGGAGAGCCTGGATCTGATGGGGCAGTTCCCTATCCATGCCGAAGGAATCGATCCACTGCTTGGTCAAGGAGCGCACGCCTTTGATGGCGTCCATCATCAGGTGCAGCTCGCACGACAGGCTGACGCTCTTCCGCTTCATCGTCAGTTGCTCCTCTTGTCGAAGGGCTTTTGCTGAACGAAGGACTTGGGTCGCCGGTCTCGCTGCTCCCATTCCAGACGGTTTTTGACGCCACGCCTTTCGGCTTCTCGGCGTTCAATGATCTCGTCGGGCGACCACTCCGGGATGATCCCCGGACCACCTTCGCAGTCGTCGGCTTCGTTCGCGAGGCTGATGATGGCGGCGGCGTTGCTGGTGCCCATCACGATGCTTTCCATCGTGGAAAGACGGTCACGAAGGACAACCAACGCGCTTGCCATGGTGTAGGCGAAGTCGCGAAGAAGCTTTGGGTGAGAAGGTTCGACGTACTTGGTGGCTGACCGTCGAATGGCTTCCACCGTGCCGGTGAGCAGCAACAGCTCCCGCGCCACATTCAACTTCCGCAGTTTGCCGTTGCTCGCCATCGGAATGGAAGACCTCCCAATGATGGCAACATGACTATGATATCATGATTGTCAACGCCCGGCTGTTGGGCTACGGGAGGATCATGGCGACGAAGAAGTCAGCGGACGACAAGGACGACGAACAGAAGTTCGTCCTGCGGCTACCCAAAGGCTTTCACACGGCTCTCAGGCACGTTGCCATCGACCGAGGGCTTTCGCTGAACGCCCTTATCACGGGTGTGCTGGAGGAGTGGTGGACGAAGCAGCCCGAGAGTCGGAAGTACAAGGCGTGACGGGTGACGCCTTCACGATGCCGAGCGTTTCGCACGCCGCTTGGGTGGGCGACCTCGTTTGACCTCCGGCATGCGGGCTTGGCGGACCAGGGCGCCGGGAGCCACGTCAAGAGCATTCGCCAGGGCGAGGAGAACTCCGACGCTCAGGTTGGTCGCCCCTCGTTCGATTCGCTGAAGGTAGCTCAAGTCTTGACCGGCTTTTTCCGCCAGGACCTCCTGGGTAAGCCCTCTCCGAAGCCGAACTCGCCGCACGTTGGCGGCGATGGAACGGAGGAAGTCGGCGAGGGGGCGGGCGGGCACCTACAAGGCGGTACCGTGCTGCCCGCTGCAAAATAACAGCGTAGAGTCCTCATTCTTGCGGGTGCGCCAGGACATCGTGAGGTCGGCATAGGAAGCTTCGTTCGCCCGTGCTACGGCATCTTCGGGTAGAAGAAGGTCATGGGGGAACGGCACCGCCGAATCGAGCCACCCGCTTCGTTGGGTGAACAGGGTCCGAACACGGCAAGGGGTGATCCGAACGAGCGACACCGCCCGGCAACATCTCCATCGCGGAACAGCGGCACGTCAGTGGCAACAGCGACCGACGCCGATGCCGTGGAGGACACTCAGCCCGGACTTGTTGTCCCCATCCTTCACGAGCCGCTGGCTGACGACCCTCTGCCGCCTAACGTCACCGCCTGGCTCGAAACAGGTAGCTGCTCGTTGCTGATCACCAAGGTCCGTGCCGTCATCGGGCGCGGACCTGGTTCTGATGCTCGTCTTCACGACCCCAAGGCATCGCGAAAGCACGCCAGCATCTTCTTCACGGGTTCGGAGTTTCGGGTCCGTGATGAGACCAGCGCCAACGGCACCCTCCTCAACGGTTCCAGGGTGGTCGAGTACGCCATTCGGGATGGGGACGAGCTGCTGATCGGGGATGCCGTGCTCCGGTTTCGCTGCCGCTTTGGGTGACGAGCGACCAACCTCCTGCACGAGGGGTCAGCCTCATGCGTTACTCGGGCAGGCTCAGCGCCAGAATGACGGCTTATCATCCTCATTTCTCGCCGCTCGCTCTTCCACCCGGTATGGAATGCGCTAGGATGCCGGCACGCCTCTGGCTTGGGCGGCACGATGAAGCAGTTGGGTCACGTCCTCGTGGTGGACGACCAGCCTGATACGAGGGATCTGGTCAGCGAGCTGGTCCGCGCTGAGGGATACCTCGTGCTCGAAGCCGAGAACGGCAAGGTCGCCCTTGAGCTTCTGACAGCCGAGGCTGCTCGTGACCCCTCCCTGATCATCCTCGACCTGGAGATGCCGGTCATGACAGGGTGGGAATTCCTTGCCGTCGTGAAGCAGGACGTTCGTCTCGCGCGCATCCCTATCCTGGTCACCTCCGGGAGTTGGATCAGCCATGATGAGCTTGCTCTCCTGGGAAATGTGGGCTTTCTTCGGAAGCCGTACGCGCTGGAGGCACTCCTCGCGAGGATCAGTCTCTACGTCCGCCACCACGTCTGACGTGGCAAGAGGACCTTCCCCTGATATCAACCATGGTGCGCGGTCCTGCCCTACTCCGTCTCGTATGCTGAGATGAGCTGGCGTGCTCGGTCAGTCCCGATCCGCTTGAGCAGACTGGTGAACCGAGCTTCGGCATCCGAAGCCATGCCGTTGGGCGCGCTCGCCTTGCTGCGGCTCCCACCGGACCCTTTGCCCTTGTTCTTGCTACGGACGGAGGAGATGTAGCCGGGGTCCAGCTCGATCTTGTGCTCCGCCATCGCCTTGGCGGCAATCTCTTTGGGCTTCAACGCGGGGAAGCGGAGGATGAACTCCGTCTTGTTGAAGGTTCCGGCACCAGAAGACTTCTTCGCCGTCTTCTTCTTGGCGACCTTCGCGGATGCCTTCTTGGTCGGGCTCTTCTTCGACGCCTTCTTCTTGGCGGTCTTCTTCTTGGGCGTTGCCTTGTCGGCGGCAGCTCCGTTGCTCGTGGCTTCTTCCGTCATTGGGCGGGCTCCTACGGCTTGGGGAACGAGGGCAACCCCATCGTAACCCATGATCTCGCTCCTTGCTCACCCAATTCACATCCGTCAAGAGAAAAGCAAGCGGATCCTAACCTTTCTCGCCAGCTCCTCGTCCGTGAAAGGGTCCGGATCGAAGTAGCGCAAGATTTCAACCTCGTACGAGCCAGCTCGGTAGACGCTGAGGTCGTTGATGGGCGGTCCCGTGAAGATAGCGTGGTGTTGCTCCTCTTCCAGGACGATAACCCTTCGAGGTGGCTCGTCGTCGTCCACCTCGTTGGGCTTTGGATAGTCCTCCCACCCCTCATGGGGCTCTTGGGGAGGGGCTGCGCCCAGGTCTTCCTCGGCATACCTCGCCTCTTGCATCAATTCTTCGATCTCTTCGTCCGTCAGGTCCAAGCTGTCCCCCTCTGCCCTTCAAAGGTCGGTGAACTCCAGGATCGTCTTGATCCCCAGGGCTTTGGCACGGTTCTCGACGGCGTTCTTCAACTTTCTTTGGGCGCGAGCCTTCTTGTCGTCGCTGTTGAAGGAGATGGTGCATCCGTCGTGCATGAAGAAGACCACATGGAACTGGTCTGACTTGCCGTGCTTGGCGGCAACGTCGAAGATGGGTGAGATGACTTCCATTTCGATGCTCTGAATGACCGAAGCAGCAATGGCGCCCTCCCAACGGACCATCTTCTTGGTGACAGGATCCCTGGAACGGTCGAGCGCTTGCCATTGACCCCACACGTCGAAAGCTCCCTTGTCCTTTCGGATCTGCTGGAACCACTCCCCTCGGAGCTTGAGCAACTCTCGCACGATAGGATGCTTCAGAAGCTCGATCTCCCCACGGTCATTGAGGAAAGTGGCGATGTTGGGCTCGCTTTTTCCGAAGCAGATAGAGTAGATGGCTGCCTTGTAGACCTTCTTCACGTCATCGGGAGGGTCTTGGTCCACGCCATGAGCATGGCGGTAGAAGGCGCGCCAAAGGCTTTCAGCGGAATCGATGAAGGCGAGGGAGACAGGGGCTTCCAGCTTGGATGCCAGGATGGCGAACTGGCTGGACCTGAGGTCGCACTCCACCCAACCGGCGCAGAGAGCCCTTCTGACCGGCTTGGTCAGACCGAGGACGCAATCTCCGTGCGCCGAAAGCCTGCAAGTGCGCTCCTTCGGCGAGGGTAGGTAGTAGATCCTTGGGTTCTGGTGGACCTTCGCCAGAATGCGGTACTGGATCTCTTGCGCCTCCGGCTTCAGTTCGGCGATTGCACCCTTCACCTTGTCCATGTTCTCGTGCAGCTTGCGAAGGAAGGTGTGTCCCGCGCTGACATCACGCAGTTGGTCCAGGATCTTCTGCTGCGTTGTGTTGAGGGTGAACTTCGCCAGCTCTTTCTCGTATTCGGCGGTCTCCTGGGCAGCTTTCTGGTAGCGGTCCTGGCGACGGAACGGCTTTCCCGTCACGAAGTCCACCTGGTCTTTCGAGGGTTGCAAGCACTCCTGGTGGAGTCTGTCTTGCATCTCGTCATCGAAGCCGGTGGAAAGGATCTCTCTGGCGGTCCCCAACCAGCGGTCAGAGCTGAAGGGTGAATGTTCCGACCACTGGAGACCCGGCAGAACCTGGTCGCGGAACTGCTCCAGCACTTCCTTGCTGTTGAAGTGGGTGGTGTAGGGCTTCTGAAAGAACTTCTCCGCCATGACCTTGGCGGGAACGACCAAGCGGTGGGTTCGCTTGTCGTAGAAGTCCGAGAAGCAAAGGTAACGAAAGAACCTCATGAAGGGATCGTTGCCTTCCAGCTTTGGGTAACGTTGCAAGACATATTCTCGAAAGTTGCGGCTGACAGATGTTGGCATGGTTACTACCTCCAACACATCTATACCGGCGCTGTTCGAGGTGTAATTGCGAATAATTGCCGTCGTAAAGAAAGTGTGCCTACAGATTGTTGGTCATGATCTTGATGGAATACTTCTTGGTGATCTGGGCAGGTATCTTCAGGATCTAGGTTGGTAGATAGGAGAAGGATGGGGTGGAAGAGGGAGGAGGTTGGTAGCTATACCTATACCTAAGGACTTCATGTCGGCTTACGAAGTACTGCGTTTTCAGTATCTTCATGAATACCCACTTAACACATCTCTACCAGGAGCACACCTGGAAGTTGCCAAGAACAGGAAAGCGGGATTCCCCTTGGTGAGAATGCTTCTGGGCGAACTTGTACGATTGCTTTGAGCTGATGGGCGGGATAGGTAGCCTTCGACCGCGAAAGCCATTCCTGCGGGCAGCCAGAAGGCTTTACGCCCCGTCCCCTTTGATGGCGGGGGTAGTGGCGCTTCCATCGTTGGAGCCTCGCCCTTGGAGGTTGGGCATGGGCTTGCATATTCTTGGAGAATACGCATGCCAACTCACCCAAAACCTTTCCCTACCCACTTCAAGATCATTCTGGACCCACAAGAGCAGTCGGCTCTTGAGAACCTCTACGAGCTGGCTCCTCACCTGCGCGATGAAGTGGAACTGATTCACAAGGCGATCCAGAAGGGCATCGTCGTCTTGAACCAGGAAGCTACTGCCCGAAAGAAGGAGCCCGAGTATCATCCCACCCGTTCTGAGCTACAGGCTTCGGGCAGCCACCAGGTGGAGAACTACGTTGGAATTCCGCTGGAAGAACGTCTGAGAAGGAAGTTGCAAGCCTTCCTGGATGCTCACCCTGATGCCATGCCAGAAGAGAAAGCCTATGCCTTGCTGTTGGAACTTGGCGTGGACCGCGCGGCTGATCGCCATCTCGCCAAGATGTTCAAAGGGGACGAGGGAGACGAGCATGGTGGTGAGGACTTCTCCCTCGACTTCCCTTCGACCGTGGTTCTGGACCTTGACCAAGAACAGCGATCCTGCCTAGAACAACTTGCCAACAAGGTCCCCCACGAGGACGACGCCGAGTTGGCAAGCATGGTCCTCTGGCGAGGCATAAACGACCTCAGGAAGGGCGATGACTCGCCGATGAGGGTTGATGCCCAACGTCGTCGAAGACTGCGCCTGGCTCAATTCAGAGCCCTTTGCGAAGCTCCTCGTTGGTGCGCGGGGTGAAGATCCTTTCTACGCGGTCTTGCTGGAAACGGTGTTGGCGCGAAAGGACTCGCGGGCTGCTTCCATCGCGATCTCGTCCATGAGGTCATCGCGCAGATGAATCAGACGCCACTTTTCCTGGGCTGTTCGGGTTCGTCGAATGCGCCTGGTCAGGTCTTCCGCGTGCTGGCGGAGTACCTTCAGTCGCGTCAGGGGGTTGGTGGTGTTCGTCTTCATGGGCTCGTCCTTGGCTGCATGCCGGTATCGAGGGGGCATTCACTCTGGCGCCCACTCTCTCGCCGGCTTCACCTTCCCGCTCTCACCCGTTGGGCGATGGGCGATGGGGGGGGCGCCGGGCGGCGTCGATGGACATGAGGAACGCGCGCTCGCGCGTAGCACGTGACGGTCCAGGCTGATGGTCGCCAATTCTTCGCGTTTCGCGGCTGACGGGTTCGCTTGGTAGGCGTTCGCCGTTTGGTAGGTCCGCTAACACGGCGGAAGATCAGGGATCCGAATCCGAGAAATTGGATCGCGTAATTCCTCGGGTTTTCGGCGAGGGGCTTGGTAGGTACGCGGAAGCACTGAACAAGCTAATCGTATAAATTCGCAGAGTTAGCCCCCGAGAACACCCTCATCAATCAATTGCGCCAGAAGATCGGCGTCGTCTTCGGAAATCCCGAGACCACGACGGGCGGAAACGCGCTGAAGTTCTACGCGTCGATGCGCATGGACGTGCGGCGCATCGGCCAGGTGAAGAACGGCGACGAGATCATGGGCCATCGCACCAGGGTCAAGATCGCGAAGAACAAGATGGCTCCGCCGTTCTGCGAAGCGGAGTTCGAGATTCGCTACGGCATGGGCATCGACACCGTGGGCGAGCTCTTGGATCTCGGGCTCGCGCGCGGCTTGATCGAGAAGACGGGAAAC
>Ga0070741_10012427_pt1 | contig 15383 bp, 12 predicted proteins | sample Coa_R1_4_FD_66440 | JGI IMG/M metagenome (GOLD analysis project Ga0070741, IMG submission 66440) | Surface soil microbial communities from Centralia Pennsylvania, which are recovering from an underground coalmine fire - Coalmine... | ecosystem: Environmental > Terrestrial > Soil > Unclassified ... | reverse complement strand
AGAATGACATCCTGATGGTCCGGGCCGACCTGCGAGACCAGATCCGGCGGCCGGGAGACCTGCGCGGCCGGCGCGTCGCCATCAACGCCCAGGGCTCGATCCTCCAGTACATCCTGGGCAAGGCGCTGCAGCAGGACGGCCTGACCTTCGCCGACATTGATCTGCAGTTTGTACCTTTCCCGGACATGCGGGTGGCGCTCGAGAACCGCGCAGTGGACGTCGTGTTTCAGGTGGAGCCGTTCGCTACGCTCATCGAGCAGGCGGGCGTGGCTTCCAAGTGGCTGAATGGTCTCGACCTCGTGCCCGATCCGGTGATCCAGGTGGCAGGCTCGGCGTACAACCGCGATTGGGCGGCGGCCAACCCCGCTCAGGCTCGGGGCTTCGCGGTCGCGCTCCTGCGCGGGATCCGCGACATGATCTCGGCCGCGAACGGCGGGCCCAACCGGGCGGAGGTCGTCGATATCCTGATCGATCGCACGCCCGTCAAGGACCGCCGGCTGTACGATCTCATGGAGTGGCCCGGGCTGCACCGCGACGGCGAGATCAGCGTGGCGAGCATCGAGGACCAGATGCGCTGGTACGTGGACCAGGGGCTGTTGCCCCAGCCGGTCAATCTCTCGCGCTTCGTCGACCTGTCCTACATCCGGGCGGCGGCGGCGCAGCTCGGTCCGTATACCGGTCCGGGCGGCTATTAGCCCGTCCAGAGGAGGCTGTCATGTCCTTTTTCGATACCGACGCCCACGTCTACGAGAACGAGGTCGTCTTCGCGGACAAGTACCTGGAGCCGAAGTATCGTGCGCGGCGGCCGCGGGTCGTCGCGGTCGACAATCGGCCCTACTGGTACTCGGAATCGGAGCTCTTTCCGCGCTGGTTCGGGCGCGCGCCCTACATCCTGGGCACTCCGCTCGCCTACGGCGAGGCGGAGATGCCGGCCACGGCGATCGCGGGGGGTACCCGCGAGAGCATGGAGCTGGTCACGGCGGCGGCGCGCTATCCAGACATGGACCGCGAGGACATCGATTATCAGGTGATCTATCCCAGCCTGATGATGGTCAAGCTGACCGACGATCCGCTCTGCGAAGCGGCCCTCAACCGCTCCTACAATCTCTGGCTGGCCGACGTGCTCAGCGGCCAGGACCGCGTCAAGTGGATCGCCTGGCTCTCCCTCCGCGACGTGCCTTCGGCGGTGGCACAGGTCCGCGAGGCCAAGCGCAATGGCGCGGTGGGCGTGTCGATCCTCGGCACGGTCGGGGATCGCACCCTCGATGCCCCGGAGTTCCTACCGTTCTTCGAGGCGGCGGCCGAGGAGGACCTGACCGTCGTCGTGCACGTCGGCCACTCCTGGCCCGCGCTGCACAACCTGTACGACAACCACTTCTTTTCGATGAGCCTCTCGTTCACGCTGCCGGTGCTCCTCGGCTTCGCGGCGATCGCCGGAGGCGGGGTGCTCGACAAGATCCCCAACCTGCGCGTCGGCTTCCTCGAGGCGGGCTGCCTCTGGGTCCACTTCCTCAGCGAGCGCCTGGAGCACCGCTTCGACCTGGGCTACCGGATGGCCGACCTGATCGGCACGCCGCCGCCGCCGGCCAAGCGCCACCCGCTCGAGTATCTCCGCAGCGGCCAGATCTACATCAACACCGAATGCGAGGACTTGCTCTTGCCGCAGGTCATCGATCTGATCGGCGACGACCACATCATCCTCGGATCGGACATGCCGCACGGCGACCGCGAGCCATTTGTCAAGCGCGACTTCCTCGCCCGCACCGACCTCGACGATGCCTCGAAGCAGAAGATCCTCTGGGACAACGGCTGGCGGTTTTACGGCCTGCCGGTGCCCGACCGGGGAACGGCGACGGCCTAGGGCTCATCTCCTCCGTGCCCGGCCCGTCCGCTGAGCGGTCCGACGAGCGTATAGCGGTAGCGGTGCGTGGCCGCTCGGCCTCGGGGATTGGCGAGCGCGCCGCTACGGGACCCAGACCAGGGCGATCCAGCCCTCGGATTCGCCGTCGTCCATCAGCTCCGGATCGCCCATCCGTGGCTCGAGGTGTACCAGCTCGTCGGGGGTAACGCGCAGGGAATTCAGGGCGCTGGCGAGCTGGGCGATCGAGTCCGCCTCGACGGCCTGCCAGCGGCCCTGGCGCGGTCCGGGCGCAGCACGCCGCGGCGGCCCGTCCTCGGCGGCCCACGGTGGAGGACCCTCGCGCGGCGCGCCGCGCCCGGGTGGGCGCCCCCCACCGGCGCCACTCGGCGGACGCGGCGACCACGGCGGCCGTCCGCCTCGGCCGCCACCGCCCTGTCCGCCTGGACGGCCGCGCCCACCGCCACCACCACCACCACCACCCCCAGTGCCACGTCGCGGCCCTCGCTTGTCAGCCATCTCGCTCCTCCTGCAGCTCGCCCACGGTCGCGCACGTAGCCGGCGGTCACTCGGCCGGCCGGGCAGCCGGCGCTGGCACTATACCACACGGTTCACCGACGACCGGCGGAGAGGGTCGGGTCTGCCGAGGCGAGCCGGGCTTGCGAGCGCCCGCAGGCCGTGCTACCGTGGGCCTCGGAGACTGGTGGCCGCGGGCGGCGCCTGGCGCGTGCCGGCGTGGGCCGAGAAAGGATACCGTCATGCAATCGACCGGCGCCGACGAGCACCCCATGCTGGGCGAGGGGCGCGGCCGCCTGCGAGACAAGGTGGCGATCGTTACTGGGGCGGACAGCGGCATTGGCCGCGCCACCGCGCGCCTGTTCGCCCGCGAGGGCGCGCGCGTGGTCTGCGTGGACGTGCGCGAGTCCGGCACGCCGCGCATCGACGCCTTGATCGAGAAGGACGGCGGCAGGGCCTGCTTCGTCCAGGCCGACGTGACCCGGCGGTCCGAGTGCGACCGGATGGTCGCCGCCGCGCTCGAGACCTTCGGCGACCTGGACATCCTGTTCAACAACGCCGGTACGGGCGTGCGGGGCCGGGTCGGCGACCTGCGCGACGAGGACTGGAACTTCGTGCTCGACACCAACCTGAACAGCATCTACCACGGATCGCGGGCCGCCCTGCCGCACTTCGAGCGGCGCGGCCGGGGGAACATCATCAACACCGCCTCGACCTTTGGGCTGCTCGCTACGGAGAACTACGCGGCCTACTGCGCCACCAAGGGCGCGGTAGTGCTCCTCACCCGGCAGATGGCCATCGACTACGGCCCGAACATCCGCGTGAACTGCATCTGTCCGGGCGCCACCGAGACGCCGCGCATGCTGCGGAACATCGCGGCGTCTGACGATCCCGTCGCGCGGCGCGCCGGCGTCGAGAAGCTGAACCGCTGCATGGGCCGCCTGGCTCGACCCGAGGAGATCGCCTACGGCGTGCTCTTCCTCGCCTCCGACGAGGCGTCGTTCGTGACCGGGCACGCGCTGGTGGTCGACGGCGGCCAAACGATCGACGCCTGAGCGCGCGAGCACGCGATGCCTCGACAAGCGTCGAGGCACCAGCACAAAGGAGTGAGCGATGGCCACACTGCCGACCGAGGTGGTCGCGGCGGCCAACGAGAAGAGCCGCCGCCTGCGCGAGCTGATCCGCGCGCCGCGGATCCTGGTCATGCCCGGCGCCTACGACGTGCTCTCCACGCGGCTGTTCGAGGCGATGGGTTTCGAAGCGATCCAGGGCACCAGCGGTGGCGTGCAGGCAGTCTATGGACTGTACGACGAGGAGCTACTGGGCCTGGAGCGCACCGCGGCGATCTACCGCGACATGGCGGCGGCGGTGTCGGTGCCGGTGAACGCTGACGGCGAGAAAGGCTACGGCGGGCCCGAGGCGATGGCCGAGACCGTGCGCCAGTTCGTCGCCGCCGGCGTCGCGGGCATGAACCTGGAGGACAGCGACTACCACCCGCACGGTACGCCGATGACGCTCGTCTCCCTCGAGTACCAGCTCGAGAAGATCCATGCCGTCATAGAGGCGAAGCGCGCGCTGGGCAGCGAGTTCTTCCTCAACGCGCGGGTCGATGTGTTCGGCACGGTGAGCGACTACCGCCAGGGGCTGGACGAGGCCATCCGCCGTGGCAACGCCTACGCCGAGGCGGGCGCGGACTGCATCTTCATCTTCCGGCCGCCCGATGCCGAGGGCATCCGCACGCTCGTGCGCGAGATCCACGCACCGCTGAGCATCCTGGCCACGCCCGACTCGCCGCCGGTGCCGGAGCTCGATGCTCTGGGAGTGGCGCGCGTGAGCTACGGGACGGCCTGGACGCGCGTCGCGATCACTGGGGTCAAGCGCTTCGCCGAGGCGCTGCTCACGACCGGCGACCCGCGGCCGATCCTCCGCGAGTCGATGACTCAGCCGGAGTTCGTGAAGCTGCTGCGGGGACGCGAGTAGCCCCTCGCTTGCCCGGCCCCGCGCGGCTGTCCGTTCGCCAGGGGCGTTCAGAGCTATCTGGCGCCGGGGACCCCGCGCCCTGCACCACGATGGCGGCGGCGGCAGGCGTCGGGTAGGCGTGCTGCGCCAGAGTGTAGGCCCCGGCCTGCGACACGTACACTCGATCGCCGGGGGCCAGCGGCGGGAGCCAGGCGTCGGGGGCCAGCAGGTCCTGCGCCTCGCCCAGTGGACCGGTCACGACGCAGCGCCGCTGTGGCAGGTCGCTCGCGGCGGCGAACCGATAATCGATGCCGAGCGCGGCTTCCGGCAGGCCGTGGTAGCGCCCGACGTCGACGCGCACCCGCGGGCGACGGCCAGGCTGCTCGTCGACCGCGAGCACCGTCGCGGCCAGCGTGCCCGCGCCCGCGGCCAGGTAGCGGCCCGGCTCCAGCCAGACCTCCGCGGGCAGCGATGGAAACTCGCTGGCCAGCGCCGCGCGGATCGCCCGCACGATCGCTCGCGGGCCCGGCACGCGCCGGCGGTACGCGACCGGCAGGCCGCCGCCGAGACTGAGCGTCCGCGGCTGGAACCCCGCGGCCTGCAGCCGGCGCCAGGCGGCGCCCGCGACCGCCACCGCCTCCTGCCACGGCGCGAGGCGCTCGCACTGCGAGCCGACGTGGACCGCGACGCCGCTTACCTCGGCGGGCAGGCTGCGCGCTACGGCCAGCAGGCCGTCCAGCTCCGCCAGCGGGCAGCCCAGCGGCACGGCGGGATAGCGCAGCCGGCCCGCCGGTGGGAGCCGGAGCGCCACACTCGCCGCCGCATCCGGCACCAGCGCCGCCGCCTTCCGGAGCTCCCAGGCGTTGTCCACCGTTATCCGACGCACGCCGAGCGCGCGGCACCGCCGCAGGAGCGAGGCCGGCGGCCCCGGACTCACGCAGGCCGCGCGGTCCCCGCCGACCCCGAGCGCGGCGACCGCCTCGACATCGGCCAGCGAGGTGACGGCGAAGTCGGCGCCGGCGGCGGCGAGCGCCGCCAGCAGCGCCGGATGCGCGTTGGCCTTGACGGCGTAACGCACGCGGATCGGCGCGGTAAGTGCCGCCAGCGCGCGGTAGGCGGCTGCGGTGCGGGCGGGATCGAGGTAGAGAGTGGGCGACACGCCGGATTATAGGTCAGCCTGCGGCGGGAGCTGCCTGCCGGATAGGGTAGAATCGCGCGTGGTGTCGGCAGCGGTTGTCGCCCGCAGCGACGGGCTGGGAAGGGTGCGAGGCGGAGGCGTGCTGGCAGCAGGGCGGGCTGCGGGGCGAGCGTGCGGGTAGGGATCGACGCCCGCATCGCTGACTACACGGCGGGCGGGATCGCGCAGTATACGCGGCAGCTAGCCACCTGGCTGCCCCGCCTGGCGCCCACGGATCACTTCACCCTCTACCGCGCGCGCCGCGCGTCCCAGCACTGGTCTCCGCCGGGTCCGTCGCGGCAGCGGCGCCTGCTCACGCCGCCGCACCATCGCTGGGAGCAGGTCCTGCTGCCGATCGAGCTGGCGGCGGAGCCGATCGACCTCCTGCACGGCCCCGACTTCGCGGTGCCCCGCCGCCGCCGTTGTCCCGCCGTCGTGACGGTACACGACCTGGCCTTTCTCCGCTACCCGGAGATCCTGACCGCCGAGAGCCGCCGCCACTACCGCCAGGCCTGCGACAGCCTGGCGAGTGTCGAGCGGATCATCGCCGACTCGCACCACACCGCGGCCGACCTGCAGGAGCTGCTGGCCGTACCAGCGGACCGCATCCGCGTCGTACACCTGGCGCCGACGCCGCTGGGGCCGCCGCCTGCCCCCGAAGCCGTCGCCGCGGTGCGCCAACGCTACCAGTTGGAAGCGCCCTTTCTGCTCTACGTCGGGACGCTCGAGCCCCGCAAGAACCTCGGGACGCTGCTGCGAGCGTTCGCACGGGTGCGGAGCCGCGAGGCGGTCCGGCTGGTCCTGGCCGGCCCGCGCGGCTGGCTGGACGAGCCGATCGTGGCCGAGGCCGCGCGGCACGGCGAGCGAGTGCGCCTGCTGGGGCCGGTGCCGGCCGACGCTCTCGCGGCGCTGTACGCGGCCGCCGCGGCGTTCGTCTTCCCCTCGCTGTACGAGGGGTTCGGCCTGCCGCCCCTCGAGGCGATGGCGGCGGGCACGCCCGTGGTCGCCGCCCGCGCGAGCTGTCTCCCGGAGGTGCTCGGCGACGCGGCGCTGCTCGTGCCGCCACTGGACGAGGAAGCGCTGGCCGAAGCGCTGCGCGCCGTCCTGGCCGATCCTGCCCTGCGCGCCGACCTGCGCGCCCGGGGGAAGGCGCGGGCGGCGGCCTTCTCCTGGGAGCGCACGGCCACGGCGACGCTCGGCGTGTACCGGGAGGTGCTCGGCGGATGAAGGTCCTCTACCTCGCCCCGCAGCTTCCCTGGCCGCTCGACCAGGGCGCCCGCATTCGCAACTACTACCTGCTGCGCGCCCTGGCAGCCGAGCACAGCGTCGATCTGCTCTGTCTGGATGGCGGCCGAGCGACCACGCCGGCGACCGACCTGGACATTGGACCGCTGGTGGAGCTGTGCCGGCGCGTGGAGGTGTTCCCGGCGCCCGCGCGGCGCCGCGCCGCCCGCCTGCGCACGCTGGTGCGCTCGCCGCTACCCGATCTGGCTCACCGCGCCTGGCAGCCCGCCCTCGCCCGGCGACTGCGCGATCTGCTGGCCGGCGAGCCCTACGACGTCGCACAGCTCAGCAGCCTGGAGATGATACCCTACCGCCGGTTGCTAGCGGGGGGGCGACGACCGCGGGTCGTTTTCGACGATCTCAACGCCGAGTACCAGCTCCAGCGCCGCGCCTGCCTGACTGATCTCGGCCAGCCGCGGCGCTGGCACGCCGCGCTCTACTCCGCCGTCCAATGGCGGCGACTGCGCGCCTACGAGGGGCGGGTCTGTCGTGAGGCCGACACCGTGATCGCAGTGTCCGATACCGACGCGGCACACCTGCGGCGCCTGGCGCCCGCGGCGCGGCTCCTCGTGCTGCCGAACGGCGTGGATACGACGGCCTTCGCCTATCGGGAGCCCACGGCCGAGAGCGGAGGACCGAGCGACGCGGCTCCAACGCTGCTGTTTACGGGCACGATGGACTACCGCCCCAACGTCGACGCCATGCTGTGGTTTGCGGAGGCGATCTGGCCGCGCCTGCGCGCCGCGCGGCCCGGCCTGCGCTGCCTGATCGTCGGCAAGGCGCCCGACGCACGCCTGCTGGCCGCCGCTCGCCGGCAGGCCGGCCTGGAGGTCACCGGCGCCGTGCCCGACGTGCGGCCCTATCTCGCCCGGGCGGCGGTCTACGTGGTGCCGATGCGGATGGGCAGCGGCGTGCGGCTCAAGGTGCTGGAGGCGATGGCCGCCGGCGTGCCGGTGGTGTCCACGCGGATGGGCCTGGAAGGCGTGGCGGCCGTCCCGGGCGAGCACGCCCTGCTCGCCGACACTCCGCCCGCCTTCGCCGCCGCCGTGCTGCGCTTGCTCGCCGACCCGGCGCTGGCCGCTCGCCTTGCCGCGCGGGCGCGCGGACTGGTCGAGGAGCGGTACGCCTGGACGTGCCTCGCTCCCACGCTGCTGACTCTCTACGAGACTCTGGCTGGTCGGGCGACGGGCGATCACGGCAGCTCGATCGGCTCGTCGACGTGGACCGTGTAGCTGCGGGGCGTGCTGGCCGCGGCGTCGGCCGGGTTGACGTACTGGATCGAGCTCTGGCCTCGGATCGCCGCCGGAAGGATCGAGACGCGGACGAAGCTGGTCGGTTGCTCGGGCGAGGCGACCGCCAGCACGGGCTCGCGTCCGCTCTCGAACCAGGCGTCGCCCGGCCGCATGGTGCGCGCGGGGTGGTCGCCCACCGACACGTCGAGCTGGCCCTGGATCAGGCAGCGGATACCGCCGCCCTTGTGGCCGTGCGGCAGCGCCACGGCGCCGGGCGCGAAGTCCACGCGGTCGCAGCGCATCAGATAGCGCTCGGCGGGGTCGAGCGCGATGGGCTGCTCGAGCAGCGTGCGCGACGTGGCGGCTCCCGGTGCCTCCGTCGCCGCCCCGGTGCTGCCGACGAGCTCGTACCGCAGGACCGTAGCGCCCGCTGGCCCGGCGCTGACCGTGCAGGCGTCCCCGCCGTGCCAGGCCCGGTCGGCGGGAACCTCGGTGCGCACCCCTTCCGCGGTCACGGCGATCGCGCCCTCCAGCACGTAGAGCACGCGGTTCAGCGCTGGCAGCGAGAGCTCACCCGCTCCGGGTGGGAAGCGGTCTTCGGCGAGCCGCAGCGTGTAGGCGCTCATAGCCATAGCGACAGCTCCTTAGCGGGGGCGCGCCGTCGGCAGCCCCGCAGGGACCGGCGTGCCCACGACCACCGGGCTAGCCGTAATACCCATCGTGGCGAAGCCGCGGAGGGTGATGGACGTCGGCCCGGGCGTGGTACGGGGCAGCACCACGGTGACCACGATGGGCGGGAGCGTTGGGGACGGCAACAAGATCATCTCTGGTGTAGCGACCACCGGCGTGATGGCGAGCCTGGTAGCCGACGGTGACGGCGTGACCAGCGGCAGTCGGTCCGCGGACAGGTTAGCCTGTTGGCCCGGGAGCGCCCCCGCGCCGGGGGGCTGGGCCGGTCCGTCGCCGATCGTGACCGTGCTCACAATCGAGGGCGCGCTGACGTGCTGTAGCGTCTCGGGATCGGGCGTTGGGGACCGCTGCGGGGTAGGCGTGGCCGTGCGGGGAGCCAGCGCCGTCGCGGTTAGATCGGGTAGCGGGCCCCCGAGGCGCACCGACGCGCCGCCGCTGGTCGGCGCAACGTCCGGCTCGGGGCTGGCGGCCGCCTCTTCCGCGTCGGGTTCTTCGGCTTGCTGGTCGGCGTCCGCGTCCTCCGCGGCTACGGCTTCAGGTTCGCCGGCCTCCGGCGGTGCGGCCTCCACCACCGGCGTGGGCTCCGCCTGAGGCGGCGGAGCGCTGCCGAGCTCGGCGGCAATGCTCGGCTCGGTCGTGGGGGCGGACGCGCCGCTCGCCTCGGCGGCGGGCGGCGGGACCGCCGCGGCCTCGGACACGGTAGGCAGCGGGCTCGGGGCGGGCGCCAACCGCGGGACGGGAGGCGGTGGCGCCGGCCTGCGGTCGGGGGGACGCTCCAGCGCCGCGCTCGTGAGTTTGAGCGCCGCAGCCGCCGGCGGGACGGCAAGCTGCAGCCCGGGTGGCAGCTCGTCGGCGGCGTGCGCCGGGCTCGCCAGCGCAACGCCGCGCTCGCGCGCCGTCATTCTCAGGACGACCGCGCCCCCGGCCGGAATCGAGCCCTCCAGGCGCAGCGCCCCGGCGTCCTCGGGTGGCGGGGCGCCCCCGTAAACGGCCTGCCCGTCGGTCGTCCAGGCGACGATGCGGTAGTCGCGTCCGCTCTCGCTGGCCCACATGACGAGCTGGTAGTCTCCCTTCGGCTCCGGCACGAGCACGCCGGCACCGTCCGGGCGGGGAAGGGGGCCGCGTGCGGCGGGTACCTGGTTCAGCCACGGTCCCCCTCCCGGCGGCGCACCCACCACGCGGCCGAACCGATCCACCACCAGCCAGGCCGGCGGGCCGTCGACGGTGATGGCGAGCGCGGGCGCGAGGGTGACCGGACGGGCGAGGGCGGGCTGCTGGCCAGGCAGCACCTCGCTGCTGTTCCCGGGAGGCACCTCGCGCCGCGTTCCCTGCGCCTGCACCTCGACCGGTCGGTCGGCGCTATCCACCACGACCCGACCCGTCGTCTCCCGACGTAGCTGGTAGCGCGTGCCCGCGACCCGGGCACCGTCGGAAGTGACGGCTTCGACCCGCGGCGAGGTGGGCTCGTGGCCGCCGTCTAGCCACGCCCCGCCCTCGTCCAGCTCGACGCGGACCGTCCTGTCCGGGCCGGGCGGCTCGAGCGTGAGCGCGGCGGCAGGCTCGAGCGCGGCGGTCGCGCCGTTCGGCCAGGTCACCGTCGCGCGGCCGTTCGCCTCGGTTCGGATGCGATCGCCGGGTCGCAGGGAGGTTGCGCTTTCGACGATCATCCAGTCCGCGCCGGGACGCCAGAGCCAGACGCTGCCGTCGAGGCGGACGAGGGTGGGCTCGTTGGCGACGATCAGCAGGCCCGAACCGCGCGCTGGTGCCCCGCGGCTGACCGCGGTAACGACCACCGTGCTGACTGCGACGACACCGATGGCGAGCCCTGCCCAGGCGCGACGCGACGGGAGGCGCGACCGCGACCGGCGAGTCCTGACCGATGAGGCTGAACCGGTGCCGATGGAGGCGCCGGGCAGAGCAGGCCCGTGGAGCGCGGCGGCCGGTGGATCCGGAGCGAGAGTAGCGGAGGGCAGGCGGCCCAGCGCGCTCTCCAGGCCGCTCAGGCGGTCGATCTCGTCGTCCAGGGTGGACTGGAGCGCCGCCAGGTGCTCGATCGTGGCGCGGAGTCGCGTCTCGCAAGAGCCCAGCGCCGCGTCGAGGAGCACCGTGTCCGGTGCGTGGCTCATGATGCCGGGGAGCTCCGCGCCGTGGCGGCCGGTCGCAGGCTCGCCAGCTCGCGCTCCAGTCCGCTCAGGTGCCCTGCCTGCGCGTCGAGCCGGGCCCGCAGGGCGCTGAGGCGCCGCAGCGACGCCTCGAGCTGCGCTTCCCAGGGACCGAACAGCGCCTCGAAGGCCTCGCTCACGTCGCGGCTCAGGCGGGTGGCTCGCGTCGCCGGTCCCTCGGACACCGCTGGGTCGGACGAGCGCAGCGCAGCGACGCCCTCCAACCGATCCGTTACCTGCATGCTCTCCCTCCTCCGCACGCCCGCTGCAGGACGCGAGCGCGCCGACCGATCGCCCGGCCGGCGCGCCCGGCCCGTGCCTGGCCGCGACCATCATAGGTAACACGGCTGGCGAGGCGGCAGGCAGCCGCGCTCACGGTCGCATACCAAGCTGGCCGGGGCGTCCGAGGGCGTTGCGAGTAGCCCCGCTCGCCGTCGCGCCGGCGCCGAGAGGGGCCGCCGCCCCGTCGGCGCGGGGCAGAACGGACTGCTGCGCCTTCGCCATCGACCAGCTCCGAGCCAGGAGGCGTTCGCGGAGTATAGCACAGTGGGCGCCGCGGCTCCGGCAGCGGCCGGTGGGGCTAGCCACCCGGTTGCCGCTTACCCACGGCGCTCAGCCGCTCGGCGACCTTCCGTGCCAGATCGCCGAGGGCGACTTGCGAGGCCGTCGGGCGCCGCTCGCGGCGCAGCGCGTGGGGCTGGCCGCTGTTCAACGCCTGGCTGAAGGCCGGGTCGTACGGAACCGCGACCTGGATCGGCAGGCGAAGCGCCCGCTCCAGGCCGTCGCGGCTGATGCCGGACTCGCCCTGCGGCGCGTTCAGCACCACCAGCACGCGCTCGTCCGGTAGCTGCAGCTCCTGGAAGACGCGTAGCGTCGTGCTGGTCGCCTTCGCCCCCGCCAGGTCGCTCGTGGCGACCACGACCACCAGGTCGGCGATCTCGAGCGCGCGGAGTACGTGCTCATTGAAGGTGCACGGTGAATCGACGACCACGTACGGAAAGGCGCCAGCCATCGCCTCCAGTGCGGCGATTGTCAGGTCCGGCGTGACCCGCTCCGCGTCTTCGGGGTAGCGCGGCGCGGCGAGCAGCGCTACCCCGCCGGGGTGTACGACGACCAGGTGGCGAACCTCGTCGGGGGTCAGCGCGTCCGGATCCACCTCGTCGCCGGCCAGCGTGCCGAGGTCGACCCGCGGCACGAGGTCGAGCAGTAGCTCGGCTGTGCCTTGCTCCAGGGCGAGGTCGAGTAATCCCACCCGCTCGTCGCGCTCGCGCGCCAGGAGCAGCGCCGTGTTCGCCGCCAGCGTGCTTCGCCCCGAGCCGCCCTTCAAACTGAAGAACAGGACGATATACCCGAGGCGCAGCGCTTGATGAAGCTCCGGCGTCGCCGCGACGGCCTCGCTTTCCCAGCGGCTCCGCCGCGCCAGGAGCGCCTCGACGCGAGCCAGCAGCTCCTGGGCCGGGGTGTTCTTGGGGACGAAGTCGTCGACCCCGACCTCGAAGCCGCGCAGCTTGGCCTCGAGCGCGGTGACGGTGGTGATCGCCAGCACTGGGATGCCCCGCAGCCGCGGGCGGGCGCGAATCTGGTGGCAGAGCTCGTAGCCGTCCATGCCGGGCATCATGATGTCCGTCACGACCAGATCGGGGACCGTTCGATCGAGCTGGGCGAGCGCCTGCTCGCCGCTCTCGGCGGTGAGGACCTGGTAGCCCTCGCGCGCGAAGAGCGTGGACATGATCTTGGTCGCCAGGGGGCTGTCGTCGACGACCAGTATCGTGCCCTCTGCCATCAGTGCTCCCCGTGAGGATCGCAGCAGGGGAGACGCACACACCACGCCCGCAGTTCCCTGATCGCCGGCGGGCGCGCGTTCCTCGCGACTACCCAGCCACGGCGGATTGCGGCCGCGCGGCCTGAGCCCCCTCGGTTCGTTGAGAAACCACAGCTTGCCAAGCGTTCAGCTAATCCAAGCCAATTATTCACCATCATGTAACATTTGGCGGTTGGACGCGTCGCCGGTGTTGTGATAATCTTGCGATGTGCTTGAGATGACCGCAGAATGTCAATCTACCGTTACCATTCGCAACCCGGTAGTGACACACTGGGTAGGTTCGACAGCGCACTGAGCGCTAGTCTCAGCCACCGGCGTGTACTCAGGCCGCGTGGGACAAGGGGTTCGTTTGATGGCAGCGAGAGTGTTTTCGGTTGCCGACCGGTATGAGCAGGGCGGGAGAGATCGTGCGCACTCGACCCAGCACGGCGATCCTCAGACTGTTCGTGTCATGATCGTCGACGACCACCTTATCACAGTGGAAGCACTCGAGGCATGCTTGGAGAGTGAACCCGGAATCGACGTGGTGGCCACGGCCTCTGATGGCTCGAAAGCGCTCGAGCTGCTGGCCGAGCATCAACCGGACGTAATGTTGTTGGACATGAACATGCCCGGCATGGATGGTCTCGAGGTGGTGCGGCGCAGCCGCACCTGTGCTCCCGACGTGGCCATCCTGATCATGACCGGGTATTCCACGGGGAACCCCCAGGATACCCTGATGCGACTGGGCGTCCGGGGCTATCTGGATAAGATCAAGCCCGTCAGTGAGTTAGTTAGCGCCGTGCGCGCGGCCGCACGGGGTGAGCCGCGGTTCGATTCAGCTCGCTCGGACGCCGAAGCCAGCAGCAGGCCGGAGCTCACACCGCGTCAATACGACGTGCTGGCACTCATGGCTCAGGGTTTGACGAATCGTCAGATTGCAGGCGCCTTGAGCATCGCTGAGCCCACCGTGAGCATCCACGTCGGCAGCATCTTACAGCGACTGGGCGCGCGATCACGGACAGAAGCCAGCTACATCGCCAAACAGATCGGTCTGCTCTGAGCGACGAGCTCGCACCAGCGGGGTGTGGTACGGCCTGGCGGCGCCTAGCCGTGCAAAGTGCCCGTACCCGCTGAGCGACGATCCCCCTCCAGCCTCCTCTCTGCATGTCAGTCGCCTTCGACCATCAAAAGAGACCTGCTAGCGTCTCAGGCTGCGCTGCTGGATCGCCTCTGCCACGGCCAGGTTGTCCAGGCCATGCGCTCCACGAGGACGGCGCGACCATTGGCTGCAAGCCGGCGGCCAGGTCGCAGCTAGAAGCCATCCACTCCCTGATTCTCGCACACTGATTGCTTGTCGCCAGCTAGAGGCTTAACTGTTCGGCAACTGATACGTTCAGCCGCGAATTCAAACGAGGTGTGAGAATGGGACGGAATCAAGCGAAGCAATGAGACTGTCGCGCTGTGCTCGCGAGCAGAGTAGCAGTGGCCACCTACTCGGCACCGGCAGGCGACGTTCCTTGCTACTTACGCTTCACGCCGCCGGACGCGAAAGGAGTGGTCTGTCACGCGCTTTACCCACGTCCATCGACTGATCTGAAACCCATAGCAGTTCCTCACGGCCTTATCTCCCTGAACTCTAACCCTGGCCGCACTACGCCCTTCGTCCGGCCAGCTTCCAGGTCCGTGACGTCCGATACCGCGCGGCGTCGCGGTGCCAGCGCACCGCCACGCCGCCGCACGGGAGTTGCTCGATGCTCGCTCCACCCGGGTCCCGGCTCGCCCCCCGGCTCCTGGCCGCCCTCGCCCTGGCCCTCGTCACCGCGCTCGTCGCCGCCCCGCTCCCTCCGCCGCCCGCTCAGGCCGCGACCCCGGCCGCCATCAGCGGGCTGCACGTCGTCGGCAACCAGCTCGTCAACGGAGCCGGCCAGCCGGTCCGCCTCCTGGGCGTCAACCGCTCCGGCCCCGAGTACGCCTGCATCCAGGGCTGGGGCATCTTCGACGGCCCCGCCGACGCCGCCTCCATCCAGGCCATCGCCTCCTGGCGCACCAACGCCGTGCGCATCCCCCTCAACGAAGACTGCTGGCTCGCCATCAACGGCGCCGCCCCGGCCTACAGCGGGGCCGCCTACCAGACCGCCATCGCCAACTACGTCACCGCCCTCAACACCGCGGGGCTGGTCGCCATCCTCGAGCTGCACTGGAGCGCGCCGGGCAGCCAGCGAGCGACGGGGCAGAACCCGATGCCCGACCGCGACCACAGCATCACCTTCTGGCAGCAGGTGGCCACCGCCTACAAGAACAACTCCGCGGTCCTCTTCGACCTGTTCAACGAGCCCTATCCCGACAGCAACCGGGACACCACGGCCGGCTGGCGCTGCTGGCGGGACGGCGGCACCTGCCCTGGCGTGAGCTACCAGGTCGCCGGGATGCAGGAGCTGGTCAACGCGGTGCGGGGCACCGGGGCGACCAACGTGATCCTGCTGGGGGGACTGCAGTACAGCAACGCGCTCTCGCAGTGGCTGACCTACCAGCCGACGGATCCGACGGGGAACCTGGCCGCCTCCTGGCACGTGTACAACTTCAACCCGTGCAACACGCCGAGCTGCTGGACGGCGAACGCGGGGCCGGTGGCGCAGCAGGTGCCGCTGGTCGCGACGGAGATCGGGGAGGACGACGGAGGCCACGCGTTCATCGACGCGCT
>Ga0070741_10012426_pt1 | contig 15387 bp, 19 predicted proteins | sample Coa_R1_4_FD_66440 | JGI IMG/M metagenome (GOLD analysis project Ga0070741, IMG submission 66440) | Surface soil microbial communities from Centralia Pennsylvania, which are recovering from an underground coalmine fire - Coalmine... | ecosystem: Environmental > Terrestrial > Soil > Unclassified ... | reverse complement strand
CGGCCACGAGGTCGTTCAGCCGGGTGAGGAGCGCATTGGCGTTGTTCATGACCGCGGGCGCGGCGTCGAACAGGCCCTGCCCGCCGCCCGGATCCGCCTTAATGGTGGGAATCGGGTCGGCGTCGGTCGCGACCAGGAAGGGAGAATCGGGCGTGCCGGGCGTGATCTGGATGCCGCTGCCGCCGGTCAGCCCCATCGAAACCATGGTGGCGCGGGAATTCTCGCGCACCGGCGTGTTTTCGCTCACGCTGATCAGGACGTGGACTTTGCGCGCGTCGTCCGGATCGAGCGAGAAGGACTGGACTTCGCCCACCTTCAGCCCCTGGAAGCCCACGCTCGATCCCGTGGTGAGCCCCGCGACCGAGCTTTCGAACACCACGTAGTAACGCTTGCCGCCGCCAGCGAAGTTGCTCATCCAGAACACGAAGATGAAGGCAAAGGCGAGCACGCCGAGAACGAACCCCCCGATCATCAGATAGTTGGCTTTGGTTTCCATCCGACCGGTTCCTTACGTCGACATTGGCAAGAGCTTAAGCGGAAATCGGGATCTTCGCCCTTCCGCCCGGGGGCGAGGCGGCGCGCGCCCGCTCGCCGCAGAAATATTCCTTGATCCACGGGTGGTTGGGCTGCCGCTGCAACTCGCCCGGAGAGCCGGTGCGCACGATCTTCCGATCGGCGAGCACGGCCACCCGGTCGCACACGGTGAAGATGGTATCGAGGTCGTGGGTCACCATGTAGACGGTGAGCCCGAGCGTCTGCTGCAGCTTGCGCAGCAAATGGTCGAAATCGGAGGCGCCGATCGGGTCGAGCCCGGCGGTCGGCTCGTCGAGGAACACGATCTCGGGGTCGAGCGCGAGCGCGCGGGCAAGCCCCGCGCGCTTGCGCATGCCGCCCGACAGCTCGGAGGGGAATTTGTGCGCGGCGTTCGGCGGCAGGCCCACCATCGACAGCTTGAGGAAGGCGAGATCGTCCATCATCGCCTGCGGCAGGTCGAGGTGCTCGCGCATCGGTACCTGGATGTTCTGGAGCACGGTGAGCGAGGAGAACAGGGCGCCGTCCTGGAACAGAATGCCCCAGCGCTTTTCGATATCGAGGCGGTCGGCCGTCGACAGCGCCTTGGCATTCTGGCCGAACAGGCTGACCTCGCCCTTGTCGGGCTTCACAAGCCCGGTGATCACGCGCATGAGGACCGACTTGCCCTGGCCCGAGCCGCCGACGATGGCGAGGATCTCGCCGCGGAAGACGTCGAGATTAAGCCCGTCCCATATCTGCTGGCTGCCGAAGCTCTTGGCGAGCCCCCGCACGCGGATCAAGACCTCGCGTCCGTTTTCGACGATCACACCCCGATCCCCGACAGGAACATGGCAAAGACGGCGTCCAAAATTATCACCAGGAAGATCGCCTTGACCACGGCGCTGGTCACATGTTTGCCAAGGGATTCGGCGCTGCCCTCGACTTTCAGGCCCTCAAGGCAGCCGACAAGCGCGATGATAACGGCCGCGAACGGCGCCTTGATCATGCCGGCCATGAAGTGGAGGTAGTCGACCGCCTCGTGCAGCTTGTCGAGGTAGTTCGTGGTATCGAGACCGAGCACGACGAAGGCCATGAGCCCGCCACCGGCAAGGCCCATGATGTCGCCGATGAAGGTGAGGAGCGGCAGCGCCACGACGAGCGCGAGCACGCGCGGCAGGACGAGCGTGTCCATGGGATCGATGCCGAGCGTGCGCATGGCGTCGATCTCCTCGCGCATCTTCATCGAGCCGATCTCGGCGGTGAAGGCCGAGCCCGAGCGGCCGGCGACCATGATGGCGGTGAGCAGGATGCCCACTTCGCGGAGCGCGAGGATGGCGACCATGTTGACGGCGAAGGGCTCGGCCCCGAACGGCTTCAGCTGCACCACGCCCTGCTGCATCACCACCGCACCGATGAGGAAGCAGATCAGCGCGATGATGGGCACGGCCCTGAAGCCGGCGTGGTCAAGATGATGGACGAAGGAGGTGCGGCGGAAGCGCCAGGGCTGGCGGATCATGCGGCCGAGAGCCGCCGTGACCTCGCCGAGAAAGGCGGTGAGCTGGACGGCGTCGCGCCAGACGCTGGTCACCGTCTTGGTCATGTCCTCGCCGAACTGGGTAAGCGGATTGGGCTTTTCGAGCTTGGGCCGCTCGATATTGCCGCGCCGCTGCACCTCCTCGATCAGGACGCGGAAGGCTTCGGTCGCTCCAGCGTAATGGGTGCGGAGCCCGCTCGCCTGCCAGGCATTGGCGGTGCGCTGCAGGAGCCAGGCGCCGGCCGTGTCGATCTCGGCGATGCCGGCGATATCCATCTCGCCGGTGAAATCCGGGGTGGGCGGAATGGGAACGCGCAAGCGCTTGAGCGCCGTGTCGAGGCGGACGGCTTCGGCGACGGTCCAGGCGCCGGTCGCGATCAGCCGGAAGGTCGTGCCCCTGAGCTCGACCCTGAAGCCCGGGGCGCGGGCTTGGGTTGGGAGGACAAGCTGGTGGTCGCGCTTGAGCATGGACGAGCTTAGTCTCTTGGATGAAGGTGACCGGCGACGCCTCTAGAAACGCACTGTTTTTGAACGAAAATCCAGGAGAAAGAAAGGCGTGATGGGAGGGAGCCTGAAACTCCGCGCAACCGTCGAACGCTTTCCCATTGCCGGCGGATTCACCATTTCGCGCGGCTCGAAGCACGAGGCGGTGGCGGTGGTCGCGCGATTGAGCGACGGGGAGCATGAAGGCCGGGGCGAGTGCGTGCCCTACGCGCGTTATGGCGAGACCGTCGAGGGGGTGTTAGCCGCGGTCGAGGGCTGCGCTGGCGCCCTTGCCGAGGGGCTGACTCGGGCGACGCTGCAAATGCTGATGCCGGCAGGAGCTGCGCGCAACGCGATCGATTGCGCGCTTTGGGATTTCGAGGCGAAGCGCTCAGGCCGCCGGGTCAGCGAGCTTCTCTGCCTGCCGCCGCTGCGTGCGGTTTTGACGGCCTACACGCTGTCGCTCGGCACGCCGGAGGCGATGGCGGCGAAGGCGCGCGAAGCGAGCGCCTATCCCCTGCTCAAGCTCAAGCTCGGGGGCCCGGGCGACGAGGAGCGCCTCAGCGCAGTACGGGAGGCCGTGCCCGCAGCGCGCCTCATCGTCGATGCGAACGAAGCCTGGCAATCCCATGAGGCGGAATCGCTTCTTGCCGCCGCAGCGCGAGCGCGCGTCGAACTGGTCGAGCAGCCGCTGCCGGCGGGTAACGACGAGATGCTTGCCGATATCGACCGGCCCGTTCCTGTGTGCGCCGATGAGTCAGCGCATGACAGCGCCTCGCTCGACGCGCTCGCCGCACGCTACGATGCGGTCAACATCAAGCTCGACAAGACAGGAGGCCTCACCGAGGCGCTTCGTACCGCGGAGCGGGCGCGCGCGCTGGGGCTCAAGATCATGGTGGGGAGCATGGTCGCGACCTCGCTTGCGATCGCCCCTGCTCTTCTCCTCGCGCAAGACGCAGAGTGGGTGGATCTCGACGGGCCGCTTCTCCTCGCGCGCGACCGCGTGCCGGGGATTGCCCATGACGGCGCGCTTCTGTTCCCGCCCGAGCCTGCGCTCTGGGGCTGAGGCTTTTCGCCTCACGGCGTCATGACGAGCGGTGCCGGAGGGCTGCCTGGCAATTCGTATTTGATGTAGGGAAAACCGAGACCGGTGTGACACTCGTTGCAGCCCACAATGCCCGCCTTGAACGCGGTCTCGAAACCGGCGAAGTCCCGCGCCTCGATTGCCCTGCCAAGTGGATCGAGAAAGGATCGTTCGAAAGCTTTGAGGGCATCGGCCCTTCCAGGTCGCGTCTTTTCCCCAACGTCCTGGATTTCGCGTGTCTCCTTAAGCTGATAGGCGGCGAGAGGCCAATTGCCCGCCTTTGCGGCATAGTAGATGTTGGAGTAGCGGTTACCGTACTCGATCATCACCGTCCCAAGGCCCGGCTGGACGGCCGCGAGCGTCTTCAACTGCTCCTCGGTGCTGCCCTTGAGCCAGTCCGACGCGGCATAGGCTCCTCCCGCGAGGGCCACCAGGAAGCTCGCGGCGATCATGCTTTTGCGAAGGGCGGGCATTTGTCTCTCCGTCACTACAAGCTCTCGACGACCCGCTTGAGCTTGGCCTGAACCTCTTTCGCCACCTCGGCGAGACGAGGATTATCGATCGCCTGCATGGAGGCCACGGGATCGACGGCTGAGACTTCGATGCTGCCGCCTGCGTGCTCCTGCACTATGACATTGCAGGGGAGCATGGCGCCGATCTTGTCCTCAAGTGAAAGCGCCCGATACGCAAGTGCAGGATTGCACGCGCCGAGGATCCTGTAGGGACGGAACTCCTGGCCGAGCTTCGCCTTCATGGTCGCCTTGACGTCGATATCAGTGAGGATCCCGAAGCCCTCATTCTTGAGCGCCTCGGTCACGCGCGCAACGGCCTCGCTGAACGGAACAGCGAGTGCCTTGGAGAAATGGTAGCTCATCGTGCACTAAACTCGGCTTTGGTCGCTAGGCTGGGACATAAAGATCGCAGTAACCCATGGGGCTAATCCTGCCTGCAACGACTTGGCAGGCGCCGCTTCCCATCATTCCCATCATCGAGCCGCCCATGCATCCCATCCCACCCCGCCTGCCGCCAGCCGGGATAAAAAATTTACACATGCTGCACATCCGTCCCCCGCTCGGGAAATCTTGGTAATGCACGGCCGCTTTGCTTGCTTTGGCTTCGGCCGCCGTCGAAGCCAGCATTAGCGACAGCCCGGCGGCAGCTATGCCTTTGAGCCAGGTTCGCCGTGAAATCTTTCCATTCGCTGACATGGGTCTCCTCCCATTGGACGCCCCCAATGTTCAGCCGACAATATCGCTGCGCCGCCGCAGATATTCCTCGCGGTCGATCTCGCCGCGGGCATAGCGCTCGTCCAGCACTTTGAGTGCTCCCGAACTCTCTCCCTTTCTCCCGCCAAAGAACCCGCGCATGATGGCAACGACGCCGACAACGGCGAGTCCGATGAGCAGCAGCCACATCAGACCGCCCAAAGGCCACAAGCCGAAGCCGTCATGCATGCTCCAAGGACCGCTGTCGGGCATTGCGTTGGCCTACCAGCAGCAGCCACCTCCCATCATCATGTGGTGCCCGGACATGCCCATGCGATGTCCCCACAGTGGCGCGGCCCAGCCGTGCCAACCATACGGACCGCCCCAACCATAACCTTTACGCCCCGCATAGCCGCACTGATACCACCCAACACCGTTCCAGCCGTCCTCGTACCAGCAAAAGTTCTGATTGCCCCACATATGCGCGGGCTCGACGATGCCGAGGTGACCAGCTGCGACCTGCGTCCCATCCGGCAATCCGAGTGGGCCTGCTTGCGCTTGACCTACCAATCCCATACCGGCAATGAGCGCGCCGGCGAGTGCTATGCTGAACTTGCGCATTGCAACCTCCTTCCATTTGCAGCGAGGACAGAGCCTCACATCATGCAGCCGCTAGTAAGCAGCAAATCGGCCTTCTGCTTTTGGGCATCCGTGAGCACCGCGTAGAGTCCGTTAATGGCTGGCTTTAGCGCTTGCATGCTATCAAGCATGCTCTGCATGGCCTTGGCTTGGGCATCCATTCGGGCAATGGCGCTTCCCGTTTGCATCGCCTGCATCATGTCGGCATGCATGCCTTGCATAGCCGTGACGCGCGCGTTGACGGCACTCACATAAGCATCCCACGCGGCAGCTTGGGCGTCGGTGATGGCAAGTTCGGACCTAATGTAAGCGAGTCGTCCTTGAGCTGCGGGCTCGCCCATCATCATTCCCATCATGGCGGGGTTCATCATGCCCTGCATGCCCATCATCATGCCTTGGCCCATGCCCCCCATCGTTGAGCACGAGCCGGGTCCCATCATGCTCATCATGCCCGGACCCATCATCCCCTGGTTCATCATGCCGGGGCCACCCTGACCCATCATCCCTTGACCCATCATGCCGCCCATGGGAGCGCCGGTGCCCTGACCCATCATTCCCCCCGGACCCATCATTGGCGCTTGCTGTTGTTGGGTCTGTTGAGCCATTGCCGGGAACGCGGTCGCCATCGCGAGACCGCTCACGAGTACAAAGTTATGAAACGTCCGCATCACGTTCTCCTTGCCGTCTGCAGCTTGCCGCTGAGTTCTCCAGTACGTCGACCTTTGTGCATCAGCCGCCACTCGCCGAGCGCTTGACGCAGGATTTTGCTTGCCGAGTTGAGGAACAGGGATGCGATCATCGCGGCAACGAGGACATCAGGCCATCCGGTTGCAGTGCTCCACACACCGAACGCCGCCAGCATTACGGCAATGTTACCGATGGCGTCGTTGCGAGAGCAGAGCCAGACCGACCGTACATTGGCGTCGCCGTCCTTGTATTTGAGCAGGATCAACACGCTTGCTGCATTTGTGGCCAAAGCGAGGAAGCCGATCAGCCCCATCACCTCGGCGCGTGGCGTACCGAGAACAAGCGCGTGCCATAGCGTCGTGCCCAGCACCCAAAGGCCCATGAAAGCGAGCGTAGCGCTTTTGATCAACGCGGCCGTCGCACGGACGCGGAGCGAGAGCCCGATGACCGCGAGGCTCATGCCGTAGGTCAATGTGTCGCCGAGAAAATCGAGCGCGTCGGCTTGGAGAGCTTGCGATCCGGCCATGACGCCGCCGCCTATCTCGACCGCGAACATGGTGGCATTGAGCACGATGACGGTCCAAAGCCGCGCTCTGTAATCTCGCGACAGACCGTCGAACTTCACGTCGCCGCAGCAGGATGCCGTGCTGCACAGACATATTTCGCTTCTCGCCATCGTAGGCGGAGCATAGAATCTCCAGCTACTAGAGGTTCAAGAGGAAACCGCTCATGGCCGACATCGGCATCGGAAGACTCGCCGAGCTTACCGGAGTCAAAATTCCGACTATTCGGTTCTACGAACAGAATGGCCTCATTCCCCGGCCAGTGCGAACCACGGGAGGTCAACGCCGCTATGACGGCCGCGCCGTGCGACGGCTGCACTTCATCCGCCATGCACGCGAGTTTGGCTTTGACGTGAATGAGATCCGTCAGTTGTTGGAGGTTTCCGACCGCCCCAACCTACCCTGCAATGCCGCAACGGAGGTGGCTCGCAAGCACCTGGAGCAAGTTGATGCAAAGATCGCCCGACTGAAGCTCATTCGCTCTGAGCTCCGGCACATGGTTGAGTGCTGCCAAGGCGGAGCCGCAGCCGACTGCCGCATTCTCGAAGGGCTTGCAGATGACCAGCCAATCGGCGCCAAGAAGACTCGCAAGAGGCGCGTCTCGCGCCGAGCGCGCACTTAGGGGACAGGCCCTTCGGCGCGAGGCGATTCACGAAACCAGTGCTTCGCCGCCGAGTGAGGCTAGCCTCACATCATGCCGCAGGCACCACCCAGCAACTGGTTTGCCTTCTCCTTCTGCGCGTCGGTGAGCACGGCGTAGAGCGCGGTCGTCGCGGGCTTCAGCGCCTTCAGATTATCGACCATGATCTCCATGGCCTTGATGCGCGCATCCATGCGGTCGAGAGCGCTACCGCCCATGGCCTTCATCATGTCGCCATGCATGTTTTCCATGGCGGCCTGCTGCGCCCTGACGGCTTTGGCATAATCCTCCCATGCGGAGGCTTGGGCATCGGTGATGCCGAGCTCGGCCTTCATGTAGGCGAGCTTCGCTTCCATCATGGGCATTGAAGTCATCATCATGCCGCGCATGCCGTGGCCCATGCCGCCCATCATCGCGCAACCGCCCATCATGCCGCCTTTGTCATCACCCATCATGGAGCGCATGCCGCCCATCATGCCGCCCTGGCCCGTCATGCCTCCCTGCCCCATCATGCCGCCCATGGGACTGCCCGCACCCTGGCCCGTCGCGCCACTCTTGCCCTCATCGCCGGTACCTTGTCCCATCATCCCACCGGGACCCATCATCGGGGTTTGTGGCTGACCCTGCTGCGCCATAACGGGAAACACGACCGCGGCAGCAACCGCCAGGCCGCTCGCAAGCGCCAATCCTTTGAGCATCCGCATCGCTTCCTCCATACCGGACGTTACCGGACGTCTGAGCGTCCGCTTCCTTGGATTCGAAACATTCACTATACCTGCGCCACTCCCACCGCTTTGAGGCGGATCAAGCGGAAAATGCCGCCAATCGTCGCTTCGACCTTAACGAATCCATCGGCCTTCGCGGGTTAAGCTCCGCCCCGCCCGCGAATCAGACTAGCCTCACGCCCATGCCGGAACGAGCCAAAGACGGCACCCACGCACCATCTGAGCCACCTCGCAGGTCGCTTGCCGAGGACTATGCCGCGATCGAGGACGCGCTGGCAGCGAGCCGGCGCGGCCGCTGGTTCCTCGCCGAATATGCGAGGCGCAACCGCACCGCTGAGACCGAGATGCTGCTCGAGGCGATCGCCAAGCTCGAGGCGGCCGTGCTCAGGCCGCAGCGCCAGAGCGCGCCGTGCGGCGTGTTCACCGAGCTTGTCGAGATGAGCGAGGCGATCGCGCGCACGCGGCGCGAGATCGCCCAGATCAGGCCTCCCTTCCAGTTCGACCAGCAGCTCGTCAGCGCGACCGAGGAACTCGACCAAATCGTAGAGGCGACCGAGAAGGCGACCTCGGAGATTCTCGCCGCGGCCGAGGACATCCAGGAGGTCGCCTGGACGCTCCGCGAGCGGGGGACCGAGGTCGCGCTGTGCGACCGGATCGATCAGCGCGCCACCGACATCTACACCGCCTGCTCGTTCCAGGACCTCACCGGGCAGCGCACCGACAAGGTGGTGCGTGCGCTCCATTTCATCGAGAGCCGCATCAACGCGATGATCCAGATTTGGGGCGTCGACGACATCGCCTACCGGGTGGACGACATCGCACAAAAGATGCGCGACTTCGCCGACGCCTCGCTCCATGACGAGGCGGAGTTCCTGAGCGGACCGCAAGGCAAGGATAAGGGCCTTGGGCAGGACGATGTAGACCGCATGTTGACGGCACGGGAGGAACGCCCGGCCAGGGGAGCGGCCCGGGAGACGATGGCGGACGCTGAGGCAGGGCGGCCTCGCGGGCCGGAGCGCTTCGAGCCGCCCGCGCCGCTCACCTTCGAGGAACTCGACACGGTCAAGCGCGCGGCCCTGTTCGGCTAGCTCCAATTTTTTTATTCCAGGTGCCTCAATGGCTTAGTGCGCCGTGCTGAGCAGTTTTCACCGGCGCCCCTTGAACCGCAAGGGCGGATTTACCATCTCTGGGAAGACGCGAGTTCCCCCAAAGCGTCCCCCAAACTGACGCATGAGAATGTGACGGCCCGGTTCCCCCCCAACCGGGCCGTTTTTCTTTTTCGCTTCCGTTTCTGCGGCGCGCGCTTGCCCCGCCAGCGGCGAAGCCGCGGGCGCCGCTCGGGCAGCCCCAGATTGTGCGCGACCATCATGTTCTCGATGAACTGCCGCGTTGAGTTCTCCCAGCTATATGTCAAGGCAAGCGACCGGGCGTCCGCGCGATCGAGCTTGAGCGCGGCGAGAGCCGCGGCCTTAAGGTCGGCGCCGAGAACGCCAGCACGCGGATCGGTGATGACGTCGCGCGGCCCGCTCACGGGATAGGCGGCGACCGGAACGCCGGAGGCGAGCGCCTCGAGCAAGACGAGTCCGAAGGTGTCGGTCAGGCTCGGGAACACGAACACGTCGGCCGAGGCGTAGGCCAACGCAAGCTCCTCGCCCTCCTTGGCTCCCGGAAACAGAACATCGGGATAGGTCCGCATCAGCTCCTGGGCCTGCGGGCCGCTGCCGATAACGACCTTGCGCCCCGGCAGGTCGAGGTCGAGAAACGCCTTGAGGTTCTTTTCTACGGCGATGCGCCCGACATAGAGGAACACGGGCTGCTCGCCGTAAAGGCGCACGTTGCGCGGCCGGAACAGATCGACGTCGACGCCGCGCGACCAGGGCATGAGCCGGTTGAAACCGCGGGCGGCGAGATCGTCGGCGACCGACTTGGTGGCGACGAAGGTGCCGGCGGCGCCGTTATGGAAGCGCCGCTGCAGCGCGTAGCACCACTCCTCGGGAATCGGCAGCCGGGCCGAGACATATTCCGGAAAGCGCGTGTGATAGCTCGTGGTGAACGGCCGGTGCATCTTGCGGCAAAAGCGCCTCGTCATGAATCCGATGGGTCCCTCCGTGGCGATATGGATGAAGTCGGGGCGCGCGGCTTCGACATGGCGGGCAATCGCGCCCGGGGTGAGGAGCGACAATCTGATCTCGGGATAGGTTGGGCAGGGCAGCGTGCGGAACAGGTTGGGCGCGACGAAGCTCACCTCGCAGCCCTGCTTCGGCGCTTCGAGCGCGAGCCGCTCGTAGGTGCGCACCACCCCATTGACCTGGGGATGCCAGGCATCGGTCGCGACCAGGACCCGCATCAGGCGGCAGCCTCGAGCTCCTCGACACGGCGTTCGGGCGAACTCATGCCCTTGGGCGTCGGCGCCCAGCGGATGATCTCGAACACCCCCTCCTCGGTCTCGGCCACGGCGGTGCAGCTTTCGACCCAGTCACCGGTGTTGATGTAGATCACCTCCCCCACCTGGCGCATGGCGGCGTGGTGGATGTGGCCGCAGATCACGCCTTGCGCTCCGTGACGCCGCGCCTCCTGCGCCAGGGCCAGCTCGAACTCCCCGATATAGTTCACCGCGCGTTTGACCTTGTGCTTGAGATAAGCCGACAGCGACCAATAGGGCATGCCGAACCACCGCCGCAGCACGTTGAAATGGGTGTTGGCCCACAGCGCGAGCTCGTAGCTCCAATCGCCGAGCAGAGCGAGCCACTTGGCGTAGCGCACCACGACGTCGAACTCGTCGCCGTGAATGACAAGGTAGCGCCGACCGTCGGCGCCGACATGGATGGTGTTGCGCTCGATGGCGATGCCGCCGAAATGTACCCCGCAATAGTCGCGCAAGGCCTCGTCGTGATTGCCGGGAATGAGCACGAGGTCAGTGCCCTTGCGCACCTTGCGCAGGATCTTCTGCAAGACGTCATTATGGGCTTGCGGCCAGTAGATGCCGCGCCTTATGCGCCAGAAGTCGACGATGTCGCCGATCAGATAGATGCGCGAGGCATCGTGGCAGCGAAGGAAATCGAGGAAGGCCTCTGCCTGACAGGCCTTGGTGCCCAAATGCAGATCCGAGACGAAAAGCGCGCGATAACGCCTCACACCCGGTTCATGCTGCACGTCGTCATCCTGCGTCTTCGCCACGATAAGGCGCGACTTAAAGTGATTTTGTATCAGCGATGTGACATCCAGCGCGGGCGCTGGTTAATGGCGGCAGCGTGACGAACGGCGATCTCAAGATGCGGCTTCAACAAGCGCTCGGCACGCGCGTGGCCGAGGCGAGACCGCTCGCGGTCGGCTTCGGGCTCACCGGACTTGAGGTCGTGCTCGCCGACGGGCGTCATCTTGCCGTCAAGGCGGGCGAAACGGACCGCGGCGGGGCCGATGGGCTCAAGCTCGAGGCGTTCATGCTCGGCGAGCTTGCGCGCCTCTCGGACCTCCCGGTGCCGCGGGTGCATTATGCCGCGCGCGATCTCCTCGTCATGGACTTCATCGAGAATGACGCGGGCGGCATCGGCAGAAGCGTCGAACGTCATGCCGGCGAGTTGATCGCGAGGCTGCACGCGACCCCACGCGAGCATTTCGGCTATGCGCGCGACACGCTGATCGGGCCTCTCCATCAGCCGAACCCCAAGGCAACGAAGTGGGTACCGTTCTTCCGCGACCACCGGCTTCTGTACATGGCGTGCGAGGCGCACCGCGAGGGGCGCCTGCCCTCATCCTTGTTGGCGCGGATCGAGCGGCTGGCGGAGCGGATCGAGGAGTATCTGATCGAGCCGCTTTTCCCGAGCCTGCTCCATGGCGACCTCTGGGCCGGCAACGTGCTCGTGCGGAACGGACGCGTTGCGGCCTTCGTCGATCCCGCCATCTATTTCGGCAGTCCCGAGATCGAGCTTGCCTTCACCACGATGTTCGGGACGTTCGGGGAGGCCTTCTTCGCGGTCTACGAAAGTCTCATGCGGCTAGAGCCCGGGTTCCACGAGCTGAGGGCGGGCCTCTACAACCTCTACCCCAGTCTCGTTCACGTCAGGCTGTTCGGGTCGGGCTATCTCTCCGGGATCGACCGCACCCTCACCCGCATCGGCCTTTGAAAGCCGCTCAAGACAAAAAGAACCGGCCCGGGCGTCGCCGGGCCGGTCTTCCCTGCGAAACGAGCCGAGCTCCAAGGCATGGCCTATAAAGCGGGCGTCGGCTCGCCCCCCCATCTTGTTCCTGAGCCTGTCGGTGGCTGCTTGGTTTCCCTCTGGTTCCCATCTCGGGGTGACTTGAGCCCCCCAGCCCCGTCCCCCCATTCGATGCCGGAAGGCTAGCCTAGGCCTTTAGCGTGCTTCAACATTGCGCAAGGGGCCGGACGCAATTCCGCAAACGACTGTTGCGCAAATGCAAATGACCGCTTTCCGAGGGGGTGAATCTGCCTTCGCGGGGGACGATTATTCATTGTTTATCATTGCATTAGGGCGTCACAGACCGCGCCGACGCCGGTACAGCCGGAAGACCGAATTGCCTCTTAAAATTGCACTTCCGCTGTGCGGCGCCCGGAAAACTTTCTGAGGCCCTGTTGCAGTTCCGCAACGCCACATTTCTGCGGCTCACGAAGCGATTTGCGGAACGACGGCGAGAGAGAATCGCTGTGGAATCAAAAAGAAGGAAGCGGCATCGCCCCAGGCGCTGTCGGGCGGCCCAGGGGCAAAGGCTCCTCTCAAGCGAGGCTTCGGGTTACCGGTGCAGGGCGACGCTCGCCGCCTGGCGGTAGGTGCCCGACTTTGGGTCGAGCTGAACGATGTTGATGGTGTGGCTCGAGCCGGAGACGTTGATGCTGAGGCGGCCAGAGAACTTGTCGCCGCTGATGACCGCATGGACGGTGTTGCCGGCCGCCGTGCCGCTCACGCTGCCCGCCGCGTCGTAGGTGGTCTCGCTCCAGGAGCCCGAAATCTTGCCGCCGCTATAGGTGAGCTTCGAGCTCGTGTTGAATTTGTAGTCGGTCCCGGCGCAGCGCATGTTCTGCGTCACCGCCGCTCCCGCCACGTTGTAGGTGACCTTGCAGCTCACCTTTTCCGGCGCCCCCTTGCCGGGAGCGATGGTGCCGCCTCCGGACCAATAGCCGTTCAGGAGGTCGAACGGGTTGCCGGTGCCCTTAGGGGTCGCCTTCTTCGATGCCGATTCGGCCGGCAGCGCGAGCAGCGTCACAAGCAAAAGCATCAGGACGGGCATGAGCTTGCCGATCCAGTCCGTAAGCAGGCGAGATGCCATGGAAGCCATCCCTCTCAAAGTCCACCGCTGAAGCGCGCGCTCCGGGCCGAAAACCGGTTTCGCGAATCGCGGGCCGTTGCCGCCCCCCGCGGCCGCGTGCATCATGCAGAAAAACGGTGACCGGGGGAAGAACGATGAAGCTGTTACGCTACGGAAAAGTCGGCGCGGAGAAGCCTGCCATCCTCGATGCGCAAGGCCGCATCCGCGACCTCTCGGGCATCGTGGCCGACTTCGCGGGACCCGCGCTTGGCCGCGAATCCTTGAGTCGAATCAAGGCTCTCGATTTCGGCTCTCTTCCCCTGGTTGAAGGCAACCCGCGGATCGGCGCCCCGGTCGGCATCGTCCCGAAGTTCTTCGGCATTGGCCTCAACTATCGCGACCACGCCGCCGAGACCGGCCAGCCCATTCCCGAAGTGCCGATCGTGTTCGCCAAAGCAAGCTCCTGTGTCTCAGGGCCTTATGACCCCATCCTCCAGCCCAAGGGCTTCGATCGCATGGATTTCGAGGTCGAGCTTGCCGTGGTGATCGGTGAGCGCGCCAAGAACGTCTCCGAAGCCGAGGCATTAAACCATGTCGCGGGCTACTCTATCTGCGACGACGTCTCGGAGCGAAGCCTGCAGAAGGGCGGCCCGGGCGAATGGATCAAGGCCAAGAGCTACGACAGTTTCGGCCCGCTCGGGCCCTGGCTCGTGACCACCGACGAGATTCCCGACCCGCAGTCGCTCGATCTTGCCCTCGACCTGAACGGGGTGCGCATGCAGACCGGCAACACCTCGACCATGATTTTCACGGTCGCCCAGCTCGTAAGCTATATCAGCAAGTACATGACGCTCGTGCCGGGCGACGTCATCACCACCGGCACGCCGCCCGGGGTCGGCATGGCGCGGAACCCGCGCGTGTTCCTTAAAGCCGGCGATGAGCTCCGCCTCGCCATTTCTGGCCTCGGCGAGCAGCGGCTCAAGGTCGTGGCGGAGGCTTAGGCTAAGGCTGCCGGCACATCACTTCGGCTTGGGCCAGAAGGCGTGGAAGTGGTGCACGGGGCCCCTGCCGTTGCCGATATGAAGCTCATCGGCGCGTCCGATCGCGGCGCTGACATAGGCCTTGGCCTTGCGGGCCGCTTCGCGCAGCGTCGCCCCCTTGGCAAGCTCGGCAGCGATGGCCGAGGAGAGCGTGCAGCCCGTGCCGTGATCATGCTTGGTCTTGATGCGCGGCGCCTCGAGCCGCAGCTCGCCCTCCTCATCGCGCAGGAGATCGACGGCCGCCGGTCCCTTGGCGTGGCCGCCCTTGATGAGCACGGCCTTGGCGCCGAGGCGCTTAAGCTCCTCGGCTTGAGCACGCATCTCTTCCTCGCTCCGGGCCTCGTTCGTCTCGAGGAGCCGCGCCGCCTCGGGCAAGTTCGGGGTGATGACGATAGCGCGCGGGATCAAGACGCGCTTCAGGCTCGCGATTGCCTCCTCGTCGAGCAGGACCGCCCCGGTGGCGGCCACCATCACCGGGTCGAGCACTACGGGAACGCCGGGGAAGCTGCGAAGTCCCTCGGCGACGGCCTCGATGATGGGCGTCGTCGCCAGCATGCCGATCTTGATCGCGCCGACATCGAGGTCGGCGGCAACGGCCTTCATCTGCGCGATCACAAAACCGGACGGCACCACATGCACGCCCTCGACGCCCAGCGTGTTCTGCGCGGTGAGCGCGGTAATCGCGGTCGCGCCATGAACGCCGAGCGCGGCGAAGGTCTTGAGGTCGGCCTGAATGCCGGCGCCGCCGGCCGAGTCGGAGCCCGCGACGGAAAGTGCGATCGCTGTCATGGCGCGACTATCGGCCGATTGTGCCAAAGACGGAAGCGCTGCCTTAGCCGATGGAGGCAAGCCCCGGGAAAAGCTGGAGCAGCCAGGCCGAGATGAGCGTCATCGCATTGGTAAGGAAGAGGATGCCGGTCACGACGAGAAAGCCGCCCAGCACCTTCTCGATCGTGCCGAGATGCCGGCGAAAGCGCTGCATCGTGCTCATGAACGGGCGGATGGCGACGGC
>Ga0070741_10012425_pt1 | contig 15387 bp, 12 predicted proteins | sample Coa_R1_4_FD_66440 | JGI IMG/M metagenome (GOLD analysis project Ga0070741, IMG submission 66440) | Surface soil microbial communities from Centralia Pennsylvania, which are recovering from an underground coalmine fire - Coalmine... | ecosystem: Environmental > Terrestrial > Soil > Unclassified ... | reverse complement strand
GCACACCGAGGACTACTACAACGATCAGGTCCTCGACGATCTCAAGCTCCTGCCGACCGGCTACGCCACCCTGCCGCCGGAGTTCTGGCAATCGCACGGCGAAGGCATGGAGTCGTGGCAGGACGACGGCGGCCACGCGCGCTATCGCGTGAAGGGTCCGCTGGTGAAGGATTTCTATCCGAACGAATTCCTGTCGCTCGCCGACGAGTCCGAGCGCGGGCTCGAGCTGCGCGTCACCGCGCGCAACGGCAATGCCGCCGAGCTCGAAGTGACGCGCGACTATCGCGAAGGCAAGTCGGCGGTCTGGGGCATCCACGCCAAGAACCGCGAGCAGAATTTCGCGCTCAATCTGTTGATGGATCCGGACGTCGACTTCGTCACGCTGCTCGGCGCTGCCGGCACCGGCAAGACGCTGCTGACGCTCGCGGCGGGGCTGGCGCAGACGCTCGACGAGCCGAAGTACCGCGAGATCATCATGACGCGCGTCACCGTGCCGCTCGGCGAGGACATCGGCTTCCTGCCCGGCACCGAAGAGGAAAAGATGACGCCGTGGATGGGCGCGCTGATGGACAACCTCGAAGTGCTGACGCAGACGAGCGAGGCCGGCGATTGGGAGCGCGCCGCGACCAACGAATTGCTGGCGAAGCGCATCAAGATCCGCTCGCTCAACTTCATGCGCGGCCGCACGTTCCTCAACCGCTTCATCATCATCGACGAGGCGCAGAACCTGACGTCGAAGCAGATGCGCACGATGATCACGCGCTGCGGGCCGGGCACCAAGATGGTCTGCCTCGGCAACCTCGCGCAGATCGACACGCCTTATCTTTCGGAGACGACGTCGGGGCTCACCTTCGTCGTCGACCGCTTCCGCGGCTGGGCGCACGGCGGGCATGTCACGCTCGCGCGCGGCGAGCGCTCGCGGCTGGCGGCGCACGCGTCGGACATCCTGTGAGCGGTTCATGAGTTTCCTGGGAAAACTGGTGGGCGGCGTGAAAGACACTGCACTCGGCGTCTCGCTGAAGTCCTTCCTGAACGAGCGCTTCGCCGACTACGGCGACGTGCTCGACTGCGAAGTCGACACCAAGTCCAATCGCGTGCAGGTGCACGTCAAGCTGCGCGGCGAGCGCGAGCCGATCACCGCCGCGATCGAGAAATACGAGATCAAGGACACGTCCGAAGGCCGCGTCGTCGTGCTGCACAAATTCTCGACGTCGCGCGAGTGGATCACCAAGCTCCTCACGCGGATCTTCTCCGGCAAGCAGTACAAATTGCCGGGCGCGGTCGCGAAACTGCTCTGAACGCTACGAAGCCGTGACCGCGCAGCTCGCCGGTCTCCTCGGCTTCGCCTTCCTCGCGGGATTCATCGACTCCGTCGCCGGCGGCGGCGGGCTCATCCAGGTCCCTGCTCTCTTCATCCTGATGCCCGGCACCGAGGCGGCGACGCTGCTCGGCACCAACAAGTGCGCGAGCATCTGGGGAACGCTCTCCGCGACGATCCAGTACTCGCGGCAAGTGCCGATGATCTGGCGCTCGGTGCTGCCGACGTGCGTCGGCGCGCTCATCTTCGGCTTCCTCGGCGCGCGCACTGTCGCGCACGTGCCGAGCGACTTCATGCGGCCGGCGGTCCTCGTGCTGCTCGTCGCGGTGCTGATCTACACGCTGTGGCGGAAAAACTTCGGCCAGCTGCACGCGCCGAAGCTCTCGCACTCGGAGCAGTTCTGGGTCGGGCTCGCGACCGGCGCGGCGCTCGGCTTCTACGACGGCTTCTTCGGCCCCGGCACCGGCAGCTTCCTGATCTTCGCGTTCATCGGCCTGTTCGGGTTTTCGTTCCTCGCGGCGTCCGCATCCGCGAAAGTCGTCAACGTGATCACCAATCTCGCGGCGCTGATCTATTTCGTCGCGGCCGGTCACGTGCTGTACGACGTCGCTGCGCCGATGGCGGTGTGCAACGTCGCCGGCTCGCTCGTCGGATCGCATCTCGCGATCCGCAAGGGGAGCGCGTTCGTGCGGACCATCTTCATCGTCGTCGTGAGCGCATTGATCCTGCGCTTCGCGATCGACCTGATCTCTTAGGCGCGGTCGGAATCGAACGCGATCGCGCTCGCGACGCTGGGCAAGCCGAGCTTCAGCATCAGCAGCCGATCGATCCCGAGCGCGACGCCGGCGCATTGCGGCATGCCTGACGCGAGCGCGTCGATGAGATGCGCGTCATACGGCGGCACGACCTTGCCCTGCTCTCTGCGCCACGCCTGATCGGCCTCGAAGCGTCTGCGCTGCTCGGCTGCGTCCGTCAGCTCGTGGAATCCGTTCGCGAGCTCGATGCCTTTCCAGAACAGCTCGAAGCGCTCTGCCACCGGAGGATCGTCATCGCGCACGCGCGCGAGCGCAGCCTGCGACGCAGGAAAGTCGTAAAGGAACGTCGGCTCTTGCAGGGCCGGAGCGACGAGGATCGACATCGCGACGTCGAGCCACGCATCCCATTCGCTCAACGATTCCGGCAACGTGATGCACGCCGCGTCGAACGCGTGACGCGCGGCGTCGCGGTCCTCGATGAAAGGATCGAATCGCGCGTGCCGCAGGAACGCTTGTCGATAAGTGAGACTCTCGATCTTCTTCGACTGCGGCACCAGCGCCGAGAACAGACCCTCGACCTCGTCCATGAGCTGCCAGTGATCCCAGCCCGGGCGATACCACTCGAGCATGGTGAACTCGGGATTGTGATGGCGGCCCGCCTCGTCGACGCGGAAGACGTGGCAGAGCTGATAGATCGGCCCGCTGCCGGCGGCGAGCAGGCGCTTCATCGCGAATTCGGGCGACGTGTGCAGCCAGCGATCGTCCGGCGAGACGGCGAAGCTGTCGATGTGGCGATCGACCGTCGCGCGCCGCGACAGGATCGGCGTGTCGACTTCCATCACGCCGCGCGCTGAAAAAAAAGCGCGGACGGAGGCCAGAAGCTCCGCCCGCGCCTTGAGCGTCTCGAGCGTGGCGCTGGGGCGCCAGCTCATCGGATTATTTTCCGGCGCGCGCCAGGTATTCCGCGGTGCGCGTGTCGACCTTGATCAGCTCGCCGATCTGCACGAACAGCGGCACGCGGACGACCGCGCCGGTCTCGAGCGTCGCGGGCTTGCCGCCGCCGCCGGAGGTGTCGCCGCGCAGGCCCGGGTCGGTCTCGGTGATCTTGAGGACGACGGTGTTCGGAGCCGAGACCGACAAGGGAACGCCGTTCCACAGCAGTACGCGGCAGGTCTCCTCGCCCTTCAGCCACTTCGCGGCGTCCTCGCAGGCAACCTTGCCGGCCTGGATCTGCTCGTAGGTGGCGGGGTTCATGAAGTGCCAGAACTCGCCGTCGTTATAGAGGTACTGCATGTCCACTTCCTCGATATCGGCGGACTCCAGCGTGTCGCCCGACTTCAGCGTGCGCTCGAGCACGCGGCCGTTCTTGAGGTTGCGGATCTTGATGGTGTTGGTGGCCTGGCCCTTGCCGGGCTTGCGGTACTCGTTGTCGATCACCGAGTACGGCTCGCCGTCGATCAGGACCTTGGTCCCGGACTTCATTTCGTTGGTGCTGACTGAACTCATGTCGATTTCTTGTTGAAATAACGGGCGAGCCCCGAGGTTTTCACTAGGGTCGCGCCGCTGGGGGACGGTAAAATGGGCGCGAATGATACCAAACCTTGCCCCGGAAACGGTGCGCCCGCTGCCCGTCTGGCAGCGCGCACTGCAGGACGCGTTCACGCGTCCGGCCGAGCTCCTCGACTTCCTCGGCATCGATCCGTCGCTGCCGATCTTGGAGCTCGCGCAGCGGCGCGCGTTCCCGCTGCGCGTGCCCCGCGGTTACGCTGCGCGCATGCGCAAAGGCGATCCGCGCGATCCGCTGTTCCTGCAGGTCTGGCCGTCGCCGCGCGAAGCGGACGTCGTCGAGGGCTTCAGCGAGGATGCGGTCGGCGATCTTGCGAAGCTCAAGGACGGCGGGCTGATCCAAAAATATGAAGGCCGCGCGCTGGTCGTCGCCACGGGCGCGTGCGGTGTGCACTGCCGCTTCTGCTTCCGCCGGCACTTCCCGTACAGCGACGCGCTCGCCTCCCGCGATCACTGGCAGTCGGCGCTGAAGCAGATCGCGGCCGACCGCAGCATCTCGGAAGTGATCCTCTCCGGCGGCGATCCGCTCTCGCTCACCGACGACAAGCTCGCGGAGCTCACCGAAGCGCTCGAGTTCGTCGGGCACGTCAAGCGCCTGCGCATCCACACGCGCCAGCCGATCGTGCTGCCTGAGCGCGTCGACGAGGGACTGCTCTGCTGGCTCGCCCGCGGACGTCTGCAAAAAGTCATGGTAGTGCACGCCAACCACGCCAACGAGATCGACGCCGCAGTCGCGGCGGCGCTGCGGTCGATTCGCGATGCCGGCGTCACGGTCCTCAATCAATCCGTGCTGCTGCGCGGCGTCAATGACAACGTCGACGCCCAGCACGATCTCGCGGTGCGACTGTTTGAATGCGGGGCGATGCCCTACTATCTGCACCTGCTCGATCGGGTCCAGGGAACGGCCCACTTCGAGGTACGCCCGGAGGAGGGCGCAAGCATCGTGCAGCAACTGTCCGCAAGATTGCCCGGCTATCTCGTGCCCAAGCTCGTGCGCGAAGAAGCTGGCGCGCCCGCGAAGACTCCGGTTCTCGGGCCGGCGGCGGTGCTGCCGTGAACACTGCGCGCAAGCCGGCCGCCGGACACGCCGCGAACCTGCTCATCCTGTGCGGGCTCGAGAACGACGCGCGGCAGCTCGAGAGCTATTTGCGCAACGCCGGCCACAACGTCCGCGCGCGCTGGATCGGCGAGATGAAGCAGCTCGAAGAGCAGCTGCAGACGAGCGCGCCCGACATGGTTCTCGTCGCCGACAGCGTGCGCGACGCCAAGCCCGCGGACGTCACCGAAATCTGCATCGGCACCTATCCCGAGCTGCCGGTGATCTGGCTCACCGAGCAGCCGCGCGCCGAGCTGTTGTCGGCCGCGCTCGGCCGCGGCGCGGCGGATGTGTGCTCGACCGCCTCGCCCGCCGACCTGAAGCATTTCGAGCGCGTGTTCGTGCGCGAGATCGCCGCGGTCGCGCGACGGCGCGAGCTCAACGAGCTGCGCAATCGCGTCGCGGCGGCGGAGACGCTGTCGCAGCAGCTGCTCATCGCCAATCCGGAAGCGCTCATCTACGTGCAGGAAGGCATCGTCACGCGCGCCAATCCCGCCTTCGCGCAACTGGTCGGCGCCGACAAGCCGGACGACGTGAGCGGTCATCCGCTGATGGACTACATCGTGCCGGACAACCGCACCGCGGTGCGCCAGCATCTGAAGCACGTGACGCTCGGCCAGCTCGAAGGCGAGCAGGTGACGTTCGCGCTCGCCGGCAAGGAAGGCAAGAAAGTCGAAGTGCGCTCGCGCTGGAAGCGCACGACGCTCGACGGCGAGCCCGCGATCGAGCTGACCATGCGCAGCGACGCGCCGGTCGAGGCGAAATCCGGCGCCAAGCCCGCCGCCGGCGGCGGCGGGCCGGGTCGCATCACGTTCCTGAAGGCGCTCGCGGGGGAGCGTCCGCCGAACACCCAGCGCTATCTGATGTTCCTCACGGTCGACGGCTTCCTGTCGATGGAGGAGCGCCTCGGCCTGCAGAGCGCGGAGGAGGCCGTGCTCGAGCTCATCGAATTCCTGGGACGCCGGCTCGCCGGCGCTCGCGCGCTCTGCCGCTTCTCGACCGACGAGATCGCGGCGATGCTCGACTGCCCGCCCGACTTCGACGTCGAAGGCCTGATCTCGACGCTGGTCCGCGACGTCGCGGCCGAAGTCTTCCACACTTCGTTCCACGAAGCGCATCTGACCGTGACGGTGCTCGCCTTCCCGCTCGGGCAGGAGAACGTCGACAGCGCGCTGCACGATCTGGTGCGCGAGGCGCGCAAGCAATCCAAGCAGGGCGGCAACAAGTCCGCGGTGCTCGGACCGGTCGCGAAGACCAATCTCGCCGAGCGCGAGCTCGCGCGTCGCGCCGCACAGGTCAAGGCGGCGCTCGAGCACAACCAGCTGCGGCTCGCCTACCAGTCCATCGCGAGCCTCGAAGGCGACACGCGCCAGCACCAGGACGTGCTCGTGCGCATGATCGACAGCGAGGGCCAGGAAACGGTCGCAGCCGATTTCATCGCAGCCGCGGAGAAGCACGGCCTGATCCGCGCGGTGGATCGCTGGGTCGTCGCGCAGATCCTGCAGCTGATCGGCGAGCGCAAGTCGGTCACCGACGCGCCGTCGATGTTCGTGCGCATCTCGGAAGAGACGCTGCGCTTCGGCGACGAGTTCCTGACCTGGCTGCGCACCAAGCTGCAGGCGCGTCCGCTGAAAGCCGAGGAGCTCGTGTTCGAGCTGCCGGAATCGGTGCTGCAGAACCACGTCGCCAAGGGCAAGGAGTTCTGCGACGCGCTGCGCAAGCTCGGCGTCGAGATCTGCATCGGCTATTTCGGCGGTAGCCCGCAAGCGGAGCGCCTGCTCGAGACGATCCCCGCGCGCTACGTGAAGTTCCATCCGCAGTTCACGCAGCGCTTCGGCGATCCGGCGATGCAGAAGCGGCTCAACGCGCTGCTCACGGCGGTCAAGCCGAAGAACATCAAGACCATCTGCTCGCACATCGAAGATGCGAATCAGATGGCGAAGCTCTGGCAGCTCGGGATCAACTTCATCCAGGGCCGCAGGATTCAGGAGCCAGAGGTTCTGCGGCTTAGTTGATCGGCGGTCCGGGCCGCGTCGAGGCTTTGCGGGACCGCCGTGAATACGTCCATGTAGGCTACGGACGCGCCGTCCATGGCGCGTACGTTCCCGCAAATCCTCAACGCGTCCCGATCATGCAGCAGCCTGAAGCCGCGCGATCCTCTGCTCGATCGGCGGGTGGCTCGCAAAGAGCTGACGCACGCCGCCGCCGTTGATCCCGAACGCGCTCATCTGTTGCGGCAGCGTGGAGGGATGCGCGGCGCCGAGGCGCTGGAGCGCGCTGATCATCTTGCGCTTGCCGGCCAGGTGCGCGCCGCCGGCGTCGGCGCGGTACTCGCGATACCGCGAGAACCAGGCGACGATCATCGAGGCGAGGATGCCGAAGAGCATCTCGAGCACCATCACCGTGAAGAAGTAGCCGATGCCCGCGCCGCCGCGATTGTCGTCACGGCCGCCGCGCAGCGCGTTGTCGACGACGTAGCCGACGACGCGCGCCAGGAAGATCACGAAGGTGTTGAGCACGCCCTGGATCAGCGTGAGCGTGACCATGTCGCCGTTGGCGACGTGGCTGATCTCGTGGCCGAGCACGGCCTCGACCTCGTCCTGGTTCATGCTGTGCAGCAGGCCGGACGAAACCGCGACGAGCGCCTTGTTCTTGCTCATGCCGGTCGCGAACGCGTTCATCTCGGGACCGTCGTAGATCGCGACTTCCGGCATGCCGATGTTGGCGCTTCGCGCCAGCCGCTGCACCGTCTGCAGCAGCCACGCTTCCGCGGAGCTCTGCGGCTGATCGATCACGCGCGCGCCGGTCGTCCACTTGGCGATCGACTTCGACATCGCGAGGGAGATGAACGCGCCGCCCATGCCGAAGATCGCTGCGAAGATCAGGAGCTGCTGGACGTTGAGGCCATTCGCGTAGAGCCAGCGGTCGGCACCGACGAGGTGCACCACGACCGACAGCACCAGCATGACCGCGAGGTTCGTAGCGAGAAACAGCACGATGCGCTTCATAGACGTTTCAAATCCCCGGAACAGTCCTTACGGACCAAAGTGAGGGCTTTGACCAGAAATTCAAGTCGCAGTTTTGGGCAGCTCCGCCTTCATCCCCTGGACGGTCCGGTAGCCGCGCGGCAGGAAGCCACCGCGGCTTGCGCGCGCGCCTTCGTATTCCTTCCAGTCCTTGGGATTGAGCGTCAGCGTGCGCTGACCGGAGAGGATCACGAGGTTGCCGTAGGTCGGCACGACCGCCCAGTAGAGGATCTTGTCGACGCCCTTCAGGCCGATCAGCTTGTTGCCCTTGCCGCGCGCAAGCTCCGGCAATTGCGACAACGGGAACACGAGCATGCGGCCTTCGGCGGTGATCATCGCGACGCGATCGTTCTTCACGTCGCGCGACGGCAATGGCAGCAGAGCCGAAGCGCCTTCCTTGACGTTGAGCGCCGCCTTGCCCGCGCGCTTGCTTGCCTGCAGCTCGCCGAGCTTCGCGACGAAGCCGTAGCCGCTGTCGGAGGCGAGCACGACGCGATCCTCGGCTTCGCCGAGCACGACGCCCGCGACGCGCGCGCCGTCCTGCAGATCGAGTCGCGACGTCACGGGCTCGCCGTGTCCGCGCGCGGACGGCAGATCGTGCGCAGGCAGCGTGTACGCCCTGCCCTTGCTGTCGACGAGGATCAGCAGCTGGTTGCTGCGACCCTGCGCCGACGACAGGTATTCGTCGCCCGCCTTGTAATCGAGCTCGACCGGATTGATCTCGTGTCCCTTCGCCGAGCGGATCCAGCCGCCCTTCGACAGCACGACGGTGATCTGCTCGGTCGGCAGGATCTCCGTCGCCTGCAGCGCCTGCGCAGGCGCACGCTCCACGATCTTGCAGCGACGCGCGTCGCCGTACTTCTCGGCGTCGGCCTTGATCTCTTCGCTGATCAGCTTCTTGAGCTTCGCGTCGGACTTGAGCAGATCCTCGAGGTTCTCGCGCTCCTCGTTCAGCTCCTTCTGCTCCGCCTTGATCTTCATCTCCTCGAGCCGCGCAAGGTGGCGCAGCTTGGTCTCCAGGATCGCTTCGACCTGGAGCTCCGAGAGCTTGAAGCGCTTCATCAGCACCGGCTTGGGCTCTTCCTCGGTGCGGATGATCTTGATCACCTCGTCGAGGTTCAAGTACGCCTTCATCAAGCCGTCGAGGATGTGCAGGCGATCGGCGACTTTCTGCAGGCGATATTTCAGTCGCGCCTTGACGGTGGCGATGCGGTACTCGAGCCACTCGGTGAGGATCTCCTTGAGATTCTTCACGCGCGGCCGGCCGTCCAGCCCGATCATGTTGAGGTTCACGCGATACGTGCGCTCGAGCTCGGTGGTCGCGAACAGATGCGCCATCAGCTGCTCGAGGTCGACGCGATTGCTGCGCGGAACGATGACCAGCCGCGTCGGATTCTCGTGATCCGATTCGTCGCGCAGGTCTTCGACGAGCGGCAGCTTCTTCGCGCGCATCTGCTCGGCGATCTGCTCGAGCACTTTTGCCGGCGATACCTGATGCGGCAGCGCGGTGACGACGACGTTGCCGTCCTCCTCTTCCCACTTCGCGCGCGCGCGGATCTGGCCGTTGCCGGTTTCATAGACGGCGCGGATCTCGTCGCGCGGCGAGATGATCTCGCAGCCGGTCGGATAGTCCGGGCCCGGAATCATCTCCAACAACGTCGACAGGTGCGCGTTCGGCGTTTTCAGCAGATGGATGCACGCGTTCGCGAGCTCGCGCAGGTTGTGCGGCGGGATGTCGGTCGCCATGCCGACCGCGATGCCGGTCGTGCCGTTGACCAGGATGTTCGGTAGCCGCGCGGGCAAGAGCTTCGGCTCTTCGCGCGAGCCGTCGAACGTCGGCAGCCACTCGACCGTGCCCTGCCCCAATTCGGCGAGCAGCGTCTGCGCATACGGCGTGAGTCGCGATTCGGTGTAGCGATACGCGGCGAAGGATTTCGGATCGTCGGGCGAGCCCCAGTTGCCCTGACCGTCGATCAGCGGATAGCGATACGAGAACGGCTGCGCCATCGTCACCATCGCTTCGTAGCACGCCGAATCGCCGTGCGGATGGAACTTGCCGATGACGTCGCCCACGGTGAGCGCCGATTTGCGCGGCTTCGACGCCGCGTTGATGCCGAGCTCGCTCATCGCGTAGACGATGCGGCGCTGCACCGGCTTCAAGCCGTCGGCGATGTGCGGCAGCGCGCGATCGAGCACGACGTACATCGAGTAATCGAGGTACGCCTTCTCGGCGAACACGCGCAGCGGGAGTTTTTCGACTTCGATCTGTTGCATGACTTAGCTCTCTTTCAATCCCGCGCCGACGGCCTTCTGGAGAACCTTGGTCGCGCCGACCTTGATCTGCAGGGTGCCGAACCAGCCGGGGAACAACGCAGCGATTCGATTGAGGACGCGCAGCCCGAACGGGGCGACCGCGATCTCGGGGATGTTGCGCTCGATGGCTTTCACCACCGCGTGGGCGACGTCGGTCGTGGTGTTGGTGCCGATGCCTTTTGGCACCTTGCCGCCGCTCGCGACGAACATGCCGGCGTCGCGGATGATGCCGGGGAACACGCAGGACACGCCGATGTTCGCCTCGTGCAGGTCGAGCCGAAGGCACTGCGCGAATCCGCGCAGCCCGTACTTGCTCGCGCTGTAGATCGCCGACATCGGCGAGGCCATCAAGCCGGCGAGCGAGGAGACGAACACCATGTGACCGCCGCCGCGCCGGCTCATCGAGCCGATCAGCCCGCGCGCGAGCAGGATCGGCGCGCGCAGGTTCACGTCGAGCACGTGCGCAATCTCGTCATTCGACCAGTTGCTGATGTGGACCGTGCCGGGCAGGCCGGCATTGGCGACGAGGACGTCGACGTCGCCGAGCTTCGCCAGCAGATCGGCGATGCCGTCGGGATGGCTGATGTCCGCGACGATGCTTTCGGCATCGAGCTCCGAGCGAAGCTGCGCCAGCACGTCGGGCTTTCGGCCGGTGAGCACGAGCTTCGCGCCGCGCGCCGCGAGCTCGCGCGCGATCGCGCCGCCGATGCCGCCGCTCGCGCCGGTGACGAGGACGCGCTTGCCTTGCAGCTTCACGCTGCGAGCTCGGCCTTGTCGCCTTCTTTTTCCAGCCAGTCGCGGCGATCCGACGCGCGCTTCTTGGCGAGCAGCATGTCCATCAGCTTCTCGGCGGGCTTGTCGTCGAGCGTGAGCTGCACGAGCCGGCGCGTATCCGGATCCATCGTCGTCTCACGCAGCTGCATGGGATTCATCTCGCCGAGGCCCTTGAAGCGCGTCACCGAGATGTTGCCGCGGATCTTCTCCGCCTTGATGCGATCCATGATGCCGTCGCGCTCGGCTTCGTCGAGCGCGTAGAACACGTTCTTGCCCACGTCGATGCGGAACAGCGGCGGCATCGCGATGTAGATGTGCCCCGCCTCGACCAGCGGCTTGTAGTGACGCAGGAACAGCGCGCACAGCAGCGTCGCGATGTGCAGCCCGTCGGAGTCGGCGTCGGCGAGCACGCAGACCTTGCCGTAGCGAAGCTTGGAAATATCGAGCGAACCAGGCTCGACGCCGATCGCAACCGTGATGTCGTGGATCGCCTCCGACGCGAGCGCCTCGGCCGCGTCGACTTCCCAGGTGTTGAGGATCTTGCCGCGCATCGGCATGACCGCCTGGAAATTGCGATCGCGCGCCTGCTTCGCCGAGCCGCCGGCGGAATCGCCTTCGACGAGAAAGAGCTCGGTGAGCGTCACGTCGTCGTTGACGCAATCGGCGAGCTTGCCCGGCAATGCGGGACCCGACGTCACTTTCTTGCGCTCGACCTGCTTGGACGCCTTCAGGCGCTTGTTCGCGTTCGCGATGACGATCTGCGCGATCGACTCGCCTTCCTGCGGATGCTGATTGAGCCAGAGGCTGAACGCGTCGTGCACGGTGCCGCCGACGAAGGTCGCGGAGTCGCGCGACGCGAGGCGCTCCTTGGTCTGTCCGGCGAACTGCGGATCCTGCATCTTCACCGACAGCACGTAGGCGACGCCCTGCCAGACGTCTTCCGGCGCGAGCTTCAGTCCGCGCGGCAGGAGATTGCGGAACTCGCAGAACTCGCGGATCGCTTCGGTGAGACCGGTGCGCAGTCCGTTGACGTGCGTGCCGCCCTGCTCGGTCGGAATGAGATTGACGTAGCTCTCGCCGATGAGATCGCTGCCTTCCGGCACCCACGCGAGCGCCCACTCGGCTTCTTCACGCTCCGCCTTGAAGGTGCCGGTGAACGGCGTGGCAGGCAGCGCTTTCTGTCCCGCGAGTCCTTCGACGAGATAGTCGACCAGGCCGTTCGCGTACTGCCAGCTCGACTTCTCCTTGTTGATCTTGTCGTCGAAGTCGACCTTCAAGCCCGGCGCGAGCACCGCTTTCGCGCGCAGCACCTGCTTCAATTTCGAGACGAGGAATTTCGGCGAGTCGAAATATTTCTCGTTGGGCCAGAAGCGCACCGAGGTTCCGCTGCGACGCTGGCCGACGGTGCCGACCTGCTTCAGCGGTCCGGTCTTCTCGCCGTCCTTGAAGCTCATCGCGTACTCGATGCCGCCGCGATAGACATGCACCTCGAGCTTCTGCGACAGCGCGTTCACCACCGACACGCCGACGCCGTGCAGGCCGCCGGAGAACTTGTAGGTCTTGTCGGAGAACTTCGCGCCCGAGTGCAGGCGGCACAGGATCAGCTCGACGCCGGTGACCTTGTGCTGCGGATGGATGTCGACCGGCATGCCGCGGCCGTTGTCGACGACCTGCAGCGAGCCGTCCTCGAACAGCGTGACGTCGATCAGGTCGGCGTGGCCGGCGAGCGCTTCGTCGACGGCGTTGTCGATGACTTCCTGGGCAAGGTGGTTGGGGCGGGCGGTATCGGTGTACATGCCCGGCCGGCGCCGGACCGGATCGAGACCGGAAAGGACCTCGATCTGCTCGGCTGAGTATTGGTTGGCGTTCGCCATCTAATGGATCGTGTTCAATCGCGAAAAAATCGCGGGAACGGTAACCAAGCGATGCCGCTCACGCAAGATTGACTTTCGCGACAGTGCCCTTCCCCGCCTCGCTTTGCAGCGTCAGCGTCCAGCCGCAGCGCTGCGCGAGCGTGCGGGCGATGTAGAGCCCCATGCCGCTGCCGCCGTGCCGGCCCTTGGTGCCGGGCTCGAAAACCGTCTTCAGCTGCTCGGGCGTCATGCCTTCGCCGTCGTCGGCGACGCTGATGGCGTGCCGGTCGAAATCGATGCGGATCTCCCCGCCGGGCGCGGCGCGGATCGCATTGCGCAAAAGATTGGTGAAGACGATCCCGAGCAGCGCCGGCGGCGCGCGCAGGCTCGCGCGCGCCTTCGACGCCCATACGATCTGCGTCTGCTGCTCTTGCGCCGGCGTGACGTAGGGCTCGGCGGCTTGCGGGAGGAATTGCTCCAGCGCGATTTCATGCGCCGCCGGCAGCTCGCGGCCTTGCGACAGGGCGAGCAAGGCATCGAGATCGGCGACGGCGTCGGCAACGCCGCGCTGGATCCGGTCGAGCACTTGCGGCGGCGCGTCCGGCATCAGCGCGAGCACGTCCGCAGCGCCGCGGATCGCGGCGAGCGGCGTGCGCAGCTCGTGGCTCGCGGCGGAGGCGAACGCGCGCTCGCGCTCGATCAGCGCGTCGATGCGCGCCATGTGATCGTTGAGCGCCGCGACGATGATCTCGAGGTCGCCGTCCTCCTCCCAGCTTTCCAGCCGCTGGCCTCGCTGGGCCGGATCGATCGCCCGGATGCGCGTGACCAGGTCCTCGAACGGCCCGAGCGCCTGGCGCGCGATCCATCCGCTCATCAGCCAGGCCGCGAGCGCGACCGCACCTACGCCGGCCACGAGCGCCGCGTGCAGCCAGCGCTCGCGCTCGGAGAAGACGTGGACGTCATAAAGCAGCCACGCGCGATCGCCCGCAGCGAGATCGCGGACGACGACGTGATAGCGGCCCTCGTCCAGCGGAAAGTCGCGATAGGAGCCCGGTCCGAGGTCGGCCAGCTCGGGAGGCACTGCTTGATGCGTCAGCGCGGGCCGCAGATAACGCAAGCCGGCCGCGGGACTCGTCTTCGAGGGGTCGATGCTGGCGTAGACGTCGAGCTCGCGCTGGAGGACGCGATCGAGCGTGGTCGATTCGATCCAGTCGTTGCTGATCCAGAGCAGCGCCGCGAGCGCGCTCGCGAGGCCGACGGAAAGGCTGATCAGCGAAGCGGCGAGACGCCGGCGAAGATCAAGCGGCATCGCCATCGGCGGACAGGCGATAGCCTGCGCCGTGGATCGTGCGAAGCAGCTTCTTCCCGAACGGACGATCGATCGCGGCGCGCAGCGCGTGCATGTGGACGCGCAGCACGTCATCCTGCGGCGCGTCGTCACCCCAGATCAGCTGCTCGAGCTCCGAGCGGCGGACGACGCGGTGCGATTCCCGCATCAGGACTTCGAGCAGCTTGCGCGTCGTCGGATTGAGCGCGATCGGCTTGCCGGCGCGCTTCGCCTCGAGCGTCTGCGGGTCGTATTGCAGGTCCGCGACGTGCAGCGTCGCGGACGGCGGACGGCTGCGCCGTACCAATGCCTCGAGGCGCACCTTCAGCTCGGCGAGCGCGAACGGCTTGACCAGATAGTCGTCGGCGCCCGCTTCGAAGCCCGCGACCTTGTCCGCCGTCGAATCGAGCGCGGTGAGCATGAGGATCGGCACGCGCCGGCCTTCGCTGCGCAGGCGGCGGCAGACGTCATCGCCCGAGAGCTTCGGCAGCATGCGATCGAGCACCACGGCGTCGAAGTCGTGCTGCGTCGCGAGCTCGAGCGCCTTCTGACCGTTGGGAGCGATCTCGACCCGATGGCCGAGGCCCGACAGGTAGTCGCTGATATTGGCCGCAATCGGCCGGTGATCTTCGACGACGAGAACGCGCATGAGCGCGAAGTTTACGGGCCTTTGAACCCGCGCGAACCTTGCTTTAACATTGCATTTACAACGTCGCACCCTGGGGGAATCGCCGTGATCCGTCTCTATCGCCTGCCGCTGGCAGGTTGCCTCGCCTTTTTCGCGTCGTGGGCCGTCGCCGCCGACAACGACGCCGCGCCGACCGAGCTCGATCAGGTCCAGGTCACCGCCACGCGCGAGCCGGAGCTCGTCGATCGCGTACCGGCGTCGATCACGGTGGTCAGCGGCAATGAGATCCGCGCGCGCGGTGCGAACGATCTGCGGACCGCGCTCGAGCTGGTCGCCGGCATCGACGGCACGCCCGGCGGCGATTCCGGTCCCGCGGGCTCGGTGCCCGCGATGTGGGGCTGGCGCGAGCAGGACAACTATCTGCTCGTCGTCGACGGCATTCCGTGGGGCGGCGCGTTCAATCCGGCGACGCCTTCCGTCGATCTCACCGACGTCGAGCGCATCGAGATCCTGCGCGGCGCGGCGCCGGTGATGTTCGGCGCGACCTCGTTCAGCGGCGTGATCCACGTCATCCATTTCGCAGCCGGCGAATCGCCGACGACGATCACCGTCGGCGGCGGCAGCTACGGCAGCGCGTTCGGCGCAGGCACGACGAGCCTGCCGTCGATGGGACCCTTCAAGCAGTCGCTCGCCGCCAACATCGAGCGCCGCAAGTTCAGCGTCGATCGCGA
>Ga0070741_10012424_pt1 | contig 15388 bp, 10 predicted proteins | sample Coa_R1_4_FD_66440 | JGI IMG/M metagenome (GOLD analysis project Ga0070741, IMG submission 66440) | Surface soil microbial communities from Centralia Pennsylvania, which are recovering from an underground coalmine fire - Coalmine... | ecosystem: Environmental > Terrestrial > Soil > Unclassified ... | reverse complement strand
CGGGCGCCCGCGTAAGGTTGCCTTCCGCACCGGGCGTGGCGCGTGGAGCGGGGCCAAGTTGCCCCTTGCAACGAAGGGTTTCGAAGTTAAACTGGCGCCGCTCGAAATGAAACCTTGGTCCATCAGCCTGGCGGTCGGGCTCTGTTTTGTTTGCGGAAACGCCGCGCGCGCGGAGTTGGCGAACGCGATCCAGGCAATCGTCAACGATGCGGTCATCACATACCACGAGGTAGAATCCCTGAATCAACAGACCGCTCCTCTGGTAGTGACCAAGTACAGCAATTCCCGGTCGCTGCTGGAAAGCAAGATCGCGGAAATGCAGCATGAAAACCTCGATACCCTGGTGGAGCAACAGCTAATCCTGCGAGAGTTCAAAACCGCGGGCTACAGCCTGCCGGAAAGCGTCCTGGACGACCTGGTGCAGGAAAGCATTAAAAGCGATTTCGGAGATCGCGCGACGCTGACCAAAACCCTCGAAGCCCGAGGCATGTCTTACGAGAAATTTCGCCAGCAGGTAAAGGATCGGTTTATTGTCGCTCAATTGCGGCTGAAGAACATTTCCCAGGAAATCATTATTTCCCCTCACAAAATTGAGAAATATTACCTCGATCACCGCGACGATTTTAAGGAGGAAGATCGAATCAAGCTCCGGCGGATCACGTTGAATAAATCGGCCGATCCAAATGCGCCCGACGCACGGAAGCTGGCAGGGGAAATCCGCGACCGGCTAAAACAGGGCGTCAGCTTTGCGGAGATTGCCACTGAACTGGCCGACATGAATCCACAGAACTCGAAGGCTGGCACCGAAGGCGTATGGTATGATCGTTCGGCTTTGAGGCGTGAATTGGCCGAAGCCGCCTTCGCGCTGAAGGCCGGCCAATGCAGTGACATAATTGAGACAACGGGCGAGTGTTACCTGCTGATGGTGGATGAGGTCAGCACGGCGCATTACAAAAGCCTCAATGAGGTTCGCGACGAAATCGAAAGGCGATTGCGCAGCGAGGAGCGTAATCGCCTGGAAAAACAGTGGATCGATAAGCTCAAAAAGAAGACGTTCATTCAGTATTTCTTTTAGTGCCCGCGCCATTATCCATTGGGATCTCGCTGGGCGACCTCGCTGGGATTGGGCCGGAGGTTACCCTCAAGGCGCTGGCCCTCGAAGCGCCGCTTGATGATACCAAGTACCTCCTGATCGGAGATTCGGCTCACCTCAACCAGCTCAGCCAAAAACTGAAGATTCCCTTCGCGTTCCGTTCAGTGGCACAATGCTCAAGTTCGGATCGGTTTCTGTTTCTAAGTGTCGGCGAAAAAACACTGCCGGCGAATCTCCCCGCGTTTTCACCTGAAGCCGCCACCGCGTCGATCGATTGGGTGCGGGCGGGAGCAGAACGCTGTTTGCGTGGGGAACTCGATGCTCTGGTGACGGCGCCCGTAAACAAAGAAGCGATTGTCCGCGCCGGAGTGCCCTTTGTCGGGCAGACTGAACTGCTTTCGGAAATAGCCGGCGTCGAACGAACAGCCATGATGCTGTTGGGAAATGATGATCGCGGCCGTTGGCTGCGAGTGGCACTGGCAACGACCCACCTGCCCATCCGGGAAGTAGCCGGCCGCCTTACGGCGGAAAAGATCGAGGCCACCATCGCGCTGGCCGCGCAGGCATGCCGCGATTTGGGGCTGAGCCGCGCCCGGATTGGGGTGTGCGGGCTCAATCCGCACGCTGGGGAAGGCGGCAAGATCGGGACTGAAGAACTCACGATTATTGGGCCGGCCGTCAAGCAGGCGCAGAGCCAGGGGATCGACACGACGGGGCCGATCAGCGCCGACGCCTTGTTTTATTATGCCTTCAAGGGCGATTACGACGCCGTCGTCGCGATGTATCACGACCAGGGCCTGGCGCCGCTGAAAATGGTGGCCTTTGAGCAAGGAGTGAATTGGACCCTCGGCCTGCCCTTTATTCGCACCTCTCCGGATCATGGCACGGCTTACGACATTGCCGGACAGGGTGTGGCCAATCCGTCGAGTATGCTGGCCGCCCTGCGACTGGCCAAACAACTCGCTCGAAGGCGTCAGCCGGGCTGAACAATCGTCGGCCGACAGAAAACACGACCCTAGCAAACCTGGTACTTCCGGGCATCTGAACGTTTGAATTCCAAACCCAAGCCGGGCCGGGAGAGGTCGGGTTTAAGCTCCCCTCCGCGTGGTTGGGCGGCTCCGTCGAAGAACATGTGTTCGATTCGATAGTGATCGTAGAAGTACTCGACGTTGGTAGCGCGGCTCACAGCGCAGCAAGCGTGCTGATGGATCGAGGGAGCGGTATGGGCCGAAAGGGGTGTCTGGAACCCTTCGCAGAGCCCGGCGGCTTGCAAAAAACCCGAGATGCCACCGCAGCGAGTTGCGTCCGCCTGGAGCACATCGACTGCGGCGGATTCAAGCATGCGTCGAAAATAGATCGGGTCATATCCATATTCACCGGCGGCAATGACCATTTCGGCCGGCGCTCTTTCGCGAATTAAGCGTAACCCGGCTAAGTCATCCGAGGAGACAGGTTCTTCGAACCAGCTGACCCGGAATGGCCGAAAAGCCTCCGCGTGTTCCAAGGCTTGCTTGACACCGTATGCGCCGTTCGCGTCCACATACAGCTGGCTCACATCGCCAATTGCCTGGCGCGCCAGGCGTACACGATTCAAATCCTGGCCGGGCTCGCGCCCGATCTTCATTTTCACACTCCGGAGGCCGCTGGCTACCCAATCACCGAGTTGCTGTTGCAGTCGAGAAATGGAGTAAGAGGTAAAGCCCCCGCTGCCATAAGCGGGAACCGATGCGCGAACCTGGCCCAGGAGCTTTACCAGCGGCAAATCGAGCAGATGCGCCTTGAGATCCCACAGGGCAACATCGACAGCGGAAACGGCCATGGCGGTGAGGCCGCTCCGGCCGAGATTACGAAGCGCGCGCACCAGGAGGTCGAAGCTGCCGCCTACGTCCATAGCATCGCGCCCAATAATTATCTCCCGTAGTTTCGCCTGAATTAAGCTCGCGACGCATTGATCGGCGTAAGTGAAGCCCTGGCCAATCCGACCCCCCGCCTGGACCTCCACCAGGACAAGCGTCGTCGAGTCCCAGCAAAGCGTGCCATCGGATTCCGGGCCGTCGTCGGTTGGCACCTGGTAAGCCGAAACGGCCAAGGACTCGATTAGAACATCCATGGGAGTAATCCGTTACCGCCAGGATCCCCGGCCCGGAGGCCAAACGTCGCACTACTTTTCTGACGTCCGCTGTTGTTCCCTCTCCCTTTGGGAGAGGGCCAGGGTGAAGGGAATTTGAAGCCTTAGCGGCATTTGGCCAAACACGCTCTTAAACCAGCTCTTTTACCCTGTCTTCAAGAATCGTCGTGGCGATACGCATCCGCCGTGGTTCACCCCGGGCTAGCGATTCAGCGAATTTCAGCGCTTGATCAGGTTTGATTTTAGCGGGGAGCGGCGGTTCAAACGGGTCGACGACCGCTTCGACGAGAGCAGGTCCGGGCGCATTTAAGGCCTGCTCGAGGATGTCGCCGCAGGCCTTGGGTTCAGTGACAGTCAAACCGACCGCGCCACACGAGCGAGCGAACATGGCGAAATCAATGGGCTGAAGCTCGACAGCATACTCAGGGTTGCCCAGCATGACCATTTGTTCCCAGCGGATCATGCCTAGAACGTTGTTTTTTATGATCACGACTTTGATGGGCAATTCGTACTTCACGGCCGTGACGAAATCGGCCATGAGCATGGAGAAGCCGCCATCTCCGATGAATGCAACACATTGTCGGTTTGGATAAGCGACCTGGGAGGCAATGCAGTAAGGCAGACCGTTGCCCATCGTCGCCAGAGTGCCCGAAAGTGAAAATTTCTGTCCCCGTTTGGCCTTGATTTGGCGCGCCCACCAGGTGGCGATGGTGCCACTGTCACACGAGACAATTGCGTCCTCCCGGAGGCGCTTGCCCAGTTCCCAGGCGACGACTTGAGGCTTCATTGGTTTGTCCTCACGTGTGCCGCGCTGTTCCATCAACTGCCACCACTCGGCCATTCCTTTCTGCGCCTGGGTCAGAAACGAGCGATCTTCATTATATCGAAGCAGCGGCAGCAAGGTTTGGAGGGTTCGTTTGCTGTCACCCACAAGACCAACCTCGATGGGGTAACGCAAGGCGATCCGCGCGGGATCCAGATCGATTTGCACTCCGCGAGCCGCCCCCGGCTTGGGAAGAAATTCGATATACGGGAAAGAAGTGCCGACCATTAGCAACGTGTCGCACTTTTCCATGGCTTCCTGAGAAGGAGTGGTGCCGAGCAAACCAATCCCGCCGGTGGTATGCGGATCCTCATCCGGCACGGCGGCTTTCCCCAACAGCGCCTTAATGATTGGCGCTCCCAGCTTCTCAGAGGCGGACACCAGCTCATCAGTAGCGTCGAGGGCCCCCGCGCCCACGAGCATTGCGACCTTCTGTCCCGCGTTCAGCACGTCAGCGGCCCGCCGCAGGTCTTGCTCTGAAGGCAACGCCGCGCCTCGGGCAAAGGTTTGGACGTTGGCGTGCTGCTTGCCTCGCTGGGATGGGTGACCTTTTTTAACCGGCATCGATTGGAAATCAATCGGGAAATTAATGTGGGCCACTCCGCGTCGGCCCAGCGCGGTGCGACAGGCTAAATTGGCAACGTTGGCAACGTGCTCCGGACCCATCACGCGCGCGTTGTACACGGCCACATCCATGTAAAGCCGATCGAGATCCACGTCCTGCTGCGCATGCGTTTCAATCAGATCATGGAAATGATGGCCGGTGATCGCCAGGACCGGCTGCCCATCGAGCTTGGCATCATACAAACCATTCAGCAGATGAATGCCTCCCGGGCCGGAGGTGGCCACGCACACACCCAACCGCCCGGTATATTTCGCATAACCGCAGGCCATGAAAGCGGCCGCCTCCTCATGCCGCACCTGCAAGAAACGCAGTTGGTCGCAATGGGTGCGCAACGATTCCATAATGCCATCGATACCATCTCCCGGAAGACCGAAGACAATCTCCACGCCCCAATCAATGAGAGTTTCAATCAGAACATCCGCGCCCGTTTTGGCCATAATTCGATTTCTCCTTTTATTAGTTTCTGTGTACTACGATTACTGCCGGCTGGAAGTGGCCGCCCAAGCCGCGATTCCACTCCGATTTCGACCCGGTTAGGTTCCCTTGCGTCCTCTCGAGAACAAACCCCAGGCGAGCAGCCCAGCCGCGGCTAAACCGGCGATCGCGGCCGCGGTGCGCACGTTGCCCGCATGAAATTCCGCTTGCCGTTCGCGTTCGAAACGATCTTCAGGGCGCCGACTTTCTCCCGGCCCCTGATGCAGCGCCAATTGAATCACCTGCGCGAGATGCAGCGCCCGCCGGTCGGTGCCTTGGGCGATTTGGGTTTTGCAGCTGAATCCGTCGGCGATGATGAGTTTTTCGTCGTCCGCTTGGCGGACCTTGGGCAAGAGCGCCCGTTCCCCGCACTTGGCCGACACCTGGTACTTCTCACCTTTCTCAAATCCAAACGAGCCCGCCATGCCGCAGCAGCCCAAATCTGGCATTTCACTTTCCACCCCCATGGCGCGAAGCACTTCCTGTTCGGATTCCATTCCCATCAACGCCTTTTGATGACAATGTCCGTGAATCAAGGCCCGGCGGTTTAAGCGGGGCGGTGAGTAATGCGGGGCATACCGGCGGAGGAATTCTGCCAGTGTGAAAGTATGTTCGTTAAGACGTTTGGCCTGGGTATTGTTGGGAAATAGATTCATCAGTTCATCCCGAAACACCGCACAACAACTGGGCTCCAGGACAACCATGGGGGTGCCCGCCTGAATATCGCGCCGGAGATGGAACAGGATGGCGGCCAACCGGCTCTTGGCTTGCTCGAGCATGCCGTAATCGTACAGCGGCCGGCCGCAGCAGAGATCTGCCATTGGTACGTTCACCGCGAATCCAGCATTCTCCAGCACTTCGACCGCGGCTCGCGCCACCTCAGTGTGGAAGTAATTGTTGAAAGTATCAGCGAAGAGCAGGACGCGGCTGCCGCGATCACTTGTGCGGGTGCGATTTCGCCACCAGCCCTTGAAAGACTGCGGCGCGAAGCGCGGCACACGACGCTCGGGTGCCATGCCCGCCACAAGCTTCGCAACGGCGCGCAGGCCGGGTGCCTGGGTGAAAAGATTGACGAGACTGGGCGCAAGGCTGGCCAGTCGCGACCAGTTGTGGATTAGGCCAAACGCGTAGGCCTGCCGCGAGCGCAGCCGGCCTTGATAGTAGTGGGACAGAAATTCGGCCTTGTAAGTGGCCATGTCCACTTGGACCGGGCAATCGCCTTTGCAGCCTTTACAGGACAAGCAAAGATCCAACGAATGCTTCACGGCCTCACTCCGCCAACCGTCTTTGAGTTCCCGCCCGTTGAGCATCTCCCAGAGCAGCCTGGCCCGCCCCCGGGTGCAGTGTTCCTCTTCCAGAGTAACCTGGTAGCTGGGGCACATCGTCTGACCGTCCTTTTTACGGCAGTTGCCAACTCCAACACAGCGCAGCGCTGCGCGGGCGAAGGTCCAATTGTCCTCAGGATACTTGAAATGCGTGTCGGGATTGGGCGGACTATAGCTGGTTCCAATGCGCAGATTGGCATCTATCGGGTAAGCGTCGATGACCTTGCCGGGATTCATTTTCCAATGTGGATCCCAAATCCGCTTGAACTCACGGAAAGCCTGCATCAATTCCGGCCCAAACATTTTGTGAAGGTACGGCGCGCGCGCCTGTCCGTCGCCGTGCTCACCCGAAATGGAACCGCCATAGCGCACCACGAGGTCAGTCCCCTCTTCCATGAACGCTTTCCATTTCTGGATTCCTTCGAAGGAATAAAGATCGAAGGGAATGCGGCAGTGGATGCATCCCTGGCCAAAGTGGCCATACAGCGAGGCGGTGTAACCGTACTTATCCATCAACCGCCTCAAATCCCGCAGATAAGGACCCACCATTTGCGTTGGGACCGCTGAATCCTCGAAACCCGGCCAGTTGTCCGGGTGATTGGGCACCCAGGCCGTGGCGCTAAGGCCGCTTTCGCGAATTTTCCACAGCTTCTCCTCTTCTTCGGGCTCATCGTAGATCTTCGAGGAGGGTGGGTTTTTGACACTCTCAAGTCGCTTCAGACAACGTTGCGCCTGCCCATCGGCATCTTGCTTGGTATCTCCGCCAAACTGCACGAAGAGCCATGCTTTGCCCGGGGGCATTAGTTTGAGGTTGGCCTGGCGGGTTTTCTTGAGCTTGATCCAACTAATGAGCAGCTCATCGATCCCTTCCAGGCCGATGGGCTGGAATTCGAGGATTTCCATCAGGTGATCGGCCGCGGAAAAAGCGTCCGGATAACCCAGGACCAAAAGCGTGTTGGCGCCAGGTTTGGGAACCAGGCGCAGCGTGGCCTCCAAAATCGTCACTAATGTTCCTTCCGAACCTACCAGTGATCGGGCCACCTGAAAATGATGCTCGGGAAGCAGTTCGTCGAGATTGTATCCCGAAACACGACGCGGCAATTTCGGGAAATTATTTCGCAGATGGTCCGCATATTTGTCGCGCAGAGCTCGCAATTTCTTATAAATCTCTCCTTGAGCTCCGCCCAGACCGATGATCCTTTCCAGTTCATGGGGTGGAGTTTCGCCCACTCGCATATGCGCGCCGTCGTAAGTGAGGACTTCCAACTCGTGCGTATTATCCGAGGTTCGGAGGCCCAACCCGTGCTTGCCGGCCAGCAGCGAATGAATTCCGCAGGAATTGTTGCCCAGCATGCCGCCAATGGCGCAGTGGGAATGCGTGGCCGGGTCGGGCCCAAACGTTAGCCCAAATTTTTGGCCGGCCTGGTCGCGCAGATCATCCAGCACACAGCCCGGCTGCACGCGAGCCAGACGTTTTTGCGGATCGATCTCCAGTACGCGGTTCATGTACTTGGTGAAATCCATTAACACGGCCACGTTGCAACATTGCCCTGCCAGGCTCGTGCCGCCGCCCCGGCTGAGTACCGGAGCGCCGAACCGGTGACAGGCGCCGAGGGTTTGCCGCACATCCTCCGCATCTCGGGGAATCACAACCCCGATTGGAACTTGCCGGTAATTCGAGCCGTCGGTGGCATACAGAGCGCGGCTGCCGGCATCAAACCGGACCTCGCCCTTGATGTTCCGTTTGAGGGTGGCTTCCAGACCCGCGAGGTCCACATCGGTGCTGCGCTGCCTTTTGGCGGCACTGACCAGGCGTTGAGTTCGAGTCGTCGTCTCAGCTAACATTTTATGGATCGGTCTCCCCGCGACTCGTTCGATCAGGCAGCGCAACGCGCCCATCCGAACAATGAAACATCTTACGTCCAGGGTCAGCCGCCAACTGGGGACATCATCCCACCATCTCGACCAGGCGACCGCCGCCCTGAGGACGAATAATTTTATGTTTCGCGACGAGCGTTGGCCTGTTACACCAATTCCATAGCCACTGGACGAAGCCGGGCGCAACTTACGCGTGAAGAACTTTAATGTCGGAATCATCGGTTACGGTTGGGCGGCGAGCGCCCACATCGCTGCGATTAACGCCACGACCGCGGGGCAAGTCTCAGCCATTTGTTCCGCTCGCAAGGTTGCTTCGGAAGAGCTTTCGGCTCGGTATGGCCGGCCGATGCGGTCTTACACGGCGCTCGAGGAGATGCTCGAGGACCCCGAAATCAATGTGGTCTCGGTCTGCGGACTTCCCGATCGCCACGCGGACCAGGCCGTGCGCGCGGCGCGGGCGGGCAAGCATCTCATCATCGAAAAGCCCGTCTGCCTGACGCCCAAGGATCTCACTCGCGTCCTGCAGGCGGTCGACAAAGCCGCAGTCAAGGCCTGCGTGTGCTTCGAGTGCCGTTTTTCCAGTCAGTTCCTGGCGACGAAGGCCTTGCTGGATCAGGGACTCCTCGGAAAACTTCATTATGGTGAAATTGATTATTACCACGGCATCGGACCGTGGTATGGACAATTCCGTTGGAACACAAAAAAGGCGCAAGGTGGCAGCGCGTTATTGTCAGCCGGCTGCCACGCTCTGGACGCGCTGTTGTTCTGCATGGGCAATGAAGTGATCGAAGTGATGAGCGCGGGAACTAAATCGGTCGGCAAAGCTTTCGCTCCCTATGAATATCCCTCGACAAGCGTGACGATCCTCAAGTTCAAGAACGGTGCTATCGGCAAGTGCACGGCCTGCATTGACTGTTTACAGCCGTACTACTTCCATACCCACCTGGTCGGCAGCAAAGGCAGTTTGCTCGATAACAGGTTTCATTCGAGCGAACTCAAAACCAGCAAAGAAAATTGGAGCACCCTCGCTTTTAAACCCCTGGATTCAGGCGATGTCTCCGATCATCCCTACCAGACTCAGTTCGAGGCTTTCTTTAACGCACTCGAAGCCGGCCGCGACATGCCCCTGACCAGCCTCCGGGAGGCAGCCAGAACGCATGACCTCATTTTTGCCGCCGACCGTTCGGCCGCGTTGGGGCGGCCGGTAAAAATCTCACAACGGCGTTGATGGTAAACCGCATTGCGATAGCGATCGGCGCACACCCGGATGATATCGAGTTTTATATGGCCGGGACGCTGCTGCAGCTCAAAAGGGCCCGGTATGAGACTCATTATTTCAATATTGCCAGTGGTAATTGCGGCAGCAACGAACACAACTCCACCCGGACCCGCGCACTCCGGCGTAAAGAAGCCCGCCGCGCCGCCGCGGTTCTGGGCGCACACTTTCATCCCAGCCTGACCGATGACTTGGAAATTGTTTATGAAGTCAGCCTGCTACGACGTGTGGCCGCGGTCCTTCGCGATGTGCGCCCTGGAATCGTGCTGACCCATTCGCCGCAGGATTACATGGAAGATCACACCAACACGTGCCGGCTGGTAGTGACGGCGGCTTTCGCGACACCCATGCCCAATTTTCAGACTCGTCCGCGACGCGCGGCCATCGACGGGGACGTCGCGGTGTATCATTGCATGCCGCATGGACTGCGCGATCCACTTCGCCGACGGGTGATGCCGGGAATTTTCGTAAACACGGGCTCGGTACACGAGACCAAGCTGCACGCGCTGGCTCGGCATCAAAGCCAGCAACAATGGCTCGAGGTGAGTCAGGGACTCAACTCATACCTGCAGACCATGAGTGATATGTCGATTCAATTAGGGCGCCTGTCGAAACGCTTTAAACACGCCGAAGGCTGGCGCCGTCATTTGCACCTTGGTTTTTCCAGAGCGGACATCGATCCACTAAGGCACGCGTTGGGCAAAGACTATTTGCTCAATGTCGCTTACGAAAAGCGCCTCGAACAATAGCTTATGCCACGCAAACTCAGTTCCATCGCGCCGGACTGGTGGGATTATACCACGCTGGACCAGGGAATCATTCGCGACGCCGCGGCGTTGACTCCGCAAAAAATGGCCCAGCTCTCGCGTCCCGGGTTTAAGGTGGTGCTCTATGAGACGCTCGAGGAGTTTTATTTGGCCGAGGCGCTCGAGTACATTGCCGCGTGGAAGCAATCCACTCCCGACAATCCGGTCGGTATCTGCGGGCCAATCGGTCCGACCGAGCAGTTACCGCTGGTGGCTCGACTGGTCAATGACTTGGACCTGAACGTCCGCTCGGCGCATTTCTGGGGCATGGACGAATGGTTTTTGGACGGCCGGGAGGTGAACTCATCGCATCCGCTTTCGTTCGAACGCGCCGATCGCCAGCTCTGTTTCAACCGGATTCGCAAGGAGTTTGTCATGCCCGAACAGAACCTGCATTTCCCAAAGGGCGACACGCGCGCTTATCGGCAAACTTGGAGTTCAGGCGTCCGCTGCGCGATCATGCAGGGCGGCCAGGGCGACGTAAAACATTGGGCTTTTAACGACCCACCGCGGCGCAAGGGCAAGTACAAGGACCAGCCGCCAACTCCGCTGGAGTTTCGCAAGCTGGAGACTCGCGTGGTAGATTTGCATCCTCTCACCGTGGCGCAAAATGCCCGCACCTCCGGCGGCGGCAACATTTCGCTCGTGCCGACGCAAGCGATCTCGGTCGGACCGGCGGAGACCTGGCGGGCGGAGAAGGTTTCGATTTGGCACGCCGGAAACCATGACAACCCGTTCGGCCAACGCTTAACGACCTTGATGATTGCCAAGCAGGTCCCGGATACGGCGGTGCCGATGTCCTTACTAGCCGACCATCCGAATGTTCAGTTCAATTTTTATCGCCAGGGCATTGGCACCTGTGAAGTTGAAATGCATTAAGCGCATGGAACATAAATGGCGGTTCGCTGGGAGCGCGGCGTCACGCCGGCGAGCCCCTTGGCCGAAATTCTATGAAAACTGAAGAATCTATCATCGTGGCACAACGGCAAGCCTTCCAAAACAAATGCGGACTCAACCGTCGATCTTTTCTTGGACTGGGAGCGTTGGCGGCCGGCGCCGCTCTGCCGCAACTGGGCGTTTCAGCGGAGGCTGAGCGCGCCGAAGCGCAACCTCAGCGGTATCCCGATTCCAGAGTTGTTGTGCTGGAGGATCGATTTGCCAAATACAAGCTCATTAACGCCGCCATTCACCGCCTTTGGACCGGCGCAGCCTGGGCCGAAGGTTGTGCCTGGAACGCCGGCGGCCGGTACCTGATCTGGAGCGATATCCCAAACAATCGGCAACTCCGGCTCCTGGACGAAGACGGACACGTAAGTGTGTTCCGGAATCCGTCGAACAACACCAACGGCAGCACTTTTGATTTCGAGGGCAGGCTGGTTTGCTGCGAGCACCAGGCGCGGCGGGTGATTCGTTTCGAACACAACGGCACCCTGACGGTGTTGGCCGATCAATGGCAGGGCAAACCTCTCAACGCCCCAAATGATATTGTGGTGCACCCCGACGGCTCAGTGTGGTTCACGGATCCCGGCTATGGCATCATGGGCATGTACGAGGGACATAAGGCTCCGCTGGAGATTAAGGAAGCGATTTATCGCATCGATCCAAAGATCTCGAAAATGGAAATGGTGAGCGACCAGGGTTACAAACCCAACGGCCTGTGTTTCTCGCCTGATTACAAAAAGCTATACGTAGCCGATACAGGCGGCCCGAGTCCCCGCGGCATTGATGTCTATGACCTGGACGGTGCGAAGCTGAAAAACCGCCGGCGCTTTTGTTCGATGGAATTAAATGGCAAATTCGGTTCTTCAGACGGCATCCGCGCCGATCTGGATGGAAATATCTGGTCCGCCGCGGGATGGGTGGGTGAGGGTTACGACGGCGTTCACATCTTCGCCCCCGACGGACAGCGCATCGGGATGATCTTGCTGCCCGAAGTGTGCGCGAATCTCTGTTTCGGCGGTGAAAAGCGGAACCGGCTTTTTATGGCGGCCAGTCAGTCGCTCTACGCCCTCTACGTCGAAACTCAAGGCGCACATATTACTTAGCCCGTGGTTTGGAATTCGGTTTGGAGTACCGCCTTTAGGCCATCCCTCTTTGCGGCTTGGCGGCTTGGCCTGAGATTCTCGGTTGGGGGTGGATCGCGCAAAGACGCCAAGACGCCAAGGTCTGAAACCAATTAACCACGGAAGAACACCGATGAACACGGATCAGGAGCCGCCTCGGCGGGCTCACCTCCCGGCGTGGGACCCCCGTCTGCGGCAAGTCTTTTGGTTATCCATGTTTATCCCTTTCCATCGCCTTCAGGCGGTTTCGGCGCTGGACCGCCTAAAGGCGGGACTCCAAACCGAGGCGCGCACCCCAGACCGGTATTTTAGGACACGCTCTTACACCCGCAACTACGCTCTAACTCGAAGCTGATCGTAAATGGCCCGGACACCGCCAGCTCGCTGGATGGCAGTGATCAGCGCTTGGCGATCGGCTTGAGTTTCGACTTTGCCTTTGAGCGTCACATTGCCTCCCTGCACCGTAACCGTGACATTATCAATCACTGTCACCGGCAAAGCGTCGACCTGCAATTGGCGGGCAATCCGCTCACCGGTGGGCTGATCGTCTCCAGACCAGGCTTGAACGGTCACCCGCGGGTACTGGGGCAGGATCAACGGAGCAGGCGCAGTAAGTACGGGAGCGGGCGCGACCACGATAGGGGCCGGGGTTGTGTAGATTGGCACTGCAACCGTGGAGGCTGCCGGAGACGGAAGAGTTACGCGCAAATCGTCTTTGACGGCCACCACGCCGTCAGTATGGCGCACCGTGAATTCGATCCTCCGCCGATCCTCCTCGGTCGGCACACGGCCATTGAGAGTGACGATGCCCCGTTTGACGTGCACATGAACGTGGCGGTCATTCAACGTCGCACGCAAAGTGGATTCCAGTCCCCGATCGAAATCATGGCTTTCAGATGCCCAACCGGCTGACGTCACCAGGAGCGTGGAAACAATACACAACAGAGATGCAGTCTTCATGCAACAGATCCTTTCTCGCTATTCTGAATGTCTCCTCGCTTCGGCCTCATTGGCATTGGGGTATACCCCTTACCCGCTCCGGTACCCGGCTCGAATTTCCCTGCTTGCGGCTGAAAAAGAGTTCATGCACAACTGCCAGCCGCATGAAGACGAAGATCTGGCTGCGGTTGATGCTGCTTTTTTGCGGCGTGCCGGCCTTGCCTCTTGCCGCGAGCGACTCCCGACCGAACATTCTTTTTATTATGGCCGACGATCATTCGGCGGGAGCGATCAGCGCCTATGGAAGTAAGGTCAATCACACCCCGAACCTGGATCGATTGGCCAATCAGGGCATGCGCTTCGATCGCGTGTTCTGCGTGAATTCCATTTGTTCACCGAGCCGGGCCACCATTCTCACGGGCAAATATAGCCATCTTAATGGCGTGCCCACGTTCAACGCCTTTGACGGTTCCCAGTCGACCGTGGCCAAGTACCTTCAGGCCGCCGGTTATCACACCGGCATGATCGGCAAGTGGCACCTGGGCACCAACCCGACCGGGTTTGATGTTTGGAAAATCCTGATCGGCCAGGGCACTTATTTCGATCCGGCTTTTGTTGAAAACAACGGACGCCACCTTCACGAAGGCTACGCGACGGATATCATTACGGATCTGGGCATTGATTTCCTGAAGAACCGGCCCAAGGACAAACCGTTTTTCCTCATGTTGCATCACAAAGCTCCACATCGGAACTGGCAGCCCGACGAAAAACACCAAACGCAATTCGCTGCCGCGCACATTCCGGAACCGCCCACCCTGCGCGATGATTACGCCACCCGAACGGATGCCATTCGCGAATGTACCCAAAAAGTGTTCTACGACCTGACACGTCGTGACTTGAAACTTGTTCCACCGGCAAATCTGGCCGGAAAAGAACGCGCAGCCTGGCTGAACGTGAAACCAATCGAAGTCGATCTGGTCGAGAGTGGCAAAACCAACCACTTAACGGGCGAGGCGCTGAACTCCTGGAAATACCAGCGTTACATGCAGGATTACCTCGCTTGCGTGCAGTCGGTGGACGATAACGTCGGCCGTTTGCTCGATTGGCTGGATGAAAATAATTTGGCCACCAACACGGTGGTGATTTACACCAGCGATCAAGGGTTTTTCCTGGGAGATCACGGCCTCTACGACAAACGTTTCATGTATGAGGACTCAATTCGCATGCCGTTCCTGGTGCGGTGGCCGGGGGTGGCCAAGCCCGGGAGTATGCAGGACGCCATGGTCATCAATACCGATTTCGCCCCTCTGTTTCTGGACATCGCCGGCCTGAAAACTCCTCCGGATATGCAGGGCCGCAGCCTGGTGCCCTTGCTTAAAGGCGAACGGCCCGCCGACTGGCGCACGAGCTTCTACTATCGCTATTACCACGATCCCGGCGACCACAATACCCGCGCCCATTACGGCGTCCGCACTGAGACCCAAAAACTGATATATTTTTGGAAAAAGAACCAATGGGAGGCCTACGATCTCATCCACGACCCGTTCGAGCTTCACAACTTTTATGACGATCCGGCCCAGGCCGAAACCGTGGCAAAACTTAAGTCCGAACTTTACCGGTTGAAAAAAGAGGTTAAAGACCACGATCAGTTCGCCAACCATCAACCCCCGCCTGGAGTGGATTAGCGGCCTTACTCCTGCGGCCAAAAGACGTTACTAAAGATCCGTCAAAAACGCAGAGGATTTGGTCGTCGTCTGGGCGAACCGTCCGCTTCAGGCCGGCCGGATTTCGCCTGGCTGATTGTCCTGCGCGCTCAGCCCGGCCTGCCTGAGCCGCGACGTTCGCCAAAAATGGCGTGGAATCCCTGGCTTGGTTCATTTACAATGTCGTGTGATGAAACTGGAAGAAATCGTTGCGGAAGCCTCGAAGCTGTCTGAGGAAGAACGGGCGTCGCTCGC
>Ga0070741_10012423_pt1 | contig 15388 bp, 14 predicted proteins | sample Coa_R1_4_FD_66440 | JGI IMG/M metagenome (GOLD analysis project Ga0070741, IMG submission 66440) | Surface soil microbial communities from Centralia Pennsylvania, which are recovering from an underground coalmine fire - Coalmine... | ecosystem: Environmental > Terrestrial > Soil > Unclassified ... | reverse complement strand
GTCAGGGCGTGGGTGTGGGGCTCGCTGAGGTGGTCGGCTTGGCTTTGGCGGATGCCTTGGCCTTCTTGTGCGTGCGCCGCGTCAGCGACGCCGTAGAGCTCGGTGACGGGCTCGGCGCGGCGATCGCCGGCTGCGCGAAGGTCGCGTAGTCATAGGCCTGCGGCTCGACCGGGAGATGCATGTTGATCTTGCCGGCGTTGGCGAACGTGAACGTCAGGCCGACTGGGTTCTGCCCGCCGGTCAGTGCCCCGGACAGGTTGACCAGCACGATGCGCGGGGTCGGGCCGGTCAGGTTCGCGCTTCCGTTCGCCGGAATGCTCACCGCGCCGCCGGTGATCTTCACCGATGACGACGCGTCGGAGCTCACCGACACAAGCTGGTCCCCGCCGGTCGACGAGATCGACACGAAGACCCCGGCCTGGCCGCCCGCCGCCAGCTGCTGGCCGAGCGGCGGTCCGAGGACGAACGCGTTGCTGATCGTCACGTCGCCGACCGTCGCGCCCGCGCCGGCCGCCGCGGGATGGAAGGCGAGCGTGGGTGCGTCGAGACCGGCCTCGCAGCCGGTCACCGCCGGGATCGCCAGCGCGCCTACCAGCAGCGCGGCAGGCAGCGCCCGCGAGCGTGAGAGATGGCGACGGGTCAGGCGCGGCACGGTAACGGCCTCCTTGATTCACTCCGGCGGTGACGGAAGCAAATCGTAGCGGTCACGCGGTCGCGTGCTCGCGCGGGGTTGCCGATGGGCGGATGCTGTGCTGGTTGGCGGCCGGGCTGGTGGGTCCGCCGCTGGGCTGACCGCTAGGTCCGCTGCTGGGTCCGCTGGCCGGTCTGCTGGCGGGAGAGGCCGGGGTAGCTGACCGCGCCTGCGCCGGCTGGTTGGTGCCGTAGACCCGCGGGGCCTGGTCCTTCTCGACCGGGCTGATCGTGAAGACGGACAGCATCATGCCGGCCACTAGGCAAACCGCCAGGATGCTGGCGATCAGCGGCATGATCCCAGCGTGCGCGGGCAGGACGCGGCGCAGCCGCCGCCTCCTCCTGAAGGCGCGCAGCTCTCGGTGATACGCGAGCACATCGCGCTCAAGTTCGCGCGCGTCGTCTGGGATGACTACGTCGAGCGGGGGCTCGTCCCAGCGCGCGTCGCCGCCAGGCTCCACTCCTCCAGTATGGGTCCGGTCGGGGGTTGTGCGCACACGCGGGCCACGCCCTAGTGCCGAAGTGAGCCGTTAGCGGGCGTCACTCGGGTAGACTGGAGATCGTTGAGCAGATCTCCCGGCTTCACCGGGCGTTGCGATGGCCGGGTTTCCGGTGGCGCGCATCGCCGCGGCGGGCGGTATTTGCGCGGCCCTGTAATTGCCCGCTGACCTGCACATTCACCGCCTAAGGCATTTTATCGACACCGCCAAGCGTGGTAAGATGGTCTTCAGCGGAAGGGGTACTTGCCACATGTCTTTCAAGGTCGGCGATACCGTCGTCTATCCCCATCATGGGGCTGCTCGCATCGAGGCGGTCGAGACTCGCACCATCAAGGGCGAAGACAAGACTTATCTAGTCCTCAAGGTCGATAAGGGCGACCTTACAGTACGCGTTCCCGCGGACAATGCCGAGCTGGTTGGCGTTCGGGATGTTGTTGGCGCTGAGGGACTTGAGCGTGTCTTCGAGGTGCTTCGGGCACCACACACCGAGGAACCCACTAACTGGTCACGGCGATACAAGGCGAATTTGGAGAAGCTCGCCTCTGGCGACGTGAACAAGGTCGCTGAGGTCGTCCGGGACCTCTGGCGACGCGACAGGGAGCGCGGGCTGTCGGCCGGCGAGAAGCGAATGCTGGCGAAGGCCCGGCAGATCCTGGTGAGCGAGCTAGCGCTCGCGGAGAAGACCAACGAGGACAAGGCCGAGGCGCTGCTGGACGAGGTCCTGGCGAACTAGGTGCCAGGCTAGGGATCCGTGCCTGAATTGTCGCCCCGGGTGGGCATCGGTGTCGATGTGCACCCGCTATCCGGCGATCGCGAACTGTTTCTCGCGGGCCTTTCCTGGCCCGGCGAACGTGGTCTGGCGGGCCATTCCGACGGAGATGTCGCGGCGCATGCCATGTGCACCGCGCTATTGTCGGCCGCCGGCCTGGGCGATCTCGGTGCACAATTCGGGACTGATCGACCGGAATGGGCCGGGGCTTCTGGCGTAGCGCTGCTGCGCGAGACGCTCCGGCTCATTACCGAATCCGGCTTCGCGATCGGGAACGTAGCGGTCCAGATCATCGGAAACCGGCCACGGGTCGGTCCGCGTCGGGCCGAGGCGGAAAAGGTGCTCAGCGAGGCGCTCGGCGGAGCCCTGGTGATGGTCTCCGCGACCACGACCGACGGGCTCGGCCTGACCGGCCGCGGCGAGGGCATTGCCGCAATGGCCACCACGCTACTGCTACTTAAGCGAACTGGGTATCAGATCCCGTAGCCTTGCAGGGTGACGCTGCGACTGCATGACACCGCCACGCGCGCGGTGCGGGAATTCACGCCGCTGGTACCGGGCGAAGCCACCGTCTACCAGTGCGGTGCCACCGTCCAGTCGCCACCGCACATCGGGCATATGCGCGTTGCGGTGGTATTCGACGTGCTGATCCGGTGGCTGGAGGCCAGCGGATACCGGGTCACGTTCTGCCGGAACGTCACCGACATCGAGGACAAGATCCTGCGCAAGGCGCACGAGCAGGGGGTTCCCCCGTGGATCGTGGCCGAGCGCAATCAGCGCGCCTTCACCTGGGGCTACGACGCGCTCGGCTGCCGTCCGCCAGATGTCGAGCCGCGCGCCACCGGGCACGTCCCGGAAATGATCGCGCTGATCCGCCGCCTGATCGATAGCGATCACGCGTATGCGGCCGGCGGAGACGTCTATTTCGGCATCAGGTCATTCCCGGAGTACGGCGCGCTGTCCGGCCAGGATCCAGACAACATGCGGGCGGCCGAAGATGCCGACGACCAGGGCCTCAAGCACGATCCGCGCGATTTCGCGCTGTGGAAAGGGGCGAAGCCGGGCGAGCCGGTCTGGGAGACCCCTTGGGGCGAGGGACGGCCCGGCTGGCATCTTGAATGCTCCGCGATGGCCACCAAGTATCTCGGCTCGGAGTTCGACATTCACTGCGGCGGAATGGACCTGATCTTCCCGCATCACGAGAACGAGCTGGCGCAGTCGCGGGCCGCCGGTGACGGTTTCGCGCGCTACTGGCTGCACAACGGCCTGCTCGGGATCGCCGGGGAGAAGATGAGCAAGTCCCTGGGCAACTCGCTGCTTGTCACCGAGATGCTGACCCAGGTCCGGGCGCCCGAGCTGCGGTACTACCTGGTCCAGGCGCACTACCGGTCGCTGATGGAGTACTCGGAGGACGCGCTGGAAGAGGCGGCCTCCGCCTACCAGCGGATCGAGCGCTTCGTCAGCCGCGCGCTGGAGATGCTCGGTGAGGCGACCGACCCTGTCGCGCCCACCGACCTGCCCGTCTCGTTCGCCGCCGCGATGGACGATGACCTCGGGGTCCCGGCCGCATTGGCCGCCGTGCACGCCTGCGTCCGGGATGGCTTCCAGGCGCTGTCCGGCGGCGACAAGACGGCCGTGCGGTCGATCCTGGGCCAGTTGCGTGCGATGCTCGGCGTGCTGGGCCTGGATCCGCTGTCGGCCCAGTGGGCCGGCGCGGAGTCCGGCTCCCGGCTCCGTGACGTGGTCGACGAGCTCGTGCGGCTGACCCTGCGGCAGCGCGACGCCGCCCGGGCCCGCAAGGACTACGCCACCTCGGACGCGATCAGGGACAGCCTGGAGAAGATCGGCGTGGTCGTCGAGGACACCCCGGAAGGCCCCCGCTGGGAACTTAAGCGATGAGCCCGCAGGGCCCCAAGTCTGGTCGTGGCTCCCGCCCGGGCAGCGGTCTGTCTAAGAAGGGCAAGCCGCGCACCGGGACCGGCGGCAAGGGGCGTCGCGCCCTTGAGGGTAAGGGGCCGACTCCGCCCGCTGAGATGCGCCCAGGACACCCGGCCCAGCGCAAGGCCGCGGCGGCCGCGAAGCGCCGGAGCCCCGGTTCTGCCGCCCCGCGCCCCGATACGCAGGCCGCGGAACGGCGCTCACCGGCACGCGGGTCCGGGGACGCCGCGGAGTTCGTCGCCGGGCGCAACTCGGTGGTGGAATCCTTGCGCGCGGGCGTCCCGTCGATGGTGCTGTACGTCGGCCGGGGCCAGCCGCAGGACGACCGGGTCGCCGAGTCGGTTCAGCTTGCCGCGGCGGCCGGTATCGCGGTACTGGAGGCCGGGCAGACCGAGCTGGACCGGCTCACCGGCGGCGCCCTGCACCAGGGGCTCGCCCTGCGGGTGCGGCCGTACGAGTACGCGCACCCCGACGACCTGCTGGCGCGAGCCGAGGAGGCCGGTCAGCTGCCGCTGCTGGTGGCGCTGGACAGCGTGACCGACCCGCGCAATCTGGGCGCCGTGGTCCGCTCCGCCGCGGCCTTCGGGGCGCACGGTGTCGTGGTGCCGTCGCGCCGGGGCGCGGGCGTCACCGCGGGCGCCTGGAAGTCATCGGCGGGCGCGCTCGCCCGGGTCCCCGTCGCCCGTGCCTCGAACCTGACCCGCACGCTGCGCGACTACCGCGAGGCGGGCGTGTTCATCGCGGGCCTGGACGCCGGCGGAGACACCGAGATCAGGGACCTGGAACTGGCCACGGCGCCGCTGGTCCTGGTAGTGGGCTCCGAAGGCCGCGGCCTGTCCCGCATCGTCGCGCAAGCCTGCGACATGCTCGTCCGCATCCCGATCGCGGCGAAGACCGAGTCGCTGAACGCCGGCGTGGCCGCGGGCATCGCCCTGTACGAAGTGGCCGCGGTGCGTTCTCGGATACCATGATCTGCGGGGCTGGCCGGTGTAGCTCAGCAGGCAGAGCAGCCGTCTTGTAAACGGCAGGCCAGCGGTTCGAACCCGCTCACCGGCTCCCAGCTCGACCGGTTGCGGGCTTGGTGCCGCCTGGCATTGCGGGCAGCGGTCAACCGCTCCAGGTAAGGCTAGGCAGACCAGGTCAGGCAGCGGCTCAAGCCCGCGATGTGCCCGGTTTGCGCACTATATCCGTCGACCGGAATCACCTTATATGTTAGAAAAGGGTTTCGTGGCAGAAAAGGGTGCAGATCTGGCGCCTTTTCTTCCAGGGAGCACTTAATCAACACGGGAGCTTCTGCTCTCCTGCCGCTTAGGCCTATTGCATAACCTGAGTAACACGTGGCGGACCACGCAGGCAATGCCCGGTGGCCTGGCTCCGGCCCGGCCGGCTTGCATTGCGTACCGGCCTGGGCCCGTCGGCGTCCGCAGGCCGGATGCCGCGCCCAGTTGGGCCATTCGGCTGCGAGGAGGGGAAAGCTGAGCGCTAGCTCTGCTCAAGTGTCACGGTTGACCCCCGACGGCGGCATCCGTTGGTTCCCCTGGGGGATGCAAGCAGGGCCCAGTAAGAACATCTTGATGAGCTGCGGCTCCCCGTCCGGTGTTTCGCGCACGTAAATGGCGCCACCGTCGCGGGTGATCTGCTCCAGGTAGGCATAGATCTGGAGCGCTCGGTTGATGGTGTCGGTCTTGCTGTCACCGGTTAGTTCGGCAGCCTGGTTGAGGGCGCGTGCTGCGCGGACGGTGAGGTTGACGGTCACCCGTTCCAGTGGTCCGTGCTGTCCAGAGCCTGGTTGCTTGCGGCCTTGGTTGCTCTGGTTCTCGTGAACTGCGCCTTTGGCAGACATGGGCTGAAACTCCTTTCCTGGCCTGTGCAGGCCAGGTCATCGCCTGCCGTCCCGTTCCTTTGCGCCCTTCCCCGTCAGGGCCTTCCCCACAGCAGAGGGCGGTGGCAGGTGCGTTCCGCCTAGCCAGTGTTGAGCGCACCGGTCGGCGTAGGCCTTCCTCGTAGCGACGGGAGGCCGGATCAGAAGATGGCTAAAGTTCCCTCACTTCCGCAGCTTCCCCCCGTAAGAAGCCGCCGCTTCCGTAGCCATCGGTGGCGAAATGGCAGGACCGCGCCAAGTGGCTGACCGTGCCGATTCTGAGTGCATTCGTGCATTTCGGTTCCTTAGTCGAGCGTGCTTAACCTGGTCTGAGCGGTCGCATGATACTCTCCTTCAGTCGCGATACATATTAAGTATGTGCATCGTGTGTCTCTAGTATGCGTCCTGACTGGTAACTACGTCAACCGGGGCGCCTATTGCGAGGCGTGCAATCGTATGCATCTTACCTTACTTCTAAGACATACGGGCCTTACCATGTTGAACAGCAGGTATCGTACGCGGCACATGTGAGTGTCATCCAGACGTTGTGCTAGATTTGCGCGCAAGACCGTGCCAGTCCGGCCGATCCCAGCCATACCGACCTTGAGAAGGGCGGGGCACCCCGATGAGCGAAGGTGTCGCAAGCGACCTGTCCAGCGAGAAGCCGTCCGGGCAGGGGCGGCATCGCATCGTGGGAACCGTGCGGTTCCCCTGGGTAGGCGAGCTGAGGATCAACGCACAGTCCCCCGACCGGTCGCCGGCCTCGGTAGCGACCGGGTGGTTCATCATCTCCGTCACAGGGCTCGCCCCGCCGGGCCTGCTCGCGCTCGCGACTACGCACGCGCGGCTCGCGTGGTGGACAGTCCCTGCGGCAGCGACGGCATCAGCGGCCCTTCTCGCCGCTGGGACCAGATTCTGCCTGTGGTACCAGCTGCGCCGTGTCCAGGTCCGAGATCTGACTAAGCGCGAGGGAGACCCGACCGAGCGCGCCGATCTCCTTCTGGAACACCAGAACCATGACTTGACGGTCCGTATCCGGCAGGTGACCGTGACCGAGCTCGCTGTCACCTCCTCGCCATGGTCAGTGCCCAGCCTCGCTGTCGCGTTTCTCACAGTGGTCGTAGCAGGCCTCATGCTTGCGGCCGCGTTCGTCGGTCTCGCTACCCTCGTCCAAGGTGCATCATCTGCCATGGCAATCGCGAGCGCCGCCACCGTTTTCGCGGCCGCCGTCACCGGGGGCGCCGTCACCATGATCCGCGTCGAACAGCACGACCAGCCAGACGAGCCCAGCCACAGCCAGGGCCGGGACGTGAAGAACGCCACGACCTGACCGCTAGCAAAAGGCATACAGCACCAGCAGGAAGCCCGCCCATGCAGGGGCGCGGCTCTTTCTGCTTTCAGGGCTCGATCCGGTCCGCGTGACCCGACACCGGTTACGCCTCTGCCACGGTCGTATACCCGGATGCTTGTTAAGTTCTACAGCCCAGTGGATGTCAACCGCGCGGTGCGTCGCGACGCCTGCCCGTGCCGATGACGTGACCGGTGTGCAGCTGTGTCCTGAGACCACGGCGTAGATCGGCAGCGTCGCTGCGATGTGGCCAAAGGCGGCTTGAGCAGCCCCAGGCAATGGCAGACCCGCGTCATAGTCGGCGGACTTGCCTGTCACATCTGCATGACCATTTGCAATGAGCCTGGGGAGAGCGCGCCATGACGCGCGGCAGTCATGCCGTGGGGCGGCACGCGGCCGAGTCGCCGGTGCACACGGGCTTTAGCGATGAGGTGAAGTTCGTGATCCGCATTCGCGCCGGGCACGGCAACGCCGACATCGCCATGTGCGAGTGCTGCGGCACGCACGTGGGCCGGCACGGCGGCGAGGTGCTGCGCATCGTGGCACGCGGTACCGCGACCACACCGCGGCACGTGATGGATTCCGCCGCGAACGGAGCCCTGCTCTGCGGTTCGGCCGCGGACTGGGACGGCTGTTATGGCGCCGTCATGCGGCGCGAACCCGAGATGGAGATGAAGGGCTTCTTCGTGCGCGGCCAGGCGGACCCTCGGCTCGAGCCGATGATGCTGCCCGACCCCGACAAGCCGGGGCCGTACCTGTGGCGGTCCGAGGATGGCCAGTACTTCGCCACGGAGCCGCCGCGTCCGTACCAGCAGCCGGAGCCCGCACCCCGGTATCAGGCGACGCATCGCCGCAGGGGGACCAGGCGGTAAGCGTCGGTACAACTCCTCGATCGCGTCGCTGTAGGCGGCGAGCACGGCCTGGCGCCTGACCTTCAGCGACGGGGTCAGCAGCCCGTTCTCCTCGGTGAAGGCCCCGTCCACGATCAGGAAACGCCGGATCGCTTCGGCCTGGGAGACCGCGTCGTTCGCGTAGTCCACGGCCGCTTGCACGGACTCCCACAGGTGCGGGTCGTAGCGCAGTTCGGTCAGCGACTGGTCCAGCGGGCGCTTGCGCACGGTCAGCCAGTGCCGCAGCGCGTCCGGATCCAGGGTGATGAGCGCGGCGACGTAGGGCCGTTCGTCGCCGACCACGACACACTGGCCCACCAGGGCACGGCTGCGCAGCCGGTCCTCGAGCACCGCGGGCGAGACGTTCTTGCCGCCGGTGGTGATCAGGATGTCCTTCTTCCGGCCGGTGATCGTGAGATAACCGTCCTCGTCGAGGCTGCCCAGATCGCCGGTGGCGAGCCAGCCGTCCCGCAGCACCGCGTCGCTGGCCCGCGGGTTGTTCCAGTACGCGCGGAACACTATGCCGCCCTTGACCAGGACTTCGCCGTCCCCCGCGAGGTGTATCGCGGTACCGGGGACGGGCTGGCCCACGGTGCCGGGGCGGGGCGAAAGCGGCGGGGTGACCGTCGCTGCCGCGGTGGTCTCGGTCAGTCCGTAGCCTTCGTAGATCACGATGCCCGCCGCGTAGAAGAACAGGTTCAGGTCCCGGTCCAGCGGCGAGCCGCCGCACAGCGCGTACCTGAGCTGTCCGCCCAGTTCGGCCCGGATGCGGCGGTAGACGAGCAGGTCGTAGATCTTCCAGGCGAGATAATCGCGAAGCCGCGGACGCGGTCCCGCGCCGAGGTACCGGCGCAGGTGCGCCGCGCCATAGCGGATCGCGACCCGCTCCGCTCGGTCGAACGACGACCCGCGGTGCATGCGCTCGGCGGTCTCGCGGCCGGCGTCACGGATCTTCTCGAACAGGTAGGGCACGCCGACGACGAACGTCGGGCGGAAACTCTTCATCAGCGGGCGCAGGTCGTCCGGTTTCACGCTCGCGCTGTGCCCGATCTCGATCCTGGCTCGCAGGCAGGCGATCTGAATCGCGCGGCCGAGAATATGCGCGAGCGGCAGGAACAGCAGCGTGCTCGCCTGCTGCCCGGTGGCCGCGGTGAAGACCGGGTACATCAGGTCGATGGTGTTGGCGGCCTCGGCGTGGAGGTTGCCATGGGTGAGCGCACAGCCCTTCGGGTTTCCGGTGGTGCCGGAGGTGTAGCAGATGGTGGCTACCGAATCGGGCCTGAGCCGCGCGATGCGTTGCTCTATCTCGGTGTCGGGAACGCGCCGTCCCAGTTCGGCCAAGTCGGCGAGCCCGCCGGCGGTAATCTGCCAGATGCGCGGCGGGTCGCGGAGGTATTTGACCGCACGCGCGGCCGTGTCCGCGTTGCCCGGTGTCTCGATGATGAGGAACCTGGCGTCGCTATCGCGCAGGATCCACTCGATCTGCTCCGCCGAGCTGGTCGGGTAGATGGGCACGGACTGACCGCCGGCCGCCCATATCGCGAAGTCCAGTACCGTCCACTCGTAGCTGGTGCGTGCCATCAGCGCGACCCGGCCCTGTGGCCCGAGGCCGGCCGCCACCAGGCCTTTGGCCGCGCTGGCGACGTCGGACGCGAACTTCGCCGCGGTGACGGGGTACCAGACTCCCTGGCGCCAGCGCCGGATGACAACCGCGTCCGGCGCTTCCGCGGCGTTCGCGAAGGGTATGCCGGCGATGCCGCCCCCAGCCGTTGGCGGCTTCGCCAGCGGTGCGGCGCGGACCTCCCGGACTGTGCCGCTGCCGTCCTTGATGACCTCGACCCGCACCCGCGACGCGGGAACACCGCGCCGTCTCGCCCGCTTCAGGTCCTTTCCAATACGCATAAGCCGGCTCCTGTGAATCGCTACTAAACAGTAGCGATACTCGCCGGTAAAACGTTACCCGCCGGTAGTGAGCAGCGGGCCGCTGCCAAGTGGACGTACCCGGCCTGGATCCCGAGAATGTGACTATGGCTAGTCAGACTGGAACTGGCGCTCCGCGCAGGACCGCCGCCGAGATCGATGTGGACGAGGCCAGGAAGGCGTTCTTCCTGATGGTGGGCTTTGTCGCGCTGATCTGGGTGATCCAGATCGCGAACTGGGCGGACGGCAACCGGCTGGACTTCGACTACGGGATCGTCACCAGAGACGTCGGCCGCCTGCCGGACATCTTCCTCGCGCCGTTCCTGCACTTCGGCTGGGATCACATCGAGAGCAATTCCGGGCCGCTGTTCGTTTTCGGCCTGCTCGCGGCGTACCGGGGCGTGGTCAGGTTCCTGGGGGTCACGCTGGTCTGCATCATCACCAGCGGCATGGCCGCCTGGCTGTTCCAGAGCAACGGCGTGGTGACCGTCGGCGCCAGCGGGCTGATCTTCGGCTACTTCGGCTATGTGCTGGCTCGCGGGCTCATCGACCGCAACACGATCGACGCGCTCATCGCGGTCGTCATGGGCCTGTCCTACTACTATCTGCTGACGATCGCGATACCCGGTGCGCCCAAGGGAGTGAGCTGGGTCGGGCACCTGGGCGGGCTGGTCGGCGGCCTTGCCTGCGGCTGGATCTTCCGCACCAGACGCGGGTTGTCCTATCGCCAGAACAAGCCGCCAGACGGCCCAGGTACCAAGGCCGTGGCAACCACGGGAACCCTGCCGGTGCCCGGGGACCATCCGCGCGCCGACCTGTACAAGGAACTCGGCGACATGGGCCTTTAAGCGCCGATGACGATCCGGCTCACCTCGCTGTCGCCCGGCGCCGGATGCGCCTGCAAGCTGCCGCTAGCCAAGCTCGAGGAGCTGTTCGCGGCCACCGGGCCGTTTGCCGAAGCCGCCGGTGACCTGCTGGTCGGCGCGGGGGAGGGCGATGACGCCGCGGTGCTGCGGCTCGACGACGAGCGCGCGCTGGTGCTGACCACGGACTTCTTCACGCCGATCGTGGACGATCCGGCGGACTGGGGCGCGATCGCCGCGGCCAACGCGATCTCGGACGTGTACGCGATGGGCGGCCGTCCGCTGATGGCGGTCAACGTCGCGGCGTGGCCGGGAGATGGCCTGGACATCGCGATCCTCGGCCAGGTACTGGCCGGCGGCGCGCGGGTCGCCGCGGAAGCTGGCTGTTTCGTGGCGGGCGGGCACACAATCGACGACCCGGTGCCGAAGTACGGCATGGCCGTCACCGGCCTGGCCCACCCGGACCGGCTGATGACCATCGACCGGGCCGCGCCGGGCGACCAGCTGATCCTTACCAAGGCGCTGGGCACCGGGGTGGTCGCCACTGCGCTGAAGCGGGACGGCGTTTCCGGCGACAGCACCGAGGTCCAGGCCGCCGTCAGCTCGATGACCCTGCTCAACGCGGGTGCGAGTGAGGCCGCGATCAAGGCCGGCGTGCGCGCCGCCACCGATGTGACCGGATTCGGGCTGCTCGGCCACCTGCACCGGATGCTGGTCGCGAGCAAGGCGGCGGCGCGGATCGCCGCCGGCGCCGTGCCGTTGCTGCCCGGTGCGCCGGAGCTGGCGGCGGCCGGGTATGTCTCGGGCGGCACCCAAGCCAACACCGAGCGTATGCGCGCTCACGCGAGCATCGATCCCGACGTGCCCGCCGAGCTGTCGGTCCTGCTGCACGACGCGCAGACCTCAGGTGGTCTGCTGCTGGCCGCACCGCCCAGCCAGGCCCGAGGTCTGCTGGCTGAGCTGCGGCAGCGGGGCCTCCCGGCGGCATTCATCGGGGAGGTTACGGAGGGTATGCCCGGGCAAGTGGCGGTAGCCTTCACGGGGTGAGCGTGAGGTGGGCGGCCGGACTGGCCGCGGTGGCGGTCGCCGTGACGGCCGTGGTCAGCGCCGCGCTTCCCGCGTGCGCAAACGCCGAGACGCCCACAACGACCGCAGCGCCCGCAGCGTCGGCAAGCCACGTCGTGATCGTGGGCATCCCCGGTCTGCGCTGGAGCGACGTCTCCGCGCAGGCGACTCCCGCGCTGTACCAGCTGGCCGGGCAGGGCTCGGTCGGCACCCTGGTGGAGTACGCGCGGCTGCCACATTCCTGTCCGGCGGACGGCTGGCTGGTGCTGAACGCCGGCGCCAGGGCCCAGGTCGGCCACAAGGAGTCCGGCCCCTGCCCCCAGCTGCCCGCCGTCAACCCGCGGCTAAGCGACGTGGCCAGCATGCCGGCCATCGTCGACTACAACAAGAAGTTCAGCTATAACCCGGTCTGGGGCACGCTGGCGGCAGCCGCACCGGGCGCGGCGCTCGCGGTCGGCCCCGGCGCGGCGCTCGCGCTCGCCAAGCCCGACGGCAGCGTCGGCGGCGATTACCTGAACGACCCCGCCACGCTGACCGCGGCCGACCTGGCCAGCCACCGGCTGACCGCGATAGACCTAGGCGCGCTGCCAGCGAGCCCGGCTCAGACTCGCCAAGCGGCCGTCCGCGCCGCAGACGCGGAACTCCACGCCGTCCTCACCAAGGTCCCCGAAGGCACTACGGTGCTAGTGGCCTCGCCCGGTGCGTTGGACAAGGCGCAGCTCGGGGTCGTCATAGTAAGCGGCCCAGGGTACGAAAAGGGCCTGCTGCACGCGCGTTCCACCCACCAGCCGGGCATGGTGGTGATCACCGACCTCACCCCGACCGTGCTCCGCTGGCTCGGCGCCACGATCCCGGCCGGCGTCGACGGCACGCAGCTCACCCGTACCGGCCGGCCCGACAGCCTCACCGCCACGATCACCGGCTTCACCGGCCGGCAGACGGCCGAACGCGTGTGGACCTCCACGCACTCGATCTTCTTCTGGACCTACGCACTGGCGGACGTCGCCGCGCTCGGCGTCATCGGGCTCGCGTTCTGGGGCGCCACGACCGAACGCCGCCGACGCCGCGTCGCCGGCTGGCGCGTTGCCGGCGTGTTCGCCGTGGCGGCCCCGGCCGGCACGTTCCTGGCGAACCTGGTTCCCTGGTGGCAGTACGCGCATCCCGCACTCTGGGAGTACGCCATGTCCGTGGCGTGGACCGCGGTCATCGGCCTGGTGGCGCTGCGTGGCCCATGGCGGCGGGATCCGCTGGGCCCGTTCGGTGCGGTGAGCCTGTTCACCCTGGTCGTCCTCGCCCTCGACGTGATGACCGGGTCCCGGCTAGAGCTGGAGTCGCCGTTCGGACTATCTGTTCTTGAAGCGGGACGGTTCTACGGGATCGGCAACGAGGCGCTCGGCATCTACGGGATGGCGGCGCTGTGCGCCGCAACGTGGCTGGGGATCTGGGGGCTGCGCAGCCACTCCAAGCGGGTCGGCCTGGTCCTGGTTTGTGTTGTCGGTGCCCTAGCCGTAGTTGTCTCCGGATGGCCGGGATTCGGCGCCAAGGTGGGCGGCACGATCGCGATGGTGCCGTGCTTCGCGCTGCTGCTGATGATCCTGGCGGGCATCCGGCTGAACTGGCGCCGCATCGCTCTCGTCGCGGTCAGCGGGCTCGCGCTGTTCGCGGTGTTCGCGCTCATCAACTACGCGTTCCCGATCACCGGCACGTCCGACATCAGCTCGTTCACCGGAAACACGCTGCACGGGCATGGCAACGGCTTGCTGAACCGCAAGATCGCGTCCAACATCGGTTCGCTCACCGTGAACGCGTACAGCCCGGTGGTCCCGGTCACCGTGATCCTGGCCGGGCTGATGCTGTGGCGCCCGTCGTGGTTCCGGCTGTCCACCGCGCCGCGCGCCTACCGGGCCGAGCCGCTGCTCCAGGCCATCCTCGGCGTGCTGTGGCTGATGCCGGTGCTCGGCTGGTTCGCGGACGATTCCGGCGTGATCGTGGCGGCCGCCGCGCTGCCGTTCGGACTTCCGCTTGGCATCGCGTTGCTGTCAGCCGCCGCGTACCAGGACCTGACGGCAGGGTATCTTGGAAGCGCCGCCGCCGGAGCAGGCTCTTCCGTCGCTGGCCAGACCGTATCAGCCCCAGACCGTTAGCCCCCGGCCCGGGTGAGGCAGAGAGTAGTCCGTGCCGCAGTACCGTCTTTCGCGCGTTGTCGCCGGCCCGTTCCTGCGTGCCCTCGGGCGGCCGAAGGTGACCGGAACCGAGAACATCCCGGAAACCGGTGGCGCCATCCTGGCGGCCAACCACCTGTCCGCGATCGACTCGGTCTACCTGCCGTTCATGGTCGACCGTCCGGTCACGTTCTCCGCCAAGATCGAGTACTTCAGCGCCCGCGGCCCGGCGGCGCGGCTGCTGGCCTGGTACATGAAGGCCACCAACCAGCTGTCGATCGACCGGGAAGGCGCGCGCGCCGCGCAGGACACGCTGGAGGCGGTGCTCGGCCGGCTGCGGCAGGGACAGCTGTTCGGCATTTATCCCGAAGGCACCAGGTCACCCGACGGCAAGCTGTACCGCGGCCGCCAAGGAGTGGGCTGGCTCGCGGTGAAGTCCGGCCTGCCGGTGATCCCGGTCGGCATGATCGGCACCCGGCGCATCCTGCCGCCCGGCAAGGTGGTCCCCCGCCCCGGCCGAGTCGAGGTGCGGATCGGCAAGCCGCTGGTCTTCCCGCCTGATGTCCTCGAGGAGCCGCCCGCCAAGGCGCGCCGCCTGATCACCGAGCAGGTGATGACCGCCATCGCGGAGCTTACCGGTCAGGAGTACGTGCACATGTACGCGTCCGACCGCAAGCGCGAGCTGCAGGACGGCTAGCCGACGCTTAACCGGCGGCGGCGCAGTCCGGGCAGCGGCCGAACAGCTCCACCGTGTGGCCCACCTCGGTGAAGCCCGCCTCGGCCGCGACGTTCTCCGCCCAGCGTTCCACCGCGCGACCCTCGACCTCCACGCTGCTACCGCAGAAACGGCAGGTCAGGTGGTGATGGTGTGCCGTAGTCTCGCACTTGCGGTACAGCGTCTCGCCGTTGTCGTCGCGGATCGCGTCTACGCCGCCCTGGTCGCTCAGCGCTTGAAGGTGCCGGTAGACGGTGGTGAGTCCGACGTGCTCGCCCTTACGCCGCAGCTCTGCGTGGATCTCCTGGGCGCTGGAGAAGCCCGGCATGGTGGCCAGCGCGGCGGCGAGCGCCTGCGCCTGCCGGGTGCCGCCCGCCCGTGTCCCGCGGCCCGCTCGCGCGGCCCCGCCAGCCCCGCCCGCGCCGCCAGCCCCGCCCGCGCCGCGTGCCTCGGGCACGCGATCTCCGGGCTGCTGAGTCGTCACACGACGCACCGTACCGCCTTCCTGGCCCGACCGCCCAACCACGCCGGACAAGTTGCTCACCGAAATGGAAATCATTATCATTCCAATTTAGTTGAACCGAACGTACGGGGGTTCTTGTTCCCGGCTCGATGAGCCCAACCTCGATGAGCCCAACGAAGGAGTCCGATGCTCATGCGGTGGCAG